>JACXTT010000486.1_pt1 | contig 67617 bp, 63 predicted proteins | sample 9270951 | NCBI WGS metagenome assembly JACXTT01 (sample SAMN15532306, study PRJNA645909) | rock metagenome | isolation source: weathered quartz diorite | place: Puerto Rico | collected 2017-06-21 | reverse complement strand
TGTAGCGCTTCCGCCGCAGCACCCGCAGGGCCGCAGACTCGCTCCTGATCAGTGTTTCAAAGGCCTGGACGCGCACGGCACCAGTCTAATTCTGGTGCCAGATGCTTTACAATCACCTATATTTATGATCATACCCCTTTGGTAAATCGCCTAACTCCCATCCAAACCGCTTGCCACAGGTGTTCGATTCTCCAGCGGCACACCAACAGTCCCGACCCCAATCCCGAACTGATCTAGCAACGCGAGCAAGTCGGGGGATATTTATAACCACACCTCCGCCTTCACCCATCGTAATCTGGTGTGCAGGATAAAAACTCAGAGTAGCGAGGTCCCCAAACGTCCCAAGAAGCCGCCCACGAAAAGTACCACCAAGGGCATCACATGTATCCTCAATAAGGTAGAGGTTATGACGTTTCGCGATGTCACAGATGACATCCATGTCACATGGATTCCCAATGGTATGAGGAATCATAATGGCGCGTGTCTTTTGCGATATCGCTTCCTCGATCAGCCTTGGATTGATATTGTAGGTTCCAACCTCGCAGTCCACAAAGACAGGCATTAAACCATTGTGAACAATTGGAGCTAGAGTGGTGGGAAATGTAACTGCCGGAGTAATCACTTCATCCCCCGGTTTTAGTGGATCTTCAAGCTGTGGTGACATGAGTGCCATTACCGCCGTCAAATTTGCAACTGATCCAGAGTTCACCAACACGAAGTCTTTGGCCCCGAAGAACCGTTTCATCTTCTGCTCAAAACGTTCACCATATGGCCCCAGGGTGAGCCAAAAATCCAATGCACTGTCTACCAGATTGATCATCTCCTCGTGTCGAAACACTCTTCCGGAGTAGTGGACACGGGTTTCGTAGGGAATAAACTCTCTTGACTTATGTGCTACCGTGTAGTACTGCTTCACTTTTTCAAAGATTTCTTCCTTGAGCCGCTCAGCATCGGTCGAGACAGCGGTGGGTATGTATGTCTTATGAGTGCGTGCCAGCCACTCGTCGTGAAAGCGTTGTAGCGACTCATTTAAACCTAGGGCCTCCTCGCCAAGGATTCGCTTTACTTTTTCAGTCATCAGGCCGCCTCGAAGGGGACGAGCAGCCCGCTGTCCTATCTCTGATGTTGGCACTGGGATAATGAGCGCTGGATCCAAATCCATCGCCCGCGCTAACGCCTTGCCGAGGTCTGAACGGGTTATTCGATCTTTCCCCACTACGTTAAAGATTCCCTGCGCTCCCATCTGTTGGAGACGCACAGTTACTTCTGCTAAATAGTCCGCTAGGGTTGGGGTACACCACTGATCGCCTGCTACACGCATGGCCTTTCCCGTCTGAAGATGTTCCCATACCTGCATTGCGAAATTTCTGGATGCTTTCTCCCAACCAAAGATCGCTGTAGTTCTAATGATTAAGAAATCTGGAATCATACCTTGTATCAATTGTTCCGTCTTCCACTTAGCCTGCCCGTATACGCTGATCGGGCAAGGCTTGTCTTCCTCAGAATAGGGCCCCCCTTCTCCATTGAAAATATAGTCAGTGGAGTAATAGACAACTTTTGCAGAGAATCGGCTTGAGGCCTCAATGATATTTCTTGTACCTTCAAGATTGAGAGCATACGCTGCATCCGGATGCTCTTCACAGTAATCGACGCCCCCTGGGGCATTTACCGCAACAAACACCACATCCGGTTTCGCTTCTTCAATACAGCGATGAACTTCGCATTTGTCTATCACGTCGAGCTTCCGGAGTCCCGTGATCGACCTGGACTGGTACGTACCTATAGTTGCGATGCCACTCCTCTCCAGGATCCGCAGAAGCGATCCGCCTACAAGCCCTGAAGCACCAATAACAAGAGCCTTCATACGGCGTTCCTCCTGAGAAACCGCTTGCGGCTCAGCACCAGACCTCATTCATCGAGCAACGCCCGGTACCACAGAATAGTTTCGGTGAGACCCGATTCGAGATCAAAAGCTGGCTTCCATTTCAACACGTCATGTGCTTTTGCCGCTGACAAGTACTGGCTCCTGATTTCACCCTCTGCAGAGCTTCTGATATCAGGTTCTATGTGCACACATCCCATCAATTTTTGAATCACGGCTACCACTTCAAGTACAGTCATTGGGTTTTCCGTGCTGAAGTTGAAAGCTTTGCCCTGAACCTGTTTATCATCCAGACATTCTGCCAGACGCATATAGGCACGGGCAACGTCCCTAACGTAGATATAGTCTCGTATATAGGACCCGTCACTGCGGATGATGGGTCTCTCAGTCTTCAGGAACGAGCGTATCGTTTCAGGCACGATACGACTCCAATTAAGGTCGCCGCCACCAAACACATTTCCACACCGTGCAATCGCAATAGGCAATCCGTAGGCGTGGTGGTACGTCTGTGCAATAAGGTCAGCGCAGCTCTTGGATACTTCGTAGGGATGACTCCCATTCAAGGGCATGTCTTCTGTGTAGGGAAGATTTGATTGCTCACCATATGCCTTATCACTTGACGCAACAACTACACGCTGCACTAAACCTCTATGCACCCGGCATGCCTCTAATAGATTATAGGTCCCACGGATATTCGTTTCGAGGGTCGGCAATGGAGACCGATGGGCGACACCTACGATTGTTTGAGCCCCCAGGTGAAACACGGTATCGATTTCGTATAGGTTGATCGTCCGCTCCAGCGTCCAGAAATCTTCCAGCGCTCCATTCACGACAGTTATCCGCTGAATATCTCCACTGCGGTAGAGCTCGGACTGAGGATTGACATCTAGTACTAGAGCGACAATAAATGCCCTCTGTGCTAACAATTCCTTCACTAACCAGGATCCAACAATGCCAGTGGCACCAGTGACCAGAACCCTTCTGTGCTTCAAGAAATCGATCATCCTACCCATACCTTCCATGGTGCCCGGCCACTCTCCCAGAGGCCTTGGAGTGAGCGAACATCACGCAACGTGTCCATACATTGCCAGAAACCCTCATGTCGGTAAGCTACAAGTTGACCATCTTTTGCAAGCCGCTCTAGCGGCTCCCGTTCAAAAATCATCTGATCTCCCTCGATGTAGTCGAGGACCTGAGAACCGAGCACGAAGAATCCTCCATTGATCCACCCTTCTCCAATCTGTGGCTTTTCAACAAACTCTGTAACCAAATCGCCGTCAAAACGCAACCCACCAAAGCGGGCTGGTGGGCGAACTGCGGTAACCGTCGCCAACTTTCCGTGCTTTTGGTGGAACCGTACCAGCTCACGAATATTAATATCTGCCACGCCATCGCCATAGGTCAACAAAAATGGTTCGCCTCGAATCCATGGAGCTAGTCTTTTGATGCGTCCACCCGTTTGGGTCTCGATACCTGAATCAATCAGATCTACGGTCCAACCATCTAGATGACCATCGTGAACAGATACATGACCGCTGCCAAGATCAATACTTAGACTGTTTCGCAGATAATGGTAGTTCAAGAAATATTGCTTAATAATGTTAGCCTTATAACCTAGGGCAACGACAAACTCCTTGAATCCCCCACTAGCATAAATGTTCATGATGTGCCAAAGAATCGGCTGACCGCCTATCTCGACCATCGGCTTAGGAATAACTGTTGTTTCTTCCTGCAGCCGACTACCAAAACCGCCGCAAAGTATCACGGTCTTCATATGTCGCTCCCCACTCGCTTCCCCCATCTGGCAACTTCCAGCAAGGCGCCACCGTCCCGAAGTAGTACTCCAAGTAGTATCATTAGATACGGCGTTACCTGTATAAAATACCGATCGTTCTCGACTGAAACCGCACCGCTGAACAATAGTGCCATGGCATAAACAGCTGTTGCTAGAACTGCGCATTCAAGTAACTTCATCTTTAGCACTCTAGCTGTTTTGTTTAATACTAGAACATTCGGCATGAAATAAATACTGGCTATACCCAGCATAGCAATTGGCGTTGCTAGATATGGTATCCGTAAAAAGATAGAAAAGACGAATCTGTTGAACTTGTAGAGAGCACCGCGAAGGCGATACTCACAGGTCTTAAGATCTCCTGCCACTCTTGCTAGAAAATTAGGTCCCAATCGCCAAAACAATTGATTATGATGCCAAGCTATTCCCCTTAAATAGGTGTGCGGCCTAGCAAACAAGAGGTGAAGGGCCGCTTTGCTTGAAACCTGACCATATATTCCAATCCAGCGGGGGCTTGCCTCTGGGGAAAATCCCTGAAGAAGGTACTGACGGTAGTAGGCATCGTAGCGGTCCTTTTCTACTATAATTGCAAGATCAGGCCTCCCTGACGTTCGCAACACTTCTAAAAGATCATCATAGTTAAACGGCCATGGAGTGCCTGTAACTCCTGGCTCCTTACCCCATGACATACAGGTTCCAAAAGCCTGTGAGAGGAGTACCCACGGCTTGTATGAGTCTTCCCCAGGTGACATCGGAGGCTTAGCATGGTCATAACACCACAGATACCATTGCGGCGCGCCACTTTCAATCAGTTGCTGTCGAACTTGTTGACTGTCATTGTCCAAGGTCCTTTGCACAAACATCATCAGTGCTAACCCACCCTTAGTGCTAGGGGAGGCCTGCCCTGACACAATCGCATGGTGACCAATTAGGACTGCAATCGACAATAAGACAATTGAAACCATGGTAGCGATTTGTGAATAGAAGTTTGACAACTTGCGGTCGACATAGAAAGGCAGACATAGGATAACTACAAGTAGAACAACGGGGACAACATAAGTCGCAACACTCGACTGGAGAATAAGAAGCGATGAGGCGACCGTTAGCATTATGACGCTTGACCAAATAGGAGACTTGAGCAATCTGATACAAGCGAAAGCGAATAATGCAGTTAAAGCAATCGTGTGGTGGTCATAGTGGTCTGATAGATAGTTAGATCTCCAAATTTCAAACGGTATAAGTGCAACGGAATAAAGCATAGATATCATAAATCCAATAACACGACGAACGCCCAATAATAATGAAGTACGATAGATGCATAACACCGCCAGGCAATCAAGTACATAGGTGAGCATTAGGAAGCCATAGTGAGCCGTGTTACCTTCAACGCCCAGAGTGAACACGGGGATTGCGTGAAGCACGTAACTCAACGGGGGCAAAAGAGTGTTATTCCACAGGTATTCCAGGAAATGATTCCTCAGAGAATCGGGATAACTTAACCCTGGACTATACGTCACCATCGGTAGCGACACGTAAATGTACACACGGATGGCAATCGATACAAAGATCAGATATAACTCCATGGCATAAGGTTTGATCTTATTGAACAACGAATAGAATGGTGCCACCCTAGAATAACCCTCGAGAACTTTCAGAACAACGGATATATATTCTCAGGTGGTTGGCCCTCGTACTTGGATATAAAACGACACCCGTTAGCTTGACGGTCACAATAAGCGCGCCTCTCAGGTCGACCTCGCGAGGCATATTCATCGCAGATACCCTCCGTCGACCGTTATCGTCACGCCATTGATCTGAGCGGACTCATCCGACAGAAGGAAATCGATAAGGTTTGCTATGTCTCCGGGCAATGTCAGCCTCCCTGTCGGAGTCATCCCCGCCAAAGCCACTTGTCGTCGTTGCGGGATACCGGCATTCATCCCTGCAGGGATCAACCCCGGAGCAACAACATTGACCGTCGCGCCAAGCCGGGCGAGTTCTGCCGCCATCAATTGTGCTAATGGACTACTACAGCTCTTGGCTAGAGAATACGGCGCCATGGCAATTTCAAGATTTTTGGAACCGGCAGATGAACCCATCAGGATCAACCGTCGGACGCCTGAACCAGGTCCACTGGCCCACATGCCCAGACGAACTGGCAGATCTACCGCGTGATAGAAGTGGCCTCTCAGTTCAGAGATAGAATCAAAAATACCCCGTCGAACCGGAGACGGTGCACTCATGTGCACAATTCCCCAAAACTTCGCGGGATCTTGGGCGCCCAGGAACTTCTCTAACTCTTCTGAAGATTCCACATCCAGCGTCTTGTAACTGACATGGTCTGAGCTTTCGTAAAAACGCCTTGTCAGCACTACGCAATCATATTCTCTGGCTAGGGACTCCACAACACCGCGGCCCAGGCCACCCGTTCCTCCGGTGACTAGCACCTTTCGCCTCTCTAAACGGTCCTTAACTGAAAACGATCTGGACGAAACGGTGGTCTGTCTTTGGTCGCCTATCCCGGATGGACTGCGGTCATATTGGCTTTGGTTATACTCTGTAAAGATCACATGTCCTTCAAGGTGAATCCCTTGAGCACTCTCAATCGAGACAGAAACCTTTCCGTCACTACGCTCCGCATTATATAGTTGTAGAATTGCGTTCACCTGTATTTTTTCTGGGGGACGAAGAGCCTTCGGAAACCGCACATCAATCCGACTAATAACACACCTTGGTCCTGGCAACTCCATTCCGAGCATCCTAGAAACGTATGCCAAGAGCAAGGCTCCATGCGCAATCCTGCCTTTAAACTCAGAATTTCCTCCCGTCCGTTCGTCAACATGAATCGGATTGTAATCTCCTGACAAGGCGGCGAACTTACCTACCACATCCTGATCAATCGAAACCGAGAACGTTCGGCAATCACCCGTCTTCACGTTTCCACCTTGGCACACACAACTTCTACCGCACTTTCAAACGAGGTCACATCAATAGCGTCGGCGTCGCTCAACACAATACCGAACTCTTCCTCCAGAGAAAGTAACAAGAAGAGATGGGTGGCACTGTCCCAAATCGAAGTATCCAATCGAGTAAGAGTAATCGGATCCCCCTGAATGTCGTGAAAAACGCTTCTAAATACGCGTTCCAAACGTGACGTGAGACTGATTGGTTCACTCATGCGACCTCAACCTTCAGTCCAGACTCCTGAATCTTCTCTTGCAAAATGCACCTCAATTCGACCAAATCGTCTATCTCGGGTTTAGACCATGTCATGCCTAACGACTCAAGAAATCGTTGCACATGCCCGTTTCTCTCTGTTTCCTTCGCACATAAACTGACTCTCGTGCACGGCATAGCCTGAAGAAGCGCGTGCAAGAACGCGTATTCCACGTTTCGATCAAATGCCCTGCAACTCAATGCGAATGCATCGATGACCAACCGACCCTCTCCATATTGTCCAAACATGACACCGATAGTCCCAAACGATCCGTGGATGTCCTTTAAGGAAACTGACGAACACCAACTTCCGGGTCGTTGACTGTAGTCGATAAGTTGGGATAACGCGTATCGTTGTCCATTGAGTGTAAATTGATTGGTTTTATTTAGGAGATCCAGCGTCCGGGGATCCTGCCACTGCCTTTGTTTGACCAGGACGTGTAACTCGAGAGATTTGAGATATTCTCGATGTGATCGGTGCGGAGTCTCCTCTGTAAGAGTTTCACGCTGTGCAATCCGAGGATCATTGACCCGCAGAGCGTCCTCCGGCACACCAAAAGGCCAGAAACAGGCTGCCTGTAAAGAAGAGAGGAACGCGGGCCAGTCTGAAATATTTCCGGGAACTGCTACGGATCGGACCTCAGGGTTCACACTTTGTACTTCCAAGATCTCAGCCGGGTTATCGTCCACAAAGAGCACGTTCTTAGGCAGAATGTTCAGTTGGACGCATATCCGTTTGACCCCTACCGACTTCGAACCCCAACTAATCCAGGTAGCATTGAAGTCTTCGAAGCGCAGTACCGGGCTCAATTCAGAAAAATAGCTATGCAAAAGAGCTTCGTCGTTCTTGGAGCAGCAACAGAGATAAACGCCATTGGCTTTTATCTTCAAAAGTAAAACAGCGAGGAGACGATGCGGTGTATTGTTGTGGCTCTCTTCCCTTGCCAATCGAATTGCGCTCCCGTCCTCCACAACGCCCGCCCACAGGGTGTTATCGAGATCGATGATAAGTGCCTTCACTCGCTCTTGAGGTGGACCCAGCAAATCCGCGATCTGTTTGGACGTTTGACGAGCCAGATCTAGTGTCCATGGACATCCGCTCTGAATCAGGCCGCGAAGATCGAGCGGCGGCTCTCCAAGGTCGATCACCCACGAGCCGGCTTGCCGTAACTCAATAGCAATCTCATTGGCCCATTTACTCATCATCAACTGGAATTCATCTCTAAACGGAGGAGGAGTCGTCCACATCAGCGGCAACCAAGACATGGGAGGAAGAATGACGACCGACTGTGCCCCTCCATCCGTCCTCTGCTTTACCCAATGCACAATACACTTTCTGAGATCCTCGGAAGGGATGAACGCTGAATTAAATGAACTTAAAGAGGCTTGTCGGCTCCTCCATCCCCAAGCTGGGATGAAATCCTCCCAAACGAGGCTTAGAACGGCCTGATCAAACCTCTTTTGACCAGTCGATGTCTCCTCAATCGAGCGAGACAAGGTATCGAAGTCAAACGACCGCACTGCCGGCACACGCTCTCTTAAATTTATCGCGAGCGATGCCTGCAAAAAGACCTGAAAGAAGGAGGGATAGTAAGAGGATAAAAGCCAGACGACGCCCTTATGCTCTTTTAATGCTTTAGACGTCCGAATGGCTTCAGCTAATTTCACCCTCGTTTACCCACGACCCTGGCCGGATTTCCAACAATGACCGAATATGGGGGAAAAGTTCCTGATAGGACGCTGCCTGAACCAACAACACATCCGTCGCCGAGCCTCGTATTGGGCAGAACAATCACCGACGCAGCAAGCAGGCAATCGGAGCCTATTTCAATCGAGCCTTCTTGGTGGCCTTGTCTCTGAATCGGAACTTGAGGGTCACTATATCGATGCGAACAATTCCTCAGAACACAAAATTGGGCAATGCTGGTATAAGCCCCGATCATAATACGACCCCCAGGGCCTGCTGCAATATCTACGTGATGTGACAAGACGACATGATCACCGATCGAGATCGATGAGCAATCAGAGACCACTCGACAATCCCACGAACAGGTGAAATAATCGCCAATGGAGATTCCCTCGCCACTAACCATGAACCTGGGACCCAATCGGGGCGATTTCCCCACCGTGGTACATTTCTTCTTCGCTAATGTATGTCGGAACCATTCACCAGCCACTGTCCTGGAGTTCGAAAAAAGAAGGATTACCGCCTCAACGGATAACCCCATAAACGCTCGAACGAATCGCCCAACTCCTGTCCCCATAATGCTACTTTGAAAGACCGACCACCGACTCCCACTTGTTGCCTTGCACCATGAGCCGTGAGTCGCAGACGATTCCATGCCAGACGACAGCTTGAAACGCCTCGGTATGGGGCGTGACGTTCTCCGGGTTCACCACCGGGATCATCAGCACGAGATCGCCTCGCTGTTTGGTATACCCTCCGTCACGACCGACGATCCCCAGGACGTCCATGCTCCTGGCTTTGGCCTCGTCGATCGCCGCCACGAGGTTCGCGCTAATATTGCGCTCACGATTTCCCCCCCCGACCGACAGGACAAAGAGCACATCGCGTCGTGAGGCGCGACTGACGCGAAGCCAGCCGGTGAACACCGTCTCCCACCCCTCGTCGTTCGTACGGGCCGTCAGCTCCGACACGTTGTCGACGGCCGTGGAGGCGTCGATCCCGGCCAATTTCCTGAAATCGTTCACCGCATGACTGCAATTTCCCGCGCTCCCGCCCACTCCACACAGAAAGAGCCGGCCTCCCTCGTCGCGAAGCCGAACGAGCCGCTGGACCATCCGGTCGACCAGGTCCACGTCCAATTGCTGGGCGACCTTGGCCGCTTCTTCGAAATACCGCCTGAGAGTTTGGGTGCTCATCAACGCTTCCTCCCGACTACGCGAGCGAACGAGCTCATGCGTTGCTCCTGTAAGAATGATTGGAACGCCTCTTTGGTCTCGCCGTCGGCCTCCAAGAGGCGCCGTTCGAACACCGACAGCGGGAGCGACGGATCATCTTGCACGTGAGCCTGGACGATTTCAACATCCAACACGCCAGGCGTGCTCACCTCCGCCAGCGTGAAACCCGCCTGGTCGCAGAGCATCTCCAGTCCCTGCAGGGAAAAACAATTGGTGCGGTCGGGGGGATACAGATAGAGACTGCGGAGCCCGAGCACGGCCATGTCGAACCCCGACCACACCAAGGCTGTGATGAAAATTAATCCCCCCTCGGAGAGCCGCCCGGCGACCGCCCGAAGCAGCGCCGCCGGATCATCGACGCGATCGAGCGACTCCAACAGCACCGCCACCCGCACGCGATCATCGCGTCCATTCCGCCGTCCCTGCGCCTCCGACGGGATCCCCGCAGCCCCCGCGTCGTGCGCCAAAACCATTTCGTCAACGGTCAGCACGTCCTCGAAATTGCCGCTCTTGACCAGCAAGGGAGAAAACTCGCTTGGCAAGGTCGCCACCTCCATCAGACGAGGTTGCCGCACGCCATGGAGTCGCAAACTACTATGGATCCACTCCAACTTTGGAGCATACACATTTTCGATACGAGAGTTCACGATCGAGGCATGAAAGGCTTGCGGAGAATGCCGGTGTCGGCTCACTTCCGCGAGAAGACGGGCCCACTCATCGGATGCCGGCAGACCAGCAAGCACCGTGCTCGAACAGGTTGGACACCGAAGGTAGTCCAACCCCTCGACATCACCCAGCGCCTCCAGCGGTGACTCGCACGCCGCGCAGCGCGCCCGATGCCGCACGGCCGTCTGCTGTACCCGCCGCGTCGCACCGAGGCAGAAATCTCGATACTGTCGCAACCCTTCCAAGGGTTTGACCGAGGACAGCGGAAACGCGAGACTGGTTTGGATGGATCGCATCAGCCCTGCCGACTCACCGGAGACCGATCGGGCAGCGTATACACGTGGTGAACGAGTTCCATCACTCGTCGCGCCTCCTCGAGGGTCCCGTGGGTTGCCGGTCGCCCTTCTTTCACGGCCGCGAGAAACTCCTTGACCTCCTTATCCCACGACTCGTCTCGGTCAAAATGGATGATCTCTTCGCGAGGGTTGCCCAGCGCCAACGCCTCATCCTCAAACTGACGCTTCCCGATCACCAACTGCTCGCGCCCGTAACTCCCGGTCTTGGACAACAACCCATTCGCGATGAGGTAGCCGTCTCGGCATCCGATTTCGATCCGGAACGTATGCTTCCAGAGGGTGGCCGACGAATGGAGAAACACCGGAACCCTTTGCTCGGACTGAAGAAGCACAAACGCATTGTCCTCCACGCCGCAGCCCCAAAAGGCGTCCACTAACACGGCCTCCACCACACGGAGCGGTCCCACAAAGGATTGAAAAATGTCGAGCATGTGAATACCTTGGTCCAACAGGATCCCTCCGCCGGACAGTTCGCGATTGTTGCGCCAACTTTCTCGATACCGAACGCCACCCGACTTTCCGTACGTGCCTTTGATATACAAGACGTCGCCCAACCCTCCCTCACCGATCAAAGCTTTGGCCGCCAGGATCGAGGGGTGGAGACGATGGTTAAAACCGAAGACCAAGCGATGATTGGGTACGCTGGAGGCCACCTCGGCAATGCGGCGGAAATCCTCCCAACTCCGGCCTGGAGGCTTTTCGCAGAACACGTTGCCGCACCGAAGCAACGCTTCGATGCATAGGTCCGATGTGACGTGGTTGGGCGTGCACACGAAGGCCGCATCGATGCGGTTCCACGGAACCTCCGCCCCTCGTGGTAGCCATACCCCGTCGAGTCCGGCCTTCGGCGAATCGACCTCGGGGTCTACGATGATGATTTCTTTGATCTCCGGGCATTCACGCAGGACCTGATGTCGAATCCTTCCCATATAGCCATAGCCGAAGATCACGCAGTTCATACGTTCGCCTCGCCTCTCACCAGTCCAACCCGGCCACTCGTTGATCGAGGACGGGAAGCTCCGCACGGGCCCGCGTCACGAGGGAATGCTCGACCTCCCCGATGTAGACTCCCTCCTCTTGTCCGGCGTCAACAACGATGCGGCCGTCCGGTCCCACGATGACCGATCCTCCGCAGAACCTGGTTCCGTCACGTGCAGAGCCGATTCGATTACACAGCGCAAGATAGGCTTGGTTCTCCACCGCCCGGGCCCGGACCAACGTTTGAAGCACCTCGCACCGTGGATGAGGCCACTCGGCGACCACCACAAAGAGATCGGCGCCGTCCACCGCGTCCCGGCGATACATCTCCGGGAACCGGAGATCAAAGCAGATACTGAGAGCGACGGTCCATTCGCCCAGCGGATGGCGAACTCTGGATGTCCCCGGAACCAAATACTTCTTTTCTCCCATCGGGCCGAAGAGGTGCCCTTTGTCGTAATAAATCGGATCCGTGTCCTCAGGACCGAACAGCCACAGCCGGTTCACCAAGCTGCCGTCGGATCTTCGCGTGATCATGCTGCCGGCGACCCACGCTCGCAGATCGCGACTCCGCTGCTGAAGATGGGCGCAGATCCGCCTCGTCTCGTCTTTCCCCACGCGATTCCACGCCTCATGCGCGTACCCGGTCGTCCACAACTCGGGGAGCACGTACACGTCCGCCGGCGACGCGCCGGAGATGAGTTCGTCGGCACGGCGAAGGTTTCGAGGAGCGTCTCCGTCCTCGATCGCCATTTGGACGAGTGCCATCCTCATGACCCACCTTTGCGACGATCACGGACAGGACCGAACGCGGGGAGCGGATGCACGGGCCCTCCCATGGCTGCCCGACTCTGACCCATCAGCTCACCACCGTCCGGTATCGCTCTCCAATCGCATCAAATCGAGCGCTGAGCGGCCGGTCGCGGTCCCCCAGAAACCGTTGGATGCCGACCATGCATTCTGGAGAGGGAAGACCAGTCGCGGCCTCGAAGCGTGCGCTGCTCAGGGACATATCTTTCGGACGATCCGCCGCCATCGGCGACGCGTTGATGGAGCCCCGAGTCACCCGTTGCATCGAAAACCCGGACGCTTCCGCCAACATGGCGCCGAACTGATACTTCGACACCCGATCCTTTCCGACCACGTGAAAGACGCCACGATGCCCGTCCATCATTAGGCGTTCCAGCCGCTGGACAAAATCGACGACGTAGATGGGCGTAAAGAAGAAATCATCGAAGAGCGTCACCGGTTCGCCAACCTCAAGCGCGTGATACAACCATTCCGCGGCAGTCTGCTTGCGTCCCGATGACCAGCCGTAGAAGTTGGTTCTCACGATCAGGTGGTGCGGCGTGGTCAGCGCCACGTCCCATTCCCCGTGCAGTTTGGACCGGGCGTATACCGTCCGAGGACAGGGCACCTGTTCTTCGGTCGCAAACGACCGATCTCCTTGGAACAGGCCGTCGGTCGTAATGTAGACGACCAGCACATGGGACGGAGCCGCGCGCGCAAGCTCGCGGGTGATCGTTGCGTTGCAGGCGTAGGCCAGCTCGGGATGTCGTTCGCAGGCGTCGACGTTGGCCATCGCCGCGCAATGCACGATGACGTCGGGGGAAGCACGCGCGACGGTGGTGGTCAAAAACCCGGGTGTGGCCAGATCGCCCTGGAGAACCGTCGCGGGGTGATCTCCCCACCAGGGATGACGATCGACGCCGACGACCTCGTGGTGCCGAGCCAGAGACACCATGAGGTGCGAACCGAGAAGACCACAGGCTCCCGTGACGAGTACCCGACGTTTCGCGTTCATGGATCCCTCGGTGGCACTCGAGAAGAGCCACCACCTTGGAGACCGATAGCCCGGATGAACTGGTCGATACCCGCGGCGGTGACCGGCACGGTGTACTCGTTCACATAGCGCAGGGCCGCCTTCCACTCCTCCGTGACGTCTTCCCTCGCCCTCGCTTCGTGCTGCGTGAGCGAAGCGGCAAACTCTTCGGGCGTGGAACAGGTTTTCCGCCAGCACCCCAATTGGTACAAAGGATCTGTATCAAAGAGCGCGGCAAGACGGACGTTGAGCGGAAAGAGACCGTTCAAAATCGCGTAGAGGACCGACGAGGATCCTCGGTACATCAGGACGGAGGACCGTTTGAAATCCTCCTCGATGCTGGCCTGTTCGGACACGACAAGATTCGGCGCGCGGGCGAGGTCGACGGCCGAGAACTTCAACGCCGCCGTCATGGGAATCGCAGGATGGCTCCTGAGAATAAACGTGTACGTGGGAATACTCAGGGCGCACTGATATGCAAAGGCAAACAGGGCCTTGGTCTCCGACGCGATGCCTTCGGGCGTGACCAGGACGGTCTTCAGATCCGCGTCGCTCGGGCGATCCACCGCGTGTCCCTTGTGTCGGAAACTTCCGAATCGGATAAACCGTGTCCTCTGTCCCGCGTGCCCGGGCCGCATCATGTCCGAAGGAATCGTCCCCGACGACAAGACCAGATCGGGCACCGATCGCTGGGCGCTTTCGATCACCGGCCGGGTCAATGACCATGACTCAGGGAAAACTACGGTGTGCTGATACCCCACCGTGACGCACATCGGGTCGGCAGTCTTCACGCCCCACCACGCGCATTTTTCCCAGCCATGCCCCTCATACAGCGTCACGAACGCACGCGGGTGCCACCGCCGCACAGCGGTCCGACCGACCCAGAACAAGAGTCCGTTTCGTGCCGTGCTCGGAAGGAGACAGTCCCGACTCGCGCGCGCACCGATCTCCTGAAGCAGGACGTCAGATGAACGCCCTCCGATGCGGCGTAACCGGATCGACCCCACAAGCTGTTTACACGCCATGCGGAACGGAGCCGTGAGCGGCAGCAGAGCCCATTCCGGCAATTTGGACGGCTCGCCGGCAGACACATGGGCGCGCGAAAAGACGCGCCAGTCGGACCCGGCTCCATCCCCGGCGAGCAACAGCATCCGGCGCCCCCGTTCGGCCGTTCGGCGTTGCAGGTCCCCATAATAAAAATCCCGTTTTTCCGAGGCAGCGCCGAAACACCACGTCTTCGCCACCACGTCGAATGGCTGATCCGTGAGTTGCGCAACCGCTTTGCGCACGCGCCAGCGGAGCCTGACCAAGACGCTCGTCAGATAGATGGCATACGCGACACAACGCCCCTGCCGCCCAACCAACGCAGCCCATTCTCCGAGTCGCTGGAACCACCCTCCCCTTCGCGTCAGCGCCTCCGGATGCCCGGTTGCCATGGTAACGTCTCGGAGAAGCGCTTCCTGGACCGGATGCAGCGGATGCATGAGATGGAACCACTGAATACCGAGGACAGGGAGATCCGGATAGAGGCGACGGACGGTACCAAGGGCCTCCGCTAAATGAAAAAACGACGGAGGAGCCGCCTCCTCGGCAACGGGGGTGCTCCCCTGTCCAGAAGCCCGATGGGAGTCCATCGCAGGAGCGACCACACCAGCTTGCAGATCGATCGGCATCAATGCGTCGAGCCCAGACCGGCGGCGATCATGCGGGAATACTGTCCGCCGATCTCCAATAACTCGCCATGGCGACCTTCCTCGACCACTCGGCCGTTCTCCAGCACGACGATTTTCTGGGCGCTGGCGATGGTGGATAACCGATGGGCGATGACGATGGTCGTGTGGTCCTTCGAGATCGCTTCGATGGCTTCCTGAACAAGGCGTTCCGAAATCGTGTCGAGAGAGCTCGTGGCCTCGTCAAAGATCAGGATCTCAGGACGACCGAGTAAGGCTCTGGCGATGGCAATGCGCTGCTGCTGCCCTCCCGACAACTTCATCCCGCGTTCCCCGACGATGGTGTCATAGCCGTCGGGAAGTTCCTCGATGAACGCGTGGGCGTTCGCGGTCTTCGTGGCCTGCATCACGTCGTCTCTCGTGTATGTATCGTGCCGTCCAAAGAAAATGTTATCGGCAATGGTGGAGTGAAAAATGAACGGCTCTTGACTGACGAATCCGACCTTGCTGAGCCACGACTCCGCCTTGTAACTTGCGAGGGGCACTCCGTCAACCGTGATCCGGCCTTCGGTCGGTTCAAACAGACCCAAAAGCAAATTGATCAACGTCGTTTTTCCGGCTCCTGAGGGTCCGCAGATCGCAATGACTTTCCCTTTTTCGAACCGAAGATTCACGTGCTTCAAGAGCACTTCTCTGTTCTGATGGGCGAATGACACGTCTTCAAACACGATGGCCTCACGAAAGGCCTGCAAGAGGCGGGCGCCTTCCTTTTTCCGCGATACGGGCTCGGTCAAGGCGTCGTACACCCGTTCCGAGTCCGGGAGATACCCCATCAATTCCATTCGCTGGCGGCCAAGGGCCGTCAGCGAGGGCAACAACTGGAGCACCGCCATCGCAAAGACTCCGATGACCGGAAGATTCGCGACAAAGCCACCTGCGTCACGCCCCCTCAGCACCACGACCAATGCCAACATCAACGCGACAGCAACGAATTCCATAAAATTTTTCGGGATGGCCAACCAGACAAGGTCCTTCACGAAGAGACGAGAAAAGGTTCGGTTTTCCCCGTCGAACCTCCGCAGCCACTGGTCTTTCGTACCAAAAGCCATAATCTGTCTAACCCCGTTCAGGAATTCGTTGGCGATTGTCGTTTGCTCCGCGCTGGCGTTCGCTCGCCCCTTCCCGGTGTGGTATGACACACGCTTGGATAAGTACTGGGTGCCCCAGTAGTAGATCGCTCCTACGGCCCCTACGACCAAGGTCGCAACGGGAAGGGTGAGGACCAACACGATAACAATCGCCAGCACCTTCAGAAATTCCGCGAGCATTTGCGGAACCTTCAACAGCAACAGCGCCACCTTGTGGGGCGCGGAGAGAACGTCATAAATCAAGACACCTTGTTTCTTATCCAAGAAGAACTGATAGGAGGAGCTTGCATACTTCTGGAGCAGTTGGTTCTTGGTTTCATAGAGAACTCGTCCGCTCGCATGGGCGATGAGGCTTTCACGAAGCAAGATGCAACCGGACTTCAAAAGCATGATAAGCGCCAATACGACACACGCAATGAGCAACGGATCGTGAAGCGGCAAACCTTTCGTAAACCAGGCAGTTAGGTCCCAGAACTTTCCGTGGTTCCCCGATGCGGCAGGATCCATCAGGGACTGGAACAAAGGGAAAAAAGCGGCGAGATTCACACTCTCCAGAACCGCTGAAACCACGGTTACGGCGAAAATCTTGCCATACAAGAGCTTGTATGACTTCAAAAAATAGAAAAAGACAGAAAAGGGTGAGTGGTGCGTGGCTTCCTTCACAGCCTAGACATCCCCTTCGTGGTCCGAGTATCTTGATTGCGCGTGAGTGGTGCTTGGTATCCGGTCATATTCGCATCGCAAGAGAATCACCCCATCGTTGGGCAAATCGCTCCCCAGCGGAACTCAGAGCGCTCTCCATCGAGGCTCCCTGCTTGAGGGCGTCGTAAACCCAACCCGTATAAAGCCCGAGTCGTACGCTGGCTTGCCCGTCGCGAAATGGATCCAGTTCATGCAATCCCGGCGTCCAATCGCCAAATTCGGGATGACTACTGGGCGCATCGCGGAATTTCTCTACGGCGAGGCGAAGTGACTCCCATCCTTCGAAGATAATCCGCCCGCGGCCCCATGAATAAAATGGGTGACTGTGAAAACCGACCGGGTCGATCAACACCGTGGGCACCCCCGCCAGTCGAGCCTCGATCGCGGCGGTACTTCCAGTAATCCACCCCAAGCAGAGATCCGAGATGAGCGCAGCTTCGGCAGGATATGTACTCCCCACGAGGGTGTCGCTCGTCAGGAACAGACAGCGCCCCGTGCGCTCGGCCTGGGCGAGCAACGTCGACAGACGGGAAATCCGCTGAAAGAGATTCGACGACTTTTTGGGCTTGAACACGACGCCCAACGACGGATCGTCTAGCAACCACTTGAGCAGGTACTCGTAGTCGTCGGCCGCGTCCTTGTCCCAATGAAAGAGATCCCACCGATCTAACGAGTTCTCGTCAAAAAAACAGATGATAAACCGCGCTCCATTCTCTTGCAGTCCTTTTCTCGCTTCAGAAATACGGGTGAGATTCCGGACCGCGGGGATGGCACTGTCATAGATAAACCCGGTGCACACGAAGCGGTCCACCGGCGCCTCGATCCGCCTCCACAACGTTTCAAACAGGGGAGAAAACACAAACTGAACATGCTCCCCTGCGCTGAGTAGGGTCGTGGGAGACGTGATATTGGACATGGAGTACTGATAGGCCACGCTGATGCCGTTCAGCGCATCAAGGGCCAACACTTGCCCCACGCTCCCGTTCAAGGTCCCGACATTGACCCTCACACGGTTCGCCGAAAAGAACCCATACCAGTACGCATAATCGACCGTTAACGCCAACAATCCTCGAACATAGTAGAGCGAGACCCACCGGCCGCGCAGCCCGCAGGTGGTGAACCTCCACAGCAGCTTTAGTACCGTCTTCGCAAATACGCCGAATGTCTCGGCCGTCGGAAACCACTCAGCAATCCCGGTCCCACGGCCCACCAGTCTTATGCCTCGACTGCTGATTTGTTTTAACGTCTCGACGTCTAGCGGCTTCTCAGTGAAATAGTCGTATAGCAACACTTCAGAATAGGAGATGCCAGACCCCTCGAGCCAGAAAAACTCCGAGCGTTCCGCGCGGTCAAAACTTAACTTCCTGTAGCCGTAACGAATCGCGATCGTCGACGCTGTGGAGCGCCCCGTGGCGTTCGCCGCGTCCGACGATACCGCCGAGATGGCCGGCGTTGCCAAGCGCCGCAGACGGCCGAGGACTCCTTTGTACATACCGGGCAGCCTTTTCCCCAACGTCCAAAACAGGCGCCTCCATGTTTCCACAATCTCTTTGAGACCCGAGCCACATCGGTAACCACGGAGAGTAATGCCCCGCGAATGGGCGTACGCCGCAAGATACGAGAACCACTGCGTGCGCTCTATAAACAGGGCGCCTTCTTCCACTCCAAATTTTAAATGGCTGCGCAGCATCCACTCAACGAGACCAATGCGAAGGCATTCCACGTTGACGACTCGCTCAGTCAACTTGTCAAAATGCAGCACAACCTTGCTCGTGGCCCATTGAGACGCCATCGCCTCGAACAGCGGGTTCTTGGCAAATCGTTCCTGCTTCACTCTGGCGCAAATCGCACGCGCGTCACCCAGCAGTCGTATCAGCTCCACCTCACCGGCATCGTTTCGAATGTGACCGACATGGTGCTCGATACGATGAATCTTGGCGCGGACCAACCCCAAGCGGCGAAGGATCCGAACACCCCTTTGACCCCACCGCCCGATCGGTTCGAAATGCCAGATCGACTCAACCGATCGATCAAAAGGTTCCATTCGGAACCAGAACGACAAAGTCAATCTATCGACGAAAAGGACTTTCAACGTGCCGCTACCACATCCATCCGAAGTCACCGCGAGCCAACATACGCCGGAGCTCCCGTGTCCCGGGCCATTGTTGTTTGGGCCGATGTCTCTTTCACCAACACTTCAAGACCGCTCACAAGCCGTTCGAAGGTTTGCTGAGGGATCCGTGGGTTCAGCGGAATCAGGAGGGCCTTCAGGTACTGCGGCGCAAAGAGATTGCGCCCTATGTCGACATGGTACGATTCGGCATCGAACCCTTCCCGCTCAAAGAGTGACCTAACCAGTTCGAGTTGGTCTCCAGGTAAAAAAGGCATCACGTAGCCAAATCGCTTCAAATCAGGAATCACCACTCGATCCCCCAACCTAGAAGCAACGAACGCCATGCGCTTCGCCTGCGAACCGGCAATGCGCTCCGCCTGGTCCAGCACGCGTGACATATTGCCGCGCAGCCAGGCGTTCCCTCCTTTGCCTTCCCAATACATCTCATAAGCCGCTTCCGCGACCGCTGAATGGTCAGCGGCTCTTCGCCGACATCGAAGCAGTGCCATAACCGACCATACCATCCACGACCAGTGGCTACTTTCCGAACGCTTCTTTTTGACGAATCGCAGCAACCCCTCATCGTCAGAGATCAGGAGGCCACCTTGAACAATGGGCAACACCTTGGTAAGGCCAACCAAGCGGGCGATGGACCCCGGGCCCGGCTTTTCTGTTTCCCCTAGACCGTACGGACTGTCCTCGAGATACACGTATCCTCGCGCAACACACTCTGCGCTGATCGCCGAACAGTCCTGCTTCAGGCCAAATTGATCGACCACAACGACCGCCTTCGTCTCCGGAGTCGGCCTCTGGACCGGGAGTGCGTACCGATTGAGGGCGTTCAGAACACATCGCCCAAGAAATCGGGGTACCAGGACATGATCGCGATGCCGACTGAACTCAAGATAATCGAAAACCCAACACATCCCGACGCGGACGGAGGGAATACCCAAACATGAACGCCCGAGTATCGTCGACGCCCTCGCATCAATCTCATCCCAACTTGTCTGGGGAAACAACCTGAGATCCCCGAGTTGAATCCACGGCTCAGAGGGAAAGTAGCTCTCGCCGCTCAAGGCCTTCATGATGAGCCTCCAGAGACCGCCTCGCCGAAAGATACTCCCGAACCCGTCGATGAAAGGTCTCTTCCAGCACAACGTGCGAGTAGAAGTATTCGGCAGTCAACAAGGGAACGGTTGCACCGCCAAAACCGCGCTTGAAACGGGAGATCGCAATAGCCTTCTCAGTCGGGACATCGAACCATTGCGGTTTGAACCGCTGCATTCCGACGTCATAAAAGTGATATCCATGCTCTTTGAGCCATCTGACAGATTCCCACTGGATGAGATGGGCAGCAGGCAACGCGATGTGATCGGGATCTTTGCATCCTGAGCCGTAAAACGCGCCCTTCTTGTATAAAATAAGAAGCGCAAAGGCGATAGGTTGTTCTTTATGTTCCGCCTCAATAAGCACAGCCCGGCCTTGACGAACCCAGTCCCGCATCAGATCGAATGTTCGCTGAGACCGAGTCACCCGGCCGGCGTCTTTGTGATGGAGGGCTTGATACTCCATAAACTTCTCAGTGGTAACGTTCGTCCTGTCCCAAAACAGAATGCGACACTGCCCCATGGCCCGCTTAATATCCGCTTTATGTCCTTTGCGAACGCCGGACCACATTCTCGGCTCATCCCGCCGTAGGTCAATGATCTGGGTCAGATAGGGTAGATCAAAATAGCCAAATCTCAGAAGGGGGTTGCTGGGAAGCAGCGGGGCCTCAAGGTACGTTTTACTCGGGAAAGGAATCTTGACACTGACATAGTTCACATCATTCCTCATTGCAAGGGACGATAACGTCTCCGTGTAGAACTCCAGGATCTTTTGCCGCCCATCTTCTCCCACCGTATTTTCGATCGCAGGAAAGGGAATAGGTTCTCCGACAAAACTAAATTGTCTTCCCTGTGCGCCCTGCTCAACCATCAGCGGACAGATCGCGACCTTTTGCGCCCCACAGACAATAGAGAACGACAGGTTGCTCAAGAAATTCTTCTGGTTCCATTCTTCCGCCCATTCCATCCAGTCTGTCGTCTGATAAAACCAGGCATCGTCAGATTCCGCAGCAAAGAGATCCCATTCGTCCTTCGAATCAACTTCCAGCGGGACAGCTTCCATTTTAGAACTCATCGATGAACGACCACGATGGAAGCTGCGGCAACAGAGGCCACTCCCCAGGACCGGCAACCGTGGTCCCTCCGACAGGCGAGACTCCAGAAACACCGGCGAGGTGCAAAATGACCGTCCGAGCCATCTGATGGTCATCCGCGTCGAATTGGCCAAGGCCATCGGCGGCGCCGTGGGCGCGAAGGGCGGCGAAAAGGACATTCGGAGCGAGCACACGGAGCATATGACCGCCATCCCATGACATTCTGACTTTCAGCGTATGGTTCATCCCACGGAAAACCTGTAGCGCCCAATGACCGAGTGGAAGCGCCACATGAAGCTCGTTCCCCTTTTCCGTGGCCAGTGCTCGTAATGCGAGGATCATGTGTCGTCGAGCATCGGCTCGGCTGGCCACCTCGATGATCTTCCCTTGATAGACCACGAAGTACCCCACGGGTTGATCACGGTCCATCACGGTCACAAATTGCTCGACTCCGGTTCGTGACGCGACCAAAAGGGAGGCCTTCTCCCACCATGACCGGGAACGACGAAAGCTGAGTACCAGGCCTTGGTACGACTCGTCGTAGGCCAAGGAGTACCACTTCAGCATCCGTTCATCGAACCCCCGCGTCACCTTCAAATCTTCTCTGGGAGTGTCGCCGTCCATCGTAATGGTCACAACCATTTCAGGATGGATTCCAACCCCGACAAAGCCGAACCTCGAATAGAAACCATCGACGGCGCGTCGCGCGAACACCACCGAAAGAACATCTTTCTTTTCGTAAAGCCGATCGAGGGCCGCCTCAACGATCGCACGCCCGTAGTCATGGCCACGAAAATCCGGTCGCAGAGTCACACTGGCGATCCCTCCCACTTTCAGAGAGGTTTCGCCAAGCCACACCTCACGATCGAGAATGCGAACGAATCCAACGACCTCGCTACCTTGCACCGCAACAACCACGTCGCGAAGATCCTCGATCGGATCCAGGCGACGCGCAAGGCTTTGGGCTTCACTGGCTGTGAAGTAATCCGGGCCAAAGGTCCTCGATGCCAATTCGTAACCGTCGTCTGCCTCTCGTTCGCTTCGCGCACTTCGAATCTCAAGCACGGGGCATCCTTTTATGACCAGACATCCGGGAGATCCTCGATCGTTGTTCGCGCCCTCGCGCGCTGAAATTCATTGTGCGGTGGAATTGAGGTGAAACCAAACAACTCTCGCCTGGCTGGAGATAGGCGCTCGTACAATGCCTGAGGCGTATTCTTGGTGAAGTCCATTGACGGCTTCACGAACCAGCGCGAATACGTCAGCACGGCTGACCATCGCTCCACGTCGACGACTTTCGCTCCCCCCCCATGCCACAGGCTTCCGTTATAGACCAAGACCGAACCGGCCGGCGCCTCGACGACGGCCTCGTCGGCATAGGCCACACCGGTCTCCGGATATGCCGGGCGACGATGACTTCCGGGAACCACGTGCGTCGAACCACTCGGCTTCGAAAAGTCGTTGATCATCCAGAGGGCGATCGCCGTCAAGGCAAACGGAGGACCCGGAAAACGGGAGTCAATGTGCAACTGCTGAGCTTTGGCCCCAAGATGGGGGTCTCTGGCGCTACATTGGTTGAGAACGTAGGGCTCGGAATCGGCGTAAGATCCCTTCATGAGAAGATGTTGTAACAATGGGACAACCGCCGGATGGTCCATGAGGTCCAAAAACTCGTCGTCCTTATTGTGCAGATTCATGATGAGCCGTTCGGTGGTGCCAAGCCCGCCAGGATAGAGATGCCGTCCGGTGTCCTTGAGCTGCGAATAGATATTGTTCAGGCGCTTGACGTAATCCCGGGCGGTGTGCGACGCCAACGCTCCCTCGATCACGACGTACCCTTGACGATCCAACGTCTCTTTCTGGGTTTCGACATCCATATCGCGCTCCCAGCTCGTCGTCAGTTGTAGCGCCTGAACACCGGCTTGGCCGCCGGCCCCACGAGAAACGTCTGCGCCGAGCGGGCGTCGAGGGCCTTCGCATACACCGCACAGGCCGCGTCGAACGCATCCAGCGTCTGGTCAACCTCGGAGTCTCCATGACGGTAGGCTACGCAGGTCCATATCATAAAGACGCCGTTTCGCATCATTTCCTGCATAAAGAGCGTTCGGTACTCCGGAGAGAGCGTTTTATCGGGACCGAAGTGCTGAATCGTCGGCCGGCACGAGAAATCGCCGCCGGCGATCAGATACTCTCCAATACCATACCGGGTTGCCGCCGCGTTTAGACCGTCGATCACCTTCTGCCCTGTTCGGTAGATCCGTGTGAACACGTCGTGCTGTTTGTAGAACTCCACCGTGGCTTTGCCCGCCGCCAGCGCCGATTGCTCCGCACCGTTGGTGGTTGACATCAGGAACACTCGAGGTTCGGAGTGAAAGAGCCCACCGCGTTCCATGAACTCGCGCTTGCCCGAGAGAGCGGTCAAGGCGTAGCCATTGGCCATTCCCTTGCCCAGGGACATCAAATCCGGCGTCACCCCAAAGGTGGTATGGGCGCCGTGCAGGCTGTAGCGGAACGCCGTCACCACTTCGTCAAAGATCAGGAGCGCTCCGTGTTGAGTGCACAGCCGGCGGACCGTTTCGAGAAAGCCCGGCCGCGGTTTCGTCTCGCGGCACACTTCCATGATGACGCATGCGATCTGCCCGGGATGCTCGGCAAAGACGCGTTCGACGCTTTGGGGGTCGTTATACGCAAAGGGGACCGCTAACTGACGGATCGCGTCGGGAACCCCGGCGGCAACCTGCGTCGTCCCGATGAACCAGTCATGGATGCTTAAGAACGGCGCGCTCCCATCATATGCAATCAGGTCGCGGCCGGTGACGGCCCGCGCCAAGCGGATGGCGGCGGTATTACCATCGGAGCCGTTCTTGGCGAATTTGATCATCTCCATCTGGGGAAACAAACTGAGCACGGCCTCGGCCGTCTCTACTTCGAGCACGCTCGGGCGAGAGAAATTCTGTCCGTTCCGGATTGCGGCGATCGCGGCTTCATCGATTTCGGGTTCGGCGTGGCCGATCAACACGTTATTGATCCCCATGCCCCAATCGACATATTCCCGGCCATCCAGATCCCAGACGCGCCCACCCTTCCCCCGCGTGAATCCACGGGGCGCCAAGGCCGGGTATTGATCATCTCCCTTGGAATAGGTGTGCGCCCCACCGGGAATGACTCGATGCGCACGAGCGCTGAAAGCCTCAGCTGCTTGACCGACGTGATCCGTTTCAGTGAGATCTCTTTCCCTCATGTCCCCGCGACTCCTGGCCGATCCTTCGTAGTCTCTTAACGAGTGTGGTCGATCAGTTCCTTGATCATTCTGACGCCCTGTTGTAACCGCTCCATACTTTCGGTCCCGACCGCGACACGGATAAACTTATCGCACGACTTGCCATAGCCGAGACCGGGTACCGCACTGACGTGGCGTTCGTTCAACAGCCGCATACAAAATTCCTCCGAGGTCAACTGGGAGTGTTCGATCGACACGAACAGGTAAAACGTGGCCGAACCGGGAAGATAGGTTATCCCGAGTGAGTCCATATACGCGGCCACCTCGCGGCGGATGCGCACGACTTCTTCGATCTGCGGCCGGGTGATCTTCAGTATCTCGTAGAAATGCTTTGCGACGTAGTGTTGCAGGATGGTTGCCGGGCAGGTGATCAGATGCTGGTTGATTTTCAAGATTTCAAAGGTCAGTTCCGGATTGGTCATGACATACCCGATCCGCCATCCCGACATGCCGAAGTTCTTCGAAATCGAATTGCACACGATGGTGTGTCGCTTTTCCGGATCGAACACCGCGCAGGAAAGAAACTGCTCGTCCCCGGCGACAAATTCGCTATACGCCTCATCCGAGATCAGATACAGGTCACGGTCGCGGGCCAGCCGATGAACGAACTCCCATTCTTGTCGTCCCAGCATTTGGCCGCGCGGGTTATGCGGATAGTTCACCACGATCGCCTTGGTGCGAGGCGTGACATAGGGCTCCAGATCCCACACCGACCTGTCTTGCGGCACTGCGACGGGGACGCCATGACAGAGCTTGACCTGTTCCGGATAGCTGACCCATGCGGGCTCGAGGATCAACACTTCGTCGCCTGGATTGAGGACCGCCATCAACGTCATGTGAATCGCCACCTTCGATCCCGCGGTGACGATGATTTCCTTCTCGAAATCCACCGGAACCTGGTAATGCGCACGGTAGTATTCGGCAAGGTGCCGACGCAAATCAGGAATGCCTCTCGAGTGCGAATAGTGATAGCCGCCAGGGAACGGGAGATCGTCGAACGGGTACAACGGGATGTCAAAAAAGGCTTCCCCGAGCGACAGGACGATGACGTCGGCGCCCTTGCCTTTCATCTCATAGACGAGATTGTTGTATTTGATGGACATCGCCTGGGCGACTTCGGTGATATGCTTCGCTGGAGTCGGCGTGGTCTTCTCCTTAGCAGGAAGTGATGTCGTCCAACCGGGGCCCTCGATATACGCCCACCGTAAACTCGTACAGCGGGTAATCGTGCCGCAACGCCACGTGACGGCTCAGGCCGCGGCAGAATCCCAGCACCTGTTCCGGGGTAAAGTAGTGGAGAGAAGCGTCACGATAGTCCACTTGATCCGTCATCATATTCGCGGCGACTCCATGCGTGCAGACACGAAAGGCCGCGGCCAGCATGGATTCTAGAAATGTCCGGTTGTCACCAATACGATGATTGAATATCCCAGATATGAATACATAGTCGAAGGAACAATCTGGATAGGGATGAATGACCATGTTGCGCTCTTCAAAGACCAGATCCGGTCGCCGTTCCCTCGCCACGGCCAGGACGTCGGGAGAAATATCGCATCCGGTGTACTCCACCGACAGTCTCCGAGAGCGAAGGTGATCGTAAAAGTCTCCGAAACCGCATCCCACGTCCAGGACGCGTTTCCCCTCGAGAAAGGGAACCATACTGGTGAGCACATCAAACCGCAACGTCTGTTGAGCCTGGTCACGCCACCCGAGCGCCTGAACGGTGGGGCCCAAACGCTTCAAACGTTCGCCATACCGCTCAATCACCTGTGCTTGCTCTTCCGGCGTCATGCCGTCGCAGCCAAAATCCCAGTGATGGTTTCCCCGCAAATCGTCTCGATTTGTCGCTCCGTGAGCCGATACCCATCGAGGACGGAACGCGCCTCGGCGTACGCCGCCCGGACCGTCACCTCGGGGTGATCGGACCCGTAGATCATTCGTTCCGTGCCCAGTTTGTGGATGACAAACCCCAGATCCCGTTCGATGAGCGAACTGCCACGGAAATAGGGAATGACAAAAGACAAATCCAAATAGATGTTCCGGTTCGATTTGGCGGCCATCAGCGCGTCGAAGAGTCGGTATCCCCCGCAGTGAGCCAAAATCAACGTGGCCCCAGGCACCGCAACGGCCAGTTCGTGGATCAGCTCGATCGCCGCCGCACTGAAGAGATCTTGTCCGTACGGAAAGGCATCGATGAGAACCGGGATTTTGTATGCGGACGCCTTCGCAACGAGCGGAAGGACCCGGGCGAGATCGCCGCGGCCGAACCGCTGCAATCGAGGGTGCAGTTTGAGTCCACGCAATTTGAGGACTTCCACCGCGTGTTCCAACGCTTCCATCGCCGAGCGCCCGCCCAGCGGATCCACCGAGCAAAACCCGATCAATTTGTCCGGATATTGCGCGCACGCCTTGGCAATGAACTCATTTGAAACCAGCGGAGCCACGGGTAAGACCACGGCCCGACCAACCGGCCCCTGCTCCAACTCCGCAATGAGCGTCTCCGTCCGCGCATCGAACTTTTGTCCCCAGCCGTTCCGATCGGGGTGAATATGCGTATGGGCGTCGACGATGACCATGGACCTCCTACTCCACCACGAACGCGACCGTCTGTTCGGCAGTCCCGGCGGCCTGAAGCGCCTCATTTCTGGTCGTGCCGCGTGCGATGATATACCCAGGGCGCTCCCCGTCTGCGGTAATGGGTTTGAGCGACTCTCCGGGCTTGACCTCGATGACCACATCGACGACGCCGGTCACCTGCTTTGCCCGTTCCACCCCGGTGACGGTTCGTAAGACGCCGAAGGTCTGGGGAGCAAAAAACTTCAAGACCGCGCCCCGCTGGAACTTCGGTTCGATCTCCGGCACGCGCCCCAGCGCAATGTCCAACGTCGCCTTGACCGCATCCACGCCGGATACCAACGGAATAATATCGGAAAAGAGTCGATACCCACCCCCGCGCGCGGCGGTTTCCACCAACATGGGACCGGTAGACGTCACGATCACCTCGGTATGGGTGGGACCGTTGTCGATTCCAAGGGCCGCCACCGCCCGGGTGACGAGGACGGCGATTTCCCGATGCATCGCCGAGTCAAAGTACGCCGGGAAATTGAGTCCGATCGACACACACGCCGGAAAGGGCAAATGCTCCTTGTCCGAGATCGCCAAGATGCGGGTCTCTCCCTGAAAAGTCATGGCCTCGATCGTGGCTTCGACCCCGTCCATAAATGCTTCGACCAAGACCGGACCGTGGGTATGCGTCTTCGCCGCCGCAAACGCCTCAGCCAACTGGCGCGCGTCGTCGACTTTCCGAACGCCACGGCTGCCCGAACTATCGGGCGGTTTGATCACGACGGGATATCCGATGTCTGACGCCGCACGTTCCGCCTCCTCCGGCGTGTGCGCCCGCCGAAATTCCGGGACAGCGAGACCATGCTGTCGAAACGCATTCCGCATGATCCACTTATCCGTCGCAGCGGCCGCGGCGTGTGGGCTGATACCTGGCAAGCCCATGACGTGAGCCACGTGAGCCGCAGATCTGACCCCCACTTCGGTGCAAATAGAAACGACCCCGGACGCGCCGAACTCTTGGGCGACCGCAAGGCAGGCGGAGGCATCCCGAATCGAGACCACACGAGCACGATCCGCCAGTCGAAGACCAGGCGCAGCATCATTGCCGTCCACTGCGACCACACGCCAACCCGCCGCTCGGGCAGCGACGATGATCGGCACCTGGTAGGTTCCGGCGCCTATGACGAAGAGGGTGTCGCCCATACCGTAGCCTTCTCGCCATACGCCTGCAAGAGGAGATCAATGACCCTCTCCCCCCCTCGCCCGTCGATCAGTTGTTGGGCTCGCATTCCGATCATCGCCCGCGATTCAGCGTCGCGACCGAACTGTTCGATGGCCGACGCAATACCCGCTTCGGACACGTCCGTTCCCAAACCAAGAAACTTCGTCGCTCCACGATCTCCCACATATCCGGCAAAACGAACCTCGTCCGGCGTCTGCGCCAAGGTCAGCGTCGCCTGCCCCAAACACGCCATTTCCATCAGGGTGGATCCTCCTCCAATCACCCCCCAGGCGGACGCCCGCATCACATGGGCCATGTCCGCAACGGCGGCCGAACACCGCACCGAATTGGGCTGATCGACCGACGACGCATGAATCGCGTGGACGAAGTCCGTCTCGTATCCACTGCCGATGATCACATGAAACCGCCACCCGGGCAGATCGAGGCCACGCAACGCCGATAACACTTTCAGCGTCAACCGGTTGGGATCGACGCCACCAAAGGAAATCAGCACCTCCCGGGCCGCTCCGTTCGAGCCAACCTCTCGCTCGGTAAATGGGCTCCTGAGAATGGCGTATTCGAGCCCCTCACGGTAGAGACAACCACGCTGCGTATGCCAGGCGCTTCCGGAATGGTTGAAGAGCGTCACAATCACATCGGCGCGATAACAATCTTCTTTCGGAGGGTCCAGCAGCGCGATGAACACGCGCGGGAGCCGCTGCTGTATCCCCGCGATGTATGGTGTCGGCGAGAGGGGTTGATCGAGCACGACCACGTCGGCCCTTGAGGTGAACACGAACTCCGTTGTCGCATCAACCGTATCCGTGACTGAGACAGAGACGTTCGTTCCCCTCACAAAATCCATGACCGTCGGGTCGGCATTGACGCTGACCGTGACAAACATGCCCCTGGCTTGGAGGCGGCGGGCGAGCTCCAGACTCCGCACAACATGTCCGACCCCAAACTTCGAACCGCCGCAGGTCCGAATACACACCCGGGGCTTGGCATGGCTAGACCACATCCCAGGTCAGCGGCTGGTGCCGTTTGATCGCTTTCCGTGCCGCGCGACCGATGACGACGGTCAACAGCTTGGGGGTCATCCCCGTCCCAGGGCGCAGCACGGAAATCATCTCAGCCGTAATCACGGTCCCCTCCGGGATGTCGACCTTCGCAAAGAGACTGCGGCGTCCCCGGTGGTAATGAACCATCTCGCTCGGAACGAGCTGTTTGAGCGGCCGCCCGATTGCCGCTTCCGCTTCGCGCATCGAACGAACCATCGCTTCCAACTCGTGCGGCTCGAGCGCAAACGAATGATCCGGTCCTGGCAATTTCCGATCCAGGGTAAAGTGTTTCTCATACACAGCGACGCCTCGCGCGGCCGCGGCAATGGGCACCGTAATGCCCAATGTATGATCCGAATAGCCCACTGGAATCTGAAACGCTTGTCTCATCGTGTCCATCGCTGCAAGGTGGACGTCGGAGTACTCGGTGGGATAGCCGATCCCGCAGTGCAACAAGATCACCTGTCGATTGTTTTCCCGGTACGCGACTTCCACCGCCTCTTCGATATCCCCCAAGCTGGCCATACCGGTCGACAAGATCAGTGGCTTGCCGTACCGCGACACGTGCCGGATCAACGGTAGGTGGACCACTTCGAATGAGGCCAGCTTGAACGCGGGGACACCGAGCGCCTGCAACGCATCGGCAGCCTCTTCATCGAACGGCGTCGCCAGGAAGTCGAGGCATTTCTCCTCCGCATACGTCTTCAATTTCTGCAGCCACTCGCGCGGGAGTTCCAGCTTCCGATACAGATCATGCAAGGTCCGACCGTGCTGGCCGAACTGATCCCGCAACGTCGCAATATCCTCGTCAGTTTGGGCCGCCAACCCATCGGCGGAGAACACTTGGAACTTCACGGCGTCAACGCCAGCCTCAGCCGCGACGTCGATCAACTGCTTGGCCTGCTGAAAATTCCCGTCGTGGTTCGAGCCCGCCTCCGCAATGATGTAACAGGGCTGGTGCGGTCCGATCTCTCGTTTGCCGATTCGCACGACAGGCATGGGATGTCCCTGAAACATCGTCCTCTTAAACCGATCGGCCTTTCGTACCGTCGATCCAGGCGAGTTGTTCCATGAGAGCCGGTTCTTGATCCAGGAACTTGATCACACGATCAAAGTCCGGAAATTCACCGGACGAAGACAGGGCGTCGAATACTCGTCGACAGACCGTCAGATCGTCCGGATGGTCGACGGTCAACCGATAGTGCCAGCGCTTGTGTTCGGGGCTGGGATCGAGGACCTTCATGCGGAAATCGGCCGGATGGCGAAACAGGTACTGCGTACACAGTTCCGTCCGACTCCGCTGGTCTCCCAAATCGTGCGCGCGCTGCAGGGCGTCACTCCTGATGAGTTCGAACGAACTCCCGTCCGGAAGGTCGCGCACGGTCACCAGGTCGAAGTCTCCCTCGATCATGGTTTGGTACACCCGGGGGAAATACTCCCAGGCCGTAAAGGGAGACTCTGTGGTGAGGCGGAGAATGATGTCGGCCTTCGCCAGATGGGCACACTGCAGCAGCCGGAACTGAACGTCTTCTTCGCTGCCCATGATGCTGCCGATCCCATTACGTTTCGCGATGTCATGATAAATCAGATTGTCGATGCCTTCGGAGACCCCCAGCACGATCGACAACTCATAGGTCCCCCCGAACTCCCCGCCTCCCTTGGCCTGCAGATTCTTCAGTTGGTCTATCATGTGTTGGAGGATGGATTTGTTGCCTAAGCGCTGAAGCGGTTTTGCATACAGCCGCGTGCCCCCGTTCCGACACGCCAACGCCGCAACGAGATGCCTCGGGGACGCCGTTGGCGGGGTGGCGCCGTTCTTACCGGACACTCACATCCTCCTGGCAGATCGGTTCCCCCTTCTTGATATTTCTGAGGGCTCGACAACCCAGGGCCTGGCTCACTCGTTCAAACGGGCGTTGACCGGACCGCAACGGAACACGGAGCAGCGCCACATCATCGGCGCAGATGGCCGCGCCGGACGGGATGGGCTTGGCGCTCACCAGCGATTTGAGCGCTTTCATCCGGTAGGCTCGTTCCGCCGACGAGAGATCGAGACCGCCTCCGCCGAGGGCCGCCTCCGCCGCACGAATCCGGCTCACGTAGCGGGCAAAGTCCCCTGGAGCCAACGCGGACACGTAATCCTCGAGCATCAGCGCTCGATCGACCGTAATGTGTTTTTCGATCACCGTGATCCCAAAAGGAAGGGCCAACACGCCAAGCCACCCCGCTTCATCGGAGTCGCCCTCCGCATGGTCCATAAACCCCATCCCGAGCGTTGGGAATCTGGTTCGCAAGCTTGCGAGACGTGCAAGACGGTTGTCCGCAGTCGGCGTCGGATCAGCCTGGAACCCGTACAGCAGCGTCAGCTTCTTGGCGAGAGCCGTATCAAGCGGTTCGACAAAAGACGCGACCTCGTCCACGGAGATTCCTCCCGCCGAGAAAAAGACCCGGGGAGCCTGATCGAGCGAGGCGCTGACCAAAGTCTCGTTGAAAAAATCCGTGGTGTGTATTTTCACCGCAGCGGCGCCAAGCTTGAGCGCGACTCGCAGCGACTCGAGCCCATACACATCGAACACGAGTCCGATGCCGGCACGATGCGCCTCGGATGTCGCCTCTTCCCACGCCGCCACCGGCATCTCGAGCTGCCTAAACAGCCTATAATAGGGATAGTCCTCCGTGGCGAGCTCGTCCGCGTAGACCAGTTGGAACTTCACCAGATCAGCTCGCCCTGCCGAGGCCGCGCGAACGAGCAGCTTTGCCAGGGCCGGACTCCCCTCAAACCCCTGCGCGGCTTCCGCAACAATCGTGACCGGTGTGGACGAGGTCATGCCCGCACCAGCCATCGTTCGGGGTGGGACCACTCCTGCATGGAACAGTCAAACTCCGCCAGGAACGCCATCTGCCGCGCGTCGAGCGGCGGGCGTTGTGCGGCGGCCAGCGCCGTCTCCAGCTCCGTAAACCGGCTGATGCCGACCAGCACGACGTCGACGCCCGGCGTGTCCAACGCGAAACGAATCGCAAGCGCTTCCAGGCTCATCCCCCATTCGAGCGCCCGACTCTCGATCCGATCGAGCGTCGCGCTCGCGGAGGCATCCAGATGCTTCGCCTGGTGGCGGCGGGCCGTCAGCAGCCCCTTGCATAGGACGCTTCGCACTACAATCTCTTGATTCGGACACTTTGCTCGTACCAGGGCGGTGACGACCGAGGGGTTCACAATGCTGTGCTCGACCTGGACCACGTCGCACCACGGCTGATTTAGGGCAAGGTGCGCGTCGGCAATTCCGTAGGTCGAGGCGCCGGTCCGTCGGGTTTGGCGGCGGTCCTTGGCCTTGGCCAAGGCATCGACAACGGCCTGACCCGTCAATTCATCGCCTCGCGCGCTGTGCAACAGCAACGTGTCGACCTGGTCCCTTTCAAGCCGGCGAAGCGATTCTCCAAGCCCCTCAGCCACGCCGTTCGGCGTGAGTTTCGTACAGACCCTCACGCGGCGCGACGTGAGCAGATCCGCCATCCCCCCCAGCACGCGCTCGCTGTCGCCATACCCCGATGCGGTATCGATATACGCGATACCTTGTTCCACCGCCGACTGGAGAAGCGCCGCCTGAGGCGACTCGTTGAGCCCCTCACCGGTCAGACCATACCGTGGAAGAAAGGTGGCTGTTCCAACGCCGAGACTCGCTTGATCGGTCACCGGACGCTCAGATGCGATCGACGGACGCTCGGGCGGGCAGCGGATGGCCTGACCTCTCCTGCACGTCCAGGAAGCAACTCCATGATGAGTTGAGCCACCCGCTCGACGTCGGAGTCGGTCAGCTGCGGGTAGATGGGCAGGGACATGACTTCTTGGTAGACGGCACACGAGACGGGGAGGGTCCCCAACGCATCCCGATAGGCAGCTTGTCGGGCATAGTACGCGTTCTGGACAACCGGCCGGTAATGTACCTGTAGTTGAACCCCTCGATCACGGCATCGATCAAAGAGTTCCTTTCGCGAGATCGTGTCCGGTCCGAAGGCTGCCCGGACGACGTAGAGATGAAACGCATGTTTGACCGGAGCTCGTTCGACTGGACACCGAATCAAATTGGATGGGGCAAAACATTCCGCATAGCGTCGCGCGATCGCGCGACGCCGTTCCACGAAATTCGCCAGTTTCTTCAGCTGCGAAATCCCCAGCGCGCTCTGCAGATCAGAGAGGCGATAGTTAAACCCCAAATCGACCATATCGTATCGCCACGGCCCGTCCCAATCGGCGATCTTATCTCGTCCACGGAGAGTCCCGTGGCTGCGAAGTCGCCGCGCCCGGTCAGCCATGTCCCGGTCGTTGGTGAGCAGAGCCCCGCCCTCGCCGGTGGTAATGTGCTTCACCGGGTGAAAACTGAGCGTCGCCACATCAGCGTGAGCGCAGGACCCAACTTTGACACCATCGGCGTAGGTTCCGCCCATGGCGTGACAAGCATCGTCCACCAGGGCCACCTCATACCGGTCTGCTAACGCCCGTAAAGCAGGCCAGTCACAGGCGTGACCCGCCATATCGACCCCGATCACCGCACGCACGCGTTTACCCGCGGTGCGCAACCTCCGCAGGTGTCTCTCGACCTCGTTCGGATCGATGGTCAGGGTCGTCTCATCGATATCGACAAAATACGGCTCGGCACCGACGTACGCACAGCAATTGGCAGTCGCCAGAAACGTCATCGCCGGCACCATCACCACATCGCCCGGCTTCCAGTCCAGACACAGGGCGGCCAAATGCAGCGCCGCGGTTCCATTCGAGCACACCACCGCGTATCGGACCCCGAATTCGTCGCACAGCGCCTGCTCAAAACGTTCTCCGGCCGGACCTTGGGTCAACCAGTCGCTGTTCAGGACCTCGACGACGGCGCGGATATCCTCGTCGTCCAGGCACTGGCGGCCGTAACTCAGATGCGGCTCAGTCACGTGGGGACCATCATTCGGTTTACCCACCGATGATGAACGTGGGTTCAGTCGCCTTCGGCATCGCGTCGAAGGTCGAATCGGTTTCAACCATCTGCACCAGCTTCGCAATCTCGTAATCACTCAGTTTCCACGGATTGGTGTCGCTGCTGTAGCGAAACCCGTCAGGACATTTCTTGCCGGGCCGCCCGTCCAGAAAATCCTTCTGATTCCAGTACGAGTGGCTCGGCTGAATGATATAGAAATCGGGGAACTCGATGGTGAGATGGGCGTCATCCTCGGCCACCATGACTTCGTGAAGTTTTTCTCCCGGACGAATTCCGATGATTTTTGTTTGGCACTGCGGGGCAATGACACGGGCAAGGTCGGTCACGAGCACCGTGGGGATTTTGGGGACGCAGATTTCGCCGCCGACCATGACCGCGATGCTCTGCAACACAAAATCCACCGCTTGATCCAGCGTAATGAGAAACCGCGTCATCCGCGGATCCGTAATGGTCAGGCACCCCGTCGCGCGTTGGGCGATGAAGTAGGGAATCACGCTCCCGCGGCTCCCGACCACGTTTCCGTACCGGACAATGCTGAAGCTCGTCCGGTGGAGCCCTGAGTAGGCGTTTGCCGCCACGAAGAGCTTGTCGGAGCAGAGCTTGGTCGCCCCATAGAGGTTGATGGGATTGGCCGCTTTGTCGGTGCTGAGGGCAATAACCTTCTTCACATTCCGGTCGATGGCCGCGTCAATCACATTGGCCGCACCGTGGACATTGGTCTTGATCGCTTCCAGCGGATTGTATTCCGCAGTGGGAACCTGCTTCAACGCGGCGGCGTGAACGACGATGTCGACCCCGTCCAGCGCGCGGTACAAGCGATCGCGGTCTCGGACGTCGCCGATGAAGAAGCGAAGATTCGGATATCGATCGACCGGATAGTCCTGCCGCATCTGGAACTGCTTCATCTCGTCACGGCTGAACACCACGAGCCTCGGGGGATTAAAGCGTTGCAATACCGTCTTGACGAATCGTTTCCCGAACGAACCGGTCCCACCCGTAATCAGGATGCTCGCGTTTTCTAGGTTCACCGTTGGGCCTCCCGATCTCGTGTCCGCAGCTCTTCGCGCTTCATCCCGTGCTCTTGATCCCCACCAGCCATCCGCCCAGTACGTGGCGAAGGAGATTTTTCAGGAAGCAGGGTACTCCGCGCTCCCAATGATCAGATCGCACACGGCCAGCAGCCAAATGTGGTGCGTCATCTCAACGATGTTATAGGCTCGGCTGTCCACCCAAAAGTTGAGATGGCCGAGCGCCCGCAGGGGGTTGTCGGTGGCAAATCCCGTAAAGGTGACGGTCGTTAACTGATGGCCTCGCGCGTAGGTGGCCGCTCGGATCATATTCAGCGACCGCCCGCTGGAGCTAATCAGAATCGCCAGATCGCCTGGATCGGCATACAGGGCCAATGCTTTCTCGACCCATCGCTCGTAGCCATAGTCATTGGCAAGGCAGGTGATCAAAGCGGGCTCGTTGAAATTCAGGCATCGCACTCCGGCGTTTTTTGCAAAATCCACCGCGCAGTGGCCGGCAATCCCAGCGCTGCCTCCGTTCCCCGCAATGATCGTTTTCCGTCCTGCCGCATGGGCCGCTTTCATCAGACCCTTGAGTTCGATCAATCGGTCGCGAACATCCACCTCCAGAATCGAGGCGCGGTACCGATCAAAGTATTCGCTCAGCCACTGCTGATCGTCCACCGGCTTCTCCTTCCCCTAGACCGGAACCAGGTCGGCTGAATCCACTTCGACCGCGGCAGCTTGCTGAATGAGATGAATCGAGATCACGACCCGGTGTCGATTCTCTTTTCGAGTGAGCACACCTTCCGTCCCTTCGAGCGGACCGCGCACGATCCGGACCCTGGTGCCCTCTCGGAGATAGGGATGCGAATCATACGGAAGAGTATTGGTCATCAGCTTCTTCACGGCGTCCATTTCGGAGTCCGGAATCGGTTCAGGTTTCCCGCAGCCTCCGATGATCCGCACCACTCCGGGGGCTTTCAGCACCGCGAGGCTCGCGGCCCACGTAAAACGCGCGAAACAATATCCGGGAAACAGGGGCACATTGACTTCCTTCTTCCGATCCTTCCATTGATTCACCCGTCGGAGCAACGGCAGCAAGGGCTCGATCCCGTGGCCTGCGAGGTGATCCCGGACGTGCTTTTCATGACGCGACCGCGTTGACACGGCGTACCACCGGGGGCCGGCGGTCGGGGTGGAAGGTGTAGACATAGCTCCGCCCTCTCAGTTACACGGATAGCCTAATCCGGTATCATTCCTTTCCGGTTCCCATGAATCCCATGGGACCCGGTGCCCATTCAGCCTGGGGAACGACTGCGGTCAACATCCTTGACCGCCACAGCGACTGGTCTCAACCGCGGCGCTTCGGTTCCAGCACACGTCCCCACAACCCCTCCGCCGAGGCATCTTCACCGCCTGATCATCCGTGCGATCGACAGCAGGGGCGCGCGAGAATGGGGTCGGGACGAGAACGATCGAGACCGGAAAAACCTCGCAAGACCGGAGAGAACCCTCAAACGGACCCAGGACAGTACACGGCAGGGAACGAATCCACCACCGCGTTCGGCGGCGGAGATCATCAGGGAAACAACGCGGAGGAGTTCAGTCCGGTCTGCCATCCAACTCCGTTTGGCCACCCGTCGATCCCTCACACCAACCACCCCTCCCTGGCGCGGTTGGTATCGTCTCGGCTCGCTCAGTTCCGTGACTCAATGCCGAAGGCCTCCGTATCGTCAACGCCTGATGACGAAAGCCCGCTCAGTGTTTGAGCGTCGCCGCACCCTCGCGACAAAACCGTGACAGTTATATACGAATTCTCCAACTCGATCAAGGTCAAAACACCGCACGCCTCGTCGAATTCACGAAGGATCAACCCTCCGTCCGCCGGGTTCTACAGATGTCCCTCATTGGCCCCCATCGAGAGACTCCGACAAGGGCAGAAACCCCCGGTCCTTTGGCGAGAGAACGGGAGACGAAATCGGCCACGCAATTGAGAGATCGGGATCGTTCCAGATAATGCCGCGCTCGTCGCTCTGATCGTAGAAATCCGTACACTTGTAGGCAAAATCCGCGGTCTCGCTCAGGACGCAGAATCCGTGGGCGAAACCGGAAGGAATATACACTTGGGCCGGACGATCTTCCGACAGGGTGAAGCTGACCCAGCGGCCGAAGTGTGACGAGCCGCGTCGGATGTCGACGGCCACGTCAAACACCTCCCCTTTGATCACCCACACCAACTTTCCTTGCGGCCGCTTGAGCTGGTAGTGAAGACCGCGAAGCGTGTGACGAGCCGATCGAGAGTAGTTATCCTGGACAAAGGTTTGGGCGATACCGGCCTCGGCGTACCGCGTCGCGTGATACGTTTCCCAAAACATCCCGCGGTGATCACGAAAGACCTGGGGTTCAATCACGAGAACGCCGGGAAGAGTGGTTTCGGTCACGCGCATGGAACACCGGCTTGCGCTACCCCAAGGGCTCGGAGACGAAGCATGCTCACAGGCTAAACGGTCTCTCCCCGACTTCGCGGACTGTCGCGATCACCCCTGACATCGTCTGGGAGCCGCTTCGTCGCGCCGATGTGCCTCGCGCCCTAGTGATCCGACGCCGCGATGAGACGCTTCAAGCCCGTCTTGATATCCACTTTGGGCGTATAGCCCAAAAGGGCCTCGGCACGGTGGAGGTCGGCCAGCGAGTGTTTGACATCGCCGGGGCGTGCCTCGACGTACTCGGGTTTGGCGGAAACCTTGAGGAGGCGCGCGAGCTCCTTGTACAGCTCGTTGATCGTGATCCGATCGCCGTATGCGATGTTCATCGTCTCGCCGATCGCGTACCGGCTCTTGCATGCCAACAGATTCGCCCGCACGCAATCATCGATAAAGGTGAAATCGCGCGATTGTTTGCCGTCCCCGTAGATCGTCACGGTCTTACCCGCCTTCAGCGCGGAAAGGAAGCGGGGGATGACCGCGGAGTATTGGGATTCAGGGTCTTGACGGGGGCCGTAGACGTTGAAGTAGCGCAGGGCGACCGTCGGCAGGCCGTAGGCGCGGTAAAAGACGCGGCAGAACTGCTCGCAGGCCAGCTTGCTGACTCCATAGGGCGAGAGAGGATTGGGTGGGATCGACTCGACCTTGGGGAGGACCGGCGTATCGCCGTACACCGACGAGGAGGACGCAAACACAAACCGTTTGACCTTCGCCTCTTTGGCCGCCCACAGCAGATTTAACGTCCCGGTCAGGTTGACCGCCGTCGTGTCTACCGGATCGGCGATCGACCGTGGCACCGACGGGAGCGCCGCCTGGTGCAGGACGTAGTCGACGCCTTGCACGGCAGTCGCACACGCCTGCGGAACGCGGATATCATCCTCGATAATTGTCAAGCGCGGGTCGCCCTCGGCAATTTCATTCCGCTCGATGATTCCTTCGATGTTGGCCCGCTTCCCCGTGGAAAAATTGTCCAACACGCGGACCCTCTGGCCTTTTTTGAGGAGGGCCTCGACGAGGTGCGACCCGATGAATCCAGCGCCACCGGTGACGAGATAGGTCATGAACGGATCATCCCCTGTTCTGGTAAAGGGGCCCGGCGTATGAACGGCCGCGCCGGTCTTATCTGGCAGGCACAGGGGCCTGCCCTACAATTTCACAATCTTCCCACGCCCCTCTCTGACTTCTTTGGTGGCGTTACGGGTGTCCACGACGAGTTTCGCCTGCTTCACGATCGCCTTGTAGTCAAACTTCGCGTGGTCGGTGATGATGACCACCGCGTCGTAGGTTCCGACTCGATCGGTCTTGACCGAGGTGAGCATCTCCCCCTCACCGATGTCGAGCTTCGGGACGAATGGATCAGCATACGCCACCCGCGCCCCCTTCACACGTAAGAGCCGGATGATGTCCAACGCCGGCGATTCACGAACATCATCCACGTTGCGCTTGTAGGCGACCCCGAGGACGAGCAATTTCGACCCGTTGATGCTTTTCTTCGCCCCGTTGAGTGCCTCGCCGATGAGTTCCACGACGTGCTCGGGCATTTTGGTGTTGATCTCGCTCGCCAACTCGATGAAGCGGGCATTGTAGTTGAACGCCTTGAGTTTCCACGACAGGTACAGCGGGTCGATCGGAATACAATGGCCGCCCAGACCGGGTCCGGGATAGAACGGCATGAACCCGAAGGGCTTGGTCGCGGCCGCGTCGATCACTTCCCAGACATCGATCCCGAGCGTGCGGCACATCAGCGCGGCCTCGTTGGCCAAGCCGATGTTGATCGCACGAAACGTATTCTCCAGGAGCTTGACCATTTCCGCGCTCTGCGTGGATCCCACGGGAATCACCGTATCAACCGCATGGCGGTAGAGCGCGACGGCGAGCGCCGTGCAACGGGAGGTCACGCCTCCGATGATCTTCGGCGTGTTGCGCGTGGTGTACACCCGATTGCCGGGATCGACCCGCTCCGGGGAAAAGGCGAGGAAGAAATCTTTTCCGACCTCCTTTCCTCCCTTGGCAAGCTCCGCGAGGACCACTTCGTTCGTGGTGCCGGGGTAGGTCGTACTCTCAAGAACGACGAGTTGGCCAAGCGGAAGATAGCGGGCCACCTGATCCGTCGCGGCGGCGATGAACGAAATATCCGGGTCCTTCGTCTTGCGTAATGGGGTGGGGACGCAGATGCTGACCGCATCCAGACCTTTGAGAACGGAGAAATCCGTGGTGGCGGAAAAACGTCCCGCGGCGACGACCGCCTTCACCTCTCCGCTGGGCACGTCTTGAATATACGAACGTCCAGCCGCGAGGCTGCTCACTTTTCGGTCGTCGACATCGATCCCGACGACCGTGAAACCCGCTTTGGCGAACTCTACGGCAAGGGGCAGTCCGACGTAGCCGAGGCCGATGACTCCAACTTTTGCGGTCTTGCGCGCAATTTGATCATGTGTGGGCATTCGCCTCTTCCTCTCACGATTGCTGTAATTCCATCAGCGCGCGTTCGTCAAGAAGGCGGCGACGGGCATTTCGGATGTACTCGAGAAAAAAAGCAAGAACGATGACGGCCATCGCGCCCACGAGCCCCGCGACGGCCACTTTCCGCTTCACCCCTGTTCCCACCGGATTCGTGGGGAGGACTGGCTCGCTTCGAAGCCTCGTGTTGTCCAATCGAGCCCGATCAGCCGTCAGCTGGGCGAGTCCCGTCTGCAAGTCAGCCATCCGGTCGCCAAGACCGACCCGTTCACGTTCAAGATCGCGGATCTGACCTTCCCACTCCTGGGTCCGAAGACGGCTACTGTTCCGTTCCACCTTGAGATCGCTCAAGTGCGCGTCGAGATTCTGAAGCACTCCCGGAAGCAGGGTCGTATCCGAGGGATTGGGTTTGGACTTCGCAAGGAGGGACTGGCTCCGCACCAGTTCGTCAGTGAGCCTCGCCACGTCGGCCAACAGTTCTTCGCGATATCGTACTTCCGCGTTCATGTATCGCCTGACTTCGGCGATTCTCTTTTGGGCGTTCTCGCGCTGTAGTTGGTTCGTCGCGATCTTTTCTCGCATCGACTGGGATTCCCGATCGATCAAGGCAACACCCGCCTCATAGCGATTCCGGTGTTCTTCAATGAGAGCATTGGCAATGAAATGCAATCCCTCGACCGCCAGCTTCGGATTATCCAGCGTCAGGCGTATGTCCATCATCGTCGATCCCGTGGGATCGATCTCGCTCTTGAGCACCTGGATCGACAGGGCGTTGCTGAGGCCGGACACGTCGGTCTGAGCCAAACCGAGGAACTCTTTGAGCTTGAGCAACCTGCCATCGCTGGTCAACACCCGCGCGATCGTTTGGGGATCTTCGATCAAGACGACGGCGTCCGTTCCCGTTCCCTTGCCCGCAACGAACATCGACCCGACCTTCAGGAGCACGGAAGCTTGATACGAGCGCGGCTCGCTCAGACCAATCGCCCCCACGATGGCCATAACGGCGAGCGTCCCACCGCCGATCATCCACCGATATCTCCAGACGACGCTGAGGTAGTCGAACAGATCAACGGAGTGTCCCTCAACGACCTGTGGTTCCTCTTCAGCTACCGTTCCCAAGACTGCACGTCCTTATGCGCGAAAATAGGACGGCCTTCCACAACGCCCGTCCTGGTCATTGCCGCGATCAACGTCTCCACCCTGGTGCCCGCCCACCGCCAGTGACGTTCTCTCGCCCCCTGGCGCTTGCGCGATGCCGGATTCTAGCAAAGGACACGACTCGAAGCAAGGGACTCATCAATATCATACCGCATCATACCTCGTGAGAATTTTCGGCCGATCCTCCACTCATGGACCGGACGCTCTCCAGCCAGGTCCTCGTCCACGCGAACAGCCACGGCGGATCTACCGACTACGGGTTGGTTCCAACGAGGACATCGCCCGCTTTCATCAGCGCCTCCAGCCGCGCGGCGGTGAGTGCCTCGGCGTAGAGACGCACCACGGGCTCTGTGCCGGATGGACGAATGATCATCCAACTCGACTCGTCGAAATAGAATTTCTTGATGCCCTCGACCTCTTCCTGACGGATGATCGGGAATCCCGCAATGCTCGTGACCGTGCGCAGGCGGGATAGCACCGCATCAATACGCTCCGGCGACAGCACGCGATCGATTCGGCGATAGTACCGCGGCCCCACCAGCGCCGTTAACTCCTCCATCTGCCGGCGCAGCGGCTTACCAGTTCGCGCCACGATCTCGACCAGCAGAAGACACGCGAGGATGCCATCCTTATCGGGCACGTGTCCCCCGATCGTCAGGCCTTGCGCCTCCTCTCCGCCCACGACCACCGTGCCGTCGGCGATCAACCGGCCGATGTGCTTAAAACCCACGCCGGTTTCATAGACCTGCCGTCCATAACGAGCCGCGACGGCATCCACGAAATGACTCGTCGCCACCGATCGGGCGACGCCGCCTTTCGCCCGCCTGGTCTCGATCAGATACGACAAGACCAACGCCAAGACTTCATTCGCGGTGATGTAGGTGCCATCGGCATCGAGAACCCCGAACCGGTCGGCGTCCCCGTCGGTCGCTAAACCCAGATGGTGGCGCCCTTCCCGCATCAGGTCGGCCAGACTCCTCAGACGTTCCTCCGAGGGGTCGGGAGCCGCACCGCCGAAGCACGGATCGAGGTCATCATGGAGGAGGGTCACCTCACATCCTTCCGCCCTCAATATGGCATCCAGATACCCTCGAGCGGTTCCGTGCAGGACGTCGACCGCGAGGCGGAGCTTCGCGGCACGAATGCTCGCCCCGTTGATCAGCGTTCGAAGATGCGCGAGGTAGGCGTCGCGTGGGTCGAAGGACTCGACCGATCCGGACCGCCCGATCGCGTGATTCCCGTTCGCCAACCCGCTCGCACGAAGGGCTGAGATGCGATCCTCGATCCAACGCGTGGCCTCCCGCTCCGCCGGCCCACCCCATGCTTGGGAGAACTTGATGCCGTTGTAGTCGAACGGATTATGGCTGGCGGTGATATTGACCGCTCCCGCCGCTCGGCGGTGTAAAATCGCATGCGCGACCACGGGGGTCGGCACGTCTCGGTTCGCGAGCAGCACGTCCCATCCGTGCGCTGCGAGCACGCCGGCGGCCTCCCGCGCAAAACGATCGGAAAGGAACCGCGTATCATAACCGACCACGACCGGGCGTCCTCGCATGCCCTCATCGGCGAGGTAGTCCGCAATGGCCCGCGCGACAAGGCGGACGTGGGCAAAGGTGAACTGGTCTGCGATGACCGCGCGCCACCCTGATGTGCCGAAGACAATGGGTGTCGGCGGAGGGTCCCGCCTCGTGGACGACATGCCCCTTCTGCTCAGAACGCACGAGCGACGACCAGGAGTCCGTCGGTCGTCTCAGCCAAGTCCGCTCGCTCGTTCGCAGCGTCGATCAGCGCGGGTCTCACCCAGCCCCCGTTCCAATGAGCGCTCGGAAGTAGCCGATCGTCTCCGTAAGCCCTTTCTCAAGCTCCACCGTGGGATTCCAGCTCAATACTTGCCGAGCCAGGCTGATGTCCGGCTGGCGTTGCAACGGATCGTCGCTCGGCAACGGACGAAAGACGAGGGTGGACGATGACCCGGTGAGGGCGATGACCAGTTTGGCCAGTTGAAGAATCGTGAACTCGCGTGGGTTGCCGAGGTTGATGGGCCCCGTAAAGTCGTCGGGCGTGGCCATCAACCGGATCAGGGCCTCGACTATGTCATCCACGTAACAAAAGCTTCGTGTCTGGCTTCCCTCCCCATACACCGTGATCTCGCGCCCTTGGAGCACTTGCATAATGAAGTTCGATACCACCCGACCGTCGTTGGGGTGCATCCGCGGCCCATACGTGTTAAAGAGCCGGGCGACCTTCACGGCGAGCCGATGCTGGCGATAATAGTCGAAGCAGAGCGTCTCCGCACAGCGCTTCCCTTCGTCGTAGCACGCGCGTAACCCCACCGGGTTCACATGGCCCCAGTAGTTCTCCGTCTGGGGATGCACCTCGGGGTCACCGTAGACCTCCGACGTGGACGCCTGGACCAGCTTCGCCTTGGTGCGTTTGGCGAGGCCCAGCATGTTGATCATCCCATGGACCGAGGTCTTCGTCGTTTGAACCGGATCGTGCTGGTAGTGGACGGGCGAAGCGGGACACGCGAGATTATAGATCTCGTCCACCTCGACGTAGAGCGGAAAGCAGACGTCGTGGCGGATGAGTTCGAACCGCGGATTCGTCAGGAGGTGGGCGACGTTGGCGCGGCGCCCTGTATAGAAGTTATCGACGCAAAGGACTTCACGGCCCTCGGCCAACAGGCGCGCACACAAGTGGGAGCCGATAAAGCCGGCGCCGCCCGTCACCAGGACGCGTTTCGCAACCAGATCACGCACGGTCGATCACCCTTCGCTGCTGCATGTCCTCACGTGGTTGCATCCGGTTGAGCGAGACGACCCTGGTCAGGCGCCTCTTATACCAGATTCCTCCGTTCCGTGACAAGGAGGAAACGGCGTCGTTGGAACCCCGATGAGGGATGACGCGGTCGCCGACTCTCGCGGGGGCTGCAGGACCGACCTCGCGCTGACCGCCGCTCCGATCAGCCCCCACAACAGGATGCCGAACATGCCCGAACCATAGAGCCCTTCGGTCATGGAATGGACGACAATCCCGACCAGCCCTCCGACGGCGATCGCCGCGATGACGCGGTCGTCCAGCGTTCGGCCATGGCGTAAGGCCGCGAGAAGCATGATCAATACGCCCGCCAAGACGAGCGTGAACAGGCCGAGACCGATCGTGCCGGTTTCAAAGAGGGTTTGCAGCCAGACGTTATGCGCGTGAGGCGGAGACCCAAGGTGCCGGTACACGCCGTCGTTGGCACGCTGAAACACTTTGGGAAAAAGATTCACGCCGTACCCGTAACCGGCCCATGGGTGTTCCTTCGCGAGACCGATCGTCTCCGACCAAATCTGTCGTCGGACCGTCAGCGGGTGGTCCGGCCCTCCGCTGGAGTACGTCGCGGTATCAAACAGAGCGAGGTACCGGGCAAAGACCGACGGCATTCGGCCTTGGGTCAAGCCGGCCACCAGCACGACCACCAGCACGCCGGAAGCCAGCACCCTCAGACGGGGAGCGAGGACGGCCGAGAACGCCACCAGTGCGATGACCGTCGCCGCAACCGCCGTGCGTGAACCGGTGGCGAGCAGCATCGCGGCGTGCGCGGCAAGTAATCCTCCCCACAGCAGCTTCCGTGGCACCCCGCGCGCGGCGACCATCAGGCCCACGAGCATGACAGTCGGCAAAACGAGATAAGCCGCGATGGTATTCGGATTTTGGAAGAGGGGCAACGACAGCGCCAGGCCACCGACCCGATCACGCGCCCATCCGCCGGCGAAACCCCAGGCAACCACCCCCGTGGAGGCCAGCACACCCGTTCCAAAGAGCCGACGAATCTGCCTGGGGGTTCGCACCGCTTCCACCACCAGGATGTACGCCAGGAGAAATTTCGACAGATCGCCGCGCAACGCCTTGACGCTGATGATGGGGTCGACCGAGATCACCGTGGCGAACAGGACAAAACCGGCATAGGCCGCGATGATCCAGTTGAACCCTAGCCCCGCCCCCCGAACCGGCTGGCCGAACACCCGCGTCTTGATCACCCAGAGCACAAGCGCCGCCGCCAACACCGCGTCTCTCGCACCCCCGGTGTGGGGAAAGGGAAGGAGGAAGAAGAAGGCGAGGACCGACGCCTCCAAGGCCCCGTCAAGCCTTGGCAGCCACCGCGCGACCGTACCGGAAGCCAGGTGAACGCTCACGCGCGGGACGTGATCGTCGCGCCCGGGACGGGGACGCGCCGCAGCGACTCCGACACGACGGCGAAGACCTCATCGATCGAAATCAGTCGCATGCAGTTTTGCGGCCCTTGATCGCAGCCGGTGTGCGCGCACGGGCTGCAGGCCACGTACTTGGCAATCACTCGATGGCCCTCGCCCCAGGGGCCCCACACGCGGGGGTCCGACGAACCGAATAGCGCGACCACCGGCGTGCCGACGGCCGTTGCGATGTGCATGGGACCGTTGTCATTGCCGATGAACAGGCGCGCGCGACGGATGATCGCCGCGACGATCCTGACGGAAACGCGCCCTTCGGTCGTCCGAAACGCGGTGCGCATCGCCTCACGAATAACGGCCAGATCAGGGCGTTCCTTGGTCCCCCCGAGTACCACCACCGGATAACCCTCGATCTCTTGGATCCGATCGGCCAGCGCGGCCACCCGGTCGAGCGGCCACTGCTTGAACCAGAAGCGGGCCCCCGGATGGATGACGACGAACTGGTGATCGGGCTGGACCCCCACCGTGGCTAACCAGTCCGTTGCGGCGCGATCTTCCTCCTCCCGAAGAAACAGCTCGGGGGGGCGAGCCGCGACGGAAAGTCCCAGGTGGACGAGCGGCGCGAGGTGGTAGTCGATGGCGTGGAGACGCTTGGAATCGGCCCGGACGATCTCGGTGTAGAGCCGTCCCCGCCATCGCCCCTCATCGTTGAACCCCAGGCGACGAGGCGCCCCGGACAGTCGGGTCAAGAGCGCCGCGCGGTCCCCGTCGGTCAAGTCAATCGCAAGGTCGGGACGAAACGCTCGAAGATCGTGGACCAAGCGGAGTTGCCTTCGCAGCGACTGAGCGCGTACAAAGATCCGGTCCACGTTCGGATTGCCTTGCAGCATGGCCTCCGTCCCCGCGTTGACCAGGACGCCGATCTCAGCTTCGGGATACGCCTCCCGCAGCGCGCGGACGACCGGCGACAGCAAGAGCACGTCGCCAAGATATCGCAGCTTGACGATGAGGACGCGTCGAGGCGCCACGTTACCCGCCATGGCCGACCTCGATTTGCGACCCCAGCAGGCCCTGGGCCTGCGCAGCCACTTCGGCCACCGTGATCAACGTCATGCATTCCTGGCGCACTCGGCCGTGGCGGTGGCAGGTATCCTCCTGCTGGGGACACGGGTTGCACGGCAGCACGTGCTGCACCACGGTCGCATGGGGACCCCACGGGCCGTATTTCGAGACGTCGGACGGCCCGAAGAGCGCGATGGTCGGCCGCCCGAGCGCCACGGCGACGTGCATGGGGCCGGTGTCGTTCGCGATGAACAGATCGGTTTGCGCAATGAGCGCCATCGTCCGTCGCAACGACCGCACATCGTCGAATACCAGGGGACGTCTTTTCATCCGCGCCGCGACGGCCTGACACGCGTCGCGATCGCGGACGCCGCCAAGAATCAGGACGTCCGCGTCGCGCCCGAGCCGGTCGCCCAACTCGGCGAAACGCTCGGCCGGCCAGCATTTGTGTTCCCACCCCGCCCCGGGAAAGAAGCCGATCAGCGGTCTCCCTTCGACGTACCCGCGGTCACGCAGCGCCCCCTCCGCCCATCCGCGCTCGTCACCAGTCAACACGAGCTGGAGCGAGAGATCGACCGGCCCCTCCCCGATCAGCGGTCGAATCAATTGCAGCTTCTGCTCGACCAGGTGCCGCCCCGCTTCTTGGATCGGCACGCGATCGGTGTACAGCCACGCCCGGCCGCGGGCCCGCGCCAACGGCCCATATCGGTTCGGCGCGCCGGAGAAGCGGGCAAGCCAGGCGCTACGCGGACCGGAAAAAAGATCGACGGCCGTGTCGAACCGCTCGGCTCGCAACGCACTGATCATCTTCCAGTCGGCGCGCAGCCGCTCCCCCCAGGGTAAACGCCGATGCGTCGAGCGATCCAGGACGATGAGGCGATCCACCCACGGGTCGTGCTGAAACACCTCCGCCCCCAGCGCGTCGACCAGGAGGGTGAGCGAGCTGGCGCCTGTTCGCTGTTTGAGCAGACGAATGATGGGGGTCATCAATACGGAGTCCCCCAGCGCCCTCAGAGCCAGGACCAATACGGTCTTCATGGCATGGAGACACCGTCCGTCGTCATGGACGCGTGCCGTCCGACCTCCCCCGCTCCCCTCGCCTCACAGACCTCCTCGTAATAGGCCGACAACGCATCGAGTTGCCGAGAGACGGAAAATCGCTCCTCGACGCATCGTCGTCCCCTTTGCGCCAGTTTTCGCCCGACCTCCTGGTCCGAAAACAGACGACTCATTGCCTGGGCGAGTGCTTGTGGGTCTTCTTTCTGTACCAGCAACCCCGATTCACCCTGCTGCAGGGCTTCTGGGACCCCTCCCACCATGGTCGCAATGACCGGACGTTCGAGCCACATCGCTTCCAAAATCGCGAGCGGAACCCCTTCCGAAAGCGAGGGCAGGACGAACGCATCCATGGCTGACACATACGGGGCCACATCGCTCTGATAGCCGGCGAAGACGACCTTCTGCTGCAACCCGTAGTCTGCGATACGCGCGTTCAGGCGTTCGCGATAGGAGGAATCACACCCCCCAACCAAAAAGTAGAACACATCAGGCGCGCTCTGCTTGAGGAGGCCGGCGGCGTGGATGAGGGTCTCGATCCCTTTGATCGGGGAGAGATTGGCCACCGTTCCGACCACGAAACTCCCCGCAGGAATGCCGTGGCGGCGCCGGATCTCGTGCCTCGCGTCGGGAGACACGCGGCGCGGTGGCGTGACCCCGCAATAAATCACCCGATATCGATGCGGAGCGATGTCGTAACGAGACAGGAGGTCCTCCATGGCCCGCGCCACGAGGATGTAGCGATCCACGCGCGGGAACCGATACAACAAGAACTTCTCCCGCAGCTCTTGAAAACAACGGATCGTCACGAGCGAGGGAATCCCTGCGCGGCGGGCGGCCCTCCCCACGTACGGCACGTCATGGTATCCGCCGTTCGTGTGCACGACGTCGAACCGCCCTGCGCGAAGGAGTCCTTCCAGATTACGCATCGCACCGGGAATCCACGGCCAGTGCTTGAGTTTGCGCCATGCCGGAAGCGGGAGGTGATGCATCTCCACGTCGTCAAGACCCTCGCTGACGAGAAGCCGGGCAAACGAGGTATCGCCGGTCAGGAGAACCGAAGGGCGAAACCGCGTCCGATCGAGTCGTTTGAGAACGGACACCAAATCCAGGGTGGCGCCCCCGAATGCTTTGGTGCCCAGCTCATGGACCGTAAACAGGATCTTCCTCATGCGATCCCGACTCCCTTCATCTCACGTCAACCGGTTCTCGGCCGCGCGGGGCGCGACCAGTGGTCCTGATCGCACCCAGTCGGTCCTGAAAGCCGCAGGGGCATCGACCGCCTAGGAATGGGCCGCGTCATATCGAGCCCTGACCACACACCAGGCATACCGTACCCAGAGCCTCGGAGACACCGGGTGAAGAGACAGGCCCTGATGAAAATATCCCCGCGCCGCGGCGTACCGACCGTGCTTCTGCAAGTGCCGTCCGGCATTGGCGTAAAACCGCCTCATGTACGCGTCCAGATCGATCCGCTCTTCGTGCGGAAGCTCAGGATACCGAGTGAGAATCTTGCGAATGACGGCAAGGTGACTCGCGCAACCCTTCTCCACGTCTCCTCCCAAAAAATTTCGGCCGTGAAGCCGGTACTTCGCAAGGATCCGGGGAATATACCCCAGCCGGTACCGTCGCGCGATCCGCAGCCACAGTTCATAGTCATCACCCCCCAGGAGGTCGCGTGACTCCTCAAACATCCCCACCGAGTCGATGCAGGTGCTCCGGACCATGACGGTGCAACTCGGGATGAAGTTGACGTTGAAGAGGCCGCTGAATGACATCCGATGGCCCGCCCCCGTCAAACGGCCCGTTTCAACGTGGTCGCCGCGTTCATTTTCGGAAAAGGCGACCGCGTCACCGAAGACCAGCCCTACGTCCCGGTGGTCGTCCAAGTATCGAACCTGGAGCTCCAGTTTGTCGGGGCTCCAGAGATCATCGGAATCTAAGAACGCGATGTATTCCCCGACCGCCCTCCGCAATCCCATGTTTTTGGCGCTCGCCGGACCGCCGTTCTCCTTAGAGAGCACCGTGAGCCGGTCCTGATACGACAGCAGAAGCTCCATCGAACGATCGCTGGAGCCATCGTCGATCACCAACACTTCATAGTCCGTAAACGACTGGGCAAAGACGCTCTGGACGGTCTGCTCCAGATATGCCGCGTGATTATACGATGGAATCACGACACTGACCTTCGGCATCGCGCGTGCGCTCCTACCCTCCAACCTGGGGGCGGTGCGCGGCAAACGCCCTGAGGGGGACGTTCATCGGACCCCGTTCATCAGGGACCGATACGTCGCCTCCCATCCACGGACCTGCGCATCCAAAGAAAACCGCTCCATGACGCGGCGCTTTCCCGCGTGCCCCATGGTCTTCCTGAGGGGAGCGTTTTCCAGCAACGAGAGGATGGCGTTCCCCAACGCCTCGGCGGCCGACGGTGGAACAAGCACTCCCGTCTCGCCCGGAACGATGATCGCGCGTGGCCCCTGCACATCGGTCCCGATCACGGGCCGTTCCAGCGCCATCGCTTCAAGGAGCACGATCCCGAACCCCTCGTGCAGGGACGCCAGGACGAACAGATCCATCGCCGCCATAAACGGAAAGACATTCTCCTGAAATCCAACGAACCGAAGGCGGTCCTGGTATCCGGCCTTGGCCGCCTGGGCCACCAGGTCTTTCTGCATGTCGTGATCATCCGCCCCCACGATGATCCCGTACACCGACACGCGGCGGGCCACCTGACAGAATGCCTCGATGAAGTCGCGATACCCCTTGGTGGGGGCGATGTTGGCCACGCTCCCGATCACCGCGGCATCGGGAGGAATCCCCAGTCGGGCTCTTGCGGAAAACGCCGTCGACGCCCGCTCGATGGCCGGAACGTCGCACCCGCTGGAGGAAATTCGAATCCGGTCTTCCTCGACTCCGCCGGCGATCGCCGCGCCCCGCACGGCTTCGGACACCGCCAACACGCCATTCGCCCGGTGCACCCGGAGTTTTGTAAATTTCTCGGGGTCCATCTCGCTCCGAACGTGGACCACGCAGGGAATGCCGGCCCGCCGGCACGCCCAGGTCGCAATCCCCGCGTCATCGGCATCGTTGACGTGGACCAGATCGATCCGCTCGCGAGCCAGCAGTCCCGCGAGGCGAGACACGGCGAACGGCAACCGAAGAAGCGATTTCGCTTTCCGAAAGGCCGGAAGGGGGACGTGGATCGGACGGAGGCCGATCTTCCGAAACCGCTCCGCATGCACCTCCCCCAGCGAGAGGAGCACTACCGGCTCGAACGCGGTTCGGTCGAGACGTTCCAAGACCCGCACCAAATCCACCAGCGCCCCGCCGTAGGTCGCTCCGGTGGAGCGGTGGATGTAGAGAATCTTGAGGGGGTCACCCACGAACCAACTCCCAAAGCTTCACGTAACGGACGTAGGTATAGAAGCCGGCCAGGACGCTGTACAGCAACCCTTCGACCCCGTCACGGAACCCTTGTTTGACCACATAGATCTTGAAAAAGGTCGCAAGGGGCCGAACGAACAGATCGAACCAGGATACCCTCCGCTTGTCGGCCAGTCGCTCTCTCGCCTTGTAATCGGTTTCGCGCTGAATCTTCCGAATTCGATCGGCGAGGGTCTCGCCGGTCACATGATCGAAGGCATGGGTCAGCACCGTCCACGGTCCGTCGATCACCGGGGTATCCAGCGTCTGTTCGTCGTAGCGGATTTTGCCGTTTCGGAACACCCTCCATTGCAGATCGGGATAGGCCCCGCCGAAACGAAGCCACCGCCCGAAGAAGAAATTCCTGCGGGGGACCTTGGCCGCCGCGTAGCGATCCGCCTCGGGTCTTCGCAGCCAGGCCGAGATTTCCGATCGCGCGTCCGCCGTCACGCGCTCATCGGCATCGAGCACCACGATCCATTCGCCCGTCGTGTGCGCGATCCCGAAGTTTCGCTGGGCTGGAAACCCGGGCCACGGACGGACGAACACGCGCTCGGTGAACGCCTTGGCGATCTCCACGGTCCGATCGCGGCTCTCGGCATCGACCACGACGATCTCGTCCACCCAACCGAGACTCTCCAGGCAACCCCGGAGACGGTGTTCCTCATTGAAGGTGATCACGACCGCCGAGACCGTCGGCTTAGCCCTTAAAGCCATGCCGGAGCACCTCGCGATAAAAACGGGGATTGAGCCACCGGTTCCTCCGCCGAGCCAGCCGGGGCAGCGCGGCGACCCGGGCGGCCATCACCGCAGGATGGGCGCCCCGATATTCCTTCAGAATGGCGTATTGCTCGAAGCCGTACTCGTCGCGGTCGAAAAACACCCGATCGTGGGCGGGGATCGCCGTGTCGTGGTGGTAGGCGATCTGGGTCCGTTTCTTCTGGACCAGGGTCCTCGGATCCTTCACCCAGCCGTAGTGGAAGATCCTCGCCCCGACCGGACGCCACATGGCCGTTTGCGTCTTCAGGCCTTGCTCACCGCTCGGTCCCGAACGGGCGAACCCCGTTGCGTCGCCCCAGGAACGGACCGTGCCGTTGTTCCGAATCACGCGAATCTCGCGACGGTACATCCACGGATCGACCGAATGATAGTCGCCCTTAAAATGAAGATACCGGAAGAGCAACCCCAGGACCCGCTGATCCGCGAGACACTGTTCCATGGCCGCCCGAATCCGCGGCAGATCTTCCTCGTGGACGACCTCATCCGCCTGAAGATAAAACGCCCAGTCCCCCGCGCACCGGGCCAGCGCGAGATTGGTTTGTTGCGAAAAGATGAGACCGTCTTTTCGCAACGATTCGTCCCAGACCGATTCGATGATCCGGATCTTGGGGTCGCCGATCGCTCGAACGAGCTCCAGCGTCCCGTCGTCCGACTTCCCGACATTGACGACGTACTCGTCGACGATCGGCAGAATCGACCGGATCGATTCGACGAGGGGATAGTCGAACCGCACCGCATCGCGACAAAATGTGAAGCCGCTGACCTTCATCACGGTGCCGGCTGCGCCGCGGCTGGCGGAAAGGGCATCGCGAGCGCGTTCCCAGTAGCTTGCTGCGGGGTAAGCGAGCGAATGCAAATCGTCCTTCCTTGCCCTTCGAGGACTCCCTGCCGCTTGCCGCAGGGAGCTTCAATCAGGTCCCGCTGCCGTCCCATCCAGTAGGCCAGCAGGTAGCCGAGCCCGCTGTACGCCTGGGTCCCGCCACCGAGCCGGTCCAGGCGGTAGGGATTCTCGTTCCACTCGAACGGCCCGCGCGGCCGCTCGGAGACCGAAAGCGGTGCGCAAGCCTGCAGGTCGCCCGCGCGGTCGCGGCGAGCCGACAGACAGACGTCTTCGCGCGTGCTGTTGATCACCTTGTCGTCGCGCTGATCGAGGGGAAACTCGAGCAACGACCGGAGGGCGCTGCGAAGCGAGTCGCCGCCCACGGCCACGCCGCCGGACCGCGCGATGTACGTGAACAGCGCGTTCCCCTCGGATCGCACGACCCGCCACGTGCGATCGAGCCCTGATCGGTATTGTTCCCGAAGACTCGCATCCTCTTCGTAGCGGAGCAGCACGTCGTAGGCGAGCATGGCCAGGTTATTATCCGAATGGTTCACTCCCGTCAGGGACTCCCACCACCGGTCTCGCGCCGCCCGGGCTCGCCGAGCATAGCCGTGGCGGTCGATGAGGTCGCGGTAGATCCGTTGGTACGGTCCCTCGGGCGACATGTGGGCCGCCGTTTTGAACACGGCCAGCGCGATCAACGCGTTGAGATTTTCCGACGCCCATCCTGGGCTCAGGTCCCCGTGTTTGACCCGTCGGCCCGTACTGTCCACGATCGTCATGCCGTGCGCCGCGATATGATCGGCGATGTCGGCCACGCGACGGGCGATCGCGCGCCGTTGGGTCGACGACTCCACATCGAGATCGAACGCCAGGCCGTAGCCGTAGACCACGCCGAGCACCTGATCGACGCTCACGTTCCCCAACCACCGATAGTTCCGATCGTCCCCTTCACCCGGTCGCCAGTCGGGAAGCGGATCCGGAGGATCCGAGACGGGCTGCACCGCCCGGGCGAGCAAGCCAGGGGTCCGGGTGATGTCTTGCAAGAACGACAGCCCGCCCACCACCCGCTCGACGCGACGCCTCGCGTCGGGATCGGCCGTGACGGCCCAGCGCAGCGCCTCCGCGGCCAGGTAGAGTCCGCTCCAAATCGCCATGTCGGAGTAGGCCGTGGGCCGGACGCCCGCTCCCTCCGGCCGGGTGGCGTCGGCTTGATACGCCAACAACCCCTCGGCCGTGAGATGACGATCCCCGATCGTCCGCTCATGCCACACGGCCTTCTCCCACAGTCGCTCGACCGCGACCGTCTCCGAGAGACTGCCTATCCCGGCCGGCCCCGCCGCCCCGCGCTCTCCCGCGCAACCAGCCACAAGACCGATGAGGACCGCCGCCGCGAAGGGCGCTCGCGTCGCGTTCACGACCCTCCGGGCGTCTGGGCGCGGTTGCGAGCCTGCAGCTCCCAGACCAAGGCCTGTCGAAGAAAGGCAAAATACGACGCGCCCATCGCCGCGATGAGGCCATGCATCCCGTCCAAGATCCCCCGTTTGAGCAGGTACACCTCGACGAATTTCGTCAGGCCCTTGGCGATCATCGCCGTCGTCGTCATCCGACGTCCTCCTCGGCGCTTGAGGAGTTCGCAGGCCCCGATCACCGCATAACTGTGCTGTTTCTCGATGTACTGCGCGAAGGTTCGATACGTGTGATGGATCAGGGGGTGGTGCAGCCTCCCCAGGCGACCGTCGACGATCACCCGGTCGTGCGGGTTGATGCCCCCGAATCGGCCCCGCTCTTTTCGAAAAAGCCTGATGACCCGATCGGGCCACCAGCCGCCGTGCCGCATCCACCGGCCGAGAAAATAGTTCTGCCGCGGCATGTCGTATCCCTCGAGCGCGTTCGGGTCCGCCACCGTGCGCCGAATTTCTTCGGCGAGCGCCGGGGACACCCGCTCATCGGCGTCCAGGCTGAAAATCCACGGTCCCGTCGCTTTGTCCACCGCCACGTTTTTCTGCTCTTGGTGCCCCGGCCACGGATTAACGAAGACGCGGTCGGTGAACTCGCGACAGATGGCCACGGTGTCGTCCCGGCTCTCGGAATCGACCACCACGATCTCGTCGGCCCACCGCACGCTGTCGAGACACTCGCGAATGTTCGCGGCTTCGTTGAGCGTGATGATCGTCACCGAGACTCGGCTCACACCGCGCCTATCAGGCTGCTGAAAAAGTCCATCTGCTGCGTTGTCAGTCGGTCTTGCGTGCTCACGTACGAGCCAGTATGCTCCGCGCGCAAGACCTCCCTGCTTCGCGATCTGGACGGAAGCGGCCGTTTGCATTCCACGCCCTTGGCGCGGTGCAGATTCCGCCTTGCAGCCGGAGCTTTTTGAGCAGCCTGCATACGGTACCGAGTCTCTCAGCAGCCTGCTACGCGACGAGAATTGCTCGCAGGAGCACCGCCGCGAGGCCGGCGCCCAAGCCATACAGGGTCCGGTACTCGCGGTGATCCTTGACCAACCCCCATCGAAACCGGCCGGTGCGCTGCGGCGTCACCGACAGGGTCGGGAAGAATCTCGGCACGCGCCGCAGGTACGCCTCGTACGGCTCACCGAACTTCCCGCGGAGGAAGCGCTCTTCTTCGAGCACGGTCGGCACGTAGATCACCGGGAACGCCACCAGAAACAGGCCGACCAACCACGGGTTGTGGCCCATGAGGACGAAGCCCAAGCCGATCAAAAAATTGCCGAGGTACAGGGGATTCCGTGTGTAGGCGTACGGTCCGGCGCTGGCGATCGCGACGTTCTTTTCGAGCGTGCCGGACGACCAGATCCGCAGCCCCTCGCCGGCGACCACGATCGGCAGCCCGAACGCGATCGAACGCCACGTCGGGGACGCCAACATCCAGAAAACCACGCCTAACCCAAAGCTGATCGGGACACGGTGATAGCCGAGGTAGTGTCGGATGCGGGGCCACATCGTCGGTCGCGTCAGAGGGACACCGCTTCGTCGATCAACATGACCGGGATATCGTCCTTGATGGGATACCTCACCCGGCACGCCCAGCAAACCAAGCCGGCCCCCTTCTCGGTCAGTCGCACGTCCCCCTTGCACCGGGGACAGACCAGGATGTCCAATACCTCTCGATCGATCGCCATCGTTGTTCCTTCCCCCCTCCGTCAGCCGGCAGCGATCACGCGACCACCGCGGCTGACAACGCCTGTTCGGTCGCGTCACACACCTCGTCGATCCCGATCGCCGCCATACACGGCGGGTCGACGCACCGACGATTGAAAAAGGGGCCCGGCGTCCAGCCGCACGCGCACGGATGCTTGATGACCCGGTGACCGCTCCCGACCGGCGCGGCCAAGATCGGATCGGACGGCCCATACAGCGCCACCGTCCTCACCCCGAGCGCGGCCGCCAGGTGCAACGGCCCCGTGTCGCCCGCAATCACCACCCGGCACCGTCGCAGCAGCGCCGCCAGCTTGCCGAGGCCCGGCGGAGCGATCACGGCCGGGGACGGTACCATCCGCACCGCGGCCTCTTCGACCCTCGCGCGATCCTCCGGTCCCGCCACGAGCACCGCGCGAATACCCGGGACCCGTCCCAACCGCTCCGCGAGCGCCAAAAAGCGCCCGAACTCCCACCGCTTCGCCCGGTGTCCCGCGCCGGGATGGATCGCGACGAGATGATCGCCACGCACGATTCCGAGCGCCGCGACGCGCTCCTCCGCCCAAGCCTCATCCGCCGGCGCCGGAACCACGTCGAATTGTGGCGGCCCGATCGGCACTCCCAACGCAGCCAGCAGGCCGAGGTTCCTCGTCAAGGCGTGGACTCGTCCCGCAGGCGCGGCATGGAGGGTCATGAAGCGCGCGCTCAGCGGCTCCCGGCAATCCTCCGGCGAAAACCCGATGCGCAACGGAGCCCTCGTCAACCGCGCCGCAACGCCGCTCTTGAGCAGCCCCTGCACATCGAGGACCACGTCGAAGCGACCCGCGACGCGTCGGTAGTAGCCGGAGAGCCCCTGCCACGCCGTCGGCCACCGCCCGCGCCGAACCGCGAGGCGCCACCCCCTGGTATCGATCGTCACGACCTCGTCCACCGCCGGATGCAGGAGCGGCAGATCGCGCAGGCGTTCTTCAACCACCCAGGTGATCGTGGCCCGCGGTCGAAACGCTTTGAGGGCGGACACCACCGGAAACGCGTAGAGCGCATCCCCCAACGCGCCTAACTTCACCACGGCGATGCGAGGGGCGGAGCCCACCACGGGCCGGGCGTTCGCAGCAGGCGTCAGCATCGGTCCCGGCTCAAAATGAGCCATTGTACTCCGTCGTAGACGTCGCGCGCAATATAGTGCGGCCGCGGTTCATCCGCCCACTCCAAGTCGGTTCGCTTCCCGTGCCCGGTCAGAACCAGGACCGCCCGGCCACCGAGTCGATGCGCCAGCGCCACGTCCGCCGGTTGGTCGCCGATCATCGCAGAGCGAGTGGAGTCCACGCCCAGCTGACGGGCCGCCCGCAGGGCCAACTCGATGCCTGGCTTCCGGCAGGCGCATCCGTGTTCGGGGCGATGGGGACACACGAAGACCCCGTCGAGTGTCGCCCCGCCGGCCGCGAGCAACGCGATCAACCGTTCATGGATGCGGGCCAGAGCCTCCTCCGTGATCAACCCGCGGCCGATTCCCGATTGATTGGTCACGACCACCGCTTTGATGCCCGCCTCATTCAGCGACCTGACCGCCTCCGCCGCACCCGGAAGGAGCCTGACTCGGTCGGGATCCGCCAGATATCCTTCGTCGTCACGGTTGAGCGTTCCATCCCGGTCCAGGAACACAACGTCGAGCTCATGGCTCACAGCTCACAGCTCACAGGAAAATCCTCGGTCACCCTTGCCTTTGCTATGAGCTATGAGCTGTGAGCTGATCGCTGACTGATACACTTCCTCCTCCGTGACGGCGGTCATGCACCGGTGATCGATGGGACACTCGCGATACCGGCACGGGGCGCAGTCGACCGGGTGCTGGATCACGGCAGCGTGCGCGCCCACCGGACCGGTCGCGCGCGGATCGGTCGCACCGAAGATCGCCGTGACGGGCACGCCGAGCGCCGCCGCGAGGTGCATCGGTCCCGAATCGTTGGTGACCAGGTGACCGCACCAGGTCAACAGCGCCATCGCTTCCCGCAGGGTGGTACGCCCCATCGCGTTGACGGGGGTCGGGTCGAGGCCCGCGGCGATCGCGTCGCCCAACTGGCGTTCGGATGCGGCGCCGAAGAGCACCACCCGCGCGCCGTCACCCGTCAACCGACGCGCGACCCCGGCATATCGCTCGGCGGGCCACCGTTTGGACGAACCGTACGCCGCGCCGGGATTGATGCCCACAATCGGTTCAGCCGGCCCGATTCCCCACTCCGCCAGCCGCCGCCCGGCCTGGGCCCGCTCGGCCTCGGTCACCCGCAACCGAACGTCTGTCGGAGAGCCTGCCAGGTCCCACGGGGCCAGCAGATCGAGGTAGTAGGCGGTCATATGGTGCACCCGGACCCGTGAAGGCCTCGGGATCGGCACCGTCAGGCACATCGCGCGACCATCGGTCCGGTAGCCGATTCGGCACGCCACGCGCGCCAGGGCCATGACGAGCGCGGACCCGAACGAATTGGTCAGCAGCAACGCGGTGTCGAACCGCCGGGCGCGAATCTCGGCGGCCAGCCGAAGCCGACCGGCGGGCCCGGCGTGCCGACCCGGGATCTCGTCGACCATGATCTCGTCCACCGCGGGGTGATGGGTCAAGGCTTCCGCGATCAGCGGCTTGGCCAAGACCGTGATCGCGGCATCGGGACGTCCCGCGCGCAGCGCCGACAGGGTGGGCGTCGCCATGACGGCGTCGCCGATCCAGTTGGGCGCGCGCACCACGATCGCTTTCGCCTCGCGGACCGCGCGCCGGGCCCGACCGGCTTTCATGCCGCCACCAACCGTGCCACCCGATCGATCCACGCGCTCCACGCCGAGGCGTCCTCCACCCGCACGTCCATCCTCACAGCCCACAGGGCGTCGCCCGGCTCCACCTGCGCCTCCAGTTTGACGGCGTCTTTCTCCGTCGTCACCGCGAAATCTGCGCCGACCGATCGGCAGCGCGCCCGCACGGCGTCGACGTCTACGCGCCGGTACGGATAGTGGTCGCGAAAGCGCATCGCCGCGACCACCTTCGCCCCCGCGCGCTCCAGCAGCGCGAGAAACGATTCGAAGCGCCCGATGCCGGCGACCGCCACGACGCGGGCGCCCGCCAGGCGGTCCAGCGCGGCCGTGTCCGCTGTGCCGAGCGCGGCCAACCCGGAAAGTGCAAACCGGGCGTAAAAAATCGGCAGATCGGAGCGGATGCGACGGACCAGCGCCGCGATCGCGTCCACCGCGCCCGGCGTCACCTGGTCGACGCGCGTGAGGACGACCGAGGACGCACGCGCCAGCGCGCTCAGCGGTTCGCGGAGCCGACCCCGCGGCAGCAACGCGGCGCCCACGTATGCCTCGGTCGCGTCCAATAACAACAGATCCTCATCCCGCGCAATCGCCAGGTGCTGAAAACCGTCGTCCAACAGGCAGACCCCCGGCTGGCGGGTCGATCCGAACCGCGACCACGCGGACGCGCGATCGCGGCCCACGATGACGGCGGCCCGCGGGAGCCGTCGAGCGATCAGCGCGGGCTCATCCCCGGCGTCCGTCCAGTCGAGCGGACGCCGGCCGGAGCCGTCGGAGACCAGACCGCCAACTCGCTCCAGCGCGCCCCCATACCCGCGGCTCAAGACGGTGACGCCGACCCCGCGCGTCATCAGCGCTTCTCCGAGCGCGATGACCAGCGGCGTCTTGCCGGTCCCGCCCACGGTGAGGTTGCCCACCGACACCACCGGCCGGCCCAGGGTGTGGACTCGTCCTCCGCCCCGCCGATACCACCACCCGCGGACTCCAACGCCGACGCCGTAACACCAGGAAGCCGGAGCGAGCAACCAGCTCACCGCTCACAGCTCACAGGAACACCTGAAAGGCACCGATTTTACTGTCAGCTGTGAGCTATGAGCTCGCTTCACCATACCTACTCCACCAACCACGGATGGAGCAACGCCAACGTTCGCTCCACCGCGCCTTGATTTCTCGCCACCATTTCGCGCCCGCGGCGCCCCATCCGTTCCCGCAGCGCCGGATCCGCGAGCAACCGCCCCACCTGTTCCGCGAGCGCATCGGCCGACTCGACCCGCACGCCAGCGCCTGATTCGAGCAACGCCGCGGCGATCTCCTCGCACTTGTACGTATGCGGTCCGAACAGCACGACCTTGCCTCGCGCCGCCGGTTCGAGAAGATTGTGTCCGCCCACCGGCACGAGCGTCCCACCGACGAATGCGATCGCCGCCTCGCCGTAGAGCGCGGCCAACTCACCGATCGTGTCGAGCAGGATGACCCGGGCGCGACCGCCCTCCACACGGGGACCCGGCTGCCCCGTCTGAAGCGCCGATCGGCGTACCGGAATGAACCCGCGCTCGCGGACCATCGCCTCGATCTTGTCGAGACGGTCGAGGTGCCGGGGGGCGATCAGCAACACGAGGCTGATCCCTCGGTCCGTGAGCTGCCGGTACGCATCGAGAAGCGGCTCCTCTTCTCCCTGACGCGTGCTCCCCGCCACCCAGAGGAGTTCGTCGGCGACCAACCCCAAGCCGACCCGTCGAGTGGGACTGTCGGCCTGACCGTCGTCCGGCGGTTGGTCGAATTTGAGATTGCCGGTGATCACGATCCGGCTGGGGTCGGCCCCGATCCCGGCCAACCGCTGGGCATCCGCGGTCGTCTGGACGCCGAACCCGTAGAAGCCCGCCAGCACCGGCTGGAAGAGCCGACGCGCCCATCGGTACCGTCGCGCCGACCGGGCGTTCAGCCGTCCATTCACGAGAAAGGCCGGAATGCCCCGTTGCGTCAGCGCGGAGAGGAAGTTCGGCCAGAGTTCGGTCTCCACGCAGAGAAAGAGACGCGGAGCGATCGTCTGCAGCAGCCGATCCACCACGCCGGGAAAGTCGAGCGGGAAGTAGGCGATCGCGTCGGCCTGGGGCACGCGCTCGATCACGGTCTGGCGTCCGGTGGCGGTCACCGTCGTGACGAACAGACACACCGTGGGATACCGAATCTTGATCTCACGGAGCAGCGGAACCGCCGCGGTGACCTCGCCCACCGAGACGGCGTGCACCCAGACCGCGCGCCGACCGTGTACCGCCGCCACGACGGAATCGGGAAGGCGTCCCAGCCGCTCGCGCAACGCCAGGCCCGTCCCGCGTCGCATCGCTTTGACCAAATAGCTCGGGGCGGTCACGACCAGGCCCACGGCAAGAGCCGCCGTATAGAGGCGTCGAATCACGCCTGGGAAAAACCTCGCCATACACTTCGCACACTTCGCATCTACGCAACTCTCCTTGTTAACTCCCCTTGAAAACCCTGACCGTTGAGAAGGTGGCGGATGCAAGGCGGAACCTGCTCCGCGCCAAGGGTGCGGAATCAAATCGCCTCGTCCTCGCAGGTGGCGCAGCAGCGAGGTTTGCACCCGGAGCGTACTGAGTCGTACGTGAGGATGCGCGACTGAAGCGACAACGCAGCAGACGCCGCCTTGCTGCGCCACCTGGGAACATGGTTCTCAACGGATCAGGACCAGCGGCGATCGGCCCGCCTCGTCACGTCGATCAACACCTGTTCCAAGGCGCTGCGACGCTCTTCAAACCCGTCAGCGTCCAGGTCGCGAGGAACCCAGAGCGGCCCCCCCCACACGAACACGCCGCGCGCGAACGGGGCCGGGAAAAGAAACCCGTCCCAGGTGCGGAGGATTTTTTTTTTGAGGCTCCGAACGCCAGCGGAAAGATCGGGAGACCGGTCATGCGCGCCAGTTGGATTACGCCCGGCTGCACGATCTCGCGAGGCCCTCGCGGACCGTCCGGCGTCACGGCCAGATCACGCCCCTTCCGGCCGGCGTCGACCAGGGCGCGCAACCCGATCGCGCCCCCGCGCGTCGTCGATCCGCGCGCCGCGTCGAACCCAAACGCCAGCATGGCCCGACTGATCAGCTCACCGTCACGGTGTCGACTGATCAGAATCGTGAGTCCCGACCCGTGATAGGCCAGCGGCAGCATCAGCTGACGGCCGTGCCAGAATGCGATGATGCTCGCTTCGCTCCGCCGCCAGCGCGTGGCGATGCCTTCGGCGTCGACGGTCTCGATGCGCATCGTCCGTCCCACGCCCCGGATCAGCCCGGCGATCAGCGCGGGCGCCCACCGGCGCCACGCGGCTTCACGACCCGGCATAGCGCGCCTCGGGTTCGAACTGGATGCGATACAGGTTCGCGTACACTCCCTGCCTGGCGAGCAGGCTTTCGTGGGTGCCCTCCTCGACGATCGTCCCGCGGTCCAAGACCACGATCCGGCTGGCCCGCTGCACCGTCGAGAGGCGATGAGCGATCACGAACGTGGTCCGATCGGCCATCAGATTCGCCAGCGCCCGCTGGACGATCGCCTCGGACTCGGCGTCCAGCGCCGAGGTCGCCTCATCCAAAATCAGGATGGGCGGATCTTTCAGCAGCGCCCGCGCGATGGCCAGCCGTTGCCGCTCGCCGCCCGACAACGTCGCCCCGCGCTCGCCGATGACGGTGTCGTATCCTTCCGGCAACCGGAGGATGAAGGGGTGGGCGTACGCCGTATCCGCCGCCCGGACGACGTCGGCCTCTACGATGTCGGTCATCCCGTAGGCGATGTTGCTGCGAACCGAGTCGTCGAACAAGACGACCTCCTGGCTCACGACGCCGATCTGCCGACGCAGCGACGCGAGGCGGAATTCGCGCAAATCCACTCCGTCGATGAAGATCGCGCCGTGGGTGGGTTCGATGAAGCGCGGCAGCAGGTTGACCAGCGTCGTCTTTCCGCTCCCGCTGGTCCCCACCACCGCCACCACCTCGCCCGCGCGGACCCGCAGGGTGATACCCGCCAACGCGATCCGCTCGGCGCCGTCGTAGGCAAACCCCACGTCGCGGAACTCGATACTCTCGCGGACCCCCGTCAGGTCGCGGTGACCCCGATCGCGCCCTTCTTCGGTCTCGATATCCAGGATGGCGAAGACCCGTTCGGCGGCGGCCGACGCCGAGAGAATCGCGGTATTGGCCGCCGACAAAATGCGGATCGGGGCATACATCAGAAACGACGCGGTGAGGAACGAGAAGAACGCCCCGGTGGTCATCTGCCCCGAAATGACGGCGTACCCCCCGTAGGCGATCACCGCGGCGCCCCCGATCGCCCCGAGCACTTCCATCAGCGCCGGCGCCAGTTCGGACACGGTGGTCACCTTCATCGTGTTGCGGAAATACCGAAGGTTCGTTTCCCGAAGCCGCTCGGCCTCGAAGGCCTCGGTGCCAAACGCCTTGACCACGCGGATCCCGGAAAACGTCTCCTGGAGGATCGAGGAGAGCTCCGACACCCGCTCCTGACCCGCGTGCGCGAGCCGCTTGAGCCGTCGTCCCAATCGGATCATGGGGTAATACCCGAACGGCAAGACCGCGACCGCGATGAGCGCCATCCGCCAGTTCTGATAGAAGGTCACCCCGATCAGCGCCAGCAAGGTCAGCGGCTGCTGGATGAGGTCTTTGATCACCCCAGACACCGCCCGCTGCATCAACGCGACGTCGCTCGTCACGTTCGACATCAACGCCCCGGTCGAGTGCGTGGTGTGGAAGGTCAGCGAGAGCTTGAGAATGTGGTGGTAGAGCGCGTCCCTGATATCGGTGATGATCCGATTGCCGGTATACCCCATGAGGTAGACATGCGCGAACTGAAACGCACGCTTGGCGACGGCCACCGCCACGATGGCGAACGGGAGGATGGCGAGCATCGCGGTGTTGCGTTCGACGAAAATCCCGTCCAGCACCGGTTTGACCAGCCACGCGTTCGCCGCGGTCAACAGGGACACGCCGCCCGCGCACACCGACGCGAGGACGAAGCGCCCCCAGTACGGCTTGACGTACCGCAACAACCGCCGCACCACCGATGCCCGATCGCTAGCCACCGCGCGCCCCCTGAGCCAGACACTCCAGCGTGGCCTCCGCCGCACGGACCGAGGCCCCCGGTTGACCCAGCGCGGCCCGCACCCGGGCGAGGTCCACCCGCATCGCCGACGCGGCGCGCTCGTCGGTCAGAAGACGGCCGACCTCGGCCGCGATCCGCTCCGCGGTCATCTGTTCCTGGACCAACTCGGGCACCACGCGCTGTCCCGCCACGACGTTGACGAGCGCCAAGTGGGGCGCCGTGACCAGACGCCGCGCGATCCACGCGGTGAGCGGCGCCACCCGGTAGACCATGACCAGGGGCGTGCCGATCACCGCGGCCTGCAACGTGGCCGTGCCCGACGCCACCACCGCCGCGCGCGAGGCGCGGAGGACGGCCGCCGCCTCACCGATTGCGACCGTGACCCGGGCGCGAAAGGTCCCGGTCCGATCGACGAGTGATTGGACCAGGCCGGCGTCGATCGACGGCGCCACCGCGATCAGGACCCGATCGATCGTTCCCGCCGCGTGGAGGCGCTCCGCCGCACCCAGCATCGCGGGCAGCAGGCGCGACACCTCGAGCGCGCGGCTCCCGGGCAACAGCCCCAACGTGCGCTCCCCTTTCGTCAGGCGATACCGCCGCGCGAATGCCTCTTGCTCACCGTCGGGCGCCGCGTCGTCGAGCAAGGGATGGCCGACCCATCGGCACGGCACGCCGGCCTTGCGGTAGACGTCGGCCTCGAAGTCGAAGAGCACCAGCATCAAATCGACGATCGCCTTGATCGCCGTGATTCGGCCCGGCCTCCAGGCCCAGATCTGGGGGCTGACGTAGTAGATGACCGGGATGCCGAGTCCCTTGGCCAGGCGCGCGACCCGCAAATTGAAATCGGGATAGTCGATCAGCACCACCGCATCGGGCGGTGCTTCGCGCAACCGAGCCCGCGCGTCTCGATAGGTCCGCCAGATCGACCGCCACTGCGACAGGACCTCGACGATGCCCACCACCCCGAGGTGGCGGATGTCGTGCCTGAGGCGGACGCCGGCCTTCTCCATCGCGGCCCCCCCGACACCTTCCAGGGTCAGCGCCGGATTCAGCGCGAGGAGCGCCGCGGCCAGCTTGCCCCCGTGGGCGTCGCCGGAGGCTTCGCCGGCAATGATGAAAATACGCAAGCTCATAGCTGATAGCTCATAGCTGATAGCAACACCGGACTTGCATTTCCTATGAGCGATGAGCTATGAACTGGCCGCTTTCCCCCACTGCTTCTCAATGTACCCGAGCACGTCCAGCGCCACCCGCAAGGCGTCGCGACCTTCACGGCCCGACACCAACGGCGGCCTCCGGGTCGCCACGGAATCCAGAAACGCCGAGAGCTGCGCCTTGAGCGGCTCCTCCTTCTCGATCGGGAGCGTCTGGATGTCGATCGCCGGCAGGCCGGCCTCGGGCCCGCCGCTTACCCGTCGCGCCATGATGACCTCTTGCTTCTGATAATCGAGCGAGAAGTACGCGTCCGGCTGAAAGATCCGGAGCTTGCGCATCGCGTCCTTGGACACACGGCTCGCCGTGACGTTGGCCACGCACCCGTCGGCAAACTCCAACCGAGTATTGGCGATGTCGATGTTCGGGGTCAAGACCGGCACGCCGACCGCCCGGATGTCGGTCAGCGGCGACCGGACGAGACTCAGAATGATGTCCAGATCGTGGATCATCAGGTCGAGGATGACGTGGACGTCGACGCCTCGCCCCACGAAGGGTCCCAAGCGGTGCGACTCGATGAAGCGCGGCGCGGTGAGCCTGGGCGCCAGCGCCCGCACGGCCCCGTTGAACCGCTCCAGGTGGCCGATCTGGATGATGCGTCGCTTCGCCTCGGCACGCGCGGTCAGCTCGTCGGCCTCAGCCAGCGTCACCGTCATCGGTTTTTCCAGGAGCACGTCCAACCCGGCGTCCAGACAATCCATCGCCACGCGGTGGTGCAGACTGGTCGGCACCACCACGCTCACGGCGTCGACCTGGGACAGCAGCTCGCGGTAGTCGGAGAAGGCCCTGGCGCCGGTCGCCGTCGCCACCTCCCGCGCGCGGCCTTCATCGATGTCCGCGACCCCCACCAACGTGGCCGCGGGCAGTTCGGCATACAGCCGCGCATGATGCCGTCCGAGGTACCCGACCCCGATGACGCCGATCTTGATCGCGCTACCCATCCTTCGCCTCCGCTTCCTCGGTGATCCCCACCACGGCGATCCGCGCCCGGCGCGCCGCGTCCAACAACTCCATCCGGTCCAAGAGCAGGGTCTTTCCGGCCTCGACGGCCAGCACCGACGCCTTTACCTCCCGCATCGACTCGATCGTGGCGGGCCCCACGGCGGGGATGTCGAAGCGCAGATCCTGCTGCGGTTTCGCCATCTTCACCACGACCGCCCCGTCACGCGCGAGCCGCCCGCCTCGGCGGATCGTCTCATCGGTCCCTTCGATCGCTTCGACGGCGAGCACGGTCCGGTTCTTGACGACCACGCATTGACCGATCTCCAACTCGCCGATGGCTTTCACCATCGTCACGCCGAAGCGAATGTCTTCCCACTGATCGCCGGACGGCCGCGTGGTCAACACCCCGGCCTCCGCGATCAGCCCCGGCAAGTAGCGCGCGGCGTCGCCCACGGTGATGCCTTCGGATTCCAATTCCTCCGCCACCGCGCGGAGCAACACGTCGTCCTTCAGGTGGCGGATTCGCGCGAGCACCTTGAGGGCGCGCAGGTCCGGGCGATAGTCCGTGAACATCCGAGCCTTGGTGATCCCCCCCGCCATCACCACCGTGTCCACGCCAGCCGTTTTGAAATGTTCGATGAGGTGTCCCAATTGACCCACCTTGATCCAGTGCAGCACATCCACCATCCCGCCGAGTTCCTCCGGCGTCTCACCGCGGTGGGCCACCGCCGTCACGGCAAACCCCGCTTGCCGGGCCGCGTCCGCGAAGAGCAGGGGGAAGCGGCCGTTACCGGCGATGAGACCCAGTTTTCGAATCGGCGTGGCCATCGACCGGTCGTTCAGCACCACTCCAACACTAGGAGGGTGTTCGAGTATTCGGGTGTTGGAGCCTGTTCAGGAACCGTAGGTGGCGAAGCATGGACAGGCTCCTAGCGACTGATGCCCCGCTCCGACGTCTCGACGAAGCGGACGAGCTGCTCGACGTCCGCCTGGTCCGGGAGCGCTTCCCTCGTCCGTTTGACGGCTTCCTTGAGGGGGAGGTGAGAGTGAAACAGGAGCCGATACGCGCGCTTGAGCGCGGCCAGCCGGTCCTCGCCGAATCCGTGGCGCTTCAGACCGATCAGGTTGAGCCCGTACAGCTTGGCGCGGTTCCCGACCGCGGACACGAAGGGCGGCACGTCCTGGGCCACCGCCGAGCACCCCCCGATCATCGCATAGGCGCCGATCCGCACGAATTGATGCACCCCGGTTAACCCGCCCAGCACGGCGTGATCGCCGATCTCGATGTGGCCGGCGAGCGTGGCGGCGTTGGCCATGATCACGTGGTGGCCCACCCGGCAGTCGTGCGCCACATGGACGTA
>JACXTT010000485.1_pt1 | contig 67639 bp, 47 predicted proteins | sample 9270951 | NCBI WGS metagenome assembly JACXTT01 (sample SAMN15532306, study PRJNA645909) | rock metagenome | isolation source: weathered quartz diorite | place: Puerto Rico | collected 2017-06-21 | reverse complement strand
CGCTTCGCGCGTCATTCTTCATTCTGAATTCTGTGATTCTGAATTCTGCATTTTCGCTTTTTGTTTCAAGGCGGCCCGTGGGTGTGTGGCACGAAGCTCATGTCGCGCGCCTCCCAACCGCCCAGGTCCCTCGACTTCGCTCGGGATGACGGGGGCTCGGTTACCGAGAATTAGTCAGAGTTACCCACTGAAGAGTCGGAAGCCCCAGAATTCTTCTTTCTGCATTCTGCATGTTCTGAATTCTGCATTTCGCTTTTCGTCCCATGAAATGATCCCGGCTGGGGTGCTCGGGCGCTGCGGCTTATCATCTTCGCGTGTTCCACTTTCTTTTTCCGACCGATCCGCTGAACGAGCGAACGATCGACGAATTCTTCGAGCCTCAGCGCGCGGTTTTGGCGGCGGCTGGCTTCTCGACGTCGCTCGTCCCTGACAAAGCGCTGCAATCGGCTTCGGCTCTTCGCGGCACACCTGCGGGAAGCACCGTCGTCTACCGCGGTTGGATGCTCGACTCGGATCAATATCGCAATCTCACCTCATCCATCGCGATGAGCGAGGCAGCTCCTCTGACATCGCTCGAGAAATACCTGCTGACTCACCATCTGCCGAACTGGTACCAGCAGCTCGCCGATTTCACACCGGCGACGGTCATCTTCAACGAGGACGCCGACTTCGCCACCGAGCTCGCGAACCTCGGATGGCCCTCGTTCTTTCTCAAGGACTATGTCAAATCGCTCAAGACCGGTTCTGGTTCAATGATCACGGAACCGCAGCAGGCGGCGCACGTCATTGACCAGATGCGTCAGTATCGCGGCTCGATCGAAGGTGGCGTCTGCGTGCGCCGCATCGAGCCATTCGTGGCTGATAGTGAGCAGCGATACTTCGTTCGCGACGGCCGAGCACATGGAGCAGCTGGCGAGGTGCCGCCAATCGTCAGGGAAGTCGCCTCCCGCATCGCGAGTCCGTTCTTCAGCGTCGACGTCGCGCAACGGGACGACGGTGCGTTGCGTGTCGTGGAAGTTGGCGATGGCCAGGTGTCAGACCTCGTTGGCTGGACGCCGCCGCAGTTCGCGGCGATCTGGTGAGAGCAGGCATAGCTCGGGTCCGTCGCCGTCTTCGAAAGAGCCATCGAGCCATGCGAGCGGCCGATCATCTCCTCGGTGATGACCGTGCCTCCGGCCTGTCGTCGACAGAATCTGCGGCGGGGCGCCCTTCGAACGCGCAGAGGCCGAAGAGGAGGACAACCCAATTCATCTTCATGTCGTTTGAACCTCCGTCGAACGCGTGCGTAGCGCGCTCGCCGCCAGGATGCCGCCCAGGAATCCGAAGAAGTGTGCCGTCCAGGAGATGCCGGCCTGCGGGATCACCGACATCAACAGCATCACCCCGTAGAGCGAACCGACGATGAGCGTGACCAGGAGCGACATCAGCTTGCGATCGAACGCGGGGCGAAACAGCAGAAAGCCGACGTAGCCGAACACGATGCTGCTCGCACCGATGTGATTCGCGTGCGAGCCGAACAGCCAGATGCCCGCGCCGGCAACGACCGCGCTGACGAGCGTGACGAACAGAAAGTCTCCGATCCCCTCGAGCAGGATCAATGCGCCGAGGATCAGGAGCGGAACGGTGTTCGCGATGAGGTGGTCCCAGTTCGCATGAATGAACGGTGCGGCGAGGATGCCGAGGAAATGGCCGGAGGTGCGCGGAACGACACCGGTGCCGGCAATCGATCCGCCGTCATGGCGAAACGTGTCGGCGATGCGGATGGCCCACATCGTTCCCACGAACAAGAACAGCACGAGTGCGCGACGGATCATCCCTCAGCCCTCAGCCCTCAGCCCTCCGATGATGCGCACATCCCGCTTGCCGAGCAACTGTCCGGACGACCAGACCTCGATTCGATACGAATCCGACACAGGGTTCGCCGGCAGGCGCAACGAGTCCCAGATGCGGAACCCGCCGCTGTGCGCGGTCAGTGCGGAGATGCGCGACGCGCGGAGCACCTTCCCCTTCTGCAGAAAGCGCACTTGAATCCGCGCCGGAATCTTCTCCGGCGAGAAAATCGTCGCCACGACGTACAACCTTCCATTCTTCAACTCGGCGGCGGGGATTTCCTTGTCGAAGTCGTGCGGCGTCTTGAGCGTGCGCAGATTCAGCGTGCCCGACACGCGCAGACTCGTCATGCGTAGCGGCACCGGAGGGAGCAGCGGACGAAAGAGGAAAAGCGCGAGCAGCGTCACCGCGAATGCGATGCCGATCGCGGCGAGCTGCCGGCGGTCGCGCAGCTCGTCCACGCGGCGCGCGAGCGCAAGCGCGGCGAGAAACGAGATCGCCGCCGCGAGGTATTCGCTGTTGTCGATGCGCGTCCGCAGCACGAGCGGCAGGAAGAATTGCAGCGCGGAGAAACTGACGAACGCGAAGAAGCCGGTCGAAAACCAGCGATGCTCGCGCAGCAGCCGGTCGAACAACAGGTCGAAGCACGACAGAACGGCGAAGGCCGCCAGCGCGATCACATAGAGAAAGTTCCACGACGGAAACGTCGCCGAATAGAAATAGAACGGGATGAGGAAGAAGAGCGTCTCCTGATACATCACGCGCGTCAGATAGGAGACGAGCCCCTGCGCGAAGCGGAGCACGCGCGACTCGCCGGCGGCCAGACGCGAGAAGAGCAGCGTCGAGCCCCACGTCAGCGCGATGAAGAGCACGACCCAGCGGAGGAATCCATAACGGTTGTGCGCGAGCACCAGCACGGCGATGCCGCTGACGAGCGCCCATGCCGAATGCAGCGCCCAGAACAACCGTGCAAACTTCGCGTGCAGCTCCTGCCACGTCATGCGCGGCGCATTGTAAGGTGCTCGAATGCGCTTGCTTCCACTCCTCGCCGCTCTGCTCCTCCTCGGCGCGACGCAGGCTCCGACGTTCGACGAGCTGAATCACCGCGCCCTCGAGCAATCCAAGGCGAAGGATTACGCCGGCCTCCTCGTCACCTTGCAAGCGATGGATGCGATGAATCCGAATCATCCGCGCATCCTGGCCAACCTCGCACGCGCGTACGGTTTCACCGGCCACAAGGATGAAGCCTTCGCAACGATGGACCGGCTGCTGCGCATGGATGTTCTGTTCGACACGAAGGATGAGGAGTTCAACGCGCTGCGCGAGGATCCGCGTTTCCACGACGTAGCCCAACGTCTCGCTGCACTCGCGTCACGGCGCGTTGCCGGAGCGCGCATCGCGATTCGCATTCCGCGCAAGGGATTGATCACCGAAGGTCTGGCGCGCGACGAGAAGAGCCGCTCGTGGTTCGTCAGCAGCGTCCGCAAGGGATTGATCCTGCGCATCGATTCGAAAGGGCGCGTCACCGATTTCGCATCCGGGCCGCACGGTCTCAGTGGAATCGGGATCGATTCGAATCGCCGCCTGCTCTGGGCCTGCAGCACAGCCTCGCCGCGTGTCGAGTCGTTCAAGCAGGGCGACCCGAACGATGCGTCCGTCGTTGCCTTCGATCTAGGCAGCGGGAAACTCGTGCATAGAATCGCGATGGAGCCGAAGGCCTTCTGCGATGACCTCACCGTCGCGCGCGATGGCTCGGTCTATGTCTCCGACTCGACAGGTTCCGTGCTCTGGGTGCGCGCCGGCACGGAGACGCTCGCGACGGTCGTGCCGCGCGGGATCATTCGCTCACCGCAGGGATCGGTCCTGTCGGCGAGCGAACGAATCCTCTATGTGAGCGATTACAGCGGCCCGATTCGCGCGATCGATCTCGCGACCGGTGACGTCGTCGCATTGCGAATGCCGCCCGACGTTCAGCCACGCGGCATCGACGGGCTCACGCGGCATGGGCGCGAGCTCATCGCGGTGCAGAACGGAATCGAGCCCAATCGCATCGTCAAACTCTCACTCACGCCCGATGGTTTCGGAGTCGCCAACGCAACGATCCTCGAGATGAATCATCCGAAGATGGACGAGCCGACGATCGGCAAAGTCGCCAGTGACTCTTACTACTTCATCAGCACGAGCCAGGGAAACAAGTTCGATGATGGGCCGGCCGATGAGAAGAAGCTGACGGACGCGTATGTGATGCGCATCCGTCTTCCGTAGCGTTTCAACGCACGAAATCTTCGATCGCCTCATTGACCTCATCCGGCTTGTCGAGCATCAGCCAATGCCCGGCATTCGCGATTCGCACGGAGCGGATTTCTGGAAATTGCTTCTGAAAGGACGCGGGCGTCTCCAGATCCGCCGCAACGATCGCGAGCTTCGGACCCTGATACGCCGAAACGAGCCGCTTCGCATCGTAATCCGCGAGGCTGTTCAGCGCGGCGATCAGGCTGTCGACGGAGGTTTTTTCAACCGAGGAGAGGACCTGCTGCTGGACTTCGGCCGGGGACTTCTTGAGCATCGGTGCAAACCACCCGCGAACCACCGCCATCTTGTCCTTGCGCAATGCCGCTGTGAACTGCGCCTTCTGTTCCTCGGGCAACTTCACGGCACCCGCCGCAGCATCGACGTAGACCACGCCCGCAACATTTTCAGCGTGCGACGCGGCGTAGTTCGCGACGACCGCTCCGGCGTAACTATGACCGACGATCACGAATCGATGGAGCGCGAGCCTATGAACCACGCGATCGATCGCCGCGGACATCGCATTCAGTGACTGATCGTGATCCTCCGGCAGCGGCGACTGACCGAAGCCGGGAAGATCGATCGCCACCGCGCGGTGTCCGCGTTGACGAAAGTATGCGAGCTGCGCATGCCACTGTTCCGAATTGCCGCCATTCCCGTGAATGAAGAGGAGAGGAACACCACCGCGTCCGCCGTCATCGACGAAGATCGAGGCGTTGTGAAACGGCACTGTGGTCGGGTGAGGATTCGAGGCACACGCTACTGCGAGCAGAAATGCGAGGAGCGGCAACAGACGACTGGACATGAAATTCTCCTGAATTCGAAATGTAAAGCATGCTTGACACTGTAAAGCATGCTTTACATGGGGTCAAGAGGCAAAGAGCCCTACACTAGTCATGTCCAATGGCCACGCTCACGGTCGTGAAGCCGTCCACTCTTGCTGCGACGCAGTTCCGCCTCGACGGAGTCGAGACGACGATCGGCCGCGCGCCCGAGAACAAGATCGTCGTCGACGATCGCGGCGTGTCGCGTCACCACGCGAAGGTCGTCAACACCAACCGCGGATTTCTTCTCGTCGATGACAGCAGCCGAGGTGGAACGTACATCGGCGGACGCGAGGTCAAGTCGGAGCTTCTTCACGAAGGCGATCTCATTCAAGTGGGCGATACGGTTTTCCGCTTCGCGAGCCGTGATGACTCCGACGCGACGATGATGTCGCACGCCGGCGAGCTCGGTGAGCAGACCACGCTCGACGTGCCGGCGCCGGAAGCGCCCGAAGAATCCGTGCCGGCCGCGCCGCCTCTCCCTCCGCCCCGCGTTGCGGCTGCAACACCTCTAACAGTTCGCTGCATCGCATGTTCACACGACATCCCAACCGACAGCGTCTTCTGTCCTCTCTGCGGAAAGCCGCAGCAGATTTCCCAACCCGTCATTGCACCACCGCCCCCACCACCTATCGCCGTTCCACCGCCACCTCCGCCTATCGCCGCTCCACCGCCGCCCCCGCCAATTGCGGTGATGGCATCCTTCGTATCGCCTGAGACCCTCTCCAGTTCCTACACGAACTCGATCGTCGTTCGCCGCTGGGCGGGCACCGTGGTCGACTTTCTCTTCCTCGCGGCGATCAGCTTCGCGGCGTGGATGTTTCAGAAGCTGCTGGTCCTCTGGGTCATCCTCCTCCTCGGCTACTACCCTCTCCTCGAAGCCTTCCTCGGCGCCACGCCGGGCAAGTACGCAGCCGGAATCCGCGTCGTCGATGAGAACGGCGGACGGCCCGGACTGTGGAAGGCCATCCTCCGCACACTCGCGCGGCTCATCGAAGTGAATCCCGTACTGTTCGGCTGCATCCCCGCCGGCATCATCGTGCTCACCTCGAAGAAGAAGCAGCGCCTCGGCGACATGATGGCCGGGACCTTCGTGCTCACCTCAGCCGACTCGCGGCGCGTGCGGAAAGCGTAGATCCGCTCGGCGGTTTGTCCCGAATTGTCCTCATCGCGTCCGCACGCGCACGCCTGGAATCCCTACAGTGATTGCAGGAGGATTCAATGCTCAACCCCGAAACTGTTCCCGTTTCTCAGTCCGCACTCCTCGTCATCGACGCTCAGGATTCCTTCAAGGCCGGACCGCGGTGGGACCGCCGGAACAATCTGCAGTTCGAGGAGAACGTGGCGGCGTTAATCGCTGCCTATCGCGCGGCGAAGCTCCCGATCGTCTACTTCCTTCACACCGACGAGGATGACGCGTTCACGATCGACAGCCCCTTTTTCAAGCTGATGGATTTCATCAAGCCGCAGGCGGACGAGCCTGTCCTCATCAAGTCGACGCGCAACTGCTTCACGAGCACGACGCTCTTGCCGCACCTCCTCTCGCTGAACGTCCGCCGGCTAACCATCAGCGGCATTCAGATGGAACAGTGCTGTGAGACCACGACACGCGTGGCTGCCGACCTCGGCTTCGCCGTCGACTTCGTGACCGAGGCGACGATGACGTTTCCGATTCCGAACTGGGACAAGCCAGGTGAAGAGCTCGGTGTCGATGCCATCAAAGAGCGCACCGAATATGCATTGAGGAGACGGTTCGCACGCATCAGCACGGTCGCCGGCATCACGGCTGAGTTGAATAAGGGGGCGGCGGTGCTTGTTTCGTAGACCATCCAATATGCAAAAAACACTTGCTGCATTGCTCCTCGCGGGAGTCGCATCTGCTCTGCCTCTTCGCGCTGAAACGCTGAACTATTCGTGGCGTCTCAAAGGCGGCATCACGTGGGCGGCCAAGATGGCGTTCCCTGCGTCGGGCAGCGGGACGTTGCAGACGGATGAAGCCGGCAACATCCATTCGCAGCTCACGATCCTGGGCAAGGATGACCCGCGGTCGTTCTATCTCTACGAGTCGCTGATGGCGCCGGACGGCGCGAAAACACTCTCCAGCCGCAATGCCTACGCGTATCGCGACGACCATCGCGACGAGCGCATCTTTTTCGATACGGCGAAGGGGCAGACGCAAGTGCATCGCGTCGACAACGATACGAACGAGACGCGCATCAAGAAGCTGAGCTCACTCGAGCCGAAGGATGTCCTCACCTCGATCTATTACCTGCGGCAGCATGCGGATGAGCTCCGGATGCCGAAGCGCGCGGAAATCTTCTCCGGCTCGAAGGGCTATGGCGTGCTGTACATTCCTCAGCCTGCGACGGTGCTGAACAACATCGCGGTACGCCCCTTCAAGATCCAGCCGATCGGCAGCGAAAAGACCGGCGAAGTGCGCGTCTGGCTGAGCGATGACGCGCGGCATCTGCCGGTGCGAATCGAGATCGATCAGAAGTACGCGACGCTCAAGTTGGATCTAGTTCGCTGACTTCTCCGCGTCTCCGCGTCTCCGCGTGAACGTCTTAATGAAGGCCCCCGTAGTCACGGCCGTGGTGGTGGCGGAGGACCGCCAGGCCCTCCCGGACCACCCGGCGGCGGGCCGCCCATCGGAGGAGGCGGAAATTGCGGCTGCGGCTGATACTGCGGCTGCTGCTGCACCGGTTGTTGCGGCTGCTGCGCGATCGGCTGCACGGTTGGTGCAGCGGGTTGCTGGGCTGGCGTATACGCCGCCGCCGGAAACGTGAAGGACGGCGCGCTTTCCGTCTGTGCCGTCGCGCTCGTGACCGTCAGCGCCGTTCCCGCCTCCACCGGCCTGGCCTGAACCGCAGGTGTCGCAGCCTCAGGCTTCGTCGTTCGTCTCGCAAGAAGCAGCACGGCCATGACGATCACGACGCCCACCAGCAGCGGGACTAACCATTTGTTGCTCCCGTTCGCAACCGGCCCGGAGGCGGCCTTCTGCACCGGCATCGACACGGACGTCGGCGCCGACTCTGCGAGAATCTTGTCGACGTCGCGCAGCAGCAAGCCATAGGACGCGTAACGCTTCTGCGGATCCTTCATCGTCATCCGCTCGACGATCGTCGCCGCCAGCGGATGCAAATCCGGCCGCTTGGTGCGCAGCGACGGCATCGGAGCCTGCAGATGTTTCGCAACGATGCTGAGCGCGTTCGAACCGGAGAACGGCCGCTCTCCGGTCAGCATCTCGTACAGCACGATCCCCAATGAATAGATGTCGGCGCGAAAGTCCGCGGGCTGGCCGCTGGCCTGCTCCGGGGCCATGTAGTACGGACTGCCGACGACTGCGCCGGTCTGCGTCAGCTCGTTGTCCGCGCCGCCGCCTTCCGCCGGCTTCGCGAGTCCGAAATCGGCAACGCGCACGACGTTTTTCTTGTCGATCAGAATGTTCGACGGCTTGATGTCGCGATGGATGAGCCCCTTCTGCCAACTCGCCGCGAGCGCGTCGACGACCGGCCTCACGATCTTCATCGCATCCGTGACACCGAGCCGGTTCACGCGCTGCAGGCGTTGCGCGAGCGACTCGCCATCGACCAGCTCCATGATCAGATACGGCTTCCCTTCGGTCGTACCGAAAGAAATGACGCGGACGATGTTCGGATGCTCGGCCGCCGCCATCGAGCGCGCCTCGCGCAGAAACCTCGCCTCGGCTAACGCGTCGTTGCCGCTCTGCGAGATCACTTTGATCGCGACGCTGCGGCCGAGGACTTCGTCCTGGGCGAGGAAGACGGCGCCCATGCCGCCTTCGCCGAGACGGCCGTGGATTGCGTAGCCGTCGATCTTCGGCGGACTGACAGGCTCCTTCGGCAGTGCCCAGGTCGCCTCGTCGCGCGCGGTTTCACGCGCGCCGCTCGGCGTGCGGTACGGCGCGGTCTTGTCGTCCATCTCTCGAGTTCTGAGTTCTGAGTTCTGAGTTCTGAGTTCTGAGTAGGCCCGATTGTACAATCTCGGCATAGTCTGCCAGTGCCCACAAACTCAGAACTCAGCACTCAGAACTCAGCACTCTCTTCTCATGGGCCTCGACGCAACACGCACCATCATCGATCCCGGAGGGCTCAACGTCTCCGGTGAGGCGTGTCTGATCCTCATTTACGGCGGGCCGGATCTGGGTAAGCGCTTCGCGCTGACGAAGGACGCGACGATTGGCCGTGAGGCCACAGCCGATATCTGCATCGACATGTCGTTCGTCTCGCGGCAGCACGCAAAGCTCACGCGCCGCGACGATCGCTGGTTCGTCGAAGACCTCGGCAGCCGCAACGGAACGCAGGTGAACGGCACCACCGTGACCACTCCGACGAGGCTCGACAACGGCGATCAGGTCAAGGTCGGCGGCGCGATCTTCAAGTACATCGCCGGCGGTAACGTCGAGACTCTCTTCCACGAAGAGATCTACCGCATGACGATCTTCGACGGCCTGACGAAGGTGCACAACAAGCGGTATCTCCTCGATTTCCTCGAGCGAGAGATCGCGCGCGCCCGCCGCTACGAATCGCCGCTCGCACTGATCATGCTCGACATCGATCACTTCAAGTCACTCAACGACACCTACGGACATCAGGCAGGCGACTACGTTCTCGAACGGGTCGCCGCCGCGATCGACAGCGTCGTCCGCCGCGAACAACTGCTCGCAAGATACGGAGGCGAGGAGTTCGCGATCGTGCTTCCCGAACTGACGCCACCGCAGGTGCACGCATTCGCCGAGAGCGTGCGCGCACGCGTCGCAAGCGAAGGCTACGTCTTCGGCGACGAGACACTGACCGTAACGGTGAGCGCCGGCGCCGCCATGCTTCGCGACACGATGGAACGCGAGGATCTGATTCAGGCGGCGGATGCGAAGTTGTACGAGGCGAAGCGCGGCGGGCGAAACAAGGTGATGATGTAAAGCGACCGTTCTCTCGTCATCCCGAGCCACCGCAGGCGGAGCGTCTTCATTCTCAATTCTGAATTTCTGAATTCTGAATTCTGCATTTCGCTTTCCATGCTCTCGTGAGCAAGCTTCGTGGTCCCATCGGTCCCATTCCCTGCCCCCAACCCCACTTTCGCTGCACGCTTGCCCACCACCGCCCGCGTTTGCTCCAAACTACCTCCGTGAAATATCTCCCCGTCGCCGCATTCTGGACCGCGCTCGGCCTCATCTCCGGAATGCAGGTCTGGCTCAGCATGATCACGCACGGACATTCCGTGCCGCTGCTCGTCGGCCACTATGTGATCGTCTGGGAAGGCTGGTTCGCGCTGACGCTCGGCGTCGTGTGGCTCACACGACGGGTACCCATCATCCCTTTCACCTCACGCGCCTTGCTGATTCACACATTCGCCGGAGTCATCGCGGCCGTGCTTCACATCAGCTTCTGGATCACGCTCACGCTCACGATGAAACCGTACGATCGGATGAATCCGACGTGGGCGACCACACCGTTCTCGGAGCTGCTCTTCGCGCGGCTTCCGGTCGAGCTCATTCTTTATCTCACCGTTGCCGGAGCGGCGCAGGCGGTCATGCTGGAGCGCTCGCTCATGAATGCGCGGCTGCACGCGCTCGAACTGCAATTGCAGCCGCACTTTCTCTTCAACACGCTCAACACGATCAGCTCTCTCGTTCGCGCCGGGCAGAACAGCGATGCAGTGACGATGATCGCCGGGCTCAGCGATCTGCTGCGCTACACGCTCGATCGCGCAGGCCGGCAGCGCGTCACGCTCGAAGAAGAGAGCGAGATGCTGGAGCGCTATCTCGGGATTCAGCAGGGCCGCTTCCCCGACCGGCTCTCGATCAGCATCGAGGTCGCTCCTGATGTCCGGCGTGCGACGGTACCGACTTTCATCCTGCAGCCGCTCGCCGAAAACGCAATCCGGCACGGGATCGCGCGCAGCGCGGCGGCCGGCGTCGTCAACGTCCGTGCATTTCGCCGCGACGCGCACGTGCAGATCGAGATCTTCAACAGCGGCACGATCGCGGCCTCGCGCGTTGAAGGCATCGGCCTGCAGAACACGCGCGAACGCTTGCGCCAGCTCTACGGCAGCGATCAGCACTTCGAATTGCGAGCCGAAGGAGACGGCGTACTCGCCTCGATTCTCCTTCCGCTGCAGGAGGCGACGTGAAGGCGCTGATCGTCGACGACGAGCCGCTCGCGCGCAAATCGATCCGCCTGCTACTGGAGCGCGACGGCGAAGTCGAGATCGCCGGCGAATGCAGCGGCGTCGACGCTGCTGCGCTGATCGCACGCACGCGTCCCGACATCCTCTTCCTCGACATCCAGATGCCCGAGGTCGGCGGCTTCGACTTGCTCGAGGACATCGGACTCGGCGCCGTTCCCGTCGTCATCTTCGTGACGGCGTACGACCAGTACGCGATCAAGGCATTCGAAGCGCACGGGCTCGACTACCTCCTCAAGCCATTCGATGACGCGCGCTTCATGCACGCACTCGAGCGCGCGAAGACGCAACTGCGCGCGCGCGGCGCGTCGACCTTCGCGCAGCGTTTCCTCGTGCGCGTTCGCGACAAGTTCGTCGTGGTCAATACGTCGGAGATCGACTGGATCGAAGCGGCTGACTATTACGTGACGCTGCACGCCGGCGGCAAGGCGCATCTGTTGCGCGAGACGATGGCGGCGATCGAGACGCGCCTCGATCCCGAGCGCTTCGTCCGCGTCCACCGCTCTGCCATCGTAAACATCGATCGCGTGCGCGAGATCCATCCGATGTTCCGCGGCGACTGCACACTCATGCTCGCCGATGGAACGCAGGTGAAGCTGAGCAGGGCGAGACGCGAAGAGTTCGAGCGCGTCTTCTCAAAGTAGTCAGCAGACAGCAGGCAGCAGGGGGATTCGTGCCGAAGACCACGGACCAGTACCCCTGCTGTCTGCTGCCTGCTGCCTGCTGTCTGCTGCCTGCACCAACCCTCCACTTCGCTGCATTTGAGCTGCGCACTTCCCGCCTCCACGCGATCCTTCACGACAGGAGGCACACACAACATGCGAAAAATTCTTCTCCTCATCCTGCTCACGGCTCTCCCCACCATCGCTGCCGAGCGCACTTCCTACACGCGCAACGTCGCGATCGTCGTCTACGAGAACGCCGAGCCCCTCGACTGGACCGGGCCGTTCGAGGTCTACAACGACGCGGCGAGCTTCGGTTCCGCCAACGGGCAGCGCGCGTTCAACGTCTACGTCGTCTCGAAGACCACCGATCCCGTGAATGCGCAGGGAATGCACGTCGTCCCCAGCTACTCGATCGCGAATGCGCCGAAGCCGGACATCGTGATCTTCCCCGGCGGCCCGTCGTCGAAGATCTACGACGATCCCGAGTTCTTCGCGTGGGCGAAGAAAGTCTCGCAGGAAGCGGAGATCGCGCAGAGCGTCTGCACTGGCGCGTTCGTGCTCGCGAAGGCCGGCATGCTCGACAACCTCGAAGTCACGACCTTTCATGGCGCGATCGAAGGTCTGCGCAAGGAGGTGCCGAATGCGCGCGTCGAAGATGGACGGCGCTTCGTCGACAACGGGCACGTCGTCACGACCGCGGGAATCTCTGCCGGCATCGACGGCTCGCTGAATGTCGTCGCACGTCTGCTCGGCCGCCGCGTCGCCGATCAGGTGGCGATGTACATGGAGTATCACTGGACTCCCGAGTCGTATCTCGCGATGAAGTACGCCTACCTGAATCCGAGCACCGACGAAACGGGCCGCATGATCCAGCAGGCCGACATGCAATACGAGTCGAAGAATCTCGCCGAGGCGGAGAAGATCTATCGGGTCGTGGTGAAAAAGGATTCCAGGAACGTCGATGCCTGGTACAGCCTCGGCGTCATCCTGCGCGACAGGGACGATCACGCGAACGCGGCAGAAGCATTCGCGACTGCAGCGACCGTCGAGCACGATCAACACACCGCCGCACATCTCCTCTACGACGCCGCACGCGAATACGCGCGCGCCGATCGCATCGAAGATGCCGCGCAGAAACTGCGCGCCGCGTTCGACGCGGGATATCCGGATCGCGAGGTGGTGAACAAAGTGCCCGAGTTTGCGAAGGTGAAGAGCAGGTTGTAGGCAGCAGAATGGGACTGATGGGACGACGTTTTCCCATCGGTCCCATAATCCTCAACCGTGAAAACCCGCGCGCTTGCGCTGATCTCCTCCTCCGTCCTCTTCGGAATGGCGCTCTGGTTCGGAGTCTCCGCGGTTGCGCCGCAGATCGCGCGCGAGTGGCACCTTTCGGAATCGGCAACGGCATGGCTCACGCTGGCCGTGCAACTCGGCTTCGTCGCCGGCACGCTCATCAGCGCGCTGCTCAACCTCCCCGACATCATCTCGGCGCGCCATCTCATGACGATCTGCGCGCTCGCTGGTGCGGCGGCGAATGCGCTGCTCGCGCTCTTCGCGCACGACCTCGGCACCGCGATCGCGCTGCGTGCGCTCACCGGTGTCTGTCTCGCTGGCGTCTATCCCCCCGGCATGAAGCTGATCGCGACGTGGTTTCGCGAAGGCCGCGGCCTTGCGCTGGGCGTGCTCATCGGCGCACTCACGATCGGCAAGGCGTCACCGTATCTGATCAACGCAATCGGCCCGAAAAGCTGGCGGATGAACGCCGGCATCGCGTCGCTCTTCGCAATCGTCAGTGCGCTGATGATCGTCGCGTTCGTGCGTGAAGGGCCGTACGCACTCGCGAATCAGCCATTCGACATCACGCAGATCACGCGCGTCTTTCAAAACCGCGGCGTGCGGCTCGCGAACTTCGGCTACTTCGGACACATGTGGGAGTTGTACGCGATGTGGACGTGGGCACCGGTGATGATTCGCGCCAGTCTCGCGCAGCGCGGCGAGCCGCCGATGCTGGCCGAGGCGGCGGCGTTCATGTTGATTGGCTGCGGGGCGATTGGCTGCGTCGTCGCGGGCGTCGTCGCGGATCGTATCGGGCGCGCCGTCGTCGCTGCCACGGCGATGGCCATCAGCGGCGCATGTTGCTTCGTCGTCGGATTTTTCTATGGCGGCTCGCCGATTCTGCTGCTGTTCGTTGCGGCGATCTGGGGCGCGAGCGTCGTCGCCGATTCGGCGCAATTCTCCGCCTCCGTCACCGAATTCGGCGATCCGCGATACCTCGGCACCGCGCTGACCATTCAGACGTGCATCGGCTTTCTCATCACGACGTTCTCGATCCGCCTCATTCCGCTGCTCGTTCCACACCTCACCTGGCGCTACGCCTTCGCGATCCTCGGCGTTGGTCCGATGCTCGGCATCGTGGCGATGACGCGCCTCGGCCGGGTGCCGCGATGAAATCACTCGCGGCAATCCTGGCCGGCGTCGTCATCGCGTGGCTCATCGCGCCATTCGTGTTCATGCATCTCCCGAACGATCGCGCACGCATCGGCGAGGTCGTGCGGCTGATGCGCACGCATCCGCGCGTCGCGGTCGCAGGCAACTCTGTTGCCATGTATGGCGTGCGCACCGGAACGAATCTGGCGTCACCTGCGCAGATGATCTGCGAGTCAGTGCTGATCGCCAGCGAACTGCGCGACACGAAGACGATGGTCATCGTCATCACGCCTTGGCAGCTCACGACGAGAACGACGCTCAGCGCGCAAGGGTGGAACGCGTGGTGGATGTACGGGCTGCGGCCGGACGCCGGGACGCGCTCTCTCGTGGGGATGCCGGAGCTGTCGGACTGGCGCGAGCGCTTCCGCTCGCGCTGGGTGGTGCGCGCCGCCTTCGAGAGCATGTTTGCGAGCAGCACGCCGGGCGCGCGCGACGTGTGGCGCGGCCGCGAGCCATTCGGCGTCGATCCATCGCAGCGCGCGCTGCTGGAGACGATTGCCGCGCGCCGCCCTGTCGTCATCGTCCTGGCGCCGCTTTCACCAACCGTTCGCGTGCACTACCCCAACTTTTCACTGCACCTCAACAATGCCCGGACGATCGACGCGTCACATCTGCTCGATGCCAGAGACTTCCGCGACGACACGCATCCGAACGAAGAAGGCGCCGCGAAGCTGACGCGGTTCATCGAGGAGAGGCTCTGATGTTGTTTCAGACGCCGGAGTTTCTCCTCTTCTTCATCGGGGTGGTGATCGCAGTTGCGATCGCGCGCGGCACCACGTCGCGCAAGACGGTCCTGCTCCTCGCCAGTTGGTTCTTCTATGGCTGGTGGAGCCCGCTCTTCCTCATCCCGCTGTTGATCACGACGCTCGCCGACTACGCGATCGGCCTTGCGCTGGAGAGAACGCGCAGCCGGCTGCTGGTCGCCCTCAGCGTCACCGCAAATCTCACGCTCCTCGGCGTCTTCAAATACTTCGACTTCTTCAGCGCCAACGTCGCAACGCTGCTCGGGCGCGATCCCATCCTGCTGCACATCGTGCTGCCGCTCGGCATCTCGTTCTACACATTCCACTCGATCAGTTACATCGTCGATGTGTATCGCGGCGAGATTCCCGCGTGCCATTCGCCGCTCGACTACGCGCTTTTCATCGCGTTCTTCCCCGAGCTCGTCGCGGGCCCGATCGTGCGTGGCAAGCAGTTCCTTCCGCAGCTCGAGCGCAGAATCACCATTCGCATCGATGAGTTCGCGGTCCTGCGCGTGACGCGCGGTTTGGCGAAGAAGGTCCTGATCGCGGACAACGTAGCCGGGTTCGCGAATGCCGTCTTCGCCGATCCCGCGCAATGGCCGAGTGTCGTGATCTGGGTCGCGGCGCTCGCCTTCGCAGTGCAGATCTATTGCGACTTCTCCGGCTACACCGACATCGCGATCGGCCTCGCGCACGTCTTTGGTTTCGAGCTGCCGCTGAATTTCGATCACCCCTACCTGGCGCGAAGTCCGTCGGAGTTCTGGCGGCGCTGGCACATCAGCCTTTCGTCCTGGCTGCGCGACTATCTCTACATTCCGCTCGGCGGCAATCGCAGCCACCGCCTTCGCAATCTGATGATCACCATGCTCCTCGGCGGCCTGTGGCATGGCGCGTCGTGGAACTTCGTGCTGTGGGGCGCATTGCACGGAGTTGCGCTCGTGCTGTGGCGCGGACGTTCACTCGTGCTCACGCAGTGGTTCATTCTGCTTACGTGGATCGTGTTCCGCGTGCGCGAGCCGCACGCGATGCTCATCGCGCTGCGCAAGTTCGTCGTATTCGATTTCGACCTCACGCTGCAGGGCCGCGGACTGCTGGCGTTGTTCTTTTTCAGCACGATTGCGTTGATCGCGGCGTTCATCGTGCTGCACGCGCTGCGGCTCGATCTGTCGCGCCTGCGCGCGCCAGCGCTCATCGCGATCTGCATCGCAATCGGAATCGCGTTCTTCTTCCTCTGGCCGGCCGGCGAGACGCCGTTCATCTACTTCCAGTTCTAGGACCTTGCGACTATTCCTCGATCACCGATCCCCCGTCATCCCGAGCGGGCGACGTCGCTGCGCGACGCGACTGAGTAAGAGAAACTCGCAGTGCTCGGGCAATCAGTTCCTTCTCCCCTCCGCGAGGGGAGAAGGTGCGCGAAGCGCGGATGAGGGGTTCGTGCAACGCGCGACTAAGGGCCCCTCATCCGCCTTCGGCACCTTCTCCCCCGTGCGGGTGAGAAGGAACTAGTCGGCCGCAAACCCGCATAAACACTGGAAGTTTCTTGGAAGCGTAGTCGAGGGATGACGGAGATCTGAGCTTGATCAATCATTGGTCAGCTTACCCGAGAGGGCCGAAGAGCCTCTCGTGCATCGCAATCAGATCGGTGGCCAGCGGATCGTCCCGCCGAAAACGCCCGGGGATGTGAGAGCGATCGTCCAGACGAGCGCGATTGCCCGCTTCATGGCCCACTCACGTTAGCATGGCTGCAATGGATCTCGTTCACGAGCTCACGAGAGTTTTCACACAGTTGATCAGCGAGACGAGCGGCCTCTCGCTCGATGACACACTGCTGCTCGCGGAGCAACAGCCGCTACCCGGCGATGTTGCCCACCGCATTCGCGAGTTCCATCAACTCCTCGGCCGCTTCCGTCTGAATGCCGAACCGATCGACGCGCTTTTCGCACATCCCGTCTCGAAGGCGCTCGGCGCGTTCCTGCGCGCCTTTCCGATTCCGTATCGCGACGAGCACATTCACCTTACCGGCTCCATCGACGCGGAGTTCATTTATCCGAGGCTCGTACCTCTGCTCGAAGGTCCGAATGGCGCGCTCTATGAGAGGAAGATCCGCGAGGTCTACGGCGACGATGCGCTGCCGATCCGCAGTGCCAAAGATGTCGATCGTCTGATCCGCCTCGGCGAAGACGATCGTTTCGACCGCTATCTGCGCATCCTCTATCTCGCGAAGCTGATCCTCACCTCGCGCGAGGCGCATCGCGATGCCGCGTATCACATGGCGAGCCGCCTCTATCGCACGGCGAACGTCGGCTCCGTGCGGCTGAAGTTCACGCTCTTCCGCGAGACCACGGATTCCGCGGAGCAGATCCCCGGCCTCGCCGCGCTCACGCCGGAAGATGTGCTGCTCGGCCTCTATGACGGCTTCCGCTCGTTTCAAGCCGAGGTGCCGGCGTTTCGCTTCGTGTTGTCGCCGAGCTTCCGCAAGGAATCGACCTTCTACGATGCGGCGCGTTATCCGTCGAAGCGCGCCAGCTTCGACGATCAGGTGCAGCAGATCATCGAGCTCCTCAAGCGGTTCCCGGAGCTGCGCGATGTCATGACGGAAGTCGACACTGTCGGCGACGAGCGCGGCTTCTATCGCAAGACGCATTTCCAGGAGATGCGCGTCGGGATGCGCAAGCTGCAGGCGTACGGCTTTCGCACGCGCAGTCATCACGGCGAGACGTGGAACACGCTGCGCCAGGGCGTGCAGGCCGTCGACAATGCGATGAACATCTGGCACGTCGATGCGATCGAGCACGGCCTGTCGATGGGCATCAATCCCAACTTCTACTTTCATGGGTTGCTGCAGCGCGTGTTCCGCGCGAACGCGCGCGGCGAGGCGATCGTGTCGAGGCACCGCTCCGAGATCGCGGATATGGATTGGAGCGATCGCGAAGAGATTCGCGACAAGCTATTGAACGGTGTGCCGCTGACCGAGGGAGAGGCGACGCGCGCGACGAAGACGAAGTTTCATCACGCGCGGGAAGTCGAGCATTACCAGCACGACGTGCTCAACCGCATGATCGACAAGCGGCTGACGCTCGTGTCGCTGCCGTCATCGAACAAGAAGCTCACCGGCGAGCTGGCCGATTACAAGGACCATCCGTTTTCGTGGTGGGAAAAGAAAGGCATCCGCCTCGGCGTCGGCACCGACAATGACATCACGCTCAATACGAGCTTCATCCGCGAGATGCTGATCCTCCTCTTTACCGATCCGCTGGAGCTGAAGATCACGAAGCTGCTCATTGTGACGACAGGCGAAACGCGCCGGGATCACTTGAGCCACATGCTGTGGCAGATGCGCAAAGCCGTGGGGTGAGCCGAGGGCGAAAACGTCACGATCCTCACGCTACACACACGACCGCATCACCGCGCTATGATCGGCCGCGCAACTGAATCACGAATCGTCGGGGGAGAAGCATGGCAAAAGTCACTGGAATTGGCGGCGTCTTTTTCAAGAGCAAAGGCGACCACGCGGCGTTGGCGGAGTGGTATTCGAAGCACCTGGGCATGCCCCTCGAAGCGTGGGGCGGCGCGATCCTGCGCTGGCCCGAAGACAAGAGCGAGGACAAAGGCGTCACAGTCTGGCACGTGGCCAAGGCGGACACGGCGTGGTTCGCCCCCAGCGACGCCTCCTTCATGATCAATTACCGCGTCGATGACATGGACGGCCTGCTCGCCAATCTCAAGGCGGCCGGCATCGAGATCCTCAAGGGCCCGGATTCCGACGAGAACGGCAAGTTCGCGTGGATCGTCGATCCCGACGGCAACAAGGTGGAGCTGTGGGAGCCGAAGGGCTAGCCCGGATTATTCACGCATAGAGAGAAACCACAGACTCTCCGTCATTCACAGTGGGTAGATTCTGCAGCGACCGACCTCTCGTCATCCCGAGCGAAGTCGAGGGACCCGGGTGGGAGGGCGGTACGAAGATCATGTCGCGCGCCTCCCGCCCACCCGGGTCCCTCGACTACGCTCGGGATGACGGGATCTGAGCTTGCTCAATCATCGTCAGAGTTCCCACTGAAAAGCCCGAAGCCCCAGAATTCTGCATTCTGAATTTCGCTTTCGGCTCCTGAATCGGGCTAGAAACGCAACGACGGGCCCAGGGCCGCGATGAACACGACTGCTGTGATCACTCCCGCGGCTAACCACGCATTGCTGCGCTGCACCACCAGCGTTACCGGACGGTCCTTTACGAACTCGTCGAACCACATCAGTCCTGACGTTCCGCCGAACGACGCAGCTGCGGCGGAGATCGCTATCAGCATCGGTCCGTGCGGGTTGAAGAGTCCGGACAGGCAGTACAGCAATCCGCCGGTGATGTAGGAGATCGTCGCCAGCCGCGAAGCCGGTTCACCGAGCAGGCGCGCGGAGAATCGCACGGCAAGAACGTAGAGTGCCGCGCCCACAATGGCCAGCGCGGGGCGCCACATCACCGGCCGCACATCGCGAAGCACGTTCACCCAATCGCCCACCTTCAGCGCTCCCGAAAAAAGGAGATAGCCGGCCGGCATCATCAGATTGATCGCGGTGAAGAGCCACCACGCCCACGTTCTGCTGCGCCGAAACGCAAGCAGCCCGGCGATCGCCGCCAGCGCATTCGCCACACAACCTGCCGCTGAAACGATCTTCGACTGCGCCGCGGTCAGGCTGCCTTCGTAATACGAGAAGTGCACCGAGGAGAGCTCCTTCGCGCGCCCGCCGAGGAGCAGACACGCGCCGCCGTGGCCGAGGCCCTCGTGGATCATGTTTGTGACGGCGTAGACGACGATCGCAATCGCGATCACGGTCGGCAGATGGGAGCGCTGCTCGTTCATGCCGCCATCATCGGTTCGCAGAAAGCCGGGCGCTAGTGACGATTGTCAGTTTGAGCTAATGACGCGCGACTCGCCGCCGCGCACTCACAGTCCACCGCAACACGGTCATCGAGAACGGCGGCAGAGTCATCGTCGCCGCGAATTGCGCCGTGCCGATCGAAACGTTCTCGCGCGATTCATTCGTGTCGCGAATCGAAGCCGACGTCAATTGCGACACGGTCACTGAGCCCACCGGAGCATTCGGGCCGGCGAACGTCACTTGCAGCGCCGTCGTGCGATGAAGATTGATCACGATCAGAGCCCTCTGCGCGCCATCGGAGAACGCAAACGACTGCAGATCATGCGCGGCCGGATACTGCACGAAATTCACCAACGGCTGATTCCACGTCGGATCGTCGCCGGACTGGGTCGTCTGCAACAGGTCGCCGGACAGCACGGTATTGGCGAGTTGCAACGCCAGGAACTGCGGCCGCTTGCGATCGGTCACACCCGCATCGCGAAGAATGCTGTAGAGCAGCACGTGCCGGTTGTTGGACTCCGGCTCGGAATATTCGGTGAGTGCATGCACCATCTGATCGCGCGCACCGAGCTCGCGGAGCACTAGCAGCATGTGATCGACGAGCGCGATTCCCGCGCCGGTCGACGGGGTGAAGGAATCGAGCACGTCCTGCGCAATGCTGCCTCGTTCCGTATGCAGATTCACTTCGTAGACGCTCAGCGGCACGGGACGCGCGGACGTCCGGATCACGTCCGCATCCGCGCGGAGATATCCGGTCGCGGACAGCATCTCCGGCTCCGCGAACAAAGGTCCATAGAGATCCTCGTTCGTCGCATAGGTGTCGATCTGATGTGAGATATACGGTCCGATCGCGAACGAATCGTGATTCGCGCTGTTGTCGTGCATGACGCGGTTGCGGGTAGCGTTGACGTCCCACCCGCCGAGAACCAGATCGAATTTCGAAGGTTCGAACGAGGAGGCGGCGCGCGCTGCAATAAAGAGCTCGTTCGTTCGCATCGCATGCGCAACGTCGTCGTTGATGCATCCGCCTGCCGAGCCGCAGTTCCACAGCTCATTACCATGCTCGAGATGAATCTTCGCGAACGCGGTCGTCCATGGTGCGCTTCGGCCACGCGCCGCGCGCACCGCGCCGTACGGAGTCGTCGCAGCTCCGGCGAGGTACTCGATCAAACCGCGCATCTCATCGGTGGAGAACGTCGCCGGCACGATGTACCAGGGCTCGGCGTGAATCGCGTCGCACAACTCGAGAAACTCGTGCAGACCATCCTGCAGGTAATTCAGATTGTTGGGCTGCGTCGTCGTCACGGTGCTGAAGGCCGTACGCACGCGCGCGGCGAGTGGCGCGAGCTCGTTGTCGAGCGAGTCGCCGACCTGGCTCTGTCCGCGGCGGATGATTCCCGGATTCAAGAGCCGGAGTGCATTGACGACTGCATCGCGATAAACAGTCGTGTTCGTGGTGTCGGTATTCATCTGCCGCAGGCTCACGTCATCGAGAAGGAACGACGAGCCGTTCGCGGTGAGTTGCAGCGTGAGCGGCGATGCAACGGCGGCGTCAGCGATCGTGAAGGAAGGCTGATAGGCACTCCAGGAGCTCGAGAGCGTGATCGTCTGCGTCGCGAGGGTCGTGCTTCCCCGGCGGATCGTGATGCCGATCGTGTTTGCGCCGCCGGTTCCCTTTGCCTGGAACCCGAGGCGGAACGTTCCGGTCATCAGGATGAATGGACCGAAGGGACTCGAGTCGAACGTCGCCGTGAGTACAGCCGACTGACCGGCGCCTGCCGCGGAGAATCGTGCCGCCTGCCTGCCCGCGGTTCCGGGAGGTAGATCGGTCAGCTCCGTCGTGATCGTGGCACCGCCAGCAACCTGCACGCCCCAACCATCCGTTGCACTCGCACCGAGCCGCATACGTACGACGAGGTAGTCACCAGCACCGATGGCAGTCCCCGAGTCGCCGAAGGTGAACGTGCTGCCATGCCCCGACGAGGGCGGCGAGAATGCCGCGATCGTTCCTCGCCTCCCCTTTGACGCACCATAGATCACTTCGTACGTTGCGCCGTTCCAGAAACCGGCCGGCCACGACGTATACGCCGGCGGCTGATTCGGCGGGGGCGTCGATGTGAACGGAATGTCGTCGACGCAGGTCGTGGTGCTGCCCGACGCACAGTGAATGATCGACTGAAAGAGCTGTCCTTCGAACGAAGGATTCCGGTACACGAGCTCCTTCATGATCTGACCGGAGTCGAAATAGTTGATCTGACCGAGGTTGACACCGAATCGCTTGAGGCCAGAGCGGAGCACTGTGTCGGAGATGGTGATCGTCGTCGCCGCAAAGAGTGCGGGCGACACAAGGAGCGCAGCGACAAGACTCCGACCGCGCATGTCACCATCCTATCGCCAAAGCCCTCTCCGTGAAGATAGAGTGCGCGGATCGAAGGAGGGCAACCCATGGACCTGCTGGCTAGCCTGGATTGCTTCACGCGTCGCGACCGGAGCTTGGCAGAAGGCAGGGTGCAGAATAGCGAATGAAGAATGATGCGCTGGCACGGGCGCATTCTCAATTCTCTATTCTGCCTAATTCTGCCTTCTGCCTTCGCATTCAATTCTTCGGCGTCATTCTCAAAATTACAGAGTGTCAGGAGTTTGAGAAGATCCAATAAGTGGATCGAATCGATGCGTATCCGAACCCCGCGGTGACAGGCGCGCGTCAACTGTTCTCTGTTTCGCGCGCGTCCCGTCGCCCAGCTTCGCGGTCAAAGAGGCCAGGGGTGAGGGCGCTGCGCGCAGAAGCCCCACAAACCGCTCCAGCGCGCGCCAAACACAAACAGGCATTGCGTTGTCAGCCACCAGCCTGCTAGTATCTCGCGCGCTTGTGGCCGGCCTGGTACTTTACTGGCCCTGCGGCACTGGTCCCAATCCTTACTTATTGGGCCCGCGCCACCGGAAGTTGCGGCACCGACAGCAGCCAGGCTGCAACGGTTACAGTGACGCCCTGCACGAAACCGGCAATCCAAACTCCTCCGCAATCGACGACCATCATGCGCGGAACGTCCACAACGCTGTCCGTGGTCGCCACCGGAACGAACCTAACGTACCAGTGGTACAAGAGCGATCCATCCGGGGGCGCGTATGTTGCCGCTGGAACGACCTCCAGCATCACCGTCACGCCGTCTGGCAGCGTGTCGAATTACTATGTCGTGGTTTCGAACGCGTGCGGCACGATCCAATCGAGTACGGCGTCGATCACGACGGTTGCTTGCATGAATGCCGCGATCACTCAGCAACCCTCCAGCTACACGATTCAGCCCGGTGGCTCGGCGAACTTTACGGTTGGTGCGACGGGTACCAATCTCCATTACCAGTGGTACAAGAGTGACCCTGCCGGATCGACCTATGTGGCAGTCACCGGCGGGACCTCTTCGAGCCTGACGATCGTGCCCGCATCGGCGCAGGCCAACTATTGCGTCAAGGTGTGGTCCGACTGTGGAAGCGTCGTGACGAGCGTCACGGTGACGGCGTCGTTCTCTTGTACTCCGGTCTTCATCACCAGCCAATCGCAGTCGACAACGATCAACAACGGCGACATGACGATCCTGAGCGTCAGCGCCAGCGGTACGTCGATGTCCGATCCTACACACTATGCGTGGTGGCAGAGTACAGACGCCATTCATTACTACACCATCAGCAGCGCGCCGAGTGTGCAGGTGGCTCCTGGCATGACCACGTATTACTACTGTGTGGTCAGTAACAATTGCAACAACACGACCTCGAACGTGATCAGTGTGACGGTTGTGAGCGGGAGCGGCGTCATGGCGGGCCAGCCGCGCTTGCAGACCCCGAAACTCCACGCCGGCTCCATGGGAATTGCCTCCGGCACCCTCGCTCCTGTCATTACCGCGCAGCCGCTCTCGATTTCTGTACCGCCGGGCAATACCGGCACGTTGAGCGTCGCAGCGGACAGCGGAACGTTCCAGTGGTACGCGAGCATGGACGGCGAGACCTATCAACCCATTCCCAACGCGATCGATCCGATCCTCAACATCCAGCCCACAGCGCTCACGTACTACTTCGCACGCGTCACCAACGAGTGGGCCGCGCTCAACAGCGAGGTCGCCACCGTGATTGTTGCTCCCGTGCCGCTGGCGACGCCGGTCGTACAGACGGCGACACAGGAGGTCAGCTTTACGCCTGGAGCGCCGGTGTCGCTCGAGGTGCGCGCGAGCGGAACGAACCTCCACTACCAGTGGTACAAGAGCGATCCCACGGGAGCGGCGTTCGCGCCGCTTGGAGATGACGCGCCACGAGTCACCGACACCCCTGCGGGCCCCGAAGCCGTCTACGTCGTCCGCATCACGAATGACGCGGCTTTCATTGACACTCAGCTCATTGTCGCGCGCTCGACCGCGTGCGTGAGTCCAACGATCACAGTCCAGCCACAAGCAGCAGTTGTGCACGCCGGTGGCGCGACGACGCTCCAGGTGAACGCGACCGGCACCGGTACATTGTCGTATCAATGGTTCGGCTCCGACGCGGCCGGCACGGGATGGATTGCCGTTTCCAACGCGACGGCCGCATCCATCAACCTGTCGCCTGATGAAACACACTTCTATTACTGCGTCGTGACCAGCTCCTGCGGTAACAGCGTCACGAGCAACACGGTGGCCGTGCAGGTAACCCCATGACACCCGATTTGTTGAAGGAGTCTCTTATGTGTAATTTGTTTCGTGGATTGATTCTCGGTTCGGCGCTGACCGTTACCACGGTTGCGCTTGCGGGGGCGCCAGCACCACCACCGCTTCTCAACGGCATGGTCCGGGGGATCATTACCGACGTGAAGGGGCCGTCGATCACCATCATGCGCAGCGTCGTCGTCGACACGAGCTCTGCGACTGTTTCTCGTCGCGGCAAGGCTTTCGGAACGAGCGACCTCCAGCCCGGAACGCGCGTGACGATTGCCATCTCCACCACGAAACCCAATAAACCGGGCGTGCTGCTGGCGGACAAGATCACGATCGATCCATCCGAGGCAACGCTGAGTGGACCGCTCGACGCTGCATCGGCCAAGAGTGTGACGGTCCTCGGCCAGCAGATTCGTCTTGGGGACGACACGTTCTACGGTGGCTTCGTTGACGGTAAGGGTGTGCAGGACGCATCTTCACTGAAGTTGGGCTATCCCGTGGACGTGGAGATCGTCTCGTCGGCGGACGGCCCGGTCGCGCTCAGCGTGACGGCGATCGGTCCCGCGCCTCGAGCGCCACAACCACCGGACGTGAACCATGGGACCGTACGCGGAGCGATCACGTCGATCGACCACAGCGTGTGGATGGTTGCTGGGACGCGTGTGTATGTCGTCGACAAGAAAACGATCGTGGACGGCTCCCCCGTCATTGGCGACACGGTGCAGGTCGAAGGACTCAAGACCCCAGAAGGTGCGATCATCGCAAGCACGATCGCGAAACAATAATGAAGAGACGATTCCTACACGTGATTCTGATCCTCCTGACGCTGGTTGCGGCCGGTCCAATCCTATCTGCCGCAACCGCGTGCGCTGGCTGTCCTCAATCGTACGAGGTCGTCCTGCAGGCTGGCGGCGAGCAGGAGTTGCCTGCATTGTCGGCGATGGCTGGGGCGGCGATCGTGCAAGAGGGATCGCGACTCGTCGTCACGACCACGCCAGCAAGGGCACGGCTGCTGGCGAGCGACGCACGTGTTGCATCCGTCGAGCGCGCAGGCAAACGCATCGCGGCCGAGTCCACGATGACGTCGTGGGCGAACGGCGTGTCCTACGCGTACGACGGCGCGGGAAACATCCGTTCGATTGGTTCGGACACATATCTTTACGACACCGCAGGACGGCTCGTGCAGGGGAGCGCCGGCGCATCGAACACACAGTCGTACACGTACGACGCGTTCGGCAATCGCACGGACGCGAATCGGACGGGCGTGCAGTGCGTGAACGGGCAGGACTGCGAGCTCGCGCTGCCGGTGAACTGGCGCACGAACCGGCTGGGGCCTCGCGCGGACATCACATACGACCAGGCCGGCAACCTCACCAGCTATAACAACGCGCACACGTACGCGTTCGATGCCATTGGCTCGATGGCAAGACAGATCGAGACGAACACCACCCGCGAGTACGTCTACACGGCCGACGATGAGCGGCTCGCGGTGTACGACGGCGTGTGGCACTGGAGTGTGCGGGATCTTGGCGGCCGGGTCCTGCGCGAATTCACGAGCACGGGACAAGATGGAACTACGGGATGGCAGTGGCGGCGAGATCACATCTACCGCGGCTCGCTGCTGCTCGCATCGGTGAGCCAGCAGTACGACGCTGCGGACCTGCCGGTCACGGGAACGACGCGACTGCACTACCACCTGGATCATCTTGGAACGCCGCGACTGGTGACCGATGACTCCGGGATGATGGCCGGCGAACACGCGTATTACCCCTTCGGCGCGGAGGTGGGCCTCGCGAGCGAATCGCCCCGCGAATCCTTGCACTTCACGGGACATGAGCGCGATGAGATCGGCTCGATCGCATCGCTGGATTACATGCATGCCCGCTATTACAGCGCACCGATGGGCCGCTTCTTATCCGTCGATCCGGCTCTGGGTACAGCGGAACAGCCACAGTCGTGGAATCGATATGCGTACGTACGTAGCAACCCTTTGAATGCCGTTGATCCTACCGGCAGAAGGGAAACTGGATACAAGTGTGACGAGAACGGCGACAACTGCGAGTACGAGACGACCCAGCCGGCCGAGGAGTACACCGCAGTAGACACGGCAGCGGACTTTGTCGACACCACGTTGTCACAGGCCGTCAGCCCGCTGCTGACGTGGGAAGCCGGTGTCATAAACGATAATCCGACGCAGGTTGCGGTTGGCACGGCAGGCCTCGTTGTTGCTGGCGCTACGGGTGGCGGCGTCGGCGGGTCTTCTCTGGAGGCATCTGCGAGCGGGCGGGTCGTTACCCTTCTGCCAGATGTTGCACCGGAACTGGTTTATAGTGCGCGAGTCGAAGAAAAGGCACTCGTCGAACCACTGATGCACAATTTTCCCTCGCTGCTCGACTCCATTATCACGTCTACCGGGAAGATCGAGGTTAAGCAGATTCATTACGTTGAGTACACACTTGAAGGCGTCATCAATGGACGCGCCGGCGTATATCAAATTGGCGGACGACCCATCATGAATAATATTCTGGGTGTCACACATCGCTTCTTTAAGCCGTTCTAACATGGGAGTAGCATGGACTCGTCTTGCAGGACTACCGCCGTATGGTGAATACATTGAGTTTCACCTCCCTGGCGATCGTCCGTTTCGAGAGGGCGTTGTTGTGGAGTTTCAATGGGAAGATATAACTTGGGTTGGCAATTTTGCACCTGGCTGGAGTACTCACTCGTCTGTTCATATCATGGGTGCCACTGCCTATGTGATTGCGGAGGGGAATGGCTATAGGGTGAAAATGGCGGAGCCAAGGGAATATGACATTCTTCGCCCAAGCGTAATCACTGACGCGCGGTTCATTGAGGATCGGGGTCTTCTTGTACTTGCCGGACTCGTCGACGTAACAGCGTATAGCGAGGATGGCAGGCTATGGACGACCAAAGAACTGTCGATGGATGGTCTCAGACTTCAAGTCTGTAGCGCAACGATCATTACCGGCGTGGCGGATCGGGTGGTCGATGGCGGTTCTCGTTACTTCAATATCGATCCTGAGACTGGTAATGCGACTCTCGGCGCACAATATCCATAAGCTGCCTCACCACGTCACTGTTCTTGCGACGTGCGCGGGTAAGGTGAGCGATCGAGCGCGCGAGGCAGGAACCGCACCGCGACTCCCCGCCCGGCGCGAAACTCGTTGATCGCGCGAGAGAAAACGGAAGGGTCACACCATCGTTTTCGTTTTGAAATGGCGAGCCTACGTTTGATCCTCCCGAGTGGGACGCGTGTCGCGCCGCTTGCAGGCGCGTGCGAGAAGGAATGCGACACTGCACGCGGCAAGCGGCGCGCCACGCTCTGGTCGTCCCGAGATCGATCCGCCGCCCTGTTCCTCATCCTTGGAGTAGCAGCGCGAGTGGCCGCCGCCTAATCCTCTGTTGCGCCGGACACGGCCCCGCGTCGCGGTAAGTCGCGAGTGACGCGTGCGGTGTGCGGAGCCGTGCCGGCGAACAGGGGATTAGGCGGACTCCGGTTCGTCGCGGCGGCACCTCTGCCACCCTCGCGCTTGCGCGCTCCCAACCGGGCGCTACACTCTTCGTCATTGTGGCCACAGGCGCCGGTGTGGGCGGCACGCTCCACCCTCGTTCGCCGTGCGCGGCCGGCTGGCGCCAGCCGCTCGCTCGTGCTGCGCACTCGCCGGCGCTCCGCGCCGCGGCGCACTCCCGCCCAGTGATCGATCGATCCGCGCACGTGGGGCCGCGCATCACTCCGTCGCCCGTCGCTCTGCGGCGAGTAGTGCCGCACGGCGCTGCATCCGACTTCACGGCCTTCAGGCCGAGCAACTCATCCGTGGAAGCGCCGAGAGCTTCGGCTAAGGCGATCAATTCGGGAGCCGGGGAAAGTTTGTCCGTGGTCTCGTATGACGATTGTCAGGAAACGCGCATGGTGTCAGAGTGCGCGGATCGAAGGAGGGCAACCCATGGACCTGCTAGGCACTCTCGGTGGACTCCTCAATCACGGATCGGAATCGGAGCTGCACGGAGCATTCGATCAAGCGACGCAATCCGCGCCCCAGGCCTCGATCGCCGGCGCACTGGCACATGCATTCAACTCCGATCAGACGCCGCCGTTCGAGCAGATGCTCGGCGGATTGTTCGCGCAGTCGACTCCCGAACAGAAGGCGGCGATGCTCAATCACGTTCTGGCCGGCGTCGCTCCCGCCGTCCTGAGCAAAGTCGCCGGCGGACAACTCGGCGGCCTGCTTACCGGCGGCACGATCACGCCGGAACAGGCGCAGCAGATCTCACCTGATGCGGTGCAGGAGATGGCGCAGCATGCGGCGAAGCACGACAGCTCGATCGTCGACATGGCCGCGAATTTCTATGCGCAGCACCCGACGCTGGTGAAGTCGATCGGTGCCGGTGCGCTCGCGATTCTCATGTCGAAGATGAACAAGGGGAACGCCTAACCATGGGCAGCATCATCTGGTGGCTCATCGTCGGTCTGATCGCAGGCTGGCTGACCGGCAAGATCATGGGCGGCCCCGGCAAGGGCGCCCTGCTCGACATCATCGTCGGCCTCGTCGGTGCGTTCTGCGGCGGCTTTCTTTTCCGGCTCGTGGGCTTCCGCGCAGCGGGAGGGTTCTTCTACTCGATTTTCGTGGCGACGATCGGGGCGGTGATCTTTACGTGGGTCGTGCGGAAGTTGGTGAAATGAGGCCAGGAGTGCGGACGAGATGTCCGCACTCCACTGTCCGCTATAGCCCCGCGGGAACGTTTCCGCCGTTTGCGGCGAGCTTCTCGAGCAGCTGCCCGTGCAGCCATTGATTCATCGTCACCGTGTCATCGGTGCTGCCGCTGTAGCCGAGTTTTCCGGCCAGTGACTTGCGCGCGGACAGGCTGCTGTCCATCCCGACGAGTTTCATCAGGTCGACCATCGAGTGCTTCCAGTCGAGATCCTCGCCTGAATCTGCCGCCTTTGCGGAGAGGAACGCATCGATGTCGATCGGCGCAGCAGCAGCGGCAGCGGCTGGCGCGGCCGGCGCCATCGAAACGGGCGCGGGTGCAGCACCGACCTCGATCCCATTCATGAGACCGACATCGCCAACGACGGCGGTGATCGCATGAAATGCCTGCTGCTTCGCAGCGATCGAATCGGCCTGCCCGGTGATTCTCACGTTGTCGCCATCGAGGTGATAGTTCAGGTTTCTGACGGAAGGTGACGAGGCATTCTTGATTGCATCCGCGATTTTCTGAATATCCGGCATGAGCGCCTCCTTTGATCGGGGAGTGATATCACAGTGACTCTCACACATCGAATTGAGCATCAGCGCGCGCTGTGCGTAGCCTATGCGACGATTGTCGCGTGACCGACGACGAACGGGATCTCGAAACTCTCGGCTATCGCCAGCAACTGCTCCGCGAGATGGGCGGCTTCGCTAACTTCGCCGTTTCCTTCTCCATCATCTCGATCCTCACCGGCGCCGTGCTGCTCTTCGGCTATGGCCTGAAGTTCGCCGGACCGATGGTGAACTCGATCGGCTGGCCGTTCGTCAGCATGTTGACGATGTGCGTCGCCGCGTCGATGGCGGAGATCGCATCGGCATATCCGACAGCCGGAGGTCTCTACTTCTGGGCGCGGCGCATGGGCGGATGGCGCTGGGGCTGGGTGACCGCGTGGCTGAACATGATCGGCCAGGTCTCGATCACCGCGGGGATCAATCTCGCCGCGGCGATCTATCTCATCGGCGCAGTCACGCACAAACCGGCGTCGTGGTCGGCGCAGCTCGTCGTCATGGTGCTCATCCTCATTCCGCAGATCGCGGTGAATCTGTGGGGCATCCGGCTGACCGCGCGGCTCAACGATCTCAGCGTCTGGTGGCACATCGGCGGCGTCCTGCTGATCGTCGTCTCCCTCGCCGTCTTCGGGCAGCATCACAACTCGCTCCGCTTCCTCTTCTCGTTCCAGCCGAGCGCGAACCTCTTCGAGTCGTCGGCCGCGATGGCGATCGGCGATCGCGCGATTCCTTCGCCGCTCTTCAAACTCATCCCGCCGCTCGCTTCGCTCTACAAGGCCGCGCCGCTCGGATTGCTCTTCGTCCTCTCGCTGCTGCAGGCACAGTGGACCTACACCGGCTACGACGCCTCGGCACATCTCGCGGAAGAGACGAAGCTCGCGCGGATGAACAGCGCGTGGGGCATCGTGCTCTCCGTCGGCGTCTCGGCGATCGCCGGCTACCTCATGCTGATCGTACTGACCTGGTGCATTCCGCACGGCGACATCACGGCAACGGCCAATGATCAGTATCCCGTTCTCTACATCATCGCGAACAACCTCTCGCCGCTGCTGTCACAGGTCATCGCGATCGTGATCGGTGTCGCGATGTGGCTGTGCGGCGTCGCGTCGGTCACGTCAATGGGGCGCATGTGGTACGCGTTCGCGCGCGACGACGGGATGCCGGGCTCGCGATGGCTGAAGCGAGTGAGCGGCAAACATCAGACGCCGCACGTCGCGATTCTCGTCACCTCCGTGCTGTCTGTGCTGCTCTGCCTCTATGCGGCGGCGTACGCCGTGGTGACCTCGATCAGCACGATCTGCCTTTACCTCGCGTACGGCATTCCGATTCTGCTGAAGCTCCGCCATGGATTGAAGGCCGAGGCTCCGTGGAGCCTCGGCCGGTGGTCGAAGGTGGTGAATGGGATCGCCGTGGTCTGGATCGCGTTCATCACCGTGATCTTCGTCCTCCCACCGAACGAGCTGGTGTTCTGGACGATGCTAGGGCTTACGGCCGTTGCCTGCGGTGCGATTGCCGTTCGGCCTTCAACTGCTGAAACTGCGCCTTCTGCTCGTCGTTGAGAACGGCCATCAGCTTCTGCTCCTGCGCTTCGTGCAGTTGCTTCATCTGCGTGCGATTCGCCTGAAACGTGGGCTCGAGGGACTGCACTTTGGCCATGTCGTTCGCTTCGACGGCGTCGTGAATCTCCTTGCGCGTCTGTCTGGCCTGCTGCAGGAACGCTTTGTTGTCCTGATGGAACGAGCGCTCCAGATCCTGCCACTGCTGCTTCTGCGCGTCGGAAAGATTGAGCTTCTCTGCGAGCTTGTCGCCGCGGCCGTGTCCGTGTCCACCCGGAGCTGCGACCGCCAGTGGCGCGCTGAACAATACGCTGCTCAGTGCGACGACGACTGCGGTAATCCATTTGCCTTTCATAGCTGCCTCCTTGCTGCCGATCAGACGGAGGGACGGCGGGAGTTGTTTACCGCCGCACCGCCGGGCAACCTACAATCACCTTCGCTTGAAATCCGAACGACTCGCCGCAATCCTTCGGGACCGTAACGGTCAGCTGCACGACACGCCGTATCCGATTCTTCTGCTCGCACTCGCGCATGGGGAGAAGAGCGCGGTGCTCGAGATCCGCCGCAACCAGCTCGAGAAGCGGATCATCTTCGACGCCGGTTCGCCCGTCGACTGCTGGTCGAACATCGCGACGGAGACGCTCCTCCGCTTTCTCGTCACGCAGAAGAAGATCACCGAGGCGGACAGCCAGCTCGCGCTGAACGCGTCTGCTACGCAAGGCATCCCGCTCGGTGAAATTCTCACCGAACGCAAGCTCATCACGCCCACTGAGCTCTATCGCATGTTGCAGCAGAACCTCGGCCGCAAACTGCTGGAGCCCTTCAGCTGGAAGACGGGAACTTACGACATCACCTACGACGTGCCGGCCGTCAGCTCTGCGCTTCGCGTCAAGACGCCGCAGCTCCTCATCACAGGCATCATGAAGGTGGAGGCACAGGAGACCTGCGACGAAGCCTTCGCCGGGAGCGGCGGAAAATATCTATCGCTCGTCTCACATCCGCTATTCGGACTCGGCGACATCAAGCTGACGAAAGATCAGCAGAAGATCGTCGAGGTGGCCCAGAAGGCGGTGAAGCTCGACGAGGTCCGGAAGTCCGCGGGCATCGAAGCCGACGATCTGCACCGCATCCTCTACGCGCTGATGCTGCTCGGCATCGTCGATCTGACTGACGAGCCGCGCATCGAAGTGCCGGCATTCTTCGAAGATATCGACATTCCGGTTCCCCAACCAGCCGTTGCACCACCTCCGCCGCCGCCGACACCCATCGCTCCCGCTGCCGCGAACGCGGAAGAAGTCATGGCCGCCTACCTCTCCTTCCGCCGCAAGGATCCGTTCGAGCTCCTCGGGCTCGCGGAGACCGATGGTCCGATGGCGTTCAACCGGCGCTTCATCGAGCTGTCCGATCATTTTCATCCGTCGCGCTTCGATGAGAAGGCTGCGGACGGATTGCGCGAGAAAGCACAGGATGTGTTCCTCGCCTACGCGCGCGCCTATGCGGAGCTCGCGCATCCCGATCGCCGTGCGGCTTTGATCAAGCGGCGCGAAACGTTGCGCGAGGAAGCGGCGGCGGCAGCCCAACGCGGCACTGCAGCGCTGATCGACCCCGAGGCGCTGCACAAGACAGGAAGAAACATGGTGGCCGCGGGCAAACTGCGCGAGGCGCTATCGTCGTTCGAGATGGCAGCGGAGTGCGATGCGCAGAACGGCACGTATGCAGCCGAGGTCGCCTGGGTTCGTTATCAGCTCCAGGTAACGCCGCCCCTCGCTGCATTGAAACTGCTCAAGAATGCGCTACGCATCGACCCCAATGCCGCGGTCGCGTATCTCTACACCGGCTGCATTCAGGCCGTGCTCGGACAGAAGATGGAGGCGAGCGCGTACATTGACCGCGCGGAGAAGTTGCTGAGGGGAGATCCGCGGGTGGCGGAGGCGAAACGTAAATATCGATTGTGAGTACTGAGTACTGAGTTCTGAGTTCTGAGTGAGGAAAGGTTTTACTCAGAACTCAGTACTCAGAACTCAGTACTAGAATCTCTCGTGCCCTATCACTGGAATGCCTTCGCTGTTCCCTGGGCAGTCGTCGGGGTTGCTCTCTTCGTTCTCTCTGCAGTGATCTTCACTCGGCAGCGGGCTTCGCGCGTCGGCGTCCTCTTCTGCGTAATGATCACGCTGGTTGGCGTCTGGTTCGCGGCATTCACGTTCATGTTCGTCGCGGATGATGGAGACGTCGCTGCGATCTGGGCACGCATCGCGCTCGTTTTCGTCTCCTTTCTCCCGGCCGCGATGTACGACTTCACGACGACGGCACTACGCCTCCGCGATCAGCGCATTCGCGTAGTGCGCGGACTCTGGATCGCTTCAGGCACCTTCGCGCTGCTTGCCGCGTTCACACCGTGGATCGTCAAACGGACCGAGCTTCACCCGTGGGGCTGGTACCCGCGCCTCGGCATTCTCGGACCGCTGTTCCTCCTCTTTTTCATCAGTGCACTGATGGCGCATGTCGGCGAGGGCGCCGGCGAGCTTCAACGCACGAGCGATCGCAGACGAAAGCAGCGCGTATCGCGCATGCTCATCAGCTTCGCCGTCGTCTACCTCGCGGCAATCGATTTTCTGCCGATGCTCGGCGTCCCGATGCGGCCCATCGGTTTCATTCCCGTGTTCGGATTCATCCTCACCGCGTGGGGAGCGATCCGCCGGCACAGGCTGCAACACATCACCGCGTCGCGCGCCGCTCGAGAGATCCTGCAGACGATGGCCGATGCGCTGTTCGTCATCGACGCCGACGCGCGGATCCGCGTCATCAACGGCGCCGTCACCACACTCCTCGGCTACAGCGACGTGGAGATCATGGGGCGCTCGATCGATGCGCTCGAGCCGCATGATCTCGACGATACGATCTCGCGCACACTGGGAGAGCTCGCGCGCAAAGGGCCGATTCGCGATCAGGAGCGCGTCTTTCGTCATCGCGACGGAACGACGATCGCTGTCAGCGTCTCGATTTCGCCCGTGAGCGGCTCCGCAACCGAAAGCGGCGCGGTCGTCATCGCGCGCGACATCCGCGAGCGCAAGCGCGCCGAAGAGGAACTGCTGCAGTTCACCAAGCGGCTGGAGCAGAGCAATCGCGAGCTCGAGGACTTCGCATACGTCGCGTCACACGACCTTCAGGAACCACTGCGCAAGATCCAGGCGTTCGGCGACCTGCTCGAAAACAAGTACGCAAGCGACCTGCCGCTGCAGGCCAAGGACTACATCGATCGCATGCGCAGCGCCGCCAAGCGGATGCAGGTCCTCATCAACGATCTTCTCGCGTTCTCACGCGTCACGACGAAAGGACAACCGTTCGTCGTGGTCAATCTGGCGCAGATCGCGAACGAAGTAGCCCACGACCTCGAGGTGCGGATGCAGGACACGGGCGGCCACATCTACATCGGCGAGTTGCCGGAGATCGAGGCCGATCCGCTGCAGATGCGGCAGTTGCTGCAGAACCTCGCCGGCAACGCGTTGAAGTTCCATCGGCCGAACGTCCCGGCGCTCGTCAAAATCGATGCGGTCGTCAGCGAAACGCGCTGCCGGATCCTGGTCGAAGACAACGGCATCGGGTTCGAGGAGAAGTATGCCGAGCGCATCTTTACGATGTTCGAACGGCTGCACGGCCGCGGACAATACGAAGGAACCGGCATCGGACTGGCGATTTGTCGCAGAATAGCGGAGCGCCACGGCGGAACCATCGAGGCGCACAGCAAACCGGGAGAAGGATCGACGTTCATCGTCACGCTCCCGATTGGGGTCAGGTCGAAAGTCGAAAATTTGGTCCACAAGCAGTAGAAGAAACGACGAGTTCCAGACGAAATCCACGTTTTCACGCCACAGGAGCTGGAAATTCCTACCTAATGTGCAGCGAAGTTTCGAGTTTCGACCTGACCCCATCTATTGGAGGGTTTCATGGCTGATGTTGCCCGACCCATCGTCATTCTCCTTGCGGACGACGATGAAGAAGACCGGATGCTTGCCGCCGACGCGCTCGAAGAGAGCCGCGTCGTCAATGACCTTCGCTTCGTCGAAGACGGCGATGAGCTGCTCGACTATCTCTATCGCCGCGGCCGCTATTCGGAGGCTGATGCGGCACCCACGCCAGGACTGATCCTGCTCGACCTGAACATGCCGAAGAAGGATGGCCGCGAAGCGCTGCGTGAGATCAAAGCCGACCCCGATCTCCGCCGCATTCCCATCGTCGTGCTCACCACATCGAAAGCTGAAGAGGACATCTACAGAACTTATGACCTCGGCGCTAACTCCTTCATCACCAAGCCGGTCAGCTTCGACGGCCTCGTCGCCGTCATGCGGGATCTCGGCAGGTATTGGATCGAGATCGTCGAACTTCCTCCCGATCGCCTTGTCTGAAGCGGAACCACGTGCCGTCCGAATTCTCCTCGTCGATGACGATGAGGACGACTACGTCGTCACGCGCGATCTTCTTGCCGACAGCAAACGAACCCTCTTCGAGCTCGATTGGATCTCGACGTTCGATGAGGCGCTCGATGCGATCTGCCGCAGCGAACATGATCTCTATCTGATCGACTATCGCCTCGGCCGCCGCGACGGCCTCGAGCTCCTGAAGCTGGCGCGAGCCGCGGGGTGCAGCGCTCCGTTAGTCCTGCTCACGGGCCAGACCGACGGCGAGATCGATCTCGAGGCCATGCGCGCCGGCGCGGCCGACTATCTCGTCAAGGGGCAGATCGACGGGCCGCTGCTCGAGCGCGCGATTCGCTACGCACTCGAGCAGAGCCGCACCCTGCACGCCTTGCGCGAGAGCGAGGAGCGTTACGCGCTCTCGGCGCGCGGCGCGAATGACGGCCTCTGGGTCTGGAACCTCCGCACGAACGACGTCTTCTACTCGCCGCGGTGGAAGTCGATGTTCGGCTACGACGAAACCGAGATCGGCAACTCGCCTGACGAATGGCTGGCCCGGGTCCACTCGGACGACGCGCCGATTCTGCGCAGCGCGCTCGACGCGCATCTGCGCGGGCTCACTCCTCACTTCGAGAACGAGCACCGTATCCGCACGCGTCATGGCGAAGAGCGGTGGATGCTGAGCCGCGGCCTCGCCGTGCGCGACGCGGATGGCATCGCGGTCCGCATCGCAGGATCCTCGACCGACATCACCGAGAGGAAGCGCGCCGAGGAGCGGTTGACCCACGATGCGTTCCACGATGCGCTGACGGACCTGCCCAATCGCGCGCTCTTCATGGACCGCCTGCAGCGCGCAATCGAGAATCAAACGCGTCATGCCACTTCGCGCTACGCGGTTCTCTTCCTCGATCTCGATCGCTTCAAAGTCGTCAACGACAGCCTCGGTCACGTGATCGGCGACGAGCTGCTGATGGCCGTGTCAGGCCGGCTGCGCAACACCCTGCGCACCGTCGACACCGTTGCGCGCCTGGGCGGCGACGAGTTCGCGATTCTCGTCGAAGGAATCGACGACATCACGGCCGCCGTCCGCTCCGCGCGCCGCATCCAGGAAGAACTGCTGCTGCCGTTCGTGATCGGAGAGCACGAGATCTTCACCAGCGTGTCGATCGGCATCGCGTTCAGCGCGAGCGGCTACACGCGCCCCCAGGACGTGCTGCGCGACGCCGACATCGCGATGTACCGCGCCAAGGCAAATGGCAAGGCGCGGCACGAAGTGTTCGACGCAGCGATGCACGAGCGCGCGCTCAATCTGCTGCAGTTCGAAACGGATCTCCGCCGCGCGATCGAACGGCAGGAGCTGCGCGTCTACTACCAGCCGATCATCTCGATGACGACCGGCAAGACGGTCGGCGTCGAGGCGCTCATCCGCTGGCAGCGCGGCGAGCGGCTCGTGTCGGCGGATGAAATCATCTCCGTCGCGGAAGAGACCGGACTCATCGTGCCGATCGGCGACTGGGTGTTGCGCGAAGCGCTGCAGCAGCTCGTCACCTGGGATCGGGCCGGCATCTGCGAAGGGTTCGACATGCACGTCAACCTCTCGCCGCGTCAATTGCTGCAACCGCATCTCGTCGCACGCGTGAGTGAAGCCTTGATGGAGAGCGGCGTCGCCGCGAAGCGGTTGCACCTCGAGGTCACGGAGAGCGTCCTCATCGAAAGCGCGGAAGCGGCGGCGTCCCTCCTGCGCGAATTGCGTACGCTGGGCGTCGGCTTGAGTCTCGACGACTTCGGTACCGGCTGGTCGTCGCTCAGCTCGCTGCGGCTCTTTCCGTTCGACGTATTGAAAATCGATCGCTCGTTCCTGCTGGATCAGGATGAGCGGCGCGGCGACGACATCGTCCGCACCATTTCGATTCTCGCCCGCCTCCTCGGCATGCAGGTGACCGTCGAAGGACTCGAAACAGCAGAGCAAGTCGAGCGGATGCGCGGCCTCGACATCGATTTTGCACAAGGTTTTTACTTCGCGGCCCCGATGCCGCCGGAAAATCTGTGTTGACATGTTCCCGCTTCTCCTCGCCGCGACACTGACACTGCAGCATTACGAGATCCTCCCCTCGCAACTCGCGGCTCCTCATGCGACGTCGAGCGTCGACAACGGACCGGTCGTCGTCGCGAAGCCGGCGGGGGCGCAGTTGCTCCTGCCCACCGGCTACACGATCTCGAAGTTCGCGACGGGACTCTCGAGCCCGCGCTACATGGCGCAGGCACCGAACGGCGATGTGTTCGTCATCGAGACGTTCGCGAATCGCGTGACCGTGCTGCGTGACACGGATCAGGACGGCGTCGCAGACGAAACGTACGCATTCGTGCGCGGACTGCAGGAACCGTTCGGCATCGCGTTCCATGATGGATATCTCTACATCGGCGACACGAACGCGGTGCTTCGCTACACCTACACGACGGATCAGACCTCGGCCAAAGGCACACCCGAGACGATTGCAACGCTGCCGTCCGGCGGCTCGCATTCGCTGCGCAATCTGGTGTTCGATGCGAGCGGCGGGAAACTCTACGCCGGCGTTGGCTCGACGGGCAACAGTTCGCCCGAATCCGATCCGCGACGTGCTGCGATTCTGCAGATGAATCCCGACGGCTCGTCGCAGCGCATCTACGCAACAGGTCTGCGCAATCCATCAGGGCTCGCGATCGAGCCGGTCACCGGGGCGTTGTGGACCACCGTCAACGAACGCGACGGCCTGGGCGACGATCTCGTGCCCGACTACGCGACGTCGGTTGCTGATGGTGCCTTCTATGGCTGGCCCTATTCGTACATCGGAAAGAACATCGATCCAACGTTGGGAAATCAGAAACCCGATCTCGTTGCGACGGCCGTCGTTCCCGATGTGCTGTTTCAGGCACACTCCGCGGCACTCGGTATGACGTTCTGGAAAGGCGACGCATACGTCGCGATGCACGGCTCATGGAATCGCTCGCGCCGCACTGGATACAAAGTGGTGCGCATCCGAATGAATGGCGGCAAGCCCGTTGGGGGCTACGACGACTTCGTGCTCGGCTGGTCGCAGGACGAGACGAGCAGGAACGTCTGGGGACGGCCGGTGGGATTGCTGGTGATGAACGACGGATCGCTGCTGATCTCCGATGACGGCGCGAACGTGATCTGGCGAGTGACGTATACGGCGCCGCAGCGCAGAAGAGCCGCGCACTAGGGAAGCGCAAAGACGAGAGAGTCTCCAACTAGTGCCTTCTCCCCCGGCACGGGGGAGAAGGTGCCGAAGGCGGATGAGGGGGCTGCGATAAATCCGCAATCGCGCACTTGATGATCTGTTCTACAAGCCGCGGATCGTTCCTCAGAGTCTCGTTCGGAATGCGCAGAACGGTCAATCCGTGCTCTTGAAGCCACTCGGTGCGCGACGAATCGTACTCGTTCATATCCGGCTCTTCGTGATGACCACCATCCATTTCGATCACCAGCTTCAACGCCGCGCAGTAGAAGTCGACAATGAACGGCCCAATCGGTACCTGTCGCCGAAACTTCTGCTCGCAGTACTTGCGATTGCGCATAGCCCACCAAAGCCGATCCTCCGCGCGTGTCGGTTCGCGGCGCATGTTACGCGCGTATTGGAGTAGTAGAGTCGGCCGCCTTGCCATCCACCGAGGGTACCTCGGACACTGGCACCTGCACGGATCGTGGGGGTTACCCCCTCATCCGTCCCTTCGCTGCGCTCAGGGCCACCTTCTCCCCCGCGTCGCGGGGGAGAAGGGACCTGGCGCTAACGATTTAGTGCAGCCTGAGGGTTGGGTCGCCGAACAGGATGAACGTCTTTCTCACGTCCCTGTCCTGCGTCGCGGACTTGGCCTTGATCACGGCGTCGCCGATCGACTGATTCGCGTTGAAGATCTGGCGATAGAGCTCGGCGTTCATCAGCCACTGCTGATCGGGCGTCGTCAGTGCGGACGAGGCCCAGACGCCGATCGCGCCGCCATTCGTGCTCTTCATCAGACCTTCCGCGATGCTCTCGGTGTAGAGATCGTGGAAGTGGCCGTTGAGGCAGTTCATGGCGATGACGAACGGCAGGCGATCGCCGTTGGTCAGCGTGTACGCGGCGCTCGTGCTGAAGGAGCCGTTGTCCCAGATCTCGACCGAACCGTGGCCCAGGTAGTTGAGGAGCAGTGAGCCGTTGTTGTAGGCATCCATCACCGCAGTCGACGACGCGTTCTGCAGCTTGATGCGATCCACTGCGTACGGCGGCTGCGGAACGAGCGTCACGAGTTGGTCCGCGCCCTTTTCGAACGGAACGTCGACTGGAGCATCGGAGATGATCTCGACCTTCTGCGCCCACGGATCGGTTGGCGGCGCAGCAGGACGGCGCGTGAGCTTGCCGATCACTGTCTGCGCTTCCGCCGCTGTGCGTACGGCGATGCGGCCGATCGCCAGCGACGGAATGCCGGTGTCATTGAAGTCGGCAAACCAATCGTCGCTCGCCGTCTTGAGGTAGTACGTCGGCACGAGCTTGGTCGGCACATAGTCGAAGTTGCCCATGCCGTAGTAATTGCGCGGATCGAAGCTCGCGTCGCCGAGGAGGATCACGTAATGCGGCGGCGTTGCCCACAGCGTGGAACGCTTCAGGAAATCGCGGATCGCGTACGGCGAATGCGCGCCGAACGAGAACTCGTCGTACAGGTTCTGTACGTCGATGACCTGCGTGGCGATGCCCTGCGCGTCGCGCGCCGCCTTCAGTGCGTTCGCCGAATCGAGGAACGCGCGGTTGGAGATGACGACCATCTTCGCTGCGTTCGTCGTGGCGTTCCACTTCGACGGCTGATTGAGCACGGCCTGCGGCGGCGCCTGAATGCGCGACGAGCCGATGAGCAGGATCGAGCGCGAGCCGGTGCCCGGCACGGTGATCGTCGCAGTCCCGTTGGATGTCGTTACTGCGAGTGCCACCTGGTTCGCAGGATCAGTCAGGTCGAAGCCGCTCACAGTGTCTGTAGAAGCGAAACCGCTGACGCTGACCTGCGTGCCGCCCGCCACTGTGAATGCGAGCGCGCCGTTGTCGGCCTTATAGAGATGTTGATACGTGATCTTCGCCGACTCGACGACGCTGACGTCGTTCCAGTCGTCCGACGCCGTAAACACCATCGTGTTCTCACCATCGACGAGATAGGAGACCGGCACTGTGAGATTCGCGACATAGCGCGACTGATTCAGGACGTGGATCGGTCCAACTTCATGTCCATTGAGCACGATGGATACGTAGTGGTTGAAGTTGTCCGTGCCGCCCTGGATCACGACCTGGATCTGTGCGCTCGTGCTCGCCGGATCGACGTTCGTGACCGTGAGGTTCTCGCTCACCGGCCACGACGAGATGATCGCGCCGAAGAAGTTGTCGTTGTCGCCATTGTTCGTCAACGCCGAGAAGAAGACTGTCCTCTCGATGCGCGAGAACGTGTATGGATAGCTGGCCGGTGCAGCAGCCCCACCTTTCGTTGCACCCTGCTTCGAGATGCGGAGAGTCTTCCCCTTGCCTGGAGTGACGAAGTAGATGTGACCACCAGCCGTCGGCGTGTCGATCGCCGTTCCATAGAACTCGATCGTGTCATTCGCATCGAAGCTGCTGTCGCCGCCGTCATTAACGAGAATCGGGACTTCCATGCCATCGGCGAACAGCGCGATCTTGTTGCTGACCGAGCCTGGATCGAAACCGGCGGCAATGAGAGCCGCACGACTGACGCGATACCAGCCGTTCTGCGCGATAACGAGCTTCGCGGAATTGGTATTGGCGAGAATCCACTGCTGCGCGAGACGCGTGTCGAGCGCGGCGGTCGGTGCGGGAGGCGTCACGCCGAAGCCGGCGGGCGTCGCGAAGATTCCGCCGACGGAGCCGAGGCCTGGATCCGGATCGGTTTCCGGCCCGCCACTGACGTCATAGGTGCTGACCTTCGGCGCGATCGGACCATGCAGGGTGCGAATGCCCTTCAGATCGACATCCTCGACGTAATACTGCGCAAAGCCAGCGGGCGGCTTCTGATCGACAAACCTGTAGCTGCGTGGAGTGTTGAGCTTGTGGGCAGTCGCAAGGGCCGATCCCATGATGAGGCGCGTGGTCAGCTCAGTCTTGTTGCCATCAGAGCCTTCGCGCCAGACATGGAAGCCGAGGTTGTCCTGCTCGAAGGAGGTCTGCCAGGTCAGTGTGACGGCGCCGCTCTTCTTGTTGATGGAACCGTTCATGGTCAACATCTTGACCAGAGTCGGTGCAAGGATCGAGACGGTGTCCGCGGACGGATCGTTCGCCGGATAGAGATCGGTCTCGTTGTAGGTGACCGTCACCGCATCCGTGATCTGCTGCGTGTCGACCGTCGTCTGACCGAGGACCTGGATGACAGGAGTGTTGCTATAGCCGCTGCCGGCCGCGCCGACTGCAAGCGCGGAGAGCACGCCACCGGAAATGGTCGGCGTCCCCGTCGCGCCGCTGCCAGTGCCACCGCTCACATTGATGAGGACATTGGGTGCAGTCGTGTAGCCCGAGCCGCCACTCGTGATGTTGTAACCCGTCACGGCGCCGCCCGACACGGTTGCGACTGCGCTGGGTGAGCCACCGCCGCCGCTGAAATAGACGGTCGGCGCGGACGTGTAGCCCGTGCCCGGAGTGGTGATGGTGAATCCAGTGACGACACCGCCGCTGACGATGGCAACTGCATGGGCGCCCGAACCGCCGCCTCCGACGAGGAGGACTTCAGGAGCTGATGTGTAACCGGTGCCCGCGTTGTTGACGGCAATGCTGGTGACTGCGCCGCCCGCAACCGACGCGGTCGCGGTCGTACCACCTGTGCCGCCGTTGAACCAGACGGCCGGCGTCGGAGCGAGGTTGGCAATCGTGCACGTCAGGATCTGCGTGGCTGAGGCATACGAGCAACTGTTACCCGCCCCCGTGATGCTGCTGGAGCTGTACGTGAATCCCGCGGGCATCGGGTCGGTCACGACGACGTTCGTGCCCTGCGACGGTCCGCCGTTCGCGACGACGGTCGTCCACGTCAGGTTCTGCGGAGTCGGAGGATTGCCCGGGTAGATGAAGTGCGGACCGTAGATCCCGACGCTGGCATTGTCGGTCGTTGCGGTCTGAACATCGATGCGGCGAAGCACCGTGTTCGTCGTGGTCGTGACGTTGTTGTTCGCGTTCACGTCGTTCGGTGTCGTGACGCGAACGGTGTTCGTGATGACGGTGCCATCCGCGGTTGCCGGATCCACCTTGACTACGAGCGTGAACACCGGGCTCGTTGCGCCGGCGTTCGTTACGTTGGTCGTCGTGCAGGTCGCTGCGCTTCCGAGTATTGCAGTCGCATTCGCACCACTTCCACCACCGCCGACGAACGAAATCGTTGGCGCTGCCCCATAACCACTACCTGGGTTCGTAATGTTGATCGCCGTAACCACACCGCCGGACACGACCGCTGTCGCTGTTGCGGCGCCGCTGCTGAAATTGACCGCCGGCGCAGTGGCGTAGCCGGTGCCGCCCGAAACGATCGCGATCGACGTCACGCCATTCGTCGTATTGCTGCACGTGAAGCCGTTCGCCCCCGTACCCACCGTCATCGATACGAAGGACGTATTGGTCGGGATCGGTTCCCACATGACTGTGGTGACCGCACCGCCGTTCGTGTTCTGCGTGGAGATGTTGGTGAACTGTTGTGTGTAGGTGAGGTTCTCGCCCGCATACACCGGGCTGGGCGACCCGCTGTCCGTAGTCATCTGCAGATCAGGGTTGCAGCTGATGGTTAGAGTCGCGACGTTGGATGTGACGCTGCAGGATGAACCCGTGATCATCACGCGGAACTGCGCGCCGTTATCTGCCGCTGCAGAGGTAAACGAGTAGCAAGATGAGCCCGTACCCGTGCAGGCAGAGCTGACGTTCGTCCAGACGCCGGTGATGAACCGCTGCCACTGATAGCTGAGACCCGACCCGGTCGCCGTGACACTAAACGTGACCGTAGTGCCCGTGCTGCAGTTCGTCACATCCTGCGGCTGCGTGGTGATCACCGGACCGACGACCGACGGCGTCGCCGTCGAGACGAGCGAGCAGGTGTCTTCGGTCACCGTCAAGGTGATCGTTGGCGATGTCGTACCCGCTGTATAGATGATGCCGGTGCCGAGAACCGCGACACCGGTCGCGGTGCCGCTGCTGAAGTTCACGGTCGGAGCGCTGGTGTAGCCGCTGCCCGGGTTCACGATCGTGATCGCGGTTACGACGCCGGCAGTAATCGTCGCCGTCGCTGTCGCGCCCGACCCACCACCACCGACCAGGGTCACTGTCGGTGCGACCGCATAGCCACTGCCGCCGCTTCCGATCGTGACGCTATTGACCGTTCCGGTCGAGGAGGTCGTGATGACGGAGCCGTTGTTGATCGACCAACTGTAGGTTGCGGTCGGACGATATGCGGTCGATGCGACGTTGCCCGTCGAGTTCGCGCAGGCGGCCGGCGCGATGATCGCCGACGGAGCCGCGCACACGTGGACGTCTTCCGCCGTCGTACCGAGGTAATCGAAGATGAGCGAAGGGATCGAACCGGAAACGAGGATCTCGTTGTTGTACGTACCGGTCGGCACGTTGGCCGAGACATTTGCATCGAACGCGATCGTCAACGTGCCGCTGGGTGAGATCGAGAGACCGCCCCAGACCGGAACAGTTGAGGTCGGAACGAGCGCTGTCGCGGTCGCGCCCGAGCCACCGCCGCCACTCAACGTGATCGTCGGAGCGGATGCGTAGCCGCTGCCGCCACTCGTGATCGTGATCGAGCGGACGACTCCCGCAGAAATGTTCGCAGTAGCCGTTGCAGTGCCGCTACTGAAGCTCACTGCCGGCGCGCTCGTATAGCCGCTGCCGCCGGAGTCGACGCGAATGCCGGCAACGCAACCGCTGCAAGGATCGGCAGCGCCTACGCCATTGATGACCGTCGATCCTGCCTTGTAGGTGAAGCCGGTCGGCAGATTGTCGACGACCGCGACGTTCGACGCAGTCGTGCCGCTCAGAGGATTGGTGACGGTGATGGAGTAGTGCGCGACGCCGGTGCCCGCCGAGACTGACGGAGTCGTGGTCGACTTCGTCGGATTCAACGCACCGAACGTCGTCGACGCCTGATCATATGCGTTGCGATCGTTGAGCGCCGTTCCGTCGGTGATGATCGCGGTATTCGTATACGTTCCCGCCGCGCTGGGGAATGCGAGGAACTGCACCGTTCCCGTGCCGCCACTCGTCAGCGTGCCGATGTTCCACGACACGGTTCCCGTGCTGCCGATCGAAGGCGCACTGTTCGGAATCGGTGCGAAGAGATTCGCCGTCGCGGTTGCGGCCCCGCTGCCGAAGGTCACTGTCGGGGTGCCCGTGCAGCCGTAGCCCGGGTTCGTGATGGTGACACCAGTGACCTGACCGCCGCTGATGACGGCTGTTCCGGTTACGCCAGTGCAACCGCTGCCACTGATCGTGACGCTTGGCGCTGCGCCGTAGCCACTGCCTCCATTGGTGATCGTCACGCTTGCAACACCGTTTGGCGTGCCGGCATACAGGAGACCGGCCGGCAGCACATCGCTGACGACCACGTTCTGACCGTTGCCGCCACCGCTGTTGCCATACGCGAGCGTGTAGAGCTCGATGGGGAGAATGCTCGTTCCCGCAGCTGCGGTGATCGCGCGGTCCGTCGTGATCGTGTTGCCACTGACCGCGGTGATCTTCACGATCTGATAGGTCGCACCGTTCTGGATGGCGACGTAGTTGCCGGCGCTGATCTGCGATGCATCCGCGACGTTGAACGTGGTGACGCCGGTCGCATTGCTCGGAATCGTGGTCAACGGATCGGCGTACGTATTGCCGTCCGGCGTGTCGGTGATGGTGTACTTCGGTGAAGTGCCCGTGCTGAGCGTCGCGCTCACAGGAGCCGGTGCAGCCGCATTCGATGACGTCGCCGTGCCGGTCTGTGAAAGCGTCGTCACACCGAACGGCGACGCATACAGGTACGGCAGACCCGAACCGACGGTGACGACGTACGTGAGCTGTGTGTTCGCGCCTGGGACGATCGTCGTCGCAGTCGAGCTGACAGAGCCGGAACTGAACGTACCGCCGCTCGTATAGCTCGTGTTCGTCGGAACTGTTCCGTTGATGACGCAGTTCGACGCATCGGCGTTGCCGGTGTTGGAGAGCGTCAGGACGTAGGTGATCGTGTCGCCCGGTGCAGGTCCGACAGTCGCCGTTGCTGCAGCAGCGCCACTACTAAACGCAACCGTTGGTATGCCTGTGCAGCCGCTGCCGGGATTGGTGATCGTCACGCCGGTGACGGTGTACGGACCGGTTAGCGCACCAACCGGATTCGTATTGACGATCGCGGTGACGCCTGTGCAACCGTTGCCGGAAATCGAGACCGTGGGCGGTGTCGCGTAAGAGCCGCCCGCAGTCACGTCGACGAAGACGACGCGATTGGCAGAGGGTGTCGCGGTCTCACTGAGCGTGAGCACTGGGTTCGCGGTGATTTGCACTGTGACCGAAGCAGTGCGCGGCGTCGTGTTGTAGTTGTCGACGACCGACGCGGTGTTGACGACCGGTGTCTGTCCTGCCGGCACGCCGGTGGATGCGACTTGCACCGTGACGTTGAGCAGAGTCGTCGCGCCCGCGGCGAGCGCACCGACGTTGAATGTCAGCGTGGATCCAACGAGCGACGAGCTGGTAAGCGTTCCTGCCAGTTGTGCAGTCGCTGTCGCACCTGCGCCCGGGCCACCAAACGTAATGGTTGGCGCCGCACCATACCCGGTGCCACCGTTCGTAATGAGCACTGCGGTCACTTGACCGCCGGAAACAATCGCAGTTGCCGTCGCCGCGCCGCTGCTAAATGAAACGCTTGGTGCGCTCGTATATCCGCTGCCGCCATTCGTCACGGCGATTGATGCAACGGACGTTGCCGAGGTCGTGTAATTGAGCGGTGTCAGATAGCTCGCAAGCGTGTCGGTGACCGTGACCCCGGTCGCGCCGCCGGTTCCCGTATTCACCACGGCGATCGTGTACGAATACTTGTCGCCCGGCACGAAGTTGTTGCCGCTCGAGACTTTCGAGATGAGCACGTTCGGACTGGCGATCGCCGCGGTGATCGACGCACTCTGGTTCGGTGTGTAGTTGTCGGTCACGGTGGCGGTATTCGTCACCGTCGAGCCGGTGATCGAGCTCAGGACACCGGCGTTGATCGTCAGCGTTTGTGTTGCACCGGCCGCGAGACTCCCAATGTTCCACTGAATACAGTTTGCCGCAGACGTGGTCGGGCAGTTGGCCGTTCCAACAGTGACCGTCCCGGTCGAAGGAACTGATGAGGTGTACGAAAGACCCGTCGGAAGCGGATCGTAGACAAACGTGCCCGGGATGGCGATCGTCGACGGGTTATTGACCGTCAGCGTGTATTGAATCGTGTCGCTGCCGCTGTTCGACACCGAGATCTTGTTCGCATTTTTCGTGAGCGAGATCCGCACCGGCGCCAGACACAGCGTCGCGTAACTCGTCTGCGCCAGTGTCGCACCGTTGAAGTGCAGCGTGTCGGTCGTGTTCGCGTTGCCGTTCGGATCCTCGACCGAGATGATGAAGAGCAGCCGATGATTCGCTTTCACGATCGTGTTCGCCGGAACCGTGAAGGTATCCGTGAATTGGCCACCGTTGTTATGGACCTGCGCGCCCGTCGTCGCAAGCTGTGTCTGCGTATTGTTGACCGAATCCCAATCGTTGAGCGTGATTGTGTACTTCACTTTACTGCTTCCGGGCGAGGGGTTGTCCCAGAAGGTCGTCACACTTGCGGAACTGAGTAAGTAGGCAGTCGTCGAGTCCGCAGGATCCGTGTAGAAGCGAACAAGCTCGGCGAGCGTAGTCACCGTCTTCGCGACCGTCGTGTCGCTCGCGCCTTGCGTCGTGACGGCAAGCCGTTGGTTGTCCGTAAGAACCGCGGTCGCGGTCGCGCCCGTACCGCCCCCACCGGTCAAGGAAACCGTCGGTACGGATGTATAGCCGCTGCCGCCGGCCGTGACATTGACGCCCGCGACACCGCCCGTCGAATTGCCAACCGCGGTTCCTGCAGCCCCTGCTCCACCGCCTCCCACAAAACCGACGGCGGGTGCCGATGTATAGCCGGTACCGGCCGCGCCGATGTTCACGTAGCCCACGGCGTATCCATTCGCACCTGTCGAAACCGCTCCGGTCGTCGAACGGAAGAAGTAGTTCGTACTCGCGCACGTCGTGTTCTGCACGAGTGTGTCGAACGTCGTCGTTTGTGTCGAAGCATTCGTCGCGTTGATCGATGCGGTGTTCGTGAATGTTCCCAACGCCGAGGTCGATGGGATGTTCAGCGCGATGTTTCGCGATACGGTCGTGTTCGGCAAAAGTGTGCCGAGATTCGTGCAGGCGATACCAGCGAAGGTCGTCGCCGCTGCGTTCGCGCCGGAACCGCCACCACCACCGCTGAAGGTGATGGCTGGTGTGGATGTGTATCCAGTCCCAGGGTTCGTGATCGTGATCGCCGTTACGACGCCGCCAGTAATCGTAGCCGTCGCCGCCGCACCGGCTCCCGGACCGCCGATGTTCACGGTCGGAGCAACCGTATAGCCGCTTCCGCCACTGGTGATCGTGATCACCGCGACTGCGTTCGGACCATTACAGTTCGCGGAGCTGCTCCCTGCGTTGAACGTCCAGTTTGTCGGCAACGACGGCGATCCGTACGTATCGCCGAGATAGGTCAGATTCGCCGTCTGATTGCCTACGTTCGCGAAGTCGATTGTGTAGGTCACCGTCGTCGATACTGCGGGACGAGTCACGGTGTTCACATTCGCCGTCTTGGCGATCGAGAGAATCGGGCCCTGGACAAACAGGTTCGCACTCGCGCTCACCGGCGTAATCGCGACGTCCGATACGTTGACGGTGTTCGTGAACGAGCCGGCGAGTGTGGCCACCGCAGTAATGGTGAACGTCTGCGTCTGAGTTGCGCCGCTGGTCGGGAAACTGCGGCCGCTCCACGTCACCGTGCCATTCGTACCGACGGAAGGTGCAGAGGTTGGAGCTGGTGTCGCACTGACGTATGTGAATCCCGGGGGCAACGCGTCACTGACCGTCGTGGCGCTGGTCGCTGTCGCGGAGTTGTTCGCCACGACCATCGTGAAGATCACGGTGTCATTGCGAGTGCAACTCGTGATCGGAACACCGGGAGCCGTGGAGAGTGCGACGTTTTTCGTGACGGTGAGCGCCGCGGTCTTCACGTTGACACCGCTGCCGTCTGTGCCGGTGAGAGTACCGACATTCGTCGTGAACGAGCCGCTGTTGTAGAAGTTGCCGCCCGTCGTACCAGCCAGCGTCTGAACGACGAACGTCTTCGAGGTTCCACCGGCGACCGAGACCGCCGGTGACCAGCCGAAGGTGATCGCGCCCGTCGCGCCAACGGATGGAGCGGTCGTGGGAGCGCCGAGCGTGCCGCTGTTGCCTTGATATGTGAAACCGGTTGGCAGCGTATCGTTCAACGCGGAGACGGTGATCGTCGTCGCCGACTGTGTGTTGTCGATGGTGAATGTGTAGTTGACCGCGCTGCCCTGCTGCGGAGTCGTGTTGTTCGGAGTTTTCGTGATCGTTGGCAACGGCTTGCCGCACGCTCCGCCGACCTGCACCTTCGCGTAGCTGATCCCAAGCGTCGCCGCCTGCAGACCCGCGTAAGCGAACGCCGGCTCAAACGGCGGAACATTCGTGTAGAGATTGCGCGTCGTTCCGCCCGGTCCACCCGAGTCCGTTCCGAACGATTGTTCGAGCGGTGCGGTGGCCTTCCCCATCCACGTCTGCGTGGTGTGACCGCGGTTGTCCGTGATCTCGAGGGCGACCAGGTACTGCCCCTGAATCAGGTTCAGTGTGTTCCAGTCCGCGGTGACGGTCGTTCCGACAGGCGTCGTCGGATCGCCGATGTTCACCCACGTACCACCGTCGTCATCGAGACCGTTGCCGTTGACGTCGTAGTAGTACTTGAACTGCGCCTGAACGAGTTGATTGATCGTCGCACAGTTCGTGACTGTGAGCGCGTCCATGATCTGCGCCGTCACGTGCACGACGCAGCTTGCCGGTGCGCTCGCCGTGATCGCTGTCGAGATCGGCTGCGGAATGATGCCGTGCGCGAGCGTGAGTGCATCGCCAAAGGGTCCTGGTGCCGAAGCGTCGCAGACGAAGTTGCCTTCCCACACGACGTCCTTCTGGAACGGATCGTTGAGGCTGTTCGCGGTCGCGAACAAGAACTGGAACGGAGTGTTCTTGTTCATCTGCGGGCCACCGAACGCAGTCGCGTTCAGCAGCCGCATCGGGATCTGGTAGTCGACGAAGTATTCCTCACACGATCCTGTGCTGATGTTGATCGAGCGCGTCGTGCCGTAGTCCCAGGTGGTTTCGCTCGCTCCGTTCGGCCATTGAATGCTGGTCGGAGTCGCACCGCTGAATTGAAGGATCGAACCGCCGCTCGAGTCTGCAAACCCGGTGGGATTCGCAAAAAGGCTGTGGATGTCCGCCGGCGATCCGATGTAGTCGATGGAGTTGCTGCTCAACGTGCTGTAGATCGAACGCACGATGTCGATCGGCGTCGCCGGTGCGCCGCTCGATCCATTGAGATGCATCGCGAAATTGCGATAGCCATTCCCATCGAGATCGAGGAAGACGGTCCACAGCGCGGAGCTCCAGGGATCCGTCGAGCTGTACGCACCTGCACTCGGCCCGATCGCGTAGTTGTTCGCGATCTGTTCGACGCGCCAGCGGAAGTAGATCATTCCGTTGCCGCTGTCGCCGGCCGGATCGAAGTAGTAATAGATGCTCGGCAGCGTTTGATCGGGACATCCCGAGCTCACGTTGACGTAGTTTTGCGGACGCGCACCGCCGTTCGAAGGATCGAGCGTGCGCTGGTCGCGGATCGGATGCTTGTCGGTCGTGGTGAGATCCGGATAGGTCGTACCCCACGAGTAAGGAATCCACTGCGCGGTCGATGGCCACGTCGCAGGCTTGATCGCAACGCCGCCCACGCAGTCCGAAGCCCACTGGCCGCATGTTGGCGCGCCACCATTCCAAAGCGGAGGAGTCTGCGCCCATGCTGTTGGGACGACGATCAACGCCACAACAGCAAAGACGAAAATGCGAGCTGCCACCGCAGCTCTCGTACGTTCGTTCACGGCTGACTCCTCTGATGGACCGACTGTTTGACCTGCTACGACGGACCCTGATCGTCGCGCAAGCTACGTCACGCAAGTGTCAAGGGTACGCCAATAGATCGGGAACGGGAACAACAGTTATCTTAAATCAATTGCCTACGTCGCGTCCGCCGGGGGAGATCGGGCGCTCTCACTCCTCGGTCACGGCCAGCTCTCGCCCCAACTCCCGATACCGCTTCACCCGATACCGCAGTTGATCGCGCGAGACCTGCAGCAGCCTCGCGGCCTGCGACTGATTCCCTTTTGCCGCACGCAGCGCGCGTTGCACCATCACGAACTCGATCTCATCCAGCGGCACGATCTCTTCATCGTGCTGCGGCGCGACAACGACCGGAATTTGCGCCACGTCGAGCGGCAGCGACCTTCCGCTGAGCACCGGGCCGCTCTCCAGAATCGCGGCGCGCTCCATCAGATTGCGCAGCTCGCGCACGTTGCCCGTCCAGGCGTGCTCGACGAGTCTCCGCTGCAATTCCGGGCCGATCTCCGTGAATCGCTTTCCTGCAGCAGCCCCGAACTGCTGCAGAAAATCGAGCGCAAGCGGAAGGATGTCCTCCACGCGCTCGCGCAGCGGCGGCACGGTGATCGGAAACACGTTCAGCCGATAGAAGAGATCGCCGCGAAAGCGTCCCGCCGCAACTTCCTCTTCGAGCGGCCTGTTCGTACATGCAATCACGCGCACATCGACCGCGATCTCGCGCGAGCCGCCGAGCCGCCTGAGCGTCCGCTCTTCGAGGACGCGCAGCAGCTTGGCCTGCAGCGCGGGCGGCACTTCGCCGATCTCGTCGAGAATCACCGTTCCGCCGTCGCCCAGCTCGAAGAGGCCCTTGCGCGAGCTCTTCGCGTCGGTAAACGCGCCCTTCTCGTAGCCGAACAACTCGCTCTCCACGAGATGCTCCGGCAGCGCCGCGCAATTGAGCGCCTGCAACGGAGCGTTAGCCCGTTGGGATGCCGCGTGGATGTAGCGCGCGACGACTTCCTTTCCCACGCCGGTCTCGCCGCGCAGGAGCACCGTCGTCGCTCCCGCGTTCGCGACCGTGGCGCCGAGGCGGAGCACCTCCCGCATCGCGTGCGACTCGGCGATCATCTTCACGCGCGTGTTGCGCTCGCGCGCGCGGCGCGAGGTCTCCGCATCAAGCCCCTGTCTCTGAAACGCCGAGGCTCGATCGACGAGCCGCAACAACTCGTCCTGATCGACGGGCTTCGAGAGGAAATCCCACGCGCCGAGCTTCATCGCGCGCACCGCATCTTCCACCCGGCCATCCGCCGTGAACACGATCACGACGCTCTCCGAAAGCTTCTCGTGCTGCGCGGCGAGAAACTCGATGCCGTTGCCGTCAGGCAGATTCACGTCGAGCAGCACCACATCCGGCCGCCGCCTCTTCAACGACTCCTCCGCCTCGGACAACCGCGCGGCTTCATCGACCTGATGGCCCGCGCGGACGAGGCGCGCGCGCACGGCCCAGCGCAAGAGCGCTTCATCTTCAACCAGTAGCAAGTGCGCCATGCGCGTGCTCCTCTTCGACGAACGTCGCGATCACCGTCGTCCCCTTTCCAACTTCCGACTGCACCTCGATGCGTCCGCCGTGCTGCTCGACGATCTGCCGGCAGATCGCGAGGCCGAGCCCCGTCCCCTCTTCCTTCGTGGTGAAGAAGGGAACAAAGATCCGCTCCAGATCGGCCTGCGGAATACCGCGGCCGGTGTCGCGCACGATCAACTGCCGCTGGCGATAGACAACGCTGACTGAACCGCCGCGCTCGGTGGCCTGCATGCTGTTGGTCAACAGGTTGACCAAAAGTTGAACGATGAGACCGGAATCGAGCAGCAGAGGCGCGGCGCCGTCCTCGACATCCACCTCGAGCGAGATTCCCTGACGGCGGAGACGCGCCGCGAAGAGCGACGCCACCTCCCGCACGACGCGCCCCAGGTCGACCTCGGTTCGCTGCGGCGGGCGTGGACGCGCCAGGCGCAGCAGCGAGTCGAGCGTGCTCGTCGCACGGCGCAACTCGGCGAGCATCTGATCGACGAGTACGATCGTCCCCTCGTCGCCGTCTTCACTTCGCAACAGCTCGAGTGCGGCGATGACACCGGCGAGCGGATTCTTGATCTCGTGCGTCAGCCCCGCGGCGACTTCGCCGAGCGACGCAAGCTGTTCGGCACGCACCATCTGCCGCGCGATGTTCTCCTCTCGCTGTTTGTGCGCGCGCGCGAGTCCATCGAGATCGTGCGGAATGTCGGGGCGGATGCTCCTCCCGATGCGCGCGATGGGACGGCCGATGACCACCCGCACCGTCCACAACAGCAACAGCAGCACGACGATCCACGCGACACCGGCCAGCGCGAATCGCTTTCGCACGCGCGCAGTCGCCTCGGCCATTGGCTGCGTCAGGTCGAGGCTGAGCTGCATTACGGCGAGACGCGTGAAGCCAGGGTCGTGACATTCATGGCACGTGCGGGCATTCCCCAGCGCGCGCTCGAGAACGAGACGCTTGCTCTCATCGCCGCGGAACGGCACGCCGGAGACCTCGATGATGCGATCGCCGTTCATCGAATAGAGCGTGAGACTCGCGAGCCCATGGGCCGATGCGATGTGCTGCATCCGAGGAACCATCGACATCACGCGATGCTCGGTCGTGGAATCCTCGTAATAAAGGGAAAGGTCGTCGAAGACCAACTCGCCGGCGCTGCTGTTCGCCTGCATCAGATTGTTGATGGCGAAGCGGTACATCAGGAAATAGAGACCGCCGAAGGCGAGCAGGTTGACGGCGATCACCGGAACGAGCGTCCGGATCCGCCAGTCGTGAGTCAGTTCGACGAGCCGCTTCACGATGATGAAGATAAGGAGCGGTGGGGAATTTCGCGCAGCCCCGCGATCACGTCTCGGTGTGCGATCCATCACGCGCTCTGGTGTAAGACGCCATGTTGCGCGGCGCTGGCCTGGTCGTACTGTCCCAGAGCATGGTCAGACAGCAGGCAGCAGGCGGCAGGCAGCAGACAGCAGACAGCAGGCAGCAGACAGCAGACAGCAGGCAGCAGGAGACGACCTTACGCGGGAAGAGATCCACCCTGCTGTCTGCTGCCCGCTGCCTGCTGTCTGCTACCTGCTGTCTGCTGTCTGTGCTGCCTGCTGTCTTCTGTTTCGGCGCGCAGACTCGCAAGCTTGCATCGAAGGACTGCGTCGAATGCCACCAGCCTGTCCTGCAGGAAGCGTCGAAGAAGGACGTCCACGCGCCATTCAAAGACACAAAGGGATGTGAGAGCTGCCATAAGCGGCATGGCATCGTTGGAACTCTGGTCCTCGTCAAAGAAGAACCGGGACTCTGCTTCGATTGCCATAAGAAGCAGGAGGAATCATTCAAAGCGGCGCACGTACACGTGCCCGTCGCACAAGGGAAGTGCAGCAAATGCCACATGCCGCACTCCTCGGACAATCGCGCGCTGCTGCGCGCCGATGGCAATCAGCTCTGCTTCACTTGCCACGACAAAACGAAATTCTCGCAAGCGAGCATTCATAAGCCCGCAGGCGAGAGCTGCCTCAATTGCCACGATCCGCATGCGAGTCCCAATGAGCGCCGTCTGACGAAGCCGCTCGCCGAATTGTGCGCGTCGTGCCATCGCGCGGGCGGCAAGGGTCCGGTGCCACAGCACAATGGCTACACGGTCACTAAGGAATGCACGGTCTGTCACTCACCCCATTCCGCTCCTGAAAAGGGATTGCTCAAGAGCGTGACGCATCCGCCCATCTCCGATTGCTCGAACTGCCATAAGCCTGCATCGGAATCCAGGACACCAGCTCTTGCTACACAAGAGCCCGATCTCTGTTTCACCTGTCACTCCGACAAACAGGACGAGATGAAGAAGGACAAGAATGTCCACGAGGCATTCAAGTCCGGCAGCTGCACGACCTGCCATACGCCGCACACGTCGGATCAGAAGGCGCTGCTCAACAATGATCAGAAGTCTCTCTGTACGACCTGTCACGACTCGATCGACAAGGATCTGAAACTGGCGTCGCATCACAAGCCTGCCAGCGAGGGTCAATGCACGGCCTGTCACGCGCCTCACTCGGCAGCGGCGGGCAAGCTGCTCAAGGCGGAGGGTGAAGCACTCTGCAATCAGTGCCACGCGGAAAAGATCAAAGGCTGGAACGCGGAGAAGACAGTGCACCCGGCGCTCGCGACCGGTTGTGACTCCTGCCACGCGCCGCACGGCAGTGCGAATGCGCGGCTACTGAAGAAGAGCGTGGGCGAGACCTGCCTCACCTGCCATGACGACAAGAAGTCCGAATTCGCGCGACGCGTGGTACACGTTCCCGTGCGCGAAGGAGCATGCGCGGCGTGCCACGCACCTCACGCGTCGCCTAATGAGAAGCTGCTCGTTACTTCGCCGGACAAATTGTGCATTGGCTGTCATAAGGCGCTGCTCGCATCGCGGGGCGATCATGTACATGCACCGGCCGCATCCGGCGAGTGTCAGACGTGTCACTCGCCGCACTCCACGGACCGCCCTGCCCTACTGAAGGACGAGACGGCAAAACTCTGTAATACTTGTCATGACGACGTCGCGACGAGCCTCCAGAAAGCCAAGTCGGTTCACCCCCCTGTGCTCGCCGGCTCGTGTGAAAGCTGTCACGATGTGCACGGCTCGCCGGAACAAGCGAACCTCAAAGGCAATGCACGCCTCGTCTGTCTCGGCTGCCACACCGCGATGAACGAGAAGATGCGCCGCGGTGGCGCGCGCATTCATGCACCGGTGGCCGAAGGCAAGTGCATGGCCTGCCATAACGGACATGCTTCCGAGAACAACGCCCTACTCAACAAGCCCATCGCGCAGCTCTGTGCCGGCTGTCATAAGACTGACACCGAGGCGATGCAGAAGGCGCATAACAACTATTCGTTGGCGAAGGCTGACTGCACGACGTGTCACGATCCGCACTTCTCACAGAAGAAGGGACTCTTCAACCCGTACGGCCACAATCCGTTCGTCGATGGAGATTGTGTCGCCTGTCACGTCGCAGCAGAAAAGCCTGGATCGCCGGCCACACTCAATGCACAACCGCCCGAGCTCTGCGAGACCTGCCATGGCGATTTTCCCGACAAGTACCGCAAAGGAACCTGGGTCCACGAGCCTGCGAAGAAGGGCTCTTGTCTCTCGTGTCACACACCGCATGCCGGACGTGCGAAGCATCTGATCGCACGACTCGGCACCTCGCTCTGCACCGACTGCCACGCCAGCATCGCGAAGCAGCTCGTCGAGCCTGTGGTGCATGAGCCGGTTAGGAAAGGTGAGTGCATCAGTTGTCATAGTCCGCATGTCGCCGAGAATGCGAAGGGGCTGAAGAAGAAGGGTGAGGCACTCTGCTTCACGTGCCACGAAGGGTTGGCGAAGCTCAAGAATGCGGCCTCTGTTCATCCGCCGTTTGCGGGCGGCGATTGCGACACCTGCCACGCGCCACACGCGTCTGCCAACGCACGGCTGCTCGTCGACGATCCGAATTCACTCTGCCGCACATGCCACGATCCGGCAGACGCGAGGCTCGCCACGGCTCACAAGCATTTCCCATCAGCGGCGTTGCAATGCGTCTCCTGCCACAATCCGCATGGATCGAGTCAACAACATCTCATCCGGTCGAAGCCACACGAGGTCTTCAGCGGCTGCGCACGGTGCCACGACACGACCGGGCCGAAGCCGTCGGCCCTCCAGACGAAGACGCCGACCGAGCTTTGCTATCGCTGTCATGCACCGATTCGCGCTGCAGCACAGAAGCCGGGCGCACATAAAGCGCTCGAGTCGGGCTGCACGACGTGTCACACACCGCACACCGCGGACGAAAAGGGCCTGATCAAAGGAAACGACGAGCGGACGATCTGTCTTGGCTGTCACAAGAAGATCAAGGAACAACAGGATCACTCGGTTTCCGTTCATCCATTGAAGGCCAACGGCGGACGCTGCACGAGTTGCCATGAGCCTCATCAGTCCGACAATCCGCATCTGCTCAAGGGTGACATCACGGCGGTCTGCTCGAAGTGTCACAGCGGGCATGCGCAATTCGGACATCCGGTCGGCTCGAACGTCATCGATCCGCGTACGAAGCAAGCAATGAACTGCCTGGCGTGTCATTCGCCGCATGGCTCGCAGAATCGGATGATTCTGCGTGCCGATCCGCAGCGCGCGCTCTGCGTCGAATGCCATGCCTCGGGCGACTCGATGAGCGTCCAGCATGCGCAGTAGCGTCATCGCGCTGATGTTGCTGGCCGCCAGCGTTGCAGCCGAAGAATCGCTCAGCTATCGAACGGTCACGATCTTCAATCAGCATCTCTATCTCGGCACATTTTCGCGGCCGCACGCGATTGCGTTCGACACGAAGCATCAGGAACTGTGGATCGCTGACACCGGAAACGGCGCGATCTCCGTCCATCGTTCCGACGGAGGCGAGCTCTATTCGTTTTCGTCGCGGCGTCATCTCAACGATCCCGTGCGCGTGGCCGTCGCACCGAATGGCAACATCGCCGTGGTTGAGGGGGACCGGCGGCATGTCCGGCTGTTCAACTATCGGGGCGTGTACAAAGGAGATGTGGCGCTGAGCGGCGTCGAAGGTTTGCCGATCATCGGCGCTGTCACGTACGACGCGGATGGAAAACTCTATGTGGCCGACAATCAGTCGGCACAGATCTTCATCTTCGATCCCGATGGCCGTAAGCGGGCGCAATTCGGGAGCCGAGGAACGGATGAAGGGCAGTTCCGGTCGATCTGCGGGATCGCGGTCGGAACCGATGGAACGATTTATGTCGCAGACCAGCAGGCGCTGGCCGTGCAGTTGTTCGACTCGCAGGGCAATTTCATACGCGGGTGGGGCCGGCACGAGATGGGCGCCGCGAACTTCTCTCTTCCGTCGGGGATCGCGGTCGACTCCGCGGGACGGATTCTCGTGACCGATGAGCTGCGGCATCAGGTCAAGATCTTCAATCGCGACGGCGAGCTGCTCTTACAATTCGGCGGTCTCGGATTCGGTGAAGGGCAGTTGTCGTTTCCCTCCGATCTCTGCGTAGATGACAAGGACAATATCTATGTCGTCGAGCGCGGAAACTCGCGCGTACAGGTGTTTGGGGTCGTCACAACGGGCCGATAAGGCCTTCCGCAATCCCGGAAACGGTCCTGCGGGGGGTCATGTGGAGTCCTGTGGGGCGACAGGCGCCCTCGCCTGTCGGCTCGGTGCACAGGCGAGGGCGCCTGTGCCCCCACCGGAAGTGACGAAAATCACGTCGCGCAGTGTTTGATTCCGAGGTTTCTTGTGCGCACTGCGGAAATCTACGCGTCGTCTTGTCACCAAAAGTCGCGCATAAAACCATTCTTCCCGCCTCAAAGACATCGATTGGGGAATTGCACGCAGTGATTGTGGGGAAATTCGCGCATGTGGGAAGGCACACCGAGTGACGTGCGTATGTGACGGCATCGGACAGGTCTCGTCGATACAAGCATTTACACGACGAACACACCACTGTGACCCGCATGGCACCGCCATCGCTCAAGGAAGAGAGCAGATGACCTCCGGAGGTAATCGGAGGCTACAAGGAGAGTAAAGGACCATGCGGAAACTCACAGTCATCCTGACAGTTCTGATGGCCATCGCGGCGATGCCGCTGCTGGCGCAGAGCAACTACCATTACAACGAGAACATGAACTGTTCCGATTGTCACTCGATGCACGCCAGTGCACACAACAACCTGACCGACGGCTCGGCGATCACGGCCATCAATGGGGCCTCCTCACCAAACCGTGCGATCAATCCGTACTATCCGGCTCCGAATCCGGGACCGGGCCGCGCAAAACTCCTCAAGAACGACGACGTTTGCTCGACCTGCCACAAGGATCAGACCTTCGCGCCTGACGTCTATGGCGACAACGTGAATGGCTACATCCGCTCAGGCGGCGGCGTGCGCGAAGGCGTGACCGGCGGCGGCCATAAGATCGGCTCCACGCTCGCAGCTCCGGGCTACAAGAGCGATGTCATCAACTACTTCCCGGCCGGCTCCACGCTCGAGTGCGTGAGCTGCCACTCCCCGCACGGCAGCGCGAACTTCCGTAACCTCGTTCCGTACGCGCTCCGCACAACTGCCGGTTACAACGCGGTCATGGCACCGAGCGTCTCGAAAGCAGCGACGTTCGACGCGACCAAGGACGTCACGGTTCTCAACGGTAGCACCTACGTGTTCGGCTCGGGCACGATGCAAAACTACTACGGCCGCAACGCGGTGCTTTATAGTCGCGTCGCCGACGGTTCCGAGTACAACTACAACGGTGCGAAGTCGAGCAACCGTATGGACCAGTTCTGCGGTATCTGCCACGGCAACTTCCACGGCGGCGATGACACGACCGACGTCGTCGGTAACGGTACCGATTTCGTTCGTCACCCGACGGGCGTCGTCAAGATCGGATCGTTTGCCAGCGCCACTGCCGCTTCCAATCTGAAGGTTTACCAGGCAGCAGCTGCGCAGACAGCAGCGACCGACTCGCCGGGCTGCCTCACCTGCCATAAGGCGCACGGCAACAATAACCCGTTCGCGCTCATCTATCCGAGCCCGACTGGTGCCGATACGACCGAAGAAGGCGACGGCGCCTACAAGACCCTTTGCAAGTCCTGCCACGGTATGGGCGGCAGCATCACGCCGTTCTAGAGTTTCAAATCCCTATCAGCGAGAGGCCGGCCAGGTGCCGGCCTCTTTTCGTTTGGAGCCGGCGCGCCCCTGTGACGAGCGCCACATCGAGACGTGACTTCTCGCCCATTGCGCGCGAAACGAAATGCTTAACCTCGACAGCGGCGAGACGGAAACATGCCCCGGTCATCTGCACTCATTCTCTTCATCGTGCTCACGCTCTTCTGCGTCGAGACGGCCGTCGCCGGCGACTGGCACTACGGCGCGAGCATGGTCTGTTCCGACTGCCACACGCAGCACAATTCGAACGAAGGGCAGCCGATGCGGACGGACAACAATCCGACTCCGGCACCGCTGCTCCTTCTGCGCGGCACGACCATCGAGCTCTGTCTCTCCTGCCATGACGGCTCGAATCCGAATGCGCCGGATGTCCTGTCGCCGACGACCCTGACCACCGCTGCCGGCGCGTTCCCGAGCAGCGGCGCTTCATCCACCGATCACGCTCATCACCTCGGCTCTCCCACACCCGAGGTGCCGCCCGGCGGCACGATCGCAATGATCGTCACCTGTACGACCTGCCATGACCCGCATGGCAATGACAATTACAGAAACCTTCGCCCTGACCCTACGCGCAGCAGTCTGGCTCCCGTCTCGGTCAACACTGTCCAGTCTGTTCGTGCTGACGGCACGAATCCGAGCTCCGTCTATGCTCCGTCGAACATCATCTACAAGAGCGGCGTCTCGAAATGGTGCGGTCAATGCCACGGCGACCCGACCCATCACTCCGTCGACAAGAAGATTTCCGGCTCGACTGTAGCCGACTACACGATCTGGACTAACGCGACGCTGCAGCGCGTGCCGGTCTCGAGTCCGGCGGACAACACGATTCCCAGCACGGACGACGAGACGAACTGTCTTTCGTGCCATAAGGCGCATGGCTCCGACAACCCCCGCGCCACGATCTATGCCGATGGCGTTTCGATGGACTCCACCTGCCAGGAGTGCCACAACCCATGAGAGCAGTCATGGCACTCCTCTGTTGCCTGGCGGCGAGCGTTTGTATGGCCAAAGGCGGCGCGTATCGACAGACGGCACACGGCGACACGGCGCGAGGCCCGCAGCGCCGCACCGACGTTCCACGCGGATCCTGTCTTCAATGTCACGACCAACAGGCTGACGGCCGTTCCGCGATGCAATTGCGCGAAGACCGCGGACTCTTCGCCGCGAACGACGACAATCTCTGCTTCGTCTGTCACGCCGCCCCGTCGCAATCCGGCGCATTCCCCGGCAATGCAACCTGGGCGCAATCCGCACACGCAATCCAGCAGGCGAGCCGCTGCACGACCTGTCACGATCCGCACGGCACACGCGACGCGAATGACGTCGTCCCTTCCATGCTCGAGAAGCGCGAGGCCGCGCTCTGCTCCGAATGTCATGACGGCACGCGCGGACCGGACATCCGTACGCAACTGACCAGGCCCTATGTCCACGGCGCGTGGTCGCGCGGAGCGCACGATGCGCATGAAGGCGGCGATGCGGCTCGCTACGCGGCGTTTCCGCTCAACAACCGGCACGTCAGTTGTTCCGACTGCCACAACGCACACGAAGTCATCCGGGATCCGGCGCCTTCGTCATCCGACCGCACCAACCGTCTCGCCGGCGTGTCCCGCGTGCAGGTCGTGAACGGGGGCGCCGGTGTGGTTCCCGCCTATCGATTCGTTGCACCAACGGACCCTGGCGACGAGCGCGAATACGAGGTTTGTTTCAAGTGTCATTCGTCGTGGACGAAGCAGCCGGCCGGACAGCCCGACCTCGCGCGCCTGACGAATCCAGCCAATCCATCGTTTCATCCCATTCAGAGCGAAGGGCGCAACACGCGCATCGATCCCGGCGCATTCACAAATGGCTACGACACGCGCAGCATCATCACCTGCAGCGATTGTCACGGCGGCGACGACTCATCAGTGCGCGGCCCACACGGCTCGTCCAATCGGTACCTGTTGCGCAAGCCACAAGACGAGATCTGCTTCGACTGTCATACGAATAGCGTCTATGCGGCTGGAGCCGGCAATGCAAGCCGTTTCCAGCCGCACGCATTACACAATGCCGCGCGTATCGGATGCACGGCCTGTCATGACGCACACGGCAGCACGCGCAACGGCGCGCTGATACTCACGACCGGTTTCCCCGGCATCACCACTTTCATTCAGACACCTGTTGGCGGCTCCTGCACATCGAGCTGCCACGGCGTCAAGACGTATGGCGTGAGCTATCCGCGATGAGAGTCCGTCTGACAGCCGCATTGCTCGTTCTGCTGCCGTGCGCAACCGCACACGCAGAGGAGCTATTCGGCCGCGCGATGCTCTCTTATGAAAGCCGGGATGGCAACACGTCATCGGCGAGCGGATTTCGTCAACAATACGACCTCCGCCTCAACAAGGTTCTGACGACGACATCTCTGGTGCGGCTCTATTGCCGCATCGATGACTTCCGGGGAACACAGGACTTTGCGGCGATCGCGCGCGACCATCGCTCAACACAAATCCAGCCACTCGCAGAGGTCCTGTGGAATCCCGGCACAATCCAGATCCTCGCGCGCAACGAGTGGCTCACTCTCCGATCCAGCGACGGCGACTCCCGATCCACGCGCACGATTCAGCGCTCCGTTGGCAGCCTTACGTGGCAGCCTGACGAGCTGCCGGTCACCCACATTCTGGCCAGCAGAAACGCAACGCGCGACGAATCGGCGGCCACCGACCTCACAGACGATTCGGTGGTCACATCGGTTCAGTATCACTGGCGCGGCCTGCAGGCGACGGCCGAAGGGCGCTATTTCAATTCAGCCGATGCTGTCGCCGGATACGGCCGCACGACGACGACCCATGCCGGAGGACTGAGCTGGGCCTCGACACACTTTGGCGACAAGCTCGTGATCTCCGCTGATGCCACGACTCAGTTCATCAGTCTCGAGGAGAGCGCGACAGGACGAACCACGACCTCCGTCCCCACGCCGCTGACCATCAGCCACGCACTTACCTCGATCGATGAAACACCACTCGACTCGCGCGATCATCCATTGACGGCCAACGCTGCGCTCACCGACTCCAATCTCAGCACCAGTGCCGGAATCTCGCTCGGGCCCGACAGCGCGTCGTTCCAGAATCTCGCCGTCGATCTCGGCCACGTCGACCGGATGGACGAGCTCCGCGTCATCGTTCGCGATGCTGCCGGAAATCCTCTGCAGCATGGCGGAGGCCCTGTCACGTGGGACGCCTACACGAGCGACGACGGACAACTGTGGCGCCTCATTCCATCCGCGAGCACGACCTTCAACGGGCCGCTCTCGTTCTACTCGATTTCGTTCACACTGACGACTGGCCGCTGGTTCAAGGTCGTCAACTTCGGCGTGAACGCCGATCCCACGTTCATTACAGAACTGCAAGCCTACTATCACACGACGATCCCAGCGGGCAGCTCTCGCAATGGGTCGCAGAACAACTTCAACAGCGCGACAACGATCACGTTTCAACCCTGGAAGCAGCTGACCGCGGCTTATACCGGAATCTACGCTTCATTGCGGGAACGGTTCGCGGGTCGCGATGCCACGACCAGCACGGATCTCGAACATCTCGTCAATCTTCAATACGATCTTAGGCATCACGTCTCTCTCCGCGGTCAACTCGTACGGAGAACCGCCGACACGTATACCGGGCGGACCGACATCCTCAATGACACGACCGCGTTCATCGACTACTCACCGACTCGCCAGCTGCACATGACACTGGAGCTTGGTCAGCAGGACGAGACGGTACAAGACAGCCGCTTCACGCTGGACACCCGAGCGCTCCATATCACGGCGTTCATCATCCGCTCGGTTTCGCTTTCGGCGGATGCCGGGGTCCAGACCCAGTCGATTGCAGGCAACGACGCAGCGAATCGCAATTACGTCAGTTTCACTGGAAACGTCCAATTGCTGCCTTCGCTGCGCATGCTCCTCAACGGAACACTGCAGCGCATCGAATCGCGCTCCAGCGATCCCGCGGTGCAGTTGCTCGGGGCAGAGCGGGATGAGCGTGTGTACTCCGACTTCATCTGGCGTCCCGGCCGGCAGTTGCAGCTCTCGGCGAAATTCGGGTGGGCAGCCGGAACGACGACGTCAGGCTTTACACAGCGCTATCACGCTGACTGGTTTCCCTTCGGCGACGGCACGGTCTCGCTCGCAGGCTCTTATGACCAGGATGTCGATCCCACAGTCAATCGGCGTGCGCGGCGTCTGCTCTTCAATCCTCGCTGGCTGATGAATCGCTGGGTCATGTTCGACATCAATTACACCTCCGTCACGACGAGTCTCGCAACGAGCTCGCTGCGGCAACGTTCCCTTTATGCCACGGTCACCTTCACGAAATGAGGCAATCGATGACTTCCAGGCGCTCGCTCTTACCATTCGCGATTCTGCTGCTGGCGGCGTGCGGCACGACGAATCAACAGACGCGTTTCGTGCATGCGAACGCCGACCTTGGCGCGATCAAGAGTGTCGCGGTTCTTCCCTTCGACAGCCTCGCGCAGGACAGAACCTCAGGCGACAAAGTCCAGAAGATCTTCTATCTCGAGCTCCTGTCGCTCGACGTCTTTCAGGTGAGCGAGCCGGGACAGGTCACTAAGCTCGTGCGGTCGTGGGGAGTCACCACCGATGCACTCGGGCCGGCCGACTATCAGAAGATCGGCAAGGAGCTCGGAGTCGATGGCATCTTCGCCGGCAGCGTCGTCGATTATGGCGAAGGTCACAGTGGATCGACGGCGACGCCGGAGATCACGATTCAGTTGCGGCTCATCGAGACGCATAGCGGAACGACGATCTGGTCCGTCGGACAGACGCGAAGCGGCGCCGGCGTCTCCACGCGCCTCTTCGGTATTGGCGGTGAATCGCTCACCGAGGCCGCACGCCGCGTCGTACGCCGCGAATTGGGGACGCTGCTCAAATGAGGCACTCTCTTGCATCGGTTGCCGTCGCTCTTCTCCTCCTTGCAGGAGGAACTGCGACTGCATCTGCTGCGACCCTCGTATTGATGCCGCTCGATAACGTAGGCGGCGATCAGAGCGCCTATGAGACGCTTCCTCCGCTCATTGTGAAATCGCTGCAAGCCCGAGGTTGGACAGTGGCGAGCGGCGTGGAAGTGGAGACACTGCTCGAGCAGCGCCGCGTCCGGTATTTCGATTCGCTCGATGGTGAAGTGCGTCGCGAGCTTCTGACCCGCTACAACGCATCTCAAATTCTCACGGTCACCGTCTATGCTTATGCGCCGATCCGTAATGCATCGATCGGACTCGCGGCGCAGCTTGTCGATGCGACAGGCGCGCCACAATGGTCCAGCGTTGCCGGGCTTACAAGCGGCGATACGGAACGCGCGCTCGGACTCGGAAAGAAGGAGTCTCTCGAGGCCATGGCTCCGCAAGCCATCGCCGCGCTGCTGCGCGGCTTTCCCTGCGGCTCTTGCACAATGGTTCATGGATCGGCTCCGCGCGCCGGCCTGATGCGCCGGGCGTTGTCGTTTCGAGACTCCGAGCTCGATCATGCGCGGCGCATCTGCATTCTTCCCTTCGACAATGAGTCGACCGCACCCGATGCGGTGCGTCTGGTCGCCGGAATCCTTTCGCTACGTTTGTCGGCCGCGGGTTTCCAGCTAGTCGATCCATCGACATTGCGCGCGGCCGCGCTGAATGCTCACGTCTCCTTTCACAACGTCGGATCGCAGGATCTGCGCAAACTCGAAAAAGCTGTCGGCACATCGTTGTTCCTGCGGGGCACCATCTACGGTTTCGACGATCCCGCCATTCACAATGGGACGACGCCGGCACTCGATCTCGAAGCGACGCTCGTCGACGTCGCCGCGGGAAAAGTTCTCTGGGCGGTACAGGACAACCGCAAAGGGACCGACTACATAGGGTTTCTCATGCTCGGCGCTGTGTCCAACAGCGTGACGCTTACGGATCGCGTGGCGGCGGAAATGATCGCCACAGCAAGGATCAATCATGAAAAGAATTCTCCTTCCAATGATCGCCCTCCTGTTGCTTCCCTTGTACGCAAGCGCCGGCAGCCGGACGCTGGCGAAGGTCAACGGTGAACCGGTCAGCGCACAGGACATCGTCGACCTCTTCTCCGACCGCCATAGCGGTCACGCGAAATTCCTCGGCGGAAATGCCGAGGCAAGAGAGTTTTTGAAGATCGTCATCGACGACAAGCTGTTGGTGCAGGAGGCGTACGAGATCGGAATCGATCATGATCCGACCGTCGTGAAGCTCGCGGGGGATCTCGAGCGAACGCGTACAGAGAGCTTTCTCATCAAGTCCGAGATCGAGTCCAAGGCCAAACCCACGGAGGACGAAATCAAAGAGGCTTGGAAGAAGCTCGATGTGCTGGTTCTGATCCGGCAGGTGCGGGTCGACACGCGCGCGGAAGCCGAGGAGACACGAAGGGCGATTCTGAACGGGGCCGACATCGATGCGCTGGCGCGAGAGTGCTCGAGTGCCGAGACACGCACGCATGGCGGCCGCGAGATCGTCAATTGGGGACGAATGGAGCCGGTGTGGGAAGACGCCGTGTTCAAGCTGGAGCCGGGCGAGCTCTCTGAGGTCATCGCGACGCGCGACGGCTTCGAGATCGTTCTTGTCGAGAATCGAGAACAGGTCGAATTACCGCCGTTCGACAAGGTCAAGGACCAGATCATGGGAGTCTTGACCGAGCGGCATCTCGAAGCCCGTAAGAACGCATTTTCAGACGAGCTTTATCAGCGCTATCACGTCGTCCGCAACCCCTGCGACTGTACGCCGGCTGCTCTGATGAAGTCTGCCTCGGACACTGTGCTCGCAACGTGGGATCAGAATGGGCGGCTCACGGTTGGTGAGGCATTCAATGAAGCGGATCTGCGCAAGCTGGCTGCTCTGCCGCCACAACGTGCACGCTATGAAATCGAGTCGCGTATCCGTTCGACGATCAATTCACCGGTTCTGATGCTCGAGGCTACGGCTCGTAATACGGCTGCCGATGCGAGCATTGCCGAAGAAGTCCGCAAGTATCGTGAATACATCATGGAAGCGATCCTCTTCCGCGATCACGTCTTCAAGGGACTTGCCGCTACTGAAGATGAAACGCATAAGTACTATGAAGAGCACAAGGCGGAGTTCGTAGCGCCGGAACAGCGGCATGTCGCCCAGATCCTCCTCTCGAGCGAGAACGAAGCAGAGCAGGTGCGAAAGACTCTGCATGAAGGACTCGAGTTCAACGCGGCCGTCAAACGTTTCTCACGCGATCCGATTTCTGCCATGCAGGAAGGAGATCTCGGCTGGATCACCGCGGACAAAGTGCCGGCCGGCTTCAAGGATGTACTGACCCTCGCCGCAAACGAGACCTCGAAGCCGCTTCATTCGCCGAGCGGCTGGCATCTGGTTCGTGTGCTCGAAATCACGCCATCGCGCCAACTGGCGTTCGATGAGGTCAAAGAGAAGGTGCAGGCGAAATGTCTCGATCTCAAGAAACAGGCAGAGCGCGAGCGCTGGATTCAGAAGCTGCGCGCCGCATCGAAGATCGAAGTCGATGACGCGGCGATCGCCGGGTTCGTCAAGGACAACGAGTTCACAGGAGCGACGCCGCCACAGCACAAGATGCAATAGCACTGAGTTCTGAGTTCTGAGTACTGAGTTCTGAGTCGTTCCCGTCATCCCGAGCGGGCGACGTCGCGCAGCGCCGCGACTGAGTAAGAGAAACTCGCGGTGCTCTAGCCGTCAGTTTCCTTCTCCCCTCCGCGAGGGGAGAAGGTGCGCGAAGCGCGGATGAGGGGTTCGTGCAACGCGCGAACAAGAGCCCCTCATCCGCCTTCGGCACCTTCTCCCCCGTGCG
>JACXTT010000484.1_pt1 | contig 67665 bp, 66 predicted proteins | sample 9270951 | NCBI WGS metagenome assembly JACXTT01 (sample SAMN15532306, study PRJNA645909) | rock metagenome | isolation source: weathered quartz diorite | place: Puerto Rico | collected 2017-06-21 | reverse complement strand
GGCGTACTCGGCAATTCCGATGGAATCCGCCGTGCGTTCCCGGCCTGGGCGACCCTTCCCGGCCCCAGGTGGTTAGCCATGGGGCGGCAATGGCACCTGTTCTTTGCTTGGCTCTTTGTGATCAATGGCTTGATCTTTACCGTGTATGCATTGGCAAGTCGACATGTCACGCGTGATCTGGCGCCGACCCGTAAAGACTTGCGGAGCATCGGCGAATCTATTAGAGATCATCTGGTGCTGCGACATCCTGTCGGTGAAGCAGCCAAGCAGTACAATGTCCTTCAAAAACTGGCCTATGCGGGTATTCTCTTCATTGTGGCCCCGTTGATCGTCCTCACCGGTCTGGCGATGTCGCCGATGATCGATACGGCGTTCCCCTGGCTCTTGACCTTGCTCGGAGGTCGCCAATCTGCGAGGACGCTTCACTTCATCGCCTGCTTCTCATTCGTCGGGTTCATCATCATTCACATCCTCCAGGTGATCCTCACCGGATTCTTCAACAACATCCGTTCGATGGTCACCGGGTGGTTTACCGTCAAACATGGAGGAGTGAGCCATGAAGGATGAACGTGCGATGCGACGGCGAGACTTCCTTAAAGGCAGCTTGGGTGTCGCGAGCCTGGTTGCTCTGTCTGGCTGCGATAATCTTTCGCAAAGCCACTGGTTTCCGTCCATCCTCAGCAAGACCGAACGGTTGACGGAAGCCGCGCAGCGAGCGGTGACTCCCAAGAATGCGCTTGCCAAGGAATATGGTGAAGCCGAAATTTCGAGGGTATTCCCCGCGAACGGGAGTACCAATCCCGGTACAGAACAGTATGCCGAACATGTCGTGCAGAACTTTTCACAATGGACCTTGGAGGTCGCGGGATTGGTCCAAGCTCCGAGAAGTTGGTCGCTTGCGGCGTTGAAAGAACTCCCTTCGCGGACTCAAATTACGCGCCACGACTGTGTAGAGGGGTGGAGCGCCATCGGAAAATGGACCGGCGTGCCGATCGGTGACTTGATGCGAGAGGTCAAACCGCTGCCGAATGCGCACTATGCGGTGTTTCACTGTGCCGACGTGGATGATGAAGGGATCGCCTACTATGAGAGTATGGCCGTGGCTGATTGTTATCATCCCCAGACGATTCTGGCTTATGAACTCAATGGTGCACCATTGGATATTCCGCACGGGGCCCCGCTTCGTCTTCGCTTCGAACGACAGCTTGGGTACAAACATGCAAAATATGTCATGAAGATTGAACTGGTCGACTCCCTTGCCGGCATCGGTGGCGGGAAGGGAGGCTATTGGGAAGATCAGGGGTATGAATGGTACGCCGGGATCTAAGCAGGATCATGACCGAGTGCAGCCCGGTATCGTGAAGGCTCACCGCCGGCCGTCATACCAGACGGAGAGCTGCTTTTTGTCATGCAAGGTCTTTCGCGGAAGGAAAAGGACTCGAAAGATTTGCCCGGCAATTTCCCGGCCTGAGTAGAGCGAGATTTTGCGTGTCGATGTCTCCAGCGGATGTTTGGTCAAGATGGTGAATTGAAGGCCGTGTCGTCGCCCCCATTGCTTGAGCTGTTTACTGAGTGCGATTTCGTCCAATGCATAGAGGGTCTGGTCGAACCCGCCGACATCTTCAAAGGCATCGCGGCGGCATACGACCAAAGCGCCCGCGGCCCAGCGGAACAGAACCGAGGTGCCGGTCCAGATGCGTAGCGTCACGTGTGCCCACCAAGGCAGTCCGTCCATACGCAGGGTGCTGCCGCACCCGACGTGTTTTCCTGCTTCGACCAATTGAAGAATTTCGGCAAGCAACCCAGGACTGAGCAGACTGTCCGCATCTAAAAAGAGCAACCAGTCACCGGTTGCATGAGCGGCCCCGGCATTCCTCGCCCTACCGATTTGATTGATTGGTTCGAAGACCACCTGAGCACCCGCCTGTCTTGCCAGCTCGGCGGTGGTATCCGTCGAATTATTGTCAACCACGATGACGTCCGATGTGAAACCAGGCGTACGAGTGGCGGCGACCGATTCGCTGACGGATTGTAGACATCGTTCGATCAGGCGCGCTTCGTTGAAGGCCGGAATGATGACGGAGAGATGCATGGGACAGCTATCATGCCATAGCTGCTATGAGCGGCGAAATGGGAAATCAATCTGAGCCGTGACGGAGAATGGGTCGTGAGGGATCGGCAGCTGGACGTGGAAGACACGATCGAGCGGGGATGTCTCCTCATCGATATGGTGTGTCAAGCCCTTGGGGTGCGCTCGAAACTCGCAGATGATGCGAAAGTCATTCTCGTACGGATAGCTTTCCGCCATCTCAAAACCGATGCGATTCCGTTCAGGTTGACAATCCTCATACGTGTCAAAGGTGTTGAGCACTGTCGCGGGACTTACCCCGGCAGCGGGTGTTAACATGACGATCAAGAGAAGCCACATGGTCGACCCTCGCTTTTAATCGTACAAACGCCCACATTCTCCTGTCAGAGTGTCACTCACAACCGTCCGGCTGTCCAATATTTTCCTTAATGTTCTCACCGCTACATTGAGGCACGAGGATGAATCATGATTCAGTGTAACTAAACGAGGACATCGCTACTATTAGAGTAAACCCTAGAGCTAATCGGTCACGCATAGATGTCCCATGCGTGGTAAGATGCCGCCGATGCCCCTCATGCAGTTCCATCCGATCATTGTTGAATGGTTCTCTTCGAGCGTCGGCCGGCCGACTGATGTCCAAATCCAAGCATGGCCGGCGATTCACTCCGGAGCGGATGCGTTGATTGCCGCGCCGACCGGTTCGGGAAAAACCCTCGCGGCTTTTCTTGCCTGTATCGATAGCCTGTTCAAACAGGCCCTTGCCCGCGAACTGGATGACCGCACGCAGGTTCTCTACATATCGCCCCTCAAGGCGCTCAGTAACGACGTGCAGAAGAATCTGCAGAAACCGCTGATCGAGATCGGGCAATTGGCACTGCAAGCCGGACTCTTGATGCCGGAGCTGCGTGTGTTGGTGCGGACCGGGGACACCCCGATGCCGGATCGCCAGCACATGCTCAAGCGGCCACCCCATATTCTTGTCACGACTCCCGAGTCGTTGTTTATTCTGTTGACGGCCGAAAAGAGTCGACGGCTTTTGCAGACGGTCAGAACGGTCATCGTCGACGAAATTCATGCGCTCGCGCCCAACAAGCGCGGCGCGCATCTCGCGCTGTCGTTGGAACGATTGGAAGCGCTGACGATGAAGAACCCGCAGCGGATCGGACTCTCTGCAACGCAACAGCCGATCGAATTGGTGGCGGACTTTCTGGTGGGGACTCGGCCTCATCCGACGATCATCGACGTGGGGCATCGACGGGAGTTGGATCTCGCGATCGAGGTGCCCAAGGACGAGTTGAGCGCGGTGGCGACGAATGCCATCTGGTCCGATGTCTACGACCGTGTTGCAGAACTCGTTCGACAACATCGTTCGACGTTGGTTTTTGTGAATACACGGCGTCTGGCAGAGCGAGTGTCACACTATTTGGAAGACCGCTTGCGAGACCTTGGACCGGATGCGGTCGCGGCCCATCATGGCAGTCTCTCGCGGCAGATCCGGCTGTCGGCCGAGGAGCGATTGAAGAGCGGTCAAACACGCGTGGTGATTGCAACGGCGTCGCTCGAACTGGGTATCGATGTGGGGACGGTCGACTTGGTCTGTCAGATCGGCTCGCCTCGAGCCATCGCGACGGCATTACAGCGGATCGGTCGTGCGGGACATTGGATCACCGCCATTCCCAAAGGTCGCCTGTTTGCGATGACGCGGGACGAGTTGCTGGAGTGTGCGGCATTAGTGCGAGCCATTCGCGCCGGAGTGCTGGACCGGATCGAGATCCCGCCCGCGCCGATGGATATTTTGGCACAGCAGCTTGTGGCTGCGGCGGCGACCCAGACTTGGACAGAAGAGGATCTCTTTGCATTGTGTCGGAGGGCCTATCCTTACCGAGACCTGTCACGTGAGGAATTTGCGCAGGTCCTTCGCATCCTGGCGGATGGTATCGCAACGCAACGGGGACGAGGGCTCGCATACCTCTATCATGACCGGATCAATCATCGGCTCAAAGGAAGACGAGGCGCGCGATTGGCGGCGATCACGTCGGGCGGCGCCATTCCCGATACCGCCAACTACGCGGTGGTGGCTGAGCCGGACGGGACCGTGGTGGGTTCCGTCGACGAAGATTTTGCCGTTGAGAGCCTTGCCGGTGACATTATGCTCCTGGGCAATACGTCCTGGCGGATCAAAGGGGTTGAAGCGGGAAAGGTGCGAGTGGAGGATGCACAAGGGGCGCCGCCGAACATCCCGTTCTGGCGAGGAGAGGCTCCGTCTCGGACAACCGAGCTATCTGCTGCTGTCGCCTCGCTGCGGCAAGAGATTGCCGATAGGTTGATATCACCCGATCCGGCTGCGAACCATCGGCGCTCAGCGATCAGCTTTCTGAAGGTGGAATGCGCCTTGGATCAGCGCGGAGCTGAGCAGGCGGCGGCATACGTCGCCTCCGGGATCGAAGTGTTAGGCGCGGTTCCCACCCAGGACCGTATTATTGCCGAACGGTTCTTCGATGAGAGTGGAGGGATGCAGCTCGTGATCCATGCCCCGTTCGGTGGACGGATCAACAAGGCCTGGGGACTCGCGCTACGCAAGCGATTCTGTGTAGCCTTTGATTTCGAATTGCAAGCGGCTGCGACAGACAACGGAATCGTCATTTCCTTGGGTGAGCGCCACAGTTTTCCGCTCGAATCGGTATTCGGATATCTTCACAGCCGCACGGTACGGGACGTGCTGATTCACGCTCTGCTGCAGGCGCCGATGTTTATGACGAGATGGCGGTGGAACCTGAGTCGCGCGCTGATGCTGCTTCGTTTTGCCAACGGCAAGAAGGTTGCGCCTCAGATTCAACGGATGAAAGCGGAGGATTTGTTGGCGGCTGTGTTCCCCGACGCCCTCGCATGTCAGGATAACATGGTCGGTGAACGCCTGAGGCAGATTCCTGATCATCCGCTGGTCGCGGAGACCATACGCGATTGTTTGACGGAAGCCATGGATCTTGATGGACTGACACGAGTGCTCACGCGGATCGAGACTGGCGTCATTGGATGCCTTGCCGTGGATACCCCGATACCGTCACCGGTTTCCCATGAAATCCTGAATGCCAATCCATACGCGTTTCTGGATGATGCGCCGCTAGAAGAGCGCCGGGCTCGCGCGGTAGAGATGCGGCGAATGCTTCCAACGGAGATGGCGGGCCAGGTCGGCGCACTTGATCCGGCGGCCATTGAGGAAGTGCAGCGGGAGTCATGGCCCGTGGTTCGCGATTCGGACGAATTGCACGATGCGCTGCTGACCCTGGTTTGGTTGCCCGTCGAGGAAGCGAAAGCATGGGCGGCGTACATCCCGCGATTGGTTGATGAGGGGCGGGTCGTTGAGTGGTTGGTGAAGGAGGATGGGCACGAGGCGAGAGGATGGGTGGCGACAGAACATCGGGACGGCATAGAAAGACTCTTCATCGCCGGTGATGATGTAACACTTGATGCCATGGTTCTTGGCTGGATGGAGAGTAGTGGTCCGACCACCACGAACACGTTGGCTGAGCGTCTTCATCTTCCGGTTGAGGCGATCAATGCTTCGATGGTCCGGCTCGAAAGTTCCGGGCAAGTCTTGCGTGGTCACTTTCGGTCATCTTCGGCACTCAGCTCTCAGTACCCAGTGCAATCTGTTGCTGGAGCACCGGAGTGGTGTCACCGCCGGTTACTGGCCCGTATCCATCGCCTGACGATCGGGATCTTGCGTAAGGACGTCGAACCGGTGACAGCTGTGGAATTCATGCGATTCTTGATGCAATGGCAGCATGTCCTGCCCGGGGCACGCCAGCATGGTGAAGCCGGTCTGCTGCACGTGATCGGACAACTGACGGGATTCGAGGCGGCGGCCTCTGCGTGGGAACCGCAGCTCTTGCGGTTGCGACTGGCGAAATACGAGCCGGAGCTCTTGGATCGACTCTGTCTGAGCGGAGCGGTCAGCTGGGGACGACTCTCGCCTCATCCGAGCTTGGCACCGGGTGGTGAGCAGGAACGACGCCGGATCATCCCTACGAGCGTCGCTCCGATCAGTCTGTTTCCGCGTGAGGACAGTGAATGGCTGATGCAGGCCGTGCGCGGAGAGCCGGCCGCAGCCGGACCGGATTCCTCTCGACATCTAAGTGCAGTGGCGCACAATCTGCGTCGAGCATTGCAGGAACAGGGTGCAAGCTTCTTTGCCGATCTGATCCGGATCACACACGCGCTTCCGACCGAAGTGGAGAACGGGTTGTGGGAACTTGTGGCCGCAGGGCATGTGACGGCGGACGGGTTCGATAATCTTCGCGCCCTCATGGATCCGCATCGACGTCGTGCCGAGGGTCGTGAACGAGCTCGTCGACCCCGGCATTCAGCTGGACGGTGGTCACTGCTCCGGTCAACGAAGCCCGCCGTGGTCAGTACTCAGTCTCCGGTTGCAGCGACGTGGGCGTCTCCAACTGAACAGGTCGCTCGCCAGCTCCTGCGTCGTTATGGCGTGGTGTTTCGTGATGTACTGGCGCGCGAGTCGCTGGTTCAGTCATGGCGAGATCTCCTTGTGCAGTATCGGCGTATGGAGATGGCCGGGGAGGTGCGAGGCGGAAGATTTGTGAGCGGATTGACCGGAGAACAGTTTGCATTGCCGGAGGCGGTGGAGGCGCTGCGAGCAATGCGCAATAAAGGGATATCTCCCGGCTCGGGTCACGAGGTCAAACTCTCAGCCACGGACCCACTCAATCTTGCCGGTGTGATTCTCCCGGGGCCACGCATTCCGTCGGTGCCGACGAATTTCTTGGTGTTCAAGGATGGCGTGCTCGTGCGAACGGTGATTGGGCGGCAGAGCGAAACAACGCTGTCCGTCCTTGAGCAGGCTGTCAAATGACGTGATGCCTGAGCAGCACCTTGACGCGCCGGCCTTCCGCGCAGCATGCCTCAAGTTGGACTATCGAACGAACGCTCTGGATGTATCCCGAAGCCGCGCAAGCAGCGCCGCGGAATCCTTGCCTACTGTTTCGGCACAACCTGCCTGGGCAGCGGAGAAAAATGCCGACTGGTGATCTCCCGGCACTCCCAGCAGCCTGCCAATCGATGCCAGATATTCTCCCCGCCCTGCCGCCAGATCTTGCTGTAGATTTTCTTGATTGAAGGAAACAAAGGCCGCTGCCTTGAAGTCCGGCTTGATCTGGCCGTCTTCGCTCCACCAAGCCGCTCCGGAAGTGGTGCCGGTGATATTGGAGGTCGTGTCGGTGGTTTGATTCAGGGTAGCCTTCAGAGTGCACCCGGTGAGTCCGAGCATCATGCTTGCACCGGCGATCACGACACTGCTTAGTAGAGTTCGCATAGGTCCCTCCTTGTTGTAGGTCGGTTGGTATCGATAGGGAAGTGACCGACACTATAGCATAGCGTGCCTTCAGTTGATCTGATTCTTGACCGATAGGGGGTGTGACGGAAGACCCAGCTCTATCGGACCTGCGGGAGATATCCATGCCGGTTCAAGCACTGACCCACTTCGATCCTCAGCAGTTTTTCAATCTGCGTCCCCTAGCCGATGCTGGCGTGCGCCGGCTGAATACTCACGTCAGCGAGATGGCGGTGTCCAATGATTGTTCCGGTCGCCTGAGCGTGATGACCACGGACGGTGACACGATTGTGCTGACAGCCGACGTTGAGGCCAGCTGTCGAACCGGCAACTACGAGTCTCGTGTAGAGACTGATCACGGAGCAGTGAGTGTTGGAGCGAGATCTGCGCAATACGCGTTTCAACAGCATGTCGGCGTCGCGGTACAGGGAGATCTGAACGAACAGGAATTGCATGACCTTGGAAATCTCGTCCAGAAGCTCTCCGCCATTTTCCGTGGGTTCTTTCAGGGCCACGATGAGGAGGCCCGGTCTGAGACGGCCAAGCTTGCGGAACGGTTTGGCGAGATGACGACCTTCTCCAGCCTCGATGTCAGCGTGGAGGTCGTGCGATCGGTTACGTTGGTTGCGGCGTCGGCAGTTACCGCGGGTGGGGCGCCAGTGACGGCGGCGGCGATCCCGCAACCGTCCAACGGTACCACGGCGCCCACCCCGTCATCGGATTCGCCGGAAGAGGACGCACTCGCTATGCCGGCGAAGGATGTGCAACGTGCGTCGCTCGTCAAACAGGTGTTCGATGCGCTGAAGGAAGCCAAGGCCGAGTTGCACACATTCCAGACGTATCTTCCGGAGTTCCTCGACACACTCCACGAGAGCCTCATAAAAGATTTGCAAGATGAACCGGAGCCCAAGACCGATGAGCGAGAACGTCCCGCCACCCAGGATCCGGTTCAAGCACCATCGTCAACAAGAAACGGCAGCGTGCGTCTCGCCTACAGCTCGGTGGATCTAGCCACATCTTCGTTCTCACTCGAGGGCTGAGTTTACAGCGACAACATTCAACTAGAGTTGGCCTCCCGATCACACAGGCTTGGAGAGGCCGATTGTGCCTGCCACCACCTCCGTCGGTACACCTGCGTGGAGTTTCACGCCCCTTTGAGGGCATGTGTGCCGTGAGTGATCGCTCCGCCGGCACGCAGGGCGGCAGCGACAAGCACGGCTTCGGCAATCTCCGCATCCGAGGCACCTGCCCCGCGCGCGTTGTTCGCATGGATCTCGATGCAATACGGACATTGCGTCGTGAATGCGACGCCGAGTGCGATCAGCTCCTTGTACCGTCTCGACAACGTGCCTTCTGCCAAGGCAGCCTTGTCGAACGCCACAAATGCCTTCATAGCCTCCGGCGCGTGTACTTCGAGCAGTTTCATCTTGTCGACGTTCTTCATGTCATACATGACGATCTCCTTCTGTTGGCGGTGGTGATGATTGACGATGCATTGTGCTTCTGCCGCACACTGTAGCGGGAAGGACGGGCTAGTACCTTATCCGGGAGACTGATTCTCTTAACAGGAGCATGCTAGACTGCGTGTGATTTGATCGGATGACCGGGACGCTTTGCCGAGACGCCGGCTTTACCGCGAAAAAGTATATGGACGTCTTGTCCGAAGTCCTCAAGACTGTCAAGCTCGACGGCGCTGTGTTTTACAATGCGGAATTTTCAGCGCCCTGGTGCTTTTGTTCACCTCCCTCGTCGGAGCTGGCGCCATATCTGTCTGTCGGTGCGAAACACGTCATCATCTTTCATCTCTTGACCGAAGGCGGAGGCTATGCGCAGCTCGATGGAAATCAACGACCGCTTCAGCTCTCCGCCGGCGACCTGGTCATCCTTCCGCATGGCGACCCGCATGCATTGAGAAATGGGCCGTTCGTCAAACCGACAGACCATGGGGAACAGGTGAGGCGGGTGTTCGCGCAAGGCCTCAAAGTTGCCCGCATGGGTGGCGGCGGAGAGGTCACAAAATTCATCTGCGGGTATATGGCATGTGACCCGCAACTCAGCCAACCGTTTTTAGGCGGGCTGCCGCCCATTCTGAAAGTCAATGTGCGCTCCGACGCATCAAGCCAATGGCTCGAACAAACCATCCGTTATTCAGTGGATCATGCGGATGGCGCCCAGCCCGGTAGTCAAGCAGTGCTCGCCAGACTGTCCGAAGTTTTGTTCATTGAAGCGCTGCGGCGGTATATCGCAGTCCTGACCCCTGATCAAAAGGGATGGTTGGCCGGTGTTCGTGACCCGGATGTCGGAAAAGCTTTAGGCTTGTTGCATCGCAAGCCGGCCCATCCGTGGACGATCGCGTCACTCGTCAACGAGGTAGGCATTTCGCGATCCGTCCTGACGGATCGATTTCGGCGGTGTCTCTCGGAGAGTCCGATCGCGTACCTCGCGCGGTGGAGACTTTCCCTCGGTGCCCAACTGCTCGTGTCGACGAGCAGCAGCGTGGCTCAGATCGCCAGCGAGGTAGGCTATGAGTCGGAGCCTTCATTCAATCGCGCGTTCAAGCGGCAGTTCGGTTTTCCTCCGGCGCGGTTCCGTAGCCGATCAAGGGCAGCGCACAAAACACGAGCGATCGGTGAGTCGCGCAATACGATCATCTAAGGAGAGATGATGCTGGAACTCAGGCCAGTCTGCGAGCAATGCTGCAAGGCCTTGCCGCCGAACTCGACCGAAGCGCGCATCTGCAGTTATGAATGTACGTACTGCTCCGACTGTGTTGACCACGTGCTGGCTAATGTCTGCCCCAATTGCGGCGGGGGCTTTGTGCCGCGCCCTATCAGACCGTCGAAGAACTGGAGGGGTGACAACTTCCTTGGGAAGGATCCGGCAAGCACTCAGGTCAAGCACCGGTCAGTCGATGTCCGCACGCATCAACTGTTTGCGCAGCAGATTCGCGCCATTCCGCCTGAGAAGCGGTAACGCATGATACGACGAACGACAAGCGAATAGATCTCCCATCCTCGAGGGGACCTCCAATGAAGACCGCCTTTCTCATCTTTCACCGTCTGACGATGCTGGATTTCATCGGCGAGTATGGTATGAACGCATCGCGTGGCCGGCCAGAACAGTAGTGCATCAGACTGATACCGAATATGCGCGTGTCCGCTGCTACCGAGCCTTCTGCGGCAACTCTGGAGCTGGTGGCTGAGCTGGGACGGTGGATGGTGGAGGTTGAAATATCTGATTGTGTAACTGAAGGGGAGGGCCGAGGTTGATCGACGGACTTGGCGGTGGCTGTACGGTCATGCGACGGGTGCCTCCGGGTGGGTCAATAGTGGTCTCAACATTTCCTTGGGAGTCCTTGTAGACCTGCACGCCACCTTCTGGACCCAAGACTTGATTTAAACGTTCTCTCGCGCTTGGCTGTTCAAGCGGTCGATCTTCCGTTGCGAGTAGAAGGCTTGGCCATGCGGTTCCCATGGTAATGATGATGGACAAGACAGTGGTCCGGTACATGAATTATTATACTGCCGTCGTTGAGCTGTGCAAAATCACAGCTGGCGAAATTGCCGTGTTCGCCTAGCGCCTGTCGACGGATTGCGTGGAATGGAGAGTGGACGATGAGTCACGAGAAGACGTTGCAAGTCGCGATATTGCTGTACGATGGCATGACGGCGCTCGACGCAATCGGCCCCTACGAGGTCCTACAGGCGCCGACGCTCGGTACCGATGTGCGTTTTGTGGCGCGCGAAAAGGGTGTGAAGCGAACCGACTTCGGCAGGCTCCGATTAACGGCCGACTATACGCTTGCGGAAACCCCCACTCCTGACATCCTCGTGATACCCGGAACTGCGTTTCCACAGGCGGTGATGGGGGACCAGCTTGTTCTGGAATGGATCGCTCACGCGCACCGGACCACCAAATGGACCACGTCGGTGTGTACCGGCGCATTGGGGCTAGCGGCTGCCGGGGTGCTGAACGGGCTGAAGGCCACCACCCATTGGCTTGCGCTCGACGTGCTGAAACAATTTGGCGCTATTCCGACGAAAGAGCGCGTCGTCCGTCAAGGCAAGATTCTCACGGCCGCCGGCGTTTCATCCGGCATCGACATGGCTCTCACATTGGTTGCCGAAGAGTTCGGTGCCGACGCCTCGCAACTCACCCAACTTCTTATTGAGTACGATCCCCATCCGCCATTCGATACCGGCAGCCCCGACAAAGCACCGCCTTCGATTGTGGATGCGGCGCGCGAGGAGTTCCGCAAGCTGGTGGTCATGCCATAAACGTGTCGAGCATGCCAGCGGGTATGATTCGCACAATGTTTCTACACCTGCCGCAAGTTCCATGAATTGCCGGGGAACACGGGTGCGGTAGTCATCTTGCGGATCCCCGCATTCACCCTGTTCAAAACCTTGAAATTAGTTGTCAGAAATCCTGTCTCACGATAGGTGTAGACGGCGCGCTGGTTCCCAGCGCGAGACAGGATTTCACAATACATCTCAGGGAGGGTATCCATGCATTTCGTCCTCGTGTCAGCGGTAGCCGCGGGACTGGTGTTTTTGCTATGGCAGACGAGGCCCTAGGCCTCGTCCACGAGCTGAAGCATGCCAAGCGGTACCCCTAGACTGGGCGCCGATTCCCGGCGCAGGCCTTATTGATACAACCTATTCCAGAGGGAGGATGTCCATGCGTTTTGTCATCCTATCAGCAGTCACCGCCTCACTGATGCTTGGGACCGGTGCATTGGCTTTGGCGGACGAGACAACAGGTCTCGGGTCCGAGATGAAGAGCGAAATGGGCTCCATGGCCAACGAGGCCAAGGGCGACATGAAGGCCGAGCACGAGCAGATGCGGGAGAATCTCAAGGCCAAGAAGGATCAGATGAAGGCCGACATGAAGACGAAGAGAGAACAAACGAAGGCGGAGATGAAAGCGAGGCGGGATGCGCTAAAGGCCGAGAAACAGGAAATGAAGAAATCGGCCAAGGCCAAAAAGGCCAAATCCCAGAAGAATGCCAAGGAGCCGGCAGAGTCCATGATGCCGAGCTCACACTAACGCACAACCCTTCTCGGCATACGGTAGTTATGCGGACGGCCTCCAGCGGGATACCCGGTGGAGGCCGTCGTCTTTTATTGATAGTGCACCATGTTGAGGCTGTGCGTGAGCCGGAATCATACACGGGTGGCGGGAGGCGGTCTGCTCGGTTACACCACTTGTTCGCAGGGCAGTACAAAGACGTGGAGTGGGAATGCATTGTCGCCCTGGGCTGCCTCTTGGGCCAATCGGAACCGTGTAAATCCGTCGACGAGACGGTAAGCCGATTGTTCCGGTACCGCCGTCAGGATCATTCGGTTGGTCGTAGGGGCAAGAAAGAACTGGCTGGTCGATCCGGTCGCTCCCTTCCCGGCGACGTTGTGCAACTCGCTGAATGCGGACACCTCGTATTCATTCAGCAACGCGTGCACCTGTTCCACGAGCGATTCACGAAAGACGATGACCAACATTTTCATATGCGCCACTCCTGTGCAGAGACATTGTCACGCAACTCACTGGTCTTTTCTCCGTGCGATCTATTGTCGGGGGAGATCCCGACAAATACAAGATCAACAGGTGATCCTGGCATGATTAGGGATCATCGATCGGTCGGCATGAACATGGAGTCCGGCTCGACAAGGACAGAGACGATAGGCTATAAGTGACGTGTTCGATAGCCTACCGGGGGTATGAACAAGAGCGGTACGATGCAAGAATATGCCTTATATTTCGGAATCTGCTGCGTCATTCTCGCTGTGTATATGCTTGCCAAGGGGTTCATTGCGGCATCCAAGCAGCGTAGCGAGGATCATTCAACCACGCTGGTTCCAGCCTATGTCTATGGAATCGTGGCGTCGATCCTCCTTACATTTGGGCTGGGGTTTTTACGTTTAAAATTACCCTGGTGGGGGTTTCGGATCGTATTCCCCGGTACGACTCTGCTCTTTCCCGCACTGATCTATCTCGTGGGTCGGCGCCCTCCAAAGCCCAACAGTCTTGATCGCGTCGACGCATGACATCGGCACATTCGTTTTGACCGGGTATCCCGCACTATTTTGCGATCGTAATACTTGGCACGCCGGAGCGCGGCACTTCAGTGACCGTCATCTGGAACAGCTGCGACAGCAGCTTGAATGCTTCCCGGTTCCAGCGAGCCTGTGGCCCGATCGTCTTCACACCATAATAGTGCCCATGAGATCGCATAACGAGATCCAGCCCGGACGGGGACGACGGTGACACAATCAGATCCATCGTCTTGACTGGATTCTCCGCCACCTCGGGTGTGCGGCTGTCTTTGTCGACATGGTATTCCGGGTCTTCGTCAATGGAAAGCGCGAGAAAATTCAACATGGCGTTGAAGCTTCGCAGTCGAAAATCGCCTTTGAGCGGCCAGTCACCGCCATAATGCCCCGGGCGAATATCGAAGGTGACGTCATGCGTGAGTCCAAGTTCATTCTCATTCTGGAGGCGGGCTCGCTCTTCTGGTGCCAGCAAATCCGGGTCGTAATTGGTGATGAGCGTACCGCCTTCAACCTGTTTTCGTAACGTGTACGTCCTATCCGGCGCGTTATACACCACCTGATAGTCCTGTTCGAGAGCTTTGAATCCCTCCGCCGTCACCGAGTCGGCAGGGATCGTCCAACTTCGTTCGACGCTCAGCGGTTCCACATAGAGGCTGTTGTGGTCTTGAATGGCCGACAGATGGAGGACCACGCGCCGGAACATCTCATAGCCGGCCTTATCGGACGGATTATTACGATAGGCGACTGTCCCACCGTTGTGTTTGAGCCGGAGCTCTTTGGCCATCAGTCTGAGGAGCAAATCGATATCGATGCCCTGTCGCAGGAGCAGAGTCAGCTTGGCTTCGTGAAATGGCGTGAGCAAACGCTGGGTAAACTCCTCGCCTTCGATCGGGGCGATGCTGATGGTCGGGTTTTCAGCCACGCTCCCGCCGATGACCGGCAAGATGGTCCGGCTGGCATCGCCGGTGAGAGCCGGCGTGGCTCCGGCCGTAAACCGAAAATCAAAGGTCGCCGCGACATTGGAGACGCCGGTGAAGTGAATCGGTTGATGGTGTTGGGCTCTGGCGATATTGACGAGCAGTTGCTTCGACTGCGCTTCGATGATGGCATCGTCATAGGCAATGACGGCTCGATTCAAACTAATCGGCGAGAGGCATCCCGATAGAACGAGCGAATAGGTGACGACCAATATGCTGCACCATGCGGGGGCAAACACCTTGTGCTTTATCAATCCATCACCTCGCTCCGAACGTCGACGGAGATCGAGCGCGATTTGTACCATATCAACCCAGCGATGCCTAGGAGGTGAAATGGGAAGGAGAGGGCCTTATGCGATAACAGGATGCGGCTCCGTGGTTCCGACTCGTTGAACCGTCATCTGCACGGGCATATTCGGGCGCAAGGTCATGAAAGGTTCTGGTTGGATGACTTGCCCATCGATCAGACGCAACCGGATTGTCGATGCCACTGTCGCCAAGATCAACAGACCTTCCAATTCGGCGAAGGACTCGCCGAGGCACCGATGCCCTCCGCCACCGAACGGAAAGTAGCTGAAGGCCGGACGGGTCCGTGTGTTCTCTTCAGAGAACCGTTCAGGATCGAATCGATGAGGATCTGGGAACCAGCGCGGATTGCGATGCAGATTCCATGGACTGATGAAGACCCGAGCGCGAGCGGGAAGTACCGCGCCGGAAGGAAGCCGGTCCTCCGCCTGTCCGATGCGCGTATGTAAGATCCAGGCGGGAGGAAAGAGCCGCAAGGACTCATCCCAAACCATCCTGGTATACCGCAGACGAGGAACATCCGCCGCGGTCGGGCGGCGATTGCCCACCACGGTCTTGAGTTCATGGGCCAGCTGATCGCGGACCGACCGAAATTGTGAGAGGAGAAACCATGTCCAGGTCAGGGCATTGGCGGTGGTTTCGTGGCCGGCGAGCAAGAAGGTCATGAGTTCATCGCGGATTTCCTCATCCCCCAATGGACGACCTTGTGCGTCTTTTGCGGCCAGCAATAACGACAACACATCGTCATGCCGATGAGGAGATGTCCGCCGCTCGCGAATGAATCGACGAATCATCGTTTCCATCGAGCGGTGACCGAGGGAGAATTGGCGATGGAGTCTCGTCGGAACCCAGAGAGGAGTCAATCGCTCGAACAGAGAGTCGTACTGGAATTTGACTAACTGTTGGCCGGTGGTGATGGCGCCTTTAACCGCGGGAGCCTCGGCATGGATATCCTGTCCGAAGAGCAGGCGCCAGATAACCGAAAGAGTCAGGTCCGTCATTTCCCGGCCGATATCGACGGTCATCCCATCATGCCAGTCGGCGACGAGGTCGTGAGCCTTACCGGTAATCAGATCGGCGTATGAGCTAACGTGGTCTCCGTGAAAAAACGGCAAAAAAAGCCGCCGTTGATGGTGATGGATCCCGCCTTCCGTGTGGAGGACGCCTTGGCCAAAAATTCGAGATTCCACTGGAGGGACCGGGGCTTTTCGATAATTGTCTTGATTGGTCACGAGCACATGTTTGACGTCGGTGGGATGGTTGAGCACGTACAAGGCTAATCCCGACTCCCGTAAAAGGAGTTCGGCGGCCAACCCCATTGGAGCCTTTGCCACATCACCATACGCCTGGCATCGCAGGAGAAAACCCAGGCTGTCCCGGCGAAGCTCTGGGAAAAATCCCCACCACCGAGAGACCGGCGGGCCGGAAAAGGTTGGAGGTGAAATCGTCTGATCGATCATGCGTCGAGTGCGGTGCCCATGAAAGATACCGTATGTATAGCTGGTTCTGTCAACGACTGCGAGCTTCGCTATTGGCCGTTCCGTTACGCTGGTCACGGATCGTGGACAGCACGATCAAGGACAGGATGGCGCACAGGCTGACGTACCAGCCGGGAGCGAGGACGTTGCCGCTTCGTTCTATGAGAATGGCCGCCAGCAACGGCGTGGTACCACCGAACAGGGCTGCGGCGATGTTATACGAGAGGGAGAGTCCGGTGTATCTGCGCGAGACGGGGAAGAGGGTAGCGACGATGGCGAAGAAGGGACCCATATAAGCAGCCACAAACACGGTAATCAGGGCTTGAGCTGCGACGATCAAGGCGGTCTGCCCACTACTCAGCCACAAGAAAAACGGGACCGTTCCAAGGGCGAGCCCTGCAGCGCCGACGGCTAGGATCCATAGATGCCCGAGGCGATCCGACAGTTTTCCCATGACGGGAATCAACACCGCCAGCAGAGCCATGCAGATCGTGTTGATGGTGAGCGCGGTTCCCATCGGCAGATCAGTCACTCTGGTCAAATAAGTGGGGAGAAAGACGTAAAACATGTAAAACGCAACCCCATGCAGCACCACCAGACCAATCACTTGTAAGAACGGTGTTCGGTGCGAGAGGAGTAGGTCACGCGCCGGTGAGGATGAAATCTCACCTGATTGCTGCAGCCGCTCAAAAGCCGGCGATTCAGGGATGCGCCGACGAAGATACCAGCCGACCACCGCGATGACGCTTCCCGAAACAAATGGGATACGCCATCCCCATTCTTGTAGCGCGTCATGCGTGAGGCTCGCGGCCGCCACGGTCCCGATGCCGGATCCCAGCAACGCGCCGATCTGGGCGCTGAAGCCGGCCCAACTGCCGATGTACCCGCGCTCGGCCGGCGGCGCATGTTCAACGAGAAACGTGACCGACCCGGTGAATTCACCGCCGACGGACAGGCCCTGAAAAAAGCGCAGGGCTGTGAGCGCGAGCGGCGCAGCGAGACCAATCTGGGCATAGGTCGGCAACAGACCGACGAGACACGTGGGCAGCGCCATGAGGAGGATGGACCACGCCAGCGCCTTGCGCCGGCCTTGCGTATCACCCCAGTACCCGAACAGCAGCGCGCCGAGTGGTCTGGCGAGGAACCCAACGGCAAACACGCTGAACGTGGCAATCAATGATAGTGATGGATCGGAAGAAGGGAAAAAAAGAAGGGACAAGACAGGCGCGAAGTATCCGAACAGCGCGAAGTCATACCATTCGAGCACGTTGCCGACCGCACCAGCCACCACCGTCTTACGAAACTGTCTTGATCCGTCTGATACCATGAAGCCGTACGCTCATGGGCTAATCACACCGCCGGACCCACCATACCATGAATGAAGGGGTCACGCCGGGAGTATACGACTCCACGGCTCTTTTCAATTGGCTCTGTACTCATGGAACTGCGACTGGGCGCGGGGGAATCGCATACAGGACCAGCAGCTGGTCCTGCAGATGATTTAGCGGAAGCGGGTGAACTGTTGCTTCAATGCATTGATCTTCGTGAGATAGGTTCGCACGTCGTGGTCGCCGCAACGTTGATGTGAGATCAGGCGATACGTGCGCTTCACGTAGTCCTGGCCTGTGCCGATGCCGCAAAGATGAATCACTGCGGCGAGATCTTGTTTCTGCTGGAGAGTCGCCTGCCGGTTTCCAAGCGCCTGCGTGATCTGACGATCCAGGAGAACAGCGGTCAACTCGATCGCATGACTGGGAAGTACTCTGGTATAGAGGCGGTTGAACCAGCAGGAATCAAAGTCATACCATGGTGCCTCCGCAACAACCTGGTGGTTGTGGATGCAATAGTGTTGTCCTTCTTGAAACGTCCCGTCGGTGAGTTGAAACATGCCGACCGCGCTTGAGGCCGGCTGGTACCATTCCAAAGGATTCCATGAAGATAATCGCCACCGCCAATAGGTTCGTGCGACCGGATTGCCCGCTCCCTCGGCTTGAGCCAACGCGGCGAGCAATTCGGGTGTGACGATGGACGTTGAATGTTCTTCGAACAGCGTTCCATATTCTTGCCATGTTGCGCGTGGATTCTTATCCAACGCATTCTCCACAGGAAAGAACAATTCCGTCGGCTTGTCTATCGCATGATAGACCCAATTGATGGTGAGCAACCCCACCAAGAGGAGGACCAACCCGAGTCCAATCCTCGGCACTGGCGGAGTTCTTGCGACGGCGCGTAGGAACACACTCATCTCATGCCAGCGCCGACTGGCGAAGCGCATGATCGACTTGAATGAGCGATGATGGTGAGCGCGCACGAAGCGGGTGTTGCGGCGAGAGGGCATGAAGAAAGAGTAACAGAAAAGGAAGGCAGGTGGTGGCGCTGATGCGGATCCTGTGTTTGCGTTTGGCATGTCACGGTAGGTTATGGACCCAGTCGCTCAACGCCGGGCCGAGTTTCTGAATGCATGATCGATCTTGCTTTGCGATTCCAGACGAGTTCAATATGGTCACGATAACAGAATGAGTCCGTCCACCGGAGGTCTGTATGCAACGATTCCTGGTTCTCGGTGCCGCACTGACGGCGCTGCTTATGGCACCATGCGCATTTTCCCAAACGTTCACCGACAAAGCCAAAAAGGACCATGCGGTCGAGATGAGTGACGAGGAGCCTGCGATGCAGAAAGCCATGGAACGCGCTCGTGCAGGCTTGGACGATTTTCTCAAGAAAGTCTCGTCGCCACCCCCTGACACCGATCAGTATTCGGTCAAGGTGAGAGTGAGCGAAGGAGACAGCCAAGAATATCTGTGGCTCTCGAACCTCAAGTCACAAGGGGATCTGTGGTCGGGGCGGATCGACAACCTCCCGGTGATGCGATCCGTCAAGAAGGGGCAATCCTACTCCTTTGCGAAGAGCGAGGTAGTTGATTGGACCTATGTCGATAAGAGCAAGAAGAAGGTCGTTGGAAATTTCACCACCTGTGCGCTTCTCACGAAAGAACCACCTGGCGTGGCGGCGGCCATTCGGAAGCAGTATGGCCTCGAATGTGATCGCTGATATCGAGGTCTCTCCATAGACAGCGGTCTCTGATTCACCGGCCTGTCCTTTGGAACGATTGGCTCTGCTGATTCTTGCGCGAGCCGTCCGAAATGACAATGCCGGCGAAACTATCACCACGTTCGGTGAGACCACGCCCTCCTGCTCCGAATGGGCATCGCCGCGCTCAAAATATGAGGCACAGTCAGCCGACGATGTTTAGTAATCGTTCTTGAAGAGAGCGGAAGCGGCAACGAGTAACCCAATACAGACAATGAATGACACGACAAGTACCTGCATACGAGCCTCCTTTGCAACCTTACCGAGAATGAAGGCAAGAAGTGGCTGTGCCGTAACCCTTCATGCGCGTTATCCTGTGTCGGTCTAGTGTAGCCGACCTGTCGAGCGTCTGCTTAAGTATCTGAAATCACGTGCTGATTTCACTCTCTGCTGGTACTGTGAATCATCCGATTTCCTGCATGGAGGGCAATGGAACCGGTTCGACTCCATAGACTCTTCTCTTCTCTAGACTCGACAGAACTGATCTCAGGTGAGGTCCCCAATCCGTTTCACGCGAAGAACAGGCCTCAAGCGGATGCCAAGAAAGTGGCGATCCGCGATCATTTTGATGCCTGCGCCGGTCGGCGTGCGTACTGGGAAGAGAAAGCCAAGGCGTACTACGAAGATCAGACCCGCTATTTCAGGTTCCTGGTGCCCGAAGGGTTGAGCGTGTTGGAGATCGGTTCGGGCTTGGGGAATCTGCTCGCCGCCCTGAAACCCAGTCGTGGGCTCGGAATCGACTTGAGTGCGGAGATGGTCATGGAAGCGGCTCGGCGCCATCCCACCTTGGAATTCCGTGTGGGAGACGCGGAAACACTGGACATAGAAGAAACCTTCGACGTCATCATTCTGGCCGACGTGGTCGGCCATTTGCTCGATGTCGAGACTGCCTTCAGACGTCTCCGCCAAGCCTGCACCGCCCAAACCAGAATCGTGGTGTCCTACTACAACCAACTCTGGGAGCCGATTCTCCGACTCTGTGAAAGGTTTGGGGTGAAAATGCCGCAACACGAGCAAAACTGGCTGTCCCCGGAAGACATCGCCAACCTCCTGCATTTGGCCGATTTCGATGTGGTGAAGGTGGAGCGGCGACTCTTGTTGCCTATGCGTGTCCCGCTGCTCTCGGCATTGTGTAACAAACTGCTGGCCTATCTGCCGGCTTTCCGGGCGTGGTGTCTCTGCCACTATGTGGTGGCACGGCCCCGCCTACGAAGGCCGGAGCGCCCGTATTCGACGACGATCGTCATTCCCTGCCGAAATGAACGGGGAAATATCGATGCCGTGCTCAGGCGGATACCGAGGTTCGGCGGCCGCCAAGAGATCATTTTTGTCGACGGACATTCGACTGATGGAACGCCGGATGAGATTCGGCGTGTCATGGGTTTTTATCCGGGCAAGAATATCAAGATGCTCGTGCAGAATGGGAAAGGGAAGGGTGATGCGGTCCGCGAAGGCTTTGCGCACGCCTTGGGCGACGTACTCATGATTCTGGACGCGGATCTCACAATGCCACCCGAAGCGCTTCCGAAATTCTACGAGGCCATCGCAAATGGAAAAGGCGAATTCATCAACGGCTCCCGGCTTGTCTATCCCATGGAGGCGCAAGCCATGCGCTCGCTCAATTTAATTGGAAACAAGATTTTTGGGCTCGCATTTTCTTGGCTCTTGAACCAGCGACTCAAGGACACGCTCTGTGGAACCAAGGTGTTGTTTCGACGCGATTACGAACGGTTGGCTGCCAATCGGCACTATTTCGGCGAGTTTGACCCCTTCGGAGATTTCGACTTGTTATTCGGCGCATCGAAGCTGAACCTGCATATCTTAGAAATTCCCATTCGCTATCAAGCACGAACCTATGGAAGCACCAACATTCAGCGATTTCGGCACGGTTGGTTGCTGTTGAAGATGACGGCATACGGCTTCTTTCGCCTGAAGGCCGTGTAATGTCCAGTGAGGTGCTGCATCGGCATCGATCCTTGTGGCAGCGCAAGCCGGTGCTCCGGCGACTGTATGGAGACTGGTATCGGGAGATCGCCGCCTGGCTTGCGCCCGGGCGCACGGTGGAGCTTGGAGCAGGAACCGGCAATCTGAAAGACCATGTGCCTGGAGTCTGTTGTACGGATGTGGTGATGGTCCCGTGGGTGAACGTGGTTGCCGATGCGCAACGACTGCCGTTTCAGACTGATTCGTTGGCGAATCTGGTGCTCTTTGATTCCTTGCATCATATCGAGAATGTCGCACTCTTTTTCGATGAAGCCCAGCGTACCCTCCGAATCGGGGGCCGGATCATTGTCATGGATCCCTACCTCTCGTGGGTCTCGTGGCCCATCTATCGGTGGTTTCATCCGGAGCCGGCGGATGACACGCAAGACCCGCTCGTGCTCAAGCCTCCGCAGCCGGAGCGCCGGCCGTTTGACGCCAATCAAGCCGTCGCAACCATCCTGTTTGAGCGCAATCGATCTCATTTCCATGCGCGCTATCCGGGATTCTCCCTTCGACATATCCGACGAATGGCCTGTGTTGCCTATCCGTTGAGCGGCGGGTTCGACCACCCTTCGCTCTTGCCGGAGTGGCTGGTGACGCCGGTCCTGCGATTGGAGCGGACATTGGAACGGCTTGGCCGGCTTCTTGCCTTTCGCATGCTTGTGGTCATCGAACGCCAATCATAGATTCAGCGATACTGATCAACCCTCCTGCTGTCGAACCATGGCATGCTTGCAAGGGGGACGAACGCCCTCCTATAATGTGCGGCCCCATTCAATGGAGGCGTTAACGATTTGGAGGAAGCGTAGAGACCATGAGCGAAAGAACGTTAGCAATCATCAAACCGGATGCCGTCAAGAAGAACGTCAGCGGAGATATCCTGCATCGCTACGAGCAGGCTGGACTGAAGCCGATCGCTATGAAAATGATGCGCATGTCCCAGTCGGTGGCCGAAGGATTCTATGCCGTGCACAAAGCCCGACCATTCTTCGGAAGTCTCTGCACCTTCATGTCATCCGGCCCTGCGGTGGTGCTGGTGTTGGAGGGTGACAATGCCATCAAGAAGAACCGTGAACTGATGGGCGCGACAGATCCAGCCAAAGCCGATGCCGGGACCATCCGTAAAGCGCACGGAACGAATATTGAATTCAACGCCGTTCATGGATCCGATTCGCCGGAAACCGCGCAATTCGAAATCGGATATTTCTTCCCCGGCATGGAGATGTTCGGCTGAACCATATTCGTTAGAATCGCTTGTCTCCGCTCAATATTTCGTCCTGTGCGAGTAGGAGGAACAGGGTTGGAACTGTTCCTCCGTTCCTTGGTTGCATCTCTGTCCCGATCCTTCCTTGACATTGCCCGTCACGCCCCACTACCATCCTCGAAAGTTTGCATCGTTACCAAGTTTTGCGCGCGTATTGGCCTCAGCATATCCTGGATTTTCTTCATAGGGAGCCGACATGATTCCATCCGATTTGCGATTTCACAAAGAACATGAGTGGGTTCGCCTCGACGGGAAACGGGCCACTGTGGGCATCAGTGACTTTGCGCAGGATGCCTTAGGGGATATCGTCTTCCTGGATCTGCCCAAAGTGGGAGTGACGGTCAAGGTCGGTCAGCAGATCGGAGAAGTCGAGTCGACGAAAACGACGTCGACGATTTATACGCCGGTGAGTGGAACGGTGACACAGATCAATACCGACCTGAAAGATCATCCCGAAGTCGTGAATTCCGATCCATATGGCAGAGGTTGGATCGCGATCATCGAGCTTGCCGATCAGGGAGAAGTCGATCAGCTGATGACGGCCGCACAATACGAAGCATTCCTTGCCGGCCAACAGAAAGGTTGATGCCAAGGTTGAGCCTCGGCGTCTCGTGTGGGCACGCCTGACCGCAACCTTCACGTCAACCTTGTTATGGCTCCTCACACCCACATCGCTGTTCTCGGCGCCGGACCCGGTGGCTATGTCGCCGCGATCCGTGCGGCTCAACTTGGTGCCCGTGTCACGGTCGTCGAGCGGGAGAAGTTGGGCGGCGTCTGTCTGAACTGGGGTTGTATCCCAAGCAAAGCGCTGCTGTCCGTCGTTGAACTCGGTGACAAGGTCAAGAAAGCCGCTGATCTTGGGCTGGTTCTCCATGGGCCTGCGACCTATGACCTCGCTCGGATGGTCTCTCGAAAAGACAGGGTCGTGGCCACGCTTGTAAAAGGGATTGGCACGCTCTTCAAGGAATGGGGGATCGAGCATGTCACCGGCCAAGGGATCGTCAAGGATGAGCGCACCATTGCGGTGACCAAGCCGGACGGCGGTGTTCTGAAGATCCACGCCGATGCACTCCTGATCGCGACGGGGTCGTCGTGGCCCAACGTCCCACAATTCCCGATTGATGGACGACAGATTCTGACCAGTCAGCAGATGCTCGACCTCACACAGATCCCGGCCAGTCTCCTTATTATCGGCGCTGGGGTCGAAGGTTGCGAATTCGCGTCCTTGTACAGTGGTCTTGGCACGCATGTGACGGTGGTCGAGCTACAGTCACGCGTCTTGCCGCTTGAGGACGAAGAGATTTCCTCTACGATGGAACGTGAACTGAAGAAGCGCGGTGTCACGGTGCTGACTGGAACGACAGTCGAAAACCTTGAACGGTTGCCGGAGACCATGGTGGTCCATTTCAAAGACGGCAGTACTGCGACCGTAGAAAAGCTGTTGATCTCGGTCGGGCGGGGACTGAATTCACGAGGGATCGGGCTGGAGCAGGTCGGCGTCGAGGTCGGGCGGCGCGGAGAAATTCTTGTCGATGATAGGATGGAAACGAATACGTCCGGCATCTATGCGATCGGGGATGTAACGGGAAAAACCATGCTGGCCCATGTTGCATCGACACAGGGACAAGTGGCAGTGGAGAATATTCTAGGACATGACCAGGCCATCAATTATGACGTCATCCCAGCCGGGATCTTTACCTTGCCGGAGATCGGACGGGTGGGGCTGACGGAGCACGAGGCCAGAGAACGGGCTCGGATGAGCGGCCGGGATCCCGGCCGGAGCGTGAAAGTCGGTCGTTTCCGCTACTCAGGGTTAGGCAAGGCCCAGGCGACGGGTGACAGCACCGGGTTCTTTAAAGTGATTGCAGATGCGGAGACCGACAGGATTCTTGGAGCGCATATTCTCGGGGTTCATGCCGCCGACCTGATTCATGAGGCAGCGCTGGCCATGCAGGTCGGAGCGACCGTGAATCACGTTGCTGGGATGATCCATGCGCATCCGACGCTTGCCGAAGGCATGATGGAAGCGACTGAAGATGTCGAGGGGGCCGCGATTCACCTTGTCCGAAAGAAGACAGGCCGATGATCAGCTCGCTGCTTCTCAAACTGGGAATGCTCTTCGTGGCGATGGGAGTCAGTTTCGGGCTGATCTGGCATGCTCAGCCTCGGAGTCATACGACCGGAGCAATCGATGCAAAGCCGGCCGAGATTGTTCCGATTTCGCCCCATCCTCATGAGCGGACGCCGAAGATTGAGACTATCGGAAAGACGGTGCGGACGATGCAGCCGGATCGCCACTTGCTCGACCTCAATCGCGCAAGTGCCGGTGAGCTTGAGTCGTTGCCCGGGATCGGTGCAGTCATGGCGCAACGTGTGATTGCCTTTCGAGAATCAGCCGGTGGCTTTCGTAGGGTGGAAGATCTCCGAGAAGTGAAAGGGATCGGGCCCAAGAAATTTGACCGTCTCAAGTCTTTCGTGACGGTCTCGACCACGAAATCTAAGCAGGTGATGGAACAACGAGGATGATGAACGAGCTACATCGGCAACTGGATCTGATTCAGCGTGGCGCGGTCGAGGTCATTCAACGGGTTGAGCTGGAGGCAAAGCTCAAGAGGGCGCTTGCCGAACATCGTCCTTTGCGTGTCAAAGCGGGGTTCGACCCGACTGCGCCGGATCTCCATCTTGGGCATACCGTGTTGATCCATAAGTTGAAACACTTTCAAGATCTCGGTCATCACGTCATCTTTCTGATCGGCGATTTCACCGGGATGATCGGCGATCCCACAGGGGTATCCGAGACGCGGAAAGCGTTGACCAAGGAGCAGGTGCAGGAAAACGCCAAGACCTACCAACGGCAAATCTTCAAAATTCTCGATCCTGAGAAGACTCTGATCGAGTTCAATAGCCGATGGATGAGGGAGATGTCGGCGGATGGGTTGATTCAGTTGGCCGCTCACTATCGGGTGGCGCGCATGATGGAACGCGACGACTTCCATAAGCGCTATCAGGAGCAAAAGCCGATCAGCGTCCATGAGTTTCTGTACCCGTTGGTGCAAGGCTACGATTCCGTCGTGCTGAAGGCGGATGTGGAGTTGGGGGGAACGGATCAGAAATTCAATCTGTTAGTGGGGCGTGAGCTGCAGCGGGACTACGGCCAAGAGGCCCAGGTTGTCATCACGATGCCCTTGCTTGAGGGAACGGACGGTGTAAAGAAAATGAGCAAGAGCGTCGGAAACTATATTGCGCTGGAGGACAAACCGGGAGACATGTTCGGCAAGGTCATGTCGATCAGCGATGCCCTGATGCATCGATACTATGAATTGTTGACGACCGAGAACCTGGAAGGTGTGAATGCCCTTCATCCCATGGAAGCCAAACAATCGCTCGCCGAATTGATCGTGGCGCGCTATCACGGAGCCGAGATCGGGCGGCAGGCGCGAATCGAGTTTCAACAGAAGTTTCAGGCCAAAGAGTTTCCTGACAACCCCGATGCCCACGTGGCATTACAACTGGACGACATGCTGGAGAACGACATGCGAGAGGGCAGTCATATCAGGCTTGCAAAATTGATTTCGAAAACAGGCTTGATTTCTAGCGGCAGCGAAGCAAGGCGATTGATCATTCAAGGCGGCATCGAAGTAGACGGCGTCAAGGAGACCAATCCCGATAAGTTAATCTCCTTTGAGTTGCATCAACAACGCCGTCTTAAAATTGGAAAGAAGAAGTTCGCGGTTGCGGAATTCAAGCCTTGAAGTGAACGCGTGGCTTCCATACGTTGTAATCGGTGCCATGATGGCGCAAAAGCAAAAGCTCACAGAAAAGGAAAAACATCTAATCCTAGAGACGGCCATGGAGTGGCTTGCGAAATGGAGAACGGATCCTTTCGTGCGGCAAATCGATTATTCGCTGGACCAAGGGCATACGAGGTCGAGCAAGACCAGGCCGCGCAAGATTGCCGCAAATGGAACCTATACCTTGACCATCAGAGTAAACGGAGGCGCTCACGACGATTTTGTCTAACCCGTCGCTGCGATTGCGAGAAGGAGTTCTGTTTCTTGACTTGGTGCTGATGGCCCGCGTAGGATGCGACACAGCGAGCGGGCGTAGCTCAGTGGTAGAGTCCTAGCTTCCCAAGCTAGTTGTCGTGGGTTCAAATCCCATCGCCCGCTCCATACTTGGCATTGCCCTTCAGTGCAATTTGAACCCATGACAAGGGGATTTCGAAAGGGGTGAGCCCCTTTCGTGGGGAGTGTGCGAGGGGGCTGGCCCCCTCTGCAGGAGCCGAGAGGCAAGCCCTAGGGCCGATCCGGCGACGGAGTGCGGTTCAAATCCCATCGCCCGCTCCAATGGTTTCACCCACTTCACGGACTATTCCTTCTGCAACACGTTCCCCTGCCACGGTTGTTGTAGTCACGGTTCCATTTGAAAATCTGGTCACCCCGTCCAATTTTGAACCAGGCTAATTGGGGCTCAATTTTCCTGAACCCATCTTGAGAGGGATTGGAGCTTTCCTGCACAGGCTGTTAGGAATGCTGCGCTACTTTTTTAAGGCTCAGGCCTGGCTTCACCTCGGGAGAACACACATGCATTTGAAACAGATTCAGAGTCACGTTCTTAGTGTCTTGCTTCTCCTCAGTCTTTCTGCTTGTAGCGGCGGTGGTGACACACCGACTCCATCTCCCACACCTCTCCCAGCAGCCGCTGCCGAGGGGTTTTGGACTGGGACTACCGACACAAATCGTACCATTGCCGGGGTTGTACTCGACGATGGTGTGTACTGGGTCCTCTATTCCGGGATTGGCGACCCCTCGGTTGTCGCTGGACTTATCCAAGGCGATAGCACCTCGCAGCATGGTGTCTTCACGTCTTCAAACGCCATGGATTTCAATTTGGAGGGACAGCCGATACGTCAGGCCGCAGTCAGTGGCAGCTATGTCATGAAACAAAGTCTGAATGGCACAATTGTCTATCAAATCGGCGGACAGAGTACTTTTTCGACGACATACGACAGCGATTATGAGTTGACGCCAGATATGAATGCCGTTGCGGGCACCTATACCGGTTCGGTCACCGCGAATGAAAGCGTGACGGTTGTCTTGACTTCCAATGGAGGAATATCAGGCAGTTCCAGTACCGGGTGCACGTTCACCGGCACATTTTCACCGCGGACGCATGGGAATGTGTTTAATATTGCGGTCACATTCGGCGGACAAGCCGCGTGCAGTAATGGAACAGATACGGTGAACGGGATTGGATTTTATGATGCCGGGACCAAAACGCTCACCGGCGCCGCGTTGAATAGTACGAGAACGAACGGATTTGTCCTGATCGGCACGAAACCGTAAGTGCGAGCCACGCGCTGGCCAAAGTCCTCCATAATATTCTAGGCTACATTCATTGGAGGGGGCGTACTCGGACGCAGCACCGAAGCCGAATAGGGTGAATGCCGGGGAGTTCTTACTGCTTGAGGCAATAGGGAAAGCTCGATCCGGTCTGGGGTTGGATGCAAACGGCGAAGTCGGACTCGTAATCAGGAGCAAGGACGGCAATCGTACCTTGACTCTTTCTCCAGACGAGCCCTCCGCCATCAAGTTGATCGAACGCGGAGGCGAGATTCTTTGGGGAGCGCCGTAAGTTCCTCGGGGAAGGGTGCAAGTCGTCAGACTGCTTTACGAACCAACCCCGAACGCAGGCAACGGGTGCAGACCCGAATACGCCGATGGCTTTTGCCGATCACGGCGCGAACGGTCTGAATATTAGGGTTAAACACGCGCCTGGTTTTATTGTTGGCGTGACTGACGTTGTTGCCCGATACGGGCTTCTTTTGGCAAAGCTCGCATTGTAATGCCACGGTCGTACTCCCTTCCGCTGAGTGAAATCGAAGTTAGCGTGCGGATACTACCATAGCCTGCCGAACGCTCACAAGCGTCGGAACGGTTCCAGGACGAAGTGGAAGTCACAAGCTGGCATGATCGAGCTTGACAAGATTTGGCGGTCTCTCCTATTGTGCTGGCCATTAGAACTCCTGAGTAAGGGAAGAGGGTGAAAAGCCCTCGCGGTCCCGCCGCTGTAAATGGGGACGAAACCCGTCGACGCCACTGTCTGAGAAGCCACTGGCTGCGGCGATCAGTATTGAGCTGCAATACTCATCGCTGATAGCCTTGTGTCTTTCACAAGATGGGAAGGGGCGGGGAGTAGGGTGAACCATGAGCCAGAAGACCTGCTCAGAGAGGTTGATCTTTGTTCCCTCGAGGCTGGGGAACAGGTGAGGATGAAGGAGCGGGTGCAATCCTCAGGGTCTGTCCAGGCCTTGGGGATTTTTTGTTTTGAGTCGATGGCGAAGATATCTTTCTGTCATTGCTGCGTGCCTCCTGAGTGTGCAGTTCCTGCCTCTTGTGCAGGCGGCCGAATGCGAGCGAGGAGATTGCACTGAGATGAAACGGCGGCAACAGGGAATTCTCACAGGGATGCCCTTTATGACGCATGTGTCCTCACGGTCTTTTGTGGATGATGCCGGGCATAGGATCTTCCTCGCCAAGCCGCCCGCGCGCGTTGTGTCGCTTGCTCCGAGTATTACCGAAATGCTGTTTGCGATCGGGCTGGATGAACAGATCGCCGGGGTGACTGAGTTTTGCGACTATCCGGCAGCGGCGAAATCCAAACCCAAGGTGGGCTATTCGAATCCGAGTGCGGAAGCCTTGATCGCCCTACGGCCGGAATTAGTCCTTGCCCCCAGAGATTTTCTTCGTCCGGATCTGCAGGCGAAACTTGAGCAGCTAAAAATTCCGCTTTTCGTTCTCGAGGCTCAAACGGTGGAAGATATCCTGCTTCACATTCACACATTGGGAAAAATGTTTGAGAAGGTTTCGGCCGCCAATGAGGTGACTCAGCGCATGCGTCAACGCATCGCCGAGATTCGACGCAAAGTCGAAACACCGCCGGCGCGGCGGGTGTTGTATGTCCTGAACAGCCAGCCGTTGATTACCGTGGGACCGGGAAGTTTCATCCACCAGATGATCGGCCTCGCCGGAGGGGTCAACATCGCCGCGCAGGCCGGCATGGCCTATCCAAAACTGAGTATGGAAGCGGTACTGAAAGACGATCCTGAGGTGTTGATCTTTCCGAGTGGCGAGGTGGAAACAGTGCCGCGCAGTGAGCAGCAGCAATGGCGGCGCTGGAGTTCACTCTCGGCTGTCAAGCAGCAGCGCTTTCACGAAGTCTCCTCAAACCTGTTGAATCGCCCCGGCCCTCGAGTCGTCGAGGCCTTGGAACAACTCGCCCATGCTATTCATCCGGAAGTGTTCGGTTCCGGTGAAAGTGCCGGTCATCCATGAGGAGCCTTTGAAGCAGACACCTGCCACGGTTCAGTCCGATTCATGTGCCGGCGTCTTGCCCAACGACTCTCGTCCTGTGGACGCGGCAACCGGTATTGTCGCTCAAGGCGCTATCCTCACGAATGCACGTTGGATGGCGACGCTGGGAATTCTTGCTTTCGCGGCGATCGGGGTCAGCTTCGTCTGTCTTCACTTCGGTGCGCAGCCGATCGCGTATGGCGAGATCCTGCGGGTGTTTGTTGATGCCATGAGCCGCAAGGAGCTCGACGGCGGGACATCGGATATCGCGAGTACCATTCTGCTGCAGATCCGATGGCCGAGAATGCTGCTGGGTTTCTTGGTCGGATGTTCCTTGGCGACGGTGGGCGTTGCCTTGCAGGCGTTGTTACGGAATCCGTTGGCCGATCCCTATGTTCTCGGCGTCTCCAGTGGAGCCGCGCTGGGAGCGGCAGTGGGGGTTCTGCTTGGAGCGGGCACCACCTTTTTGGCGGAAACTGCGTTGCCGGTCTGCGGATTTGCCGGGGGCCTCTTGGCGTTAGTGATCGTCTATCGAATGGCCGCCAGCTATGAGCAGTTGCCCATCCATAGTCTGCTGCTGACCGGGGTGATTCTGAACGCCATTTTTTCAGCCTTGATCATGTTCATTACGTCGATCCTGGAGCCGAATCGTTCGTACGGAATGATGGCCTGGTTGATGGGCACGCTGACGGCTCCCACCTATGGCGGGCTGGCCGGGCTTATCGTGTATCTTTCGATCGGCCTTGTCCTCCTGTTCGGTCAAATGCGGGTACTAAACATTTTGGCGTTAGGAGAAGAATCCGCTCGCACGCTCGGTGTCGATACCGAACGGGCAAAGCGGTTTATCTTTGTCTTGGCCGCGCTGGTGACAGGAGCAGTCGTATCGGTCAGCGGAATGATCGGATTTATCGGTATGGTCGTTCCCCACGCCGTGCGGTTGGTCACAGGCGCGGACCATCGGCTGCTTCTTCCCGCGTCAGCTCTGGTGGGCGGTATCTTTCTCATGGGTGCCGATACGATCGCGCGGACGCTGATCTCGCCGGCGGAAATTCCGGTCGGGATCATCACGGCCCTGGCCGGCGGCCCGTTCTTTGTGTATCTCCTGCTCTGGCGAAAGGATCGCTTGGCATGAGCGAATTCCCTGACGGCCGATCACAACGGACTGCGATGGTCAGCGCAGTCGGCGTTCTCGAGTCACGTCCGGCCTACGACGTGCAATCCGTTCGGTTCCGATACCGGCCAAGGGGATCGGATGCCACCGGATGGATCCTTGAAGACGTGTCTTTTTGCGTGCACGAGGGTGAAGTGCTGGGTGTCGTCGGCCCCAATGGATCTGGAAAAACCTCCTTGCTAAAAGTGCTGGCGCGGCTCCTGAATCCGCTGCACGGCCGCATCGGCGTGTTCGGACAAGAGATTGCCGGTATGACTCAACATGAGGTTGCCTGTGCCATTGGAGTCGTGCCGCAGGATACCCAGCAGCTCTTCCCCTTTACCGTGGCGGAAACCGTGCTCATGGGGCGCTTTCCTCATCGGCCTCGTGGCCGATGGATCGGCGGATTTGGATGGGAAAGCCGAGAGGACGTCGCCATCGCAGAACAGGCGATGACGCTGGTGGATATCTTCCATTTGGCTCATCGCACCGTGACAGATCTCTCTGGCGGCGAGCGGCAGCGGGCCATGATCGCGCGGGCGCTAGCCCAGAAAACGAAAGTTCTGTTGCTCGATGAACCGACCGCGTTTCTCGATCTGCAACATCAGGTGGAAATCTGTTCGGTGTTGCTTCGCTTAAAAGAAGTAAGCCGCTTAACGGTTCTTCTCGTGTCGCATGATTTGAATCTCGTCAGTCAGTATTGCGACCGGATTTTGTTGTTGGATCATGGACGGGTGGTACGGCTGGGCCGCCCTGAAGAAGTGATTGAACCGGAGGTCTTGGAGTCCGTGTATCGGTGCCGGGTATTGGTGGACCGGCATCCGTCGACCGGGTTGCCTCGGGTGACGCTTCCTGGCCGCTCCCTGCCCGGAGGAATGTGATATGAGGTCGGACAAGATCGCGCTGCTTCATCTTGAGACGGTGCCCGGGGCCATCGAGCGGAACCGATACGTAATTGTCGAGGCCATCAAGCACGCCGCGGCCACAGGCGCCGAGTGGATCGTGACGCCGGAGCTGGCGGTATGTGGACTTCAGTTTGCCCGCGTCGTCGGCTCGGATTGGATACAGCCGCAACCCGACCCCTGGATGCAACAGGTCTGCAAACTGGTCCGGACTTTGAAGCGAACCGTATTTCTCGGCTGCCCGGAGCGGGAGGGTGGTCGGTGCTATAACTCGGTGTTTGTCATCGGTCCGACCGGTGAAATTCTGGGGACACATCGCAAGATCAATGTGGTGAGCGATTCACTGGCATGGTCGAACCCCGGCGAGATGGTCGCTCCCATCGAGTGTGATGGGATCAAGGTCGGTGTCCTCATCTGCAGTGACGTCTATACGTCGAATATCGCCAGGGCGCTGAGATTCGAAGGCGCGCAGATGTTGGTCTCGCCGGCGTCATGGGGACCTGGCATCCACGGTCCGAACGGAGAGTGGGAGCAGCGGACGCATGAAACAGGACTTCCCTTGATCGTCTGTAACCGGACCGGAGCAGAGAAGACGCTGGATTTTTGGAAGGCTCCAAGTCTCGTTGTACAGGACGGCACGCGTCTGCTCGCACATACGTCCAACAAATCCGCGGTGCTGACATTTGACTGGGATTTCGATGCCATGAAGCTGCGTTCTTCCAAGTATTCCGTTGACTATATCCGGTCGTGACATGACGCATCAGATGGTGATGGCTGTTCGGCTGGCCGATGCAAGCTGATGTTGGCAGGAAGAGCGGCACCCCTCTCCTGCAGAGGGTTCAGGGTGCGCAACAATCATTCTGGGGGGATACTTTAGGATCATACCGTCAGCGACGGGGAAGATGGTGCAAATCCATCACGGTGCCGCCACTGTAAGCGGGGAGTGACTCTGCACGATGCCACTGTGTGCTTTGGCGCATGGGAAGGCGCAGAGATAACGACGAGCCGCAAGTCAGGAGACCCAACTGCCGGGATTATCGACGCCCTTCGAGTCAAAGGGAGGTTTCCATGAGTCGGGTTCGTCCGGGTTTATTGTGCAGTGTGCTCGTTTTTCTATTCGGCCTATTTGCTCCTCTACTCTCTGCATGTGCACAGGATATCGCGATGGCCGATCAGCAAGAGGTCATCGAAGTCCCCGATGTCGTGGTGAGCGCGACCAAGACCCCCATTCCGGCTAAACAAGTGACCAGCGCCGTGGAGGTGATCACTGGGGAGGACATGCAACAACGAAAAGTCAGAACCGTTGTGGAGGCCCTGCGCTGGGCTCAAGGACTTTCCATCAATCAGAGTGGTGGATTCGGCACGGTCGTGGATGTGCGGATGCGGGGTGGAACGCCGGAGCAAACGCTCGTGTTGATAGACGGAGCCATCGTCAATAGTGCTACTATCGGCAGTTATGACTTTGCCAACCTGACATCCGACAACATCGAACGGATTGAAATCTTACGGGGAAGTCAGAGTATGCTTTGGGGTGCAGATGCCATGGGTGGTGTGATCAACATCACAACAAAGCGCGGACGAGATAAACCGAATATCTCAGGCTTTGCAGAGTACGGCTCGTTCAATACCATTCGGGAGGGGACGAGTGTGACGGGAAAGAAAGGGCCAATCGATTTTTCAGGGTCGATCTCCCGGTGGGATACGGCCGGTTTTTCAGCGATCAACTATCGGCGTGGGGCGGCGGAACGTGATGGGTATCACAATTGGCAAGGGTCGGTTCGAGTTGGAGCCGATCTTCCCCGGGATGGACGACTCGAGTTTAGTTTTCGATGGTTGCAGAGCGTCGTCAATTTCGACGGGTTTGCGTTTAATCCAGTGACCTTTGCATCCGATCCGGCGGATGTCTTTGGGGCAAAATCAAATGATACTCAATACATTTTTGCGGGAAACTACTCACAGCCGATCACCTCATGGTGGTCGCAACGATTGACGCTGTCGCGAGCGATGGACAATCTCGTGAGTGACGGGGGAACTACTGAGCGGAACGTTGTAACCGATGTAACGGCGCCGATTGGGTTCCCATTCAAGTCGCAGATTGAGACGACGAGCAACCGGGTTGAATGGCAGCACAACATTCAAGTCGGTAAACCCTTGTTGCTGACAGGTGGCTATCAATTCCGTGAGCAGAAGGGCAGTAATCGAGACCTGCTTACAAATATAAACACGTTTGAGAATAAAGTTCTCAGTAGTCATGCGGGATTTGGGGAGGCACAGTTGAACCTCTGGGACCGTGTGTTTGGAACAGCGGGGATCCGGCAGGACGAGTACAACGTGTTTGGGAGCGCCACAACGTATCGTGTAACCGGGGGATATCTGCACCAAGAAACGGGGACAAAACTGCGCGGCAGTTATGCAACAGGGTTTCGAGCTCCGACGATCAATCAATTATTTTTCCCTGGGTTCGGGAATCCGAATTTGCAGCCCGAGAAGAGCCAAGCGTTAGATGCAGCCATTGAACAAACATTACCCAATGATTGGGGTTCGATCAGCGTAGGATACTTTTGGACTCGGTATCGCAATCTCATCCTGTCTGTGTTCGATCCGGTTGTGTGTACGGCACCTGGTTCGTTCGGGTTCTGTGCGCAGAATGCGGGGTTGGCTCGAGCTCAGGGCGTAGAGGTCAGCACAAAGTTGAAGCTCCTCCGTGATAGAGCATGGGCTAAGAGCCTAGATCTGATGATCAATTATACGTACTCAGCCACGCGCGATCTTAGTGATGGTTCGGATACACGCCTGCCACGGTGGCCGCTCCATCAGATAACAACCATCATCAGCTATCAGCCTCTTGAGGGTCTTCGGGCTAATCTGGAGGGGCGGTACGTTGGTGAGCGGTTCAACAACGTGGGAAACGACGGACCCATACCATCATTCGTGGTCTGGAATCTTTCCGCGAGCTATGACGTCACAAAGCAAGTCCAGGCCTATTTGCGTTTTGATAACATGTTCAACGAAAAGTACGAAGAAGTGTTGTTCTTCGGCACACCGATCCGCTCAATTTTTGGGGGCGTGCGGATCAATTATGATCTTCCGATCTAGATGAGTAGGATGGATTACCCACGATTAGTGATTGCCGGAACGTCGAGCGGCGTCGGGAAGACGACGGCGACATTGGCGATTTTGGCGGCCTTGCGTGAGCGAGGTCGCCGGGTCCAGCCGTTCAAGGTCGGCCCGGACTTTATCGATCCGAGCCATCACCGGGCGGCGACGGGACGCCCATCTCGCAATCTCGACGGGTGGATGCTTGGAGAGGATCTGAATCGTTCGATCTTTGCGCGCGCCGCAATCGATGCGGAGATCTCAATTATCGAGGGCATGATGGGGCTGTTCGACGGGAGCTCACCGCTGAACGAGGTCGGCAGCACGGCTGAGTTGGCGAAGCAATTGAATGCTCCGGTGCTGCTCGTGATCGACGGAAGTGCGATGGCCCGATCGGCTGCGGCCATGGTGGCCGGGTATGCGCATTTCGATCCCGCGTTGCGCGTTGCGGGGGTCCTGTTCAATCGTGTGGGGAGTGAGGGACATTACCAACTACTGAAGGCAGCCGTCGAACAGTCCACCGATGTGGTGTCCGTCGGATATGTGCGTTCGGATTCCGCTCTAGCCATAGCCGATCGACATCTCGGACTGGTTCTGGCCATGGAACAAGGTACGGATCAGCTCTATCATCGATTGGCGATGGCCATACGGGACACAGTCGATCTGGATGGTATTGAGACAGTAGCCCGTTCGTGTGGCACGTTGCCGGGATCAGTCACTCAGCCGGTGACAAAGAACCACGGCTGTACGGTTCGAATCGGCGTGGCACAGGATCGGGCGTTTTGTTTTTACTATCCGGACAATCTTGAATTGCTGGAAGCGGCCGGGGCCGAACTCGTGAAGTTTTCTCCGTTGACGGATCACGGATTGCCGGATGTCGACATGCTGTATCTTGGCGGGGGATATCCGGAACTGCATGGCGAGGAGCTGGCCAAGAACGCTGCCATGCGCGCGGCTATCAAGCGGTTTGCCGAGCGTGGCGGCGTGATCTATGGAGAGTGCGGCGGGTTGATGTATCTCACGGAATCGATCCGTGATTTCGATGGCCGTTCACATGAAATGGTCGGAATCTTTCCGACAGAAACGGCCATGCAGAAACAAGGCCTTACGTTGGGGTATAGAACGGTACACTGTTCGCGACGCAGCATCCTTGGCGAGGTCGGCGTCACCGTACGAGGCCATGAGTTCCATTATTCCACGTTGGTGGCGAGACAGCCGCTGCCGTATGCCTGCACACTAAGCGATGCAGATGGTAGTCAGAAGGGGCGGGACGGACTGACAAAAAACAACGTGCTGGCGCTTTATACGCATCTACATTTTTCAAGCCAGCCACAGGTCGCGACGGCGCTGGTGGATGCTGCCCGTCATTCCGCCTGTCGAACATCGATGAGCATGAACCAGGCGTGATGACGAAGCACGTCGACCATAAATCGAAGATGGTGCGCCTGAAGGCCTCCGTTGATCGGCGCATCGAGGAGGCACAACAAGAGAAGGGCCTGTTGATCGTCTATACCGGCGCAGGCAAAGGGAAGACGACCGCTGCGTTGGGAATGGCGCTGCGCTGCATCGGGCATGGGCAGAAGGTCGCGGTGGTGCAGTTTATCAAGGGCGCTCTCGATACTGCGGAAGAGCGCGCGATGAAGTCTTTCGGCGATCGAGTCATCTTCCTGCGGATGGGAGAAGGCTATACCTGGGAAACTCAAGACCGGGCGCGCGACACGCAGGTTGCGCAACAAGCCTGGAAGACGGCTTGTGAATTCCTGCGCGATGCGTCCTATGCCATGATCATTCTTGATGAGTTCAATATCGCGCTGCAGCACGACTATGTCCGCCTTGAAGAGGTCCTGCCGGTGCTTCGCGATCGTCCTCCGATGCAGCACGTGGTGATTACCGGGAGAGGGGCGCCGGCACAGCTCATTGACGAGGCCGATTTGGTGACGGAGATGAAACAAGTGAAACATCCTTTCCGCCGGGGCATCAAGGCGCAGCCGGGAGTCGAGTTTTGAAAGGGCCGGTACAGAAAACCTGTGGGGCGTGCGGGAACCCGTTTGAGTGCGGCGGGTATCAATGTTGGTGCGGAAGGGTCGGGATTACCGAACAGCAGATGGATTGGATCGCAGCTCGATACGAAGATTGTCTCTGTCCCGTCTGTTTGGGAAAAATCGCAACCGGAGAGCCGGGGCCGCAGGCCGCACAGACGACTCGCCATGCGGCTTCATGACAGACGTGCTGCGGATAGGACGGGCAGGTTGCCAATCGCATGGATACTGGGATAAGGAATGGTATGCGCGGTAAAGCCCGTATCATCAGAGGTCTACAGTCCCATGGCAATGGGGCGGTTCCCAAGCCAGGCGCTTCCCGACACCATAATGGTGCGAGCCACGCGTTCACCATGGTTGAGCGCAAGGCGGTCTATCGCGCCATTTTTGAGCGCCGCGACGTTCGTCGTAATTTTCTGCCGACGGCGATTCCTAACCGAGTGCTGACTCGCTTGCTGACGGCCGCGCATCATGCCGGTTCGGTCGGGTTCATGCAGCCATGGGATTTTGTCGTCATCCGTGACCGTTCGACCAAGCGAGCGGTGAAGAGGTTGTTCGATGAAGCCAATGCTGGGGCGGCGGTCCGCTATACAGGCAGCAGGGCAAATCTCTACCGAAGCTTGAAACTTGAAGGCATTGAGGAAGCGCCGGTCAATATTTGTGTGACCTGCAGCCGGCGGCGTGGCGGTCCGCATGTCCTGGGTCGTGCGACCGTGCGCGAGACGGATTTGTATAGCACGTGCTGTGCCGTTCAGAATCTCTGGCTGGCGGCTCGTGCCGAAGGCATCGGTGTCGGCTGGGTCAGTATTCTGGACCACGAGGCACTGAAGCGGGTGATCGGCGTCCCCAAGTCGGTGACGGTGCTGGCCTATCTTTGCCTTGGATATGTGGCCGGCTTTGAAGCGAGGCCTGACCTTGAAACCGCAGGCTGGCGGAAGCGGATTCCGGTTGGTCGGTTGATTCATTATGAGTCATGGGGCAACCGAGCCCATGACAAGAGGGAGAACGGTGATGCGCATCACCAAGGTCTACACGAGAACAGGGGACGCGGGAAAAACCAGGCTGGCCGGCGGGCAGCAGGTCTGGAAAGATAGCCTGCGCGTCGAAGCCTACGGGACGGTGGATGAGCTCAATGCGTCGGTCGGCGTGGTTCGCGTGATGAACGCCGACGTGACAAACGAACACCAAGCGGCCCAGCAGCTCGAAGAAGAGCTGCGTTGGGTACAAAATAAGCTATTCGATGTTGGGAGCATTCTTGCGACCGCGCCGGGTCAGACGTTCAAGAACATGCCACAGGTGGCGGCGCAGGACGTGACCCGCCTGGAGAAATTGATTGACCGCTGCCAAAAGGATCTGGAACCGCTCAAGGAATTCATATTGCCGGGTGGCGGGAAAGTATCCGGCTTTCTCCATCAAGCCAGGACGATCTGCCGCCGGGCCGAGCGGTTGTGCGTCGCACTGTCGAAGGCGGAGCCGGTGGATCCTACGATTGTCAAGTTCGTCAATCGGCTCAGTGACGCCCTCTTTGTTTTGGCTCGTTGGGTGGCCAAAACTCAGGGCGAGCCGGAGTTCCTATGGGAGCGGGATGTCCAATCCCAAAAGAGCTAAAAGGAGTCGGCGAGCTCAGCCTGCCGGAGGATTGGTCTTTGTCCTCGGTGGGGCGGCGTCGGGGAAAAGCGATGTGGCGCTTCGCCTGGGACAAGGTGACTGGCCGAAGGCCTTTGTCGCAACCGGCCAGGCACTGGATGATGAGATGATGGCGCGAATTGCCCGGCATCAATCGACCCGTCCTGCCGACTGGGTGACCTCCGAGGTTCCCGTAAATCTCGTTCATTGGCTTGATAATAATAGATCGTACTATCAATCGATCGTTATAGATTGTCTCACGTTATGGTTGAGTAATTTAGGCGAGAAGATTACTGAAAAAATGCTTGTTGAAGAGATCATGAGATTGCTCAAGGCCATTCGAAAGGGACCGGCAAAGGTGGTGCTTGTCAGTAATGAACTCGGGATGAGTCTGGTCCCGGTGGGACCGGACGTCCGGCGCTTTCGCGATCTGGCTGGAAAGATGAACCAACTGGTGGCGGACGAAGCGGATGAAGTCCACTTTGTCGTGAGCGGCCAGACCTTAAGACTGAAGTAAAGGATGTCATGAAACTAGAGGATATATTGGACCAGATTGAAGTGCCGGATGAGCAGATCGCACGAAAAGCTCAGGCGCGGCTCGATCGTTTGACCAAGCCGGTAGGAAGCCTCGGTCGTTTGGAAGAGCTGGCCGTGCGGTATGCCATGATTATCGGTGAGGTAAAGCCAAGCGTGCCGAAAGGCGTGGTCTTTACTTTGGCCGCGGACCATGGGATCGCTCGTGAAGGTGTCAGCGCCTATCCTCAAGAGGTCACGCCGCAGATGGTGCTGAATTTCTTGCGCGGCGGCGCGGGGGTCAATGTGCTTGCGCGACATGCCGGGATTGAAGTCCGTGTTGTCGATATTGGAGTCGCCTACGAATTCGGCTCGATACCCGGGCTGATCCACAAAAAGGTCATGGCGGGAACCAATAGTTTTCTTACCGGGGCGGCCATGAGCCGAGAGCAGGCGGAACAGGCAATTGCGATCGGCATTCAGCTGGTCGCTGACGCAGCCAGCCAGGGTGTCGGGATGATCGGTACTGGTGAAATGGGAATCGGCAACACCACGGCCAGCACAGCGATCACGGCCGTCATGACCGGTCGATCGGTGGAGGATGTAGCTGGGCGCGGAACGGGAATTGACGATGCCGGCTATCGGCACAAGGTGTCGGTTATCAAGGAGGCGTTGGCGTTTCACCATCTTGATCCGAACAACGCATTGGACGTGCTTTCGAAAGTAGGCGGGCTCGAAATCGCCGGACTTGTCGGTCTCATTCTTGGGTCGGCCTTGGCGAGAGTGCCGGTGGTACTGGATGGGTTCATTGCGGGAGCCGCCGCGCTGATCGCGGTTCGCCTGCAGCCCAAATGCCTTGGCTACATGATTGCCTCCCATCGGTCTGCGGAGCGCGGGCATCAGGTGTTGCTCGACCATCTCGGATTGAAACCGCTGTTGGATCTGGACCTACGGTTGGGTGAGGGGACCGGCGCGTGTTTGGCTATGAATCTGATATGTGCCGCCGTCAAGATCATGACAGAGATGGCAACGTTCGGTGAGGCTGGTGTGTCGGAGCGTCGGGCATGACCACTCTCATTCGGCCTTTTCTATTCGCCTGGCATTTCTTGACTGCGGTTCCGCTGAGTCGTCGTCATCACGAGCCGACCGCAACAGAGTTGGCTGCGTCGATGGCGTGGTATTCCACCGTGGGTCTCATGATCGGTGGCGCGCTGGCGCTGGCGGACGGGGTGCTGGCCAAACTGTTTGCCATGGAGGTCGTGAACGTCCTGGTGATCGTGCTCCTCGTCGCGATAACTCGAGGATTACATCAAGACGGACTCGCGGACACGCTTGACGGCCTTGCCGGCGGCCGGACACCGGCTGATCGCCTGTCTATCATGCGTGATCCGAGGATCGGTGCGATCGGAGCGACCGGTCTTTTCTTGTCGTTGATCCTTCGATACGCGGCATTGGCGGGGCTTCCGTCGTCACTCCGTGTTCCAGCGCTCATTTGCATGCCGGCCTTAGGCCGTTGGGCCATGGTTACAGTAGCGTGGCTCTCTCCCTACGCAAGAACAGAAGGGGGATTGGCAGCTCCATTCCTTGCTCATCTGTCCTGGTTTCACGTGTTGGGATCGACCGTCGTGCTGGCGCTAGCGCTTACTCTGGGCCTAGGTGCCCCTGCAACAATCATGGCGTTCATCGGATGCTGCGTGGTCATCGTGGCCGTTCAGGCTTGCTGTCGGGCATTGTTCGGTGGCATCACGGGCGATACCTTAGGCGCCACGAATGAAGTCGTCGAGATCCTCTTCTTGCTCTGTGTCCCGTTATTGCTTGTCCTGTCATGACCGGAAGTGAACTGTTGCTCGCAGCAAGTATCGATGCCGTGGCGGGAGATCCTCGATGGCTCCCACATCCCGTTCGTGGCATGGGAGCAGTGATTGCATGGTCTGACAGGTATGTCAGAAAGATCTGTCGGAACCCCTACGCGCTCCGCACCGGTGGTCTGCTGTTGGCTCTCGGGTTGCCGACATCTGTGTTTTTTCTTACCCGTGAAATCGTTGCTCTGGCCGACCACGTTTTCTGGTGGCTGGGAAGCTTGATGTCGGTCGGGTTTGCATGGACGACGCTGGCGGGGCGCGATCTGTGGAACCATGTGTATGCGGTGAGCGGACAACTGGGACAGGGCAATCTCACCGGGGCTCGGCACGCAGTCAGTCAAATCGTTGGACGGGATACCGACCAGCTCTCAGAAGAGGAAGTTGTTCGTGCGTCGATTGAAACCGTGGCGGAAAGCACGAGCGATGGAATGATCGCGCCGTTGTTCTATCTGATGGTGGGAGGAGCTCCGCTGGCTCTTGCGTACAAGGCCGTGAATACGTTGGATTCGATGATCGGCCACAAAGACGAGCGGTACGTTGATTTTGGCTGGGCCTCCGCCCGGCTCGATGACGTGGTGAACTGGATTCCTGCCCGGCTGTCTGCCGTCCTTATTCTCCTTGCAGCCGGTTTGGTCATGGGGAACGGTGATCGCGTGGGGGCCGGGTGGCGTGTGCTTTGCCGTGACGGCGGGAAGCATCCAAGTCCGAACAGTGGACAGCCAGAGGCGGCGATGGCCGGTTCCTTGGGAGTTCAACTGGGAGGAGTCAATTACTACGAGGGAGTACCGGATGAACGACCTGTTATCGGAGTAGCGGGACGTCAGCCTCTCTTGAAGGACCTCGTGATCGCATCTCGAATCATGATCGTCGCGTGTCTTTTGGGGGTTATCCTGGCGGTAGGAACGGTATGGCTCGTCTGAAACCTCCAATCCATGGCGGCAATGTTTACGCAGCGTCGCGTGAACTGGGCCATGACATCGCGAAACTCATCGACTTCAGCGCCAGCATCAACCCATTAGGCCCTTCGCCGCATGTCTGGCGAGCGATCGTCAACGCGCGCCATCTGTTACGTCACTATCCCGACCCAGACTGCTGGGATCTCCGACAGACGCTGGCCAGGTATTGGAAAACAGCTCCGGAACGGATCGTGGTCGGAAACGGATCGACGGAATTGATCGATGCCCTTCCACGCGCACTCAACATTCGGCATCTCCTGATTGCGCAGCCCACGTTCTCGGAATATGCCGCATCGATGGCACGAGCCGGAGCCCGCGTGGAGACTGTCTATGCGAAGCGCACGGAGCAATACGCGCAACCGATCGATGACGTGTGTCGTGTGATGGAGAAACGACGGACTCCATCCAAGGCTGTCGACGGCGTCATGCTCTGCAATCCCAATAGTCCAAGCGGGCAAGCCTGTTCCGTCGATGAGGTCCGACGGTTGGCACAGAGTGCTCGGCGCCGGGGGATTTGGTTGGTGATAGACGAAGCATTTGCCGACTATTGCCCCGAGCGGTCGTTTCTTCCGGAGGCCGCATCGTGGCCTCGTGTCGTCATCTTGCGCAGCATCACCAAGTTTTACGCGTTGCCCGGACTGCGGGTCGGATATGCGGTGGCCGCGCCTTCCGTGATTCAATCCTTCCGTAAGCAGATTTCGCCATGGTCCGTGAATGCCCTGGGACAAGTGGCTGCGCTCGCCGCTGTGAATGATCGGGCTCACGCGCGAAAGAGCGTTCGGTTCATGACGAAAGAACGGGAACGATTCGGAAACCTGCTTGCCGCCTTGCCCGGCTGTTCGGTGATGCCGACGTATGCAAACTATTTCCTTCTGGAATTACCACGTGGATGGCGTTCGTGTGACATGGCCGAACAGTTGCGGGGCGAAGGGCTGTTGGTTCGCGACTGTTCCTCCATTCCCGGAATGAGGTCCCGTTCCATCCGCTTTGCCGTCCGCTCTCGACAAGAGAATGACCGGCTCGTCCAAGTCCTGTCGAAGCTGCTTTACCTGGACGTGTTGCGATGAAGGGAACTTCTCCCAGTGTCCGTACGCGGTACGAGGTGATTGGGCGTACTCTCGTGATCGGTCTTGGAGGTCGAAAGCGCGTGCTGTCGTCCGCCCCGCAAGGCGGAGGATTCAGCACGGCTTCCTACATTATCAATCACCAAGTTGAATCGAAGCCCGGTTCGAACGCGCGTTTTCCCGACCCGGCGCGCTACCTACGAAAGCTGGCTGCTCAACTAAGGGGCGCCACGGGAACCGTCGGACTCATGACCGCAGTCCCCATGACGCAATTGGTCATGGCTCGAGGTGCGGCGGGGCAGCTTTGGGTGGAGTGTTTTGCTACTGTCGGAGTGACCAATGCAGTCCGAGCCGGAGCGTGGCCGCTGCGCCGCATTCATCGAAGGGGAACACCCACACCCGGAACGATCAATCTCATCATTGTCACGAACGGGAGTCTTTCAGGCGCCGCCATGGTCGGTGCGGTGCAGGTTGCCACCGAGGCCAAAACGGGTGTCCTGCGAGATCATAAAGTACCGACATGGAACGGTAGGTCCGGCGCGACGGGGACCGGCACGGATGCGGTCGTGATTGCGTGCCGGTTGCGTGGGCTGGGGCCGCCGCATCCCTATAGCGGTACCCACACGGTCATGGGTGGGTTGGTCGGGCGAGTGGTTACTGATTGCGTCTCACGCGGTCTAGCCAAGGCGAAGATGTGGCAACAGACGCATCGATGAAGGCACGGGCGCTCGCGGTGCTCGGCACCGGCTCGGACGTCGGCAAAAGCCTGATCACGGCCGGCCTGTGCCGATTGTTGTATCGGACGCGTGCGCGTGTCGCGCCGTTCAAAGCCCAAAACATGTCGCTGAATTCGTTCGTCACTCCCGCCGGCCATGAAATCGGAAGAGCGCAAGCCTTGCAAGCGGAAGCGTGTGGGATTTCCCCGCATGTTGATATGAACCCGATCCTCCTCAAGCCCGAATCGGACGACTGCTCGCAGGTTGTGGTTCTCGGCAAGGTGTTCGCGAAGCAGAAGGCATCCGCGTATTTCGAGGGTCGGCGGGCGCTTTGGACCGTCGTCGAAGAGAGTTACGCCCGGTTGGCGAGTCAGTACGAAGTGATCGTGATTGAAGGCGCAGGCAGTGCGGCGGAAGTCAATCTCCGGGAGCGCGATCTGGTCAATTGGCCCGTCGTGACGTTGGCAAAGGCGAACGTTCTCCTGGTGGCCGATATCGATCGGGGCGGGGTCTTCGCGCAAGTTCTGGGAACGTTGGACTTGTTAGCGCCTGACGAACGGGCCAAGGTCCGTGGGGTCATCATCAACAAATTCCGTGGCGATGCCAAGCTATTCGTCGATGGGGTGAAATTCTTGGAGTCCCGAGGCGGGATTCCAGTGTTGGGCGTGGTCCCGTTCCTTCGTGATCTGATGCTTGACCAGGAAGATAGCCTTGATCTCGCCCGTCATGGATCGCCCGAGTTTTCGACTGACCGGATCAACATTGCCGTGATTCTATTGCCGCATATGAGCAACTTTACGGATTTCAACGCGTTGGCGGCGGAAGGGGATGTCGCGCTGAAGTATGCCGCGTCACCATCGAATCTGATCGACGCGGACGTGGTAATCATTCCGGGGAGTAAAAATACACTGGCGGACTTGTCCTACCTACAGGAGAAAGGATATGGGTCTGTGCTCGATCACCATTTGCGTGGTCGGCGAGAACTGATCGGTATCTGTGGGGGGTATCAGATGCTTGGCCGGCAGATATCGGATCCTCATGAAGTCGAACAGGGCGGGACGAGCCGTGGGCTCGGCTATTTGAATACGGAGACGGAGCTCAAGCAAGCCAAGCGCACCGCGCAAGTGGAAGCCAGTCCGACGGACATGTTTGTGGGTGATCAGAGCGTGGTTCGCGGGTATCAGATTCATATGGGTGTCACGCTGCGCGGACACGAATTTCCGTGCTTTCGAGTTTGCCGATATGCAGAACTGGGTGAGAAGGTTCACCCGGCGATCGCCCTGAATGAGGATGAGTTCGATGGGGCGATCCGGAAGGATGGACTTGTCTGGGGTACCTCTATACACGGTGTCTTTGATGAACCTGGGTTTCGTCGGACCTGGCTCAATCGTGCTCGTGTGAGGAAAGGGATTCCGCCACTTGAGGAGCTCGCGTCAGCGGCTGTAACGGATCGATTACGTGGAGAATTGGATCGGTGGGCTGATCATTTGTCCCATCACCTCGATGTGTCCCGTCTTGTCGGATGCCTCCCCACATAAGATACTCCCGATAGGTGAAGCCGCCTCTCTTGTATCTATGTAGTTGCTTATCACTACATTGTTACTGATATCCACATCGGTAGCGGTTCCAGTTTCCGCACAGAGAGATGCCGATATTCACCGTTTTCTTGCCATCCATCAACAAGTCGTTACACTGCATGGAACAGCACGATTCGACGATGTGAGCGACGAAAATATGCCTCGAGTGCGATCCGTTGGACAGGTGCAGGCAATGGATTGATTTGCGTCATCAGTGTGATGATGTCGGTGCGCCGAGAACAGCCTCAGAGTCGATTGAAAGGAGAGGGAAGACGTTATGAGCAAAATCGTGGTTGTCGATGATTCATATGCAGAGCTGCAGCTTATCGAGTCGTATCTTAAGGCTGCCCACCATACCGTCCTATCATTCTCGACCGCAGACGGTTTGGAAGACAAGATTGCTCCCGAGAAACCGGACCTCATCGTCTTGGACGTGGTGATGCCGGGTCGGAACGGATTTCAGGCATGCCGCGACTTGAAGAATGATGCCCGATTCAAGAATGTCCCGATTGTGCTGTGCACCTCAAAGGGACAGGAGAGCGATAAGTTCTGGGGACAGCAACAGGGAGCCAACGGCCACGTCGTGAAACCCTTCAAATCGGAAGACCTGCTCCACGCCGTGAAGCTCGCCCTTGGCTGAGTCACGCGGTGATGCATGGGCTGGGAAACGATGAACCCACTATCTGATGTGCCTCAACTGAGCCCAGACGCAATACTGGACCAGGCAACATCAGCAGGTACGTTGAGAGTCTGCCTGATCACACTGGGAGGAAGAAGCTTGGCGATCGATTTAAGCTGCGTTCGCGAAGTCTTCAAACTGGAGTCGATCACGCCGGTGCCAGGTATGCCCGCAGCGCTGGTTGGTGTCGCCAATCTACGAGGGACGATTATTCCCCTGGCCGATATACGATCGACGCTGGGTACCTCTATTTCGGCCGTCCAAAAGTATGCGGTGATCGTACGACATGGCGCTCAACAAGTCGGTATCCTGATTGATGACGTGCCCGAAATTCGCACCATCGATATTGACGATCTGTCGGCTCCATCTGCCCGTGATGGGAGTGTCGATCATCCGTTTCTTTCCGGGTTCTTCAAGACCGAACACAACGTGAGGGGCATGCTGGAAGTGTCGCGATTGCTGGCCTCAGTGGCGGAGGGGGTCGGCGACGCGCGTGCACCTCTGCACAGTAAGAATGACGGGACTGATGGTGCGAGCGGAACCGGATCGTATCTTGGGCGGTGAGGAGGAGGGAAGTCATGGCGAAGCATGGCAGAGCACGGAAGTGGTCGATCATGGCATGGTTCAAAAACCTGAGAACCCTGCACAAGCTCCTGATTGGGTTCTCTGTGATTATTATGGGCATGATGGGGATCGGTCTGATCGGCTTGCTGGGCCTCGATCGGCTGAAAGGCGAACTGCGGTCCATTTACGACGAATCAACAGTGGGAATTTCAAATGCGGCTGTCAGCAGTGCCAACCTGAGCCTCTATCAGAATGCGCTATTGAGTGTTGCACACCAGACGCAGAAAGTTGATTTTGATGAGGCGATCCTTCCGCTCACCGAATTGAAAAGGAGAACCCTGAAGCCTCTTGAGACCTACCGGCCATCCGCAACGCACGAAACCCTGGACGGTCGTCGTGACGGGCAAGATTTAGACGTTCTGCTGTTCACGTTACGAGAGTATTTCGCCGCCGCTGAAAGCGCAGTCGGAGCCTTCAACGACAGTTTCGATCCCTCTCTCACGAACGAACAAAAGCAGTCGATGAGAGAGTTGGGCAACACAGTGCTGTCGAGCGAGGTCGCCTTTTGGTATGGCCGCGCCATATGGCGCTTTCAATGGTTGGCGGGACTCATTCAAGACCTCGCAAGCGAATTGAACGACCGGGGACAGAAGGCAGCCGTCTATCTCAGCAACGTCATGCTGGGTGGAGCCATTTTAGCTCTGGTCCTCGCCATCACCATCGGCTCGTTTCTTGCCCGCAGTATCGTCAGAGATATCATTCATGTGGCCGATGTCGCCACACAGGCGGCTGCGGGAAATTTGCAGGCCCGCGCGAGGTTAGAGAGTGACGATGAGGTGGGCCATATGGCCAAGGCGTTCAACATCATGTTGGATCGGATCACGGCCCTGGTTTCAACGGAAGAAGAGCGGGATATGATGCAAAAGCGCCTGGTGCAATTCCTGGTACTCGTGTCCGATGTCGGGAAGGGAGACTTGACCAAGCGAGGTGAAGTGACGGCCGACATGTTCGGTAACCTGGCCGACGGCTTTAACCTGATGATCCAGCGGTTCGCGCAGTTGATGAAACAAGTAAGAGAATCGGCCGAGCGTGTGAACCGATCCGCTGGAGCATTGCGCGATAACGCCGGGCAGATGGCCGGAACCGCCAAGCATCAAGCGGATGAGTCGATGAAGACCCTTGGCGCAGTCGAGCAGCTGACCGTTTCGATGCGACAAGTGGCGGAAACGGCGGGAGCCTCATCCGAATCGGCCCGCCAGGTCTTGAAAGCCACTGAAAACGGAGGCATTGCGGTGCAGGAAACCGTGCAGGATATGCAGCGCATTCGATCGGCGGTGCAACGCATGTCGAAGCAGGTCAAAGCCTTGGGCGACCGGTCGCTGGAAATCTCACAAATCGTGTCAACCATCCGAGACATTGCCAATCAGACCAACCTGTTGGCTTTGAATGCCGCCATTGAGGCTGCCGGGGCAGGGGAAGCGGGCGCCCGCTTTGCCGTCGTTGCCGATCAGGTCCGGAAACTGGCCGAGAGTTCGACGCAAGCGACGCGTGAGGTCGCCGATCTGGTCAAGGTGATTCAGAGCGAGACGCAACATGCCGTCGTCTCAATGGAACACGAAACCCAGGCTGTAGAAGCCGGATCGGCTTCCGCTCTGCGGACCGGAGACGTGTTTAAGGAGATTTCGACAATTGCCCAGCGATCTGCGGAACTTGCCCAAAGTATCGCATCGGCCGCATCCAATCAAACGGCCTCGACCGACCAGGTCGGCCGATCGATCAAAGACTTCACCGGCGGTGCCGTGGCAACACAAAAGGCCACCGATTCAGCTCGAGCGACCGTGGAAGACATGGCGAAACTGGCCGAAAGTCTCACGGCATCGGTGTCTCAGTTCAAGCTGGCCTGAGGATCTTCGTCATCGGCTGAATTAGGGACCGCCATGGGCTGAAGAGGCACCGATGAGCTCAGAGTTCGATCGGCAAAATCTCATCAGTATTTTTGTGCTGGAAGCGTCAGATGGACTGGCGGCGCTCAACAAAGCGTTGCGTCTCCCCGCCGACGGTCTCCCAATACCGCAGCAGCTCACGGAACAGTTTATCGTGGCCCACCGTATCCATGGGGCAGCGGCCTTGTATGGATATAGCGGAGTCGCACAGTTGGCCAAGCGTCTGGAGGCGATGCTCGAACAAGCCACTGGCATTCCTCCTGACCAATGGCCGCGAGCCGTGGATGGTATGCGGAACCTTACGCAAAGCATCCAAGCCATTGTTCAGTCCATCGGTCAAGGCGGCGGCGAAGATGCGGAGACGGTGAAACAATGCTTGGCATCGTGTCAAGGATTGGCGGAGGAAACGGACGGCACCTGGTCTTCCCGGTCGAAGGCCGCTTCCGTGACTGAGGAATATGTGCTGCCTGCACTCGATACCGAAGTGATGTCGTATTTTGTTCCCGAAGCGGAGGAGTATCTCGAGGCGATCGATGGACTCATACGGGTGTTGCGTACCGAACCGGAAAATGAGGACGCGACATTCAGGCTCTTTCGCACGATCCACACCCTCAAGGGGTCTGCGTATACCGTGAGTTTTCAGGTTATCGGAGATGTGGCCAATCCGATGGAAAACGGGATGATTGCGATCCGGGAAAAGCGCCTTCAGTTACGAAATCAGCTTCTCGAAACAATGGCGCAGGCCGCCAGTACGATTCGTCTGCTTCTTCAACGTAACCCTGCAAATGTTCCCCAACTCCAGCACGAGGTGCCCAGTCTTATCGAAACACTCATCCAAATATGTGACGGTACAGAGACAGCGGCTCCGTCTCAGGTGATCACCCTGAACACAGATGCCGGGACCCCCATCTCCACCCAGAACAATCCCCCGATCAGTCTCGATGCGCCCACGCAGGATCTGTCCGATTCGTATTTGGTCCCCGATTTGGACCCGGAAATCCTGTCGTACTTTGTGCCTGAGGCGCAAGAATACCTTGAAATGTTGGAGGCCAATCTCTTGCGATTGGACAAGGACCCACACAATGGAGAACTGATCAATCAAGTGTTCAGGACCGCTCATACGTTGAAAGGTTCCGCTTACACCGTCGGTTTTCAGTCGATCGGGGACCTCGTCCATCACGTCGAAGACTTCATGGGCTCTGTTCGGGATGAGCGCCTCAAAGTGTTGCCAGGACATACGGATTTGATGCTCCGTTCGATCGATGTGGTTCGGGTGCTCATGCGGCGAGACCACGGTACGGTGCTCCGGACCAGGCAGCGATTTGACGAAGCGCGATCAGAATTGAAACGACTAGATCGAGATGCCGCCGATGAATCGGCATCTGCGCTTCCAGAGGAGCATGCCCATCACTCAACCGAAAAACATCCAGAAGGACACCAAGGTCAGGACAAAGCATTCGAGAGCAGACCCGCTGAAGACCGCGAGGTCATCCGCGTCAGCTACGCTCGGTTGGAGCGGCTGATGAACCTCGTCGGCGAGTTGGTCATCGGGCGAGGCCGATTGGAACAACGGCTGCGAGTATTGGAACAACTGTCTCAGCAAGTCTTGACATTTAAGACTCGGTTAGCGGATTCGGTCCAATCGTTTGCCGATAAACACACGTTTACCTATCAGGAAGCACCGAATAGTTCGACCGAACCTTCCGGCCAAGGGTTTCAAGGGATCAGCGACTTCGGAAGTCTTGAGTTGGATAAGTACGACGATTTCAATATTTTGGCCCGCCGGATTGGAGAGGTGACTGCCGATATCAGCGAGTCGATGTCGCAACTGAACGGATCCATCCGAAGAGCACATGACGACATGAGCCAGCTACAGCAGCTGACGCTGCTGATGAGAGACGAAATCGCTCACGCCCGTATGGTTCCAATCGGCACCCCATTCACCAGGTTCCGTCGGGCGATTCGAGAAATCGCCCGCGCATCGAACAAGGAAGTATCGTTGGTGACGTCGGGTGAGCATACGGAAGTCGATACGGGAATCGTAGAGCGACTCGTGGATCCCCTCGTGCATTTGGTTCGCAATGCCGTCTATCACGGCATCGAGCCCGCCGCCGATCGGGTCCTGAAGGGCAAGCCGGCGGCCGGGACGGTCTATTTGCACGCAGCGCATCGCGGCAACTCCGTCATCATCGAAGTTGAGGATGATGGAGCGGGATTGGACTTATCCAAGATCCGAGCGAAAGCCTTGAAGATGGGATTGGTCCAGGCAGGTCAGTTGCAGACGATGTCGGATGCAGAAGCGCTTCAGCTGATTTTCCTTCCGGGGTTTTCAACGGCCGACAAGGTAGGAGATCAGGCGGGGCGTGGGGTTGGCCTGGATGTGGTCAAGCGGGTTATCGAGGGTATGAAGGGTCATATCGACGTCGAGTCGGAGTCCGGCGTCGGCACCAAGTTTACCCTGAGCCTCCCTCTCACTCTGCTCATCGCGACAGCGTTGCTGGTTCGCGCAGGTGCCGAACGGTACGCAATTCCTCTGCCGAATATCCTGGAAGTGACCTTACCTACGACCTCTTCACTGCAACCGCATGAAGATCGCACCCTGTTAAAGCTTGGTGAACAACTGGTGGAAGTTCACCCGTTACACCATCTCTTGCGCCGGGAACGGGGCCATATGGATTGGGCGAGGCCGATCGTGATCGTTCGGACTCCGGTGGGACCCATGGGATTGGCAGTCGATGAACTATTAGGCCGTCAGGAAATCGTCATTAAATCACTCGGGGCACTGAAACCGTTGGAGCATTCGTTTTTCGGTGGCGCGACTATTGATCCGGAGGGACGAGTCATTCTTGTGATCGACCCAAGTCGCTTGTTCTCGCGGGAAGTGACGGAAGCCATCGCGCTGGAGACTCCTTCCAAAACGGGACTTTCGGCCGATCAACCGCCGCCGCAGGAGCTGGAGGAAAAGAGCCGGCCGGAGTCGCAACTGTTGTTGATCGATGACTCGTTGAGCATTCGCAAGTTTGTCGGGAGGATGTTGGAATCGGCGGGATATCAGATTGACACGGCGGTCGACGGTGAAGATGGATTGCGAAAAGCACTCACCAACAGGTACCGACTGATCATCACCGACCTCGAAATGCCCAAACTCAACGGATTCGAAGTCGTGCAAGCCCTGAGAAGCCGTCCCGAAACACGACAGACGCCGGTGGTGGTCATGACGACCAGAGCCGGGGACAAACATCATCAGATGGCGATTAACATCGGGGCCAATTCATATATTGCCAAGCCGGTGGAAGAACGGATGCTGCTTCAGGAAGTCGAGCGGTGGGTCGGCCACACTCCGGCCCTCCGCAAGTAACCTTGCGCAAATATTCGTATTGATTGACGAAGCGGGGCTTGTTGCAGAAAATGGGCAAGAAGGCGTTGGCATGAGTATCCACGAGCAAACCGCTGAAACTCCATCGCGTGCGCCTCTGTCCCGCTTCCTCATCGTGACCATGGGTGGGCGGTTCTTTGCGGTAGACGCCGAATCCGTACGAAAGTTGTTGAACACAGAAGAGACGGGCAGCGGTGGAATTCCGATGGTCGAGGGAGTGGTGTATAGGTCGGTTGATCTCACTGATCAACTGATCTTGCCGCGTGATGGAGCCGGCTTGAACAGCCGTGTCGTGCTTCTTTCCGAAAGCGGATCACAGGGAAGCATCTGGGTGACACGGGTGCATGGCATGATGGAACTGCAACGGTCGCACATCTTGCCGCTTCCCCCTCAATTTCGTGGACCGGAGCGACACTGGTATCGAGGCATGATCTTGTTCGAAAACAGCGTGGCGTTGATTCTCGATACACGCTGGATTCTTGAAGGGAACAGGCTGGAGGCTTAGACGGATTTATCCGATAAGAGAACGACTGCCTGATTGCCGGCTGCTTCGGAAATTTCGATCGGCGATGACCGGACATGTTGAGAACCAGTGGGAAGAATCAGCGGCAGACGACGTCTCGATCGTTGAATCTGTTGGTGTTTGTGATCGGTGGCCGGAGGCTGGCGATGAACACCCAGGAGGTCGCGGGCATTGCGCCATGGGAAACGAGCATTCCAGTTGCCGGCCGTACCCCATTCGTGACGGCAGTGGTTCGCCGGCATCAGAAGGTGCTGCCGGTGTTCGATCTCGCCGAGCTGCTTCACGTCACGGTGCAGGGAAGCAGTCCGTTGTGCTTGACGGCGAAGCATCCCTTGGGGGACATGGCGATTTGTATTGATGAGGAAATACCAGTCCTCCACACCTTGGACTCCGCCGCGATTCAGGTCTATCGAGGCAAGGACTTGCCGGCCGAGTGGAGTTATGCGAGCGGTCTCGACGAGATACCAATTCTTTCCGTACACCGACTGGCACCGGTTGAGCGATGATCAGAACAGACACAGGGAAGGACGAAAGGTGCGGGCATGCCGAAGATCTTGATAGCGGACGATAGCATCGCGGTTCGGAAAGTGGCCGAGCGACTGTTGACCGAGGCCGGACTCTCCGTGACTTTGGCGGCTAATGGGGAAGAAGCACTGGCCTATCTGTCCAAGGAACGGCCGGACGCGATCGTATCCGACGTCATCATGCCGGACAAAAGCGGATATGAAGTCTGCGCATTTGTCCGCGGGAATTCCACCCTCGCGGCAACCCCGGTGCTCCTGATTTCCGGCATCGTCAACGACGAAGTGACGAAACAGGCCGATTCTTGCCGGGCCGATGGTGTGCTCAAGAAGCCGTTTCAAGGGACTTCGTTAAGAGACCGCGTGCTAGAGCTGCTTGCCAAACGACAGGAGGCACACCCGGCAGCCGTGTCCCGACCGGTGTCGGCCCAAACGGCAGCTCCCGCGGAGAAGGGTCCACAGCCGTCCGACCAACAGCAGGAGCACGCGCGCCAAGGCTTGATCGAACTCAAAGAGATGGAAAGTCGATTCCTGGCAGAACGAGCTCGATCCGAAGACCTCGCCAAACGCTTGGCCGATACCGTTGACCACATGACCCGTGCCAAGGCTGCCGAAGTGCAGTTGGCAGTAGAACAACAGCGTGTCAGCGAACTCGAAGCGACGCTCGTGAAACTTGAACAGCAGGCATCGAGGGTGGCTGAACTTGAAACGGCACTGGCGGCGGAGCAGGACGCCGTCGGCGCACTCAAACAAGAAGTCGCGACCTGGCAGAAGACCTCCGGTCGAATCGCGGAGCTGGAATCCACCCTGCATGCGGAACGGGAAGCCGCAGAACAGCTTGTCCAACAACTGGGAGAGTTGGAGACGGCGTCGGCAAGGGCGAAAGAGGTGGAAGCACGACTGGCGCATGAAGAGCAGCAGGGATCTGAGCTCCAACAGAAGATCAAGGATCTCGAGACTGAGCTCTCGGTGGAACGGGAGAAGACGGCAGAGACAGCGGAACGTATGCAAGAAGTCGAGCGGATCGCGACCAAAGTCCAGGAGATGGAAGCGCTGCTGACGGTAGAACGGGATCGCAATGGCGTGCTGGTACGCCGAGTCGCGGAGACGGAGCAAGCCGCCGAGAATGCCACCAGGAGATTTGAAGAAATGGCGCGCAAACTAGGTGAAATTGCGGGGTTGGCCTCGCAACTCGGGAGTGGGAGGGGACAATCCTGAGCCAACCAGCCGGAGCCTTGAGATGGCCGTTTTCTTGGTGAAGGGCGGATGTCGATGCCTGTGGAAACCGAAGATGCGTTTCAGAAAGAATTGATCGAGCTCTTCGTTCATGAGGCACAGGAGTGGCTTCAGCAAATTCACGTGGCCTTGGATGAACTTCAGCAAGCGCCCCCTTCCGAGCGACATCGGGCGTTGGCTCAGACGATCAAGGTCGGTATCACGAACCTCGGCGGATCCGCGGCCACGATCAACCTGAGCGATGTCGAACGGGCCAGTTTTTCAGCCCTTCCCTTCGTCGAAGCCGTCCAAGACCCTTCCGCGCGAATATCCGCTGACGACTTCCTTGTTCTCTGCAAACAACTGGGGCATATTCATGGGGCGCTGACCCGAGCGACCGGGGTCACCTTTGATGCCGAACAAGCGCAGTCGGTGGCCGAGAGTCCCGTATCATCGATCGCGACCAAAGAATTGTTGGTACTGCTCCACGGACTTCATGAACGATGCATGATGTCCGGGACATTCCATCGCAATTTGATTCAGACCATGATGGCTCAGGCGGAAGGGCTCATGCATCGGGGGATGGAACAGTGCAACGTGGCATCCATACAAGAGTTCCTCGACCGATTGGCCGAAGGGGAACAAGGGTTTCTGCAGGTGGTCCATCAGGAACTTCCCCATCTGAAAACTCTCCTGGAGTTACTCAAGAATGGCCGCTCCGCCGCTGGCTTATCTTCCTCCGAATTGCCGCACGCTGTAGAACGGGTCGCGCAGTTATGGTCCGCGGCCCAGCAGGTCAATGCCTCGCATGCGATGGCATTTTTCATGGGGCTGCATAGCTTTCTCACAATCGTGATGCAGCAACGCGTGATGGTTCCCGCAAACAATTATGAAGCCGTCCAATCGCGCCTGAATCAGAGTGTGCAGAGCATCGAAGAATGGGCGGAAAGCGGACGAGCCGAGCGCATGGCCATACAAAGCGTCTTGCCTCATTGAAACACGCTCGTGCCAGCGGACCCCGTGTCGTTCCCCGGTGGAGATGGAAAGGATGTGGATGTGCCACTTGTTGAGGCTCCTCAGGACCAGTCACTAACCCGGGGTGCGATGTACGAGCGCCACTGGCGGCTCAACCTTCGCCCGTTTGAGAATGTGCCGGACCCACGGTTCTATGTTCCATCGGTCAAGCACGAAGCGGCGATGGAACGTATCCTGTATGGGATACATGCCCGCAAGGGAATCGTGATGCTGACCGGTGAGATCGGCAGTGGAAAAACGCTCCTGAGTCGCGCCGCCATTCTCCGGCTTCCACGGACCCAGTATGAGATCGGACTTGTGTCGAACCCGACGCTACCGGAACACGAATTTCTCGGCGAGATCTTGTTCCAACTCGGATTGGAGCCGAACGGGACGCGGGCGGAACAGTTGCGTCGTTTGAACGATCAGCTGCTGGCCAATTACCAGCGGGGAGCCGACACGGTGGTGGTGGTGGATGAAGCGCAGGCCATCGCGCATGACCGGACGTTCGAAGAGCTTCGTCTTCTCAGTAATTTCCAGTTGAATGATCGATTCCTTCTGACGCTCGTCCTCTTAGGACAGCCGGAACTGCGAACCCGTATTGCCCGCATTCCTCAGCTCGCTCAGCGGGTGACCATTCAGCATCATATTGAATGTTTCGATCGTGCCGAGACCAAAACCTACATTGCGGCTCGTCTGGCCGCCGCCGGTTGCGTGCTGCCGATATTCTCCTCAAGCGCGGTGTCGTCGATCTTCCATCGCACCGGCGGAGTCTGCCGGCTGATCAACTCCCTGTGCGACCTGTGTTTGTATGTGGGAAGCGTCGCGAAAGTCAGCCGGATCAGACGGGCACTGGTGGAACGGGTCGCGGGCGACGTGTTCTGTCGCCGGGATAACAGTGATGCATGGGTGCTATCTTGAGGGGCTGGTACCAGAAAACGGACCGAGCCTTGAACGAGGCGGCGATTGCTGTGCAGGGGCAGCATGCCCTGTCGCTACAGCGACTCGAAGATCTCGCATCGGATGCTGTCACCTCACTGCAACAGAATGATGAACTGGTGATTGAGGCGCTATCCGGACCCTCCGGTTCGCCACTGGTAACCAATCTGATCAATGTGGCCGTCCTCGGAACCAAGATAGGAATCGGACTGGGGTACTATGGAGAAGAACTGCACCAATTGGCACTCGCCGGCCTGGTTCATGATATTGGCTTGTTCGCCGTACCCAAATCGTTGGTGGCCAAGAGTGGCCGCTTAACTCAAGAAGAGCGGACTCTGATCGAGCAACATCCTGAGCTTGGATATCAGGTCATGGCAAAATGCGGCCCGGCCTATCACTGGCTGGCACAATTGACTCGCCAGGCCCACGAGCGATGGAATGGTCAGGGATATCCCAATCGGCTCAAGGGAAGACAGATCAACGAGATGGCTCAGATTTGCGGGGTGGCCGACGTATTCGACGCATTAGTCAGCGAACGCCCGTATCGTCGCCGTTTGCTCCCGCATGAAGCTGTCAAGGAGCTCCTGGTTGCCGAGCGAGAGACCTTTCCGCGCGAGATTCTCAAGGCACTCGTCGAGCAGTTATCGGTGTACCCGCTCGGGACCACCGTCCGTTTGACGACCGGAGACGTGGGGATCGTAGCCAAAGTAAATAGCCGTTATCCACTTCGTCCTGTCGTGAGGATCGATGACCAGGGGCAGCCTGACGAAAGCGGTGTGCAGGTGATTGATTTGTGTCTTACTCCATTGATCTCGGTCGCCGAGACACTGAATCCTCCCGTCGTCGGACGTGTCAGATTTGAAGAAGGCTCATGGAGACCACAGGCGCCTGCACCGGCAACCGTCGTTTCCGATCAGTTCACGTCGCTGCTTGAAAGTCTCGATGCAGTCGCGTCGACGATCCAGGGGGTCGTTGAAACCCGCAAGGTCATCCCTCCCCCGGATCCTCCTCGATAGCGGCCGACCCGTCGCATCAGCCGAGATCTTCATAAACACGACAATTGGTTCTGCCCCACGGGTATCCCCAACCTACCTATCGAGTCGATTCTCCAGGGGCATCGTTCTTCCCTTTGCTGAAGAGGGCCGGATCGTTATAATGCCTGGCTGGCTACCGGGTCGTTGATAGAACTGGAAGGGAATACCGTGCCGAAACTCGTCACCGTCCATCATCCTCAGCAAACCATGCAACAGGCCCAGGAATACGTGAAGACGCACATTCTCTTGCCCTCTGGCCTTCTTGGGCTCCTCTGTTTGATCGGGAGTGTCGCGGGGTTAGGCTATCAACTGTTCGCCACCGACAGCTATACCTGGGAGACCTTTTATCAAAGCTCGGGCCTGTTCCTGTCGGGTATCGGACTTGGCGCTGCGCAAACCCTGTATCAGCGGTACCTCTTGCGGGAATTCCCCGACGTGTTGGCCGCGCGGATGAAACAGGGGGTGAATAGACAGAAGGGGAAAATCAAGAAGAGTTCCGACCCTCCGGATATCCATCATCCGGGGCGGCAGTTGGTTCCGCTTGCCTATGTGCTGGGTATCATGCTTCTGGTGGGGAGTGCGATCGCCGCGTTTTCCTACGGGCGTGTGTATATGATTCCCGCGCTCCTGATGCCATGGGCGGGGTTCTATTGGGCAAGGCTATTTTTGTGGCGGAGGGTGATCAAGGTGGAAAAGTGAGCCCCTCAGCTCTTTTTGGAACGAGTGGTCTTTGATCCGGAGCCCTGACGTGAAGGTTTTTTGACCTGTGCTTCAAGTTCCGCCACGCGCCGCTCCAGATCCCGCGCGAGCTGCTTCAATTCCGGCAGCTGGAAAATGGCGCCCTGCACCCTCAGGGCTTTCTCACGCGGCATTGCCGGAATGCCTCCGACCATCTGGTTCGACTCCACGCTGCGATTGACTCCGGCTTTGGCCGCGATCAGCACTTGATCTCCGATGGTGAGATGATCGGAAAGACCGGCCTGCCCCCCGATCATGACATGACGGCCGATCGTGGTGCTGCCGGCGATACCGACTTGCGCGACAAGGATGCAGTGTTCTCCGACGGTGACGTTGTGGGCGATCTGGACGAGGTTGTCGACTTTGGTGCCCTGCTTCACGAGGGTTTGTCCGAACGTGGCGCGGTCGATGGTGACATTGGCTCCGAGCTCGACGTCGTCTTCGATGACGACGCCGCCGAGTTGGGGAATCTTGTGGTGGCGGCCCTGATACTGGACGTATCCGAATCCGTCGGCTCCGATCACGGTTCCGCTGTGCACGATCACCCGCGCGCCCAATGAACAGCCTTCGCGGACGACGACATTGGGGTACAGGATGGAATCATCCCCGATCGTCGAGTCCGATCCCACGAACACTCCGGGATAGAGGGTGACGCGCTGGCCGATCGTGACGCGGTCGCCGATGGTGACATACGGCCAGATTGAAGGATCGGCGCCGATCTGCACATCGGAGCCTCGAGTCACCTGTTCGCTCATACCGCGAGGTGCCGGAGAGCGGACAAAAAAGTTCTGTGCCACCCGGGCAAAGGCCAACATCGGATTGTCGACGACGACTTGAGGGACTGGGAGATCGGGCTGATGCCGATGAACCAGCAAAGCCGCCACTTGCACGTTGGTCGCGCCTTTCGCCATCTTGTCGTTGGTCATGAACGACAACGCGTGTGGGTTGGGTTGATTCAGACTCGTTAAGCTGAAGATCGGCGTGTGGCCGTCGCCATGGATCGTGCCTCCGACAACCTCGTGGATTTGAGCCAGTGTAATGGGAGTCGGTTGTTGAGGGGTGCTCATCGGACCGCGACCTTCTTCTTGGTTCTCGATGCACCCGCGGATACCTTCTTAGGCTTCTTGACGGCGGCGGATTTGGCTGCGGCCGGCTTCGCGGGGGCTGATTTTGCCGAAGCGGATTTTGCGGAGGGTGATTTGCCCGATGCCGTTTTGGACGAACCGGATTTCGATGACGTCGACTTGGACGACGCCGGCGCCGGCTTTGCCGCCTCAGGCTTGGCCTCGGATTTGGGTTCGGCCAGCCGTCGTTGGACATAGGCAGCCACCGAGCCGACCGTACTCAACCCAGGCAGGTCCTGATCCGGAATTTGAAGTTTGAATCGCTCTTCGATCTCGAAGAGCAGCTCGATGATGGCGACCGAGTCGAGTCCGAGGTCGTCTCGAAGATGATGGGATTCGGTAATCGTGGAGGGGTCTCGCTTGAGGTAGCTGGCCAAAGCTTGAACGATTTTATCGGTCACTGCGCGGTCGGTCAGTTGAGTCATTATGAATACTCCTTCAGTGGAATGAGGCTCATCGCATTTGGATTCGGCGAGGGGTCCTCACGATCATTCACCCGTCTCTTACGCCACAAATTTCTTGAAGACAACCGTGGCATTGTTGCTGCCGAATCCGAATGCGTTCAACAGGGCGTAGCGAATCTTTCGCTCTTGGACTGCACGTCGAATTCCGTCCAAGCGGCAGGCAGGGTCCGGCTCTTCGTAGTTGGCTGTGGGGTGGATCTGCCCGGTATGGATCGATAAGGTCGTTGCCACGGCGCCAAGCGCGCCGGCCGCGCCCAGCGTGTGGCCGATGAGCGACTTCGTGGCATTCACCGCAATTTTGTCCGCGCGGCTCTTGAACAGGCTTCTGATGGCTTTGGTCTCGACGGCATCACCGATCGTTGTGGAAGTCGCATGGGCATTAATGTAGTCGACCTGATCCGGAGCGATGCCAGCTGATTCCAGACCGATCTTCATGGTCGTGCAGATTTCCTGGCCGTCTTCCTGGGGAATGACCATGTGATAGGCTTCGCTGGTGGCGGCGTATCCGGCGAGCTCTGCGTAGATTCTCGCTTTCCGCTTCTTGGCGTGCGCCAATGATTCGACGATCAATGTCGCGGCGCCTTCGCCCATGACGAATCCGTCGCGGCGCCGGTCGAAGGGGCGTGAGGCCCGCTCCGGCGTATCGTTGAACTCGCTGGACAGGGCGCGCAAGGAGCAAAATCCGGCAAAGACCAACGGAGTGATACTCGCATCTGCACCGACGGCGATGACCACATCGGCCTGGCCGGTTCGGATACAGTGAAGCGCCTGCCCGAGTGCATGGGCACTGGACGAGCACGCCGTGGAGATGGTGAGATTCGGTCCTTTGGCGCCATGCGCCATCGCCACAATCCCGGAGGCGGAATTGAGTGTAATGGTCGGAATGAAATTCGGATGCACGCGATGGGGACGTTGGGTTTTAAAGAGCTGCGTGATTTCACGTTCTCCCATCACCATCCCGCCCATTCCGGCTCCCACGATCACCCCGACGCGATGGGGAGCCTCCTTCGCCATGCTGAGGTTGGCATCGGCTAGCGCTTCCTTGGTGGCGACCAGTGCGAATTGGGCGTAGCGATCGACGCGACTGGCCTGGGTGGGCGTCAAATACTGCTCCGGTGAAAAGTTATGGACCTGGCCGGCCACCCGAGAACGATAGCCGGCCATGGGAAACCATCCAAGTGAAGGGATCGCCGTGATTCCCGAACGGCCCGCAAGGGCTGACTTCCAGAATTCACTGACGCCGATTCCGAGGGGAGATACTACCCCGAGGCCGGTAATCACTATGCGCGAGGCCATGTTGTTCTCTCTCCTTTAGAGCACCTGAAACGCCTTTCATACCGGAAGACAGGTAGACAGTCAACTAGGAAACAGTCGTTCAATGGCGAACTTTCAGCAAGAGATAGAGACCAAAGCTGAGGAATAGGGCGTTGGCCATCCAGCCGGCAAGTATCGGCGCCAACACTCCTCCTCGTCCCAGCGCGATGGCTACGGAGTGGGTGGTCCAATAGCAGAACCCGACGATGAACGCCTGGCCGATCCCCACGGCCATGCTGCCTCCCCGGACGCCGCTTCGCCGGAGGCTCAACGCAATTCCAACGAGCACCATCACGACCGTGACAAGTGGGAACGCCACACGGCCATAGTAGTCCGTCAGCAGGCGTGTGAATGAGAATCCTTCATTCCGAAATCGTCCCAGGTAGTTTCGGATTTCTCGAAAAGTCATGGTTTCCGAGTTTCCGACGAGCGAGCTGGAGAAATCATCGGGAATCAGCGGAATGCTGATTGCCTGTTCGGTGAACGGCGTCACGTCTACCGTGTCGTCAGGGTGAAATCGGCGATGGTTGCCGTTCAGCAGAATCCAGCCTTCAGGCGTATAGCGGGCTTCATCCGCATCGGTGATTCGATCGAGTTGGAACGGAGGACGGAAATAAAAAATACGAACGCCTCGAAGCGTCTTGCCCGCGGTATCGATTTCATTGACCTTCATCAGGCCATTGGCACTGATGCGGGCCCAAGGCTGGGTGGCCGTGACAGTGACGGGGGCCGGCTTCTGCTCGATCTGGATCACACGGACTTCTTCGGCCTTTTCCGAGGCCAGTGGAATCACGGTCGAGCTGAAGATCAGCAAGACCAGCGACACCCCGCTGGCAAAGAGGAGAAAGGGCGAGCACATCCACAGCAGGCTGATTCCGCAGCTGCGCATGGCCGTGATTTCATTGCTGCGGGCGAGCAAGCCGAGCGTCAATAGGGTCGCGACAAGGATGGCGAACGGAGCGACTTGGAACGAGATAGAGGGAATCTTGAGCGCGAAATAGATCAGAATAGGAGCGATTCCGGATTCGTAGCGAAGAAATCGGCGGACTTTTTCAAAAAAGTCGATGACAAGGTAAATGGTGACCAAGCCGGAGAAGCACATCCCGAAGATTTTCGAGTATTCGCGAAGAATATAGCGAAAAAGAATCGTCACGATGCTATTGCCTGCTCATGCGAACAAACATGACGCCGGTGATGACGACAAAAATGATATTCGGCAGCCAAGCACCCGCGAATGGATGGAGGATCAAGGCCGTCACCAGAAAATCGCAGCCGACATTCAAGATATAAAATGCGATGATGATGCCCACGCCGACGGCAAACCCGCCGATGCGGCCGGATCGTTTGGAGACGATTCCAACTGGCACTCCGAGCAGACAGAATACGAGCGACGCGGTCGGAAACGCCAGGTCTTTGTAGTACTCCATCAGACGCCGGAGGGCGCCGGCATCCTTCCCGCCGGTTTCTGCCAGTCGCGCCATGATTTGCTCGTAGGATGGACGCTCCTCCGTAGCCGAATAACTGCTGAGGTTCAGGTTGATCTTGATATCATAGCTGGCGAAGGCGATCTGCCGGTACTGATCGATCTGGCGCGGTTGGCTATGAATCACTCCGTTCACCAGCCGGAGCGCGACCTGCTCATGCTCCGAATCCATGAATACCTGATAGTGCTCCGCCACGATGACTCTCGGCTCGCGGGGAAGTCGTTCGTCCGAGATAAAGATGCCGGCTGTGGGACCACCGTGCTCACTCTCCGGGACATAAATCATCATGTGAGGGATCGGCTCGTTGAACGTGCCTCGTTCCAACGCCAGGACAAGTTGATCTTTCAGCAGATTGAGGGCCACTTTTTTCAAATTCAGAGAACTCCACGGCTGACCCCACTGAGACAACACCAACGTCAGCATAAACACACACAAGGAGAAGAGCAGGACCGGCTGTGAAAGACGAAACAGGCTCAGCCCGGCCGCGCGCATGGCGACTAATTCTTTGTCGTAGGACAACCGGCCGAAGGCCGTGACCGATGCGATAAGTCCGGCGATGGGGAGCGTCAGCACCAGACCCGAAGGGAGCAGCATGGCGATAACCTTTAAGACCGCCCAGAAGCCGACTCCTTTGGAGACGAGGAGTTCGACGAGACGCAAGAGCTCCCGGGTCAACATGACAAAACAGAGTGCGCCGAGGCTGAGACCAAACGGGGAGAGGAGTTCCGTGAAAATGTAGCGATCGAGGAGAGTTCGTAAAATCACAGAATTTCTGGGGCGGAGAAGATTGGGGACACTATAGGGGAGTCCTTCTCCCTTGTAAATACAGGAGAAAATCTATGCCATAAAGATTCGCTTGACAGCGCACAGGTCCTATGTTACATGCTCCGCGACTTTCTTCACAAATGATGGGTTCCGTGAGCGCTGTATCACTCCTTCAGGTGCCCGTCCGTTTCTCCCCGCCGAATTCTTGTCCAAGCTATTCTCCGTTTTTGCGTTGCAGGGTCAGTGTGTGGGTGGCGCTACGCAACTACGCGTAGTTGTTGAAAAAAGGAGGGGTTCTGTGAAGACAAAAGGAACGGTCAAGTGGTTCAACGATCGGAAAGGGTTTGGATTCATCCGGCTGGATAGCGGAGAAGATGTCTTCGTCCACTACTCTGCATTGCAAGGCGATGGATTCAAGACTCTCAAGGAAGGTGAAAACGTCGAATTTGATATCGTGCAAGGAGCCAAGGGACCTCAAGCCGCCAACGTGCTCAAAGCGGCTATCGCTGCATCGTAACACATCATCTTCTCGCCTTGTCCGGCGAAAGAATCCACTCATCCGGGCGGAAGGAACGTCGCCTTCCGTCCGGGTGGCCTTCGGTCTGATTCCGCCATTTCCTAGACAAATCCCATGGAGACTGTTAGCGTTTGGCTGTTCTCTTCTTGGAGGTCTGTCGTGCCCCCGGATCGAAGCCGTGTTCTTCAACAGGCGCAGCTCCTGGCGTCCCGCGGACAGTATGAAGCGGCGATTGCCGAATGGAAAAAGCTGGCCGTAGAAACCCCCGCCGACGGCACCATCCATAATTCCATCGGTGATCTGCAATTGAAGCGAAACGTTCCGTCGGAAGCCGCCGCCTCGTTTCTTCAGGCGGCCGCGGCATTCCGAACGGAGGGCGCCACACTTAAAGCGATCGCTGCCTTCAAGAAGGTCCTCAAGTGCGATCCCACGCGGTATGAAGTGTATCGCCACCTCGGCGACCTCAACATCGAACGCGGCTTGGTGAGCAGTGCCGTGCAGGATTACCTCACATTGGGGAAATATTATCTCAAGGAGCGGCGTGGAAAGGATGCGCTCGAGATCTACAAAAAGATCGTCGTCCATGATCCTTCGAATCTGAACGCGCAGCAGCGTGTCGCCGAACTCTGTGTCCAGGAAAACTTACAGGATGAAGCGACCACGGTCTATCTCCAGTTGGGCCGCGAACGGTCGGCGCAAGGGCGATACGACGAAGCCAAAGACGCGTACCTTGCCGTGCTGAGAATCGATCCGGCGAACAGCGAGGCCACCCAGTTCGTAGAGAGTCTGAAGAAAGGTGGAACCGGACCGATCAAGGCGGTCAAACCGGGTTCTTCCGCGCTGATGCAAAAATCGTCGGAACCGCTCGATCTCCTGGCGGAAGCGACACGGAGGATCGACGAGGGACAATATGCCGGCGCCGAAGCCATTTTGAACCAAATGCTCACGAGAGAGCCGGGAAATCCCCAGGTGTGCCAGCTCCTCGCGCGCTTGCACTTGCAGCGCGGGGACGTGCAGGTGGCGCTCGGAGAATACCGCTTCCTGGCCGGGGCGGCACTTAGAGCGCATGACCTGATGCTGGCCGAATCGCTGATTCAGGAGTTTTTATCGGCGGAACCGAACTCGGTTCCCATACTGGAGTTGCACGGTGAGCTGCACGAAGAAAAGGGAGATCGTGCGGGGGCCGCGTGCCACTATGCCAGGGCTATCGAATTGTTGTTGGAACATCCGGAGCCGGGCATGGAAAGCCTGCACGAAGAGCTCTTTGAAAAGGTGCGCTCGCTGTCGAGCGATGAGGCGCTGGTGAATCGGCTGGCGGCGAGAATGAGGGGAGGACCCGCGGAAGATCAGAGCCGGGCTGCCGTTGAAGCATCCCTTCCGGCTGAGTCGGAAGCTGTCCAAGCCGACCGTTCAGGCGATCGGATTCAGGAAGACTCGGAATTCTCGCTGGCGGGTGCGGCGCCGGACGACCGCGGGCTATGTCCCGAGGACAATGGTCCGCAGATAATCGTGCAGCCGATGGAAGCTCCTCACGAACATGAGCTTCAGAACGTGTCGGAGGCCGCCCAGCCTGAGCCATGTGTGATGACGGTTGAGACGCCGGTTTCCACACGACAGGCTGAGGGACAAGAGGCCGATGTCTCGGCTGCGCATCCTGCCGAGCCCGGCGTCGTTCAGACTGCCGTCGAGCCGGTGGCGCCGCCACCCGATTATGAAGCGCACTATGCCATCGGTGTCGCGTACAAGAACATGGGATTGTACGCGGAAGCAAAAGACGAGTTTCAGGTGTCGATGCACAGCGATTCGTTCTATCTCGATTCAGCCCTGATGACGGCGGTCTGTCTCAAAGAAGAACGACACATCGCTCAAGCGATCCAGGGCCTGGAAACCGTCTTGGCCGATCCGCGGTGCCAAGGCGCCAAAGGGCAAGCCATTCGCTATGAGTTGGGCTTACTGTATGAAGCGGCGGAGCAGTGGGAAAAGGCTGCCAGCGCGTTCCAGTCCATTCCGTCGTTTCACGACGTCCCACAGCGGCTGGCCGCCCTGAAGGGGCAGCACGGGGGAAGTGAAGTCGGTTTTCGGTTCACCTCGTAAGATTCAGCCCCCCTCGCTATCACATCTTAGAGTATCCGATTTGGGGCGGTTCGGCCTTCCAACACCGCCGCGATATTCTCAAGGCAGATGAGTCCCATACGGACTCGGGTTTCGCGCGTGGCTGATCCCAGATGAGGGAGAAGCACCACGTTCGGCAGTGAGCGCAACCCGTCGGGGACAACCGGTTCCTGTTCGTAGACGTCCAGTCCGGCCCCGGCGATGGTTCCTGCCGCAAGCGCCGATATCAAGGCGGACTCCTCGATGACCGGGCCGCGTGAGGTGTTGAGGAGAAATGCCGTCGGCTTCATCAGCGCGAGCTTGCGCCGGTCGATGAGATGACGGGTGGACTCGGTGAGTGGAACATGCAGCGAAAGAACATCCGACTCCGCGAGGACGTCATCAAGAGGGCGTCGGGTCCACGAGAGACCGGGCGGACTGGAAATATTCCGGTGGCTCGCATAGATCACCGGCATCCGGAACCCGGCCGCCCGTTGCGCGACCGCCTGTCCGATCCGCCCCATGCCGATGATGCCCAGCGTTTTTCCCGATACGTCGGCACCCAGCAGCTGAGTCGGTGTCCATCCCGGCCAGCTTCCGGTTCGCACCCACGCATCACCTTCAACGACCCGCCGCATCAGCGTGAGTAGCAGGGCCCAGGTCAGATCGGCGGTGGCATCGGTCAGCACGTCTGGTGTATTGGTCACGACGATGCCGCGCTGGGCCGCGGCAGAGAGATCGATGTTGTTGTAGCCCACCGCATAGTTGGCGATGACTTTCACGTGTGTGGCGTGGGACAGCACCGAGGCATCGATACGATCCGTCAGGGTACAGATGACCGCCTGGGCCTGGGCAAAGCCGCGGCGCAGCTCCTCCTCCGTCGGCGGCCGATCGGTCAGGTCGGCCAGCAGCCGATACGCTCCGGGGATAGCGTCGAGCACAGGTTGAGGCAACAGGCGGGTGATATAGAGAGTCGGCTGCTCCATGGACGGAGCCATTGTAGGGGAATTCGCAGGCAGCCGACAACGACGTGGCCCATATTATTCATGGCGGCTGGTTGCAGCAGAATCGCGTGGACTAGTTCTTCGAAGAGTCCGCAAGCTAAGATGCACGACTGTCTATGACGGCCTCATCCACCTTGATCCAACCGACCAGAACTCCCGCAATCGCCCGCGATCTTCGCGCACTGCTGGGAGCCGAAAAAGTCAAAGACGACATCCCGACGATTACGGCCTATGCCGTGGATGCCAGCATCTATCGAATTCCACCGCAGGCGGTCGTGCTGGTCGAGTCCGAAGATGATATTGCGGCGACCATCGGCTATGCCGTCTCCCGAGGTATTCCACTGACGCCTCGGGCGGCCGGGACGAATCTGACCGGGTCCGCCATCGGCTCAGGTATCATTCTCGATGTGTCGCGCTTGAATCGAATCCTTGAAGTAAATCGGGAAGAGCGATGGGCCCGGGTGCAGCCCGGGATCGTCCTAGCGGAGTTGAACAAACAGCTCGGCTTGCAGGGACTGCTGTTCGGGCCGGACCCGTCAAGCGGAGACATGTGCAAGCTTGGCGGCATGGTTGCCAATAATTCGTCCGGACCTCATACGTTGCGGTACGGTTCGGTCAAGGACAATGTCCAACGTCTCCGGCTCTGTCTGACCTCGTCGACGTGGATCGAGGCGCGAGCCTATTCGCTCGATGATCCATCACTGGAGCGACTCCTGACGACAGTGCCGGCCCTGCGCGATGTGTTCATCATGACGCAGGCCCATGCGGATCTGATCGACGCGAAGCGGCCCACGGTCAGCAAAAATAGCTGCGGGTACAATCTCTTTGGGTTGGCCGAGGGACTCGCGCGGGGTTTCTTCGACCTCCCCAAGCTCTTCGTCGGCAGCGAAGGGACGCTGGGCGTGGTGAGTGAAGC
>JACXTT010000483.1_pt1 | contig 67781 bp, 70 predicted proteins | sample 9270951 | NCBI WGS metagenome assembly JACXTT01 (sample SAMN15532306, study PRJNA645909) | rock metagenome | isolation source: weathered quartz diorite | place: Puerto Rico | collected 2017-06-21 | reverse complement strand
CTTCTTAACGTTTTGGAAAGTAATGTTGATTCTAATGGGCTCGTTAATCACTTTATTTGGCTTAGACAGGTTACTTCCCAGAGAAGATAAAGAAATTTAGAGTTCGCCACTTAACCACTAGTCACTGAAGCGTTCCACGGATAGCAACTCCCTTCGAGTTGCTATTCTTATTTTGGGGACCCGCGTCCCCTTCCCCGCAATCACTGATCACCAACTCCGACCTTTTGAATCGTTACAGCGTAAACCACCGCGCATCTCCAATTTCCACCGCCCGTGAAAATTTCCAAAAATGAAAATCCATAAACCATTGAAATAATTCACTTCAGCTAAGCCGCATTTCCAAAAATGGAAATATTCGCGATTTTTCCATTTTTGGAAAAACGCAATAAAACTGAAAATTCCCCTAGCGATTCCTCTACTTACAAGCCTGGCACTGGCCGGTGCCACATTCGCAATTAGGCCTCCTCGCACGCATCAACCAACAAAGTCGTGCAGGAGATGAAAATGAAATCGCAAACAACAAAACCATGGCTTACTGCCGGCGGTGTGGAAATCCCGACAGAGCAGCTTTCCAAGATTTGCCAAACTTGGGACCCACCAACTTGGGAGCGCTACCTTAAATGGCATGAAAGTGGCCGCCGTGAAGCGCTTGTCGCCAGTTCACTTTACACTGAAAAGTGCGACCAAATGGAAGACAGCATTTTTTCCAGCCTGGGTTATAAAAATTCGGAAGAAAATATCCAACTTTGCAAGCAGCTATTAGGTGGCCTCCCCAGTCGAGAGCGACAGGTTTTATCGTTCATTTTCCTCGAGGGATTAACTGAGCGAGATGCAGCCGCCTTAGTAGGAATCTCGCCTGGCGGAATTCATAAGATCAAAATTAGAGCGCTTTTACGCCTCCAACGGGGAATTCAAGGGAACGAAGTAAGCACCCGCCGGTATATGAGGGGTGATGTTTCTGCGACCCATGTCCCCCTCGCAAACTATGCCAGGGAGGAAAAGGTGTACGACCCCAAAAATTACAAAGCGGAACTCGCGGAAATCCAACACCGCGAACTCTGTCAGGCCGTGAGTGAGCTTTCCGAACGACAGCAGCAAATCATCTATTTGAGATTTTGGTGTGATTACTCTTTTAAGCAAATCGCTCGTGATCTTGGAATTGGTGTGAACTTCGCCGAACAAATCTGCGATGCCGCCGTCAGCAAATTAAAAAGAAAAGTCATCGAAATGTCCGTCAGCGAAACAGATGGAGGCCCGTCATGCGCTTAAAAAATGAATATCTCACTCAAGAAATTGAAGAGTTTTTGGAGTCAATAACTCCCGGTGCAGGCACTGATGAACTTCAAGAATCCATCGAACAAGTCATGGAGTTATTAGAGGACGACCTTTTGAATGACTCCCTAGAGGAAGACCACGCGGAAAAGATTCGCAACCACTTGGAAAACCTGTGGGACCTTATTCCCACCAGAGACCAGGAGGAACTCGAAGATAGCTTCTCCGACATTATGAATGACCTCGAGTTCGAAATGAACTCCGAGGGAGAAGAATTTGAAGATGAGGACTATGAACTATGAAACTTCTGAAAAAACTAAAAGCATTTTTAGCAAAAATATTCAACCCAACGGAGGAAATGACCTATGAAGAATTTTGTAATTACGAAAGCAAAAAATATCCAGGCAAAAACAAAAGTTTTCGCGAATAAAGCTTTGGCACCATTGGCGGTGGTTTTAACCTTTACGCCATTGGCGCAAGCCAGTGTCGAAAGTTCGCTTTCAGCGGTTCAAGATAAACTTGTGGGAACAATTCTTCCCCTCGCCGCCATCGTGGGCCTGGCCTGGGCCGGACTCAGCTTTGTTATCGGCCATCCCCAGGCACGTCAGCGCATGGTGTATGCACTCATCGGTGCAGGTGTGGGCTTTGGTGCAGAGTCCCTCATCGCCCTTGTAAGAAGTCTTATTCACTAAAGGAGGAGATCTTGGCATTAAAAACATCGAAGGTCTATCGCTGCCTAGAGAAAAAAACTTTGGTATTTGGGTTTGAAATTGTGGACCTGTTTCTAGTGTTTTCAGTTCTGGCAGTTTTGAACCTTCTTTTTGGAAATATCCCCTATAAGTTTTTTTTCACGTGGCTGCCGAGTCTGAGCATGGCAGCCTTTCTTCGAATGAGTAAAGCTGGAAAGCCTGACAATTACTTGATCCACTTCGCACGTTACCATCTTTCACCAGGAATTTTCAGTGCATTTCCATTGGCAACAAAAAGACAGCGGTTCGTCAACAAAGTGAAAGGAGAAAAGTAGAAAATGAATCAGCTTGCCGAAAAACTCGAAGTCTGGGGATTTGAAGAAGGATTGCTCATTTATAAGGATCTGTCATTGGGGGTTATTTTGAAACTCGACCCCAAAGATATTTCATGTGTCACGGATGATCTGTTAAACACTTTGCATGGAGCCATCGGAAACTTCCTCAACGGACTGCCAGCAAAACTGGGCATCCAGTTTGTTCAAGAGATTTCAAAAGGCGCCGGTCGTATTTTGGAGGCCCATCAAAGTGGGATCAAACCGGAAGCTCTTGAAATCGTCCGCAGTATGCTGACTGAAAGAACCTGTCGGCTGGAGGCTTTTGACGAAGCCGGCGGTATTCCAACTCAAAACTTGTATCTGGTTTTAAGAAAAAGTTTTGATCGCAGGGCCCAGCGCAAAAAAAGATTCCGCTTTTGGGAAAAGAAAGACGAAGAGCAGGATTGGTCGCGGGAGATTCTAATACCCGAGATCAAATCTATGAATCAAGTCGTTGAGAGCGTTCAGCAAGGACTTGAGGCTTTAGGAGTTCATAGTCGTAAGCTCGCCGAGGAGGAAACTTTTGATCTTCTATTTGACCAATGGAATCCAGGACACCCCCTCCCCGGTTTAAATTTCAACAAGGAGGACATCCGCGACGAACTCATTTTAAATGACGTCGTCGTTTCAATTAAGGGCTTCTCGATTGCTCATTATTATCACCGAGTTTTGTCAGTGAAGATTATGCCCGAGCAAACATTTTCGGCAATGGCAGAAAAACTAAAAGAGTTACCGTTTGGATCAAAACTGTTCTTAACGATTGAAACTCTGGATCAGGACAGGGAAGACTTGGCGTTGCAAACTCAGCGCCGCGTTGCCTATGCGATGTATTCTGGAAAGAGTGGAGTGTCGGACCTCGACAGCAAAGCAAAACTTGGAGACATTGAAACTTTGTTGCAAAAACGAGTCAGCGGTGAAGAAAAAATATTCTCTGCGGCACTCAACATTGTTCTTCGCTCCACCGCTGAAAGTGCCTTGGAGGAACAGGTTCAAAAAGTCCTTGAGAGAATTCGCTCCCTTTCTGGAGCTGAAGGTATGGTCGAATCTTTGGCTGCCGCTCCAATATTTTTTGACCTTTCTCTTCCTAACGCAAGAGCCAAAGAACGCAGTCGCAAAATGAATACAAGTGTTCTTGCCGATTTTTTGCCTCTTTATGGAGATTGGAAAGGACATACTGACGCCCGTGTGCTTTTACGCAATCGCTCAGACGGAGTTCTAGGATTTAATCCATTTTCACCGACCCACGGCAATTTTAACCAAATCGTCAGTGGCGGCAGCGGTGCCGGAAAGAGTTTCGCCAGCGTTTTAATGGTGTCGCATCTTATGAAAGAAGCCCCCAAGGTCTTCATCATTGATATCGGCGCAAGCTACAAGCGCCTTTCGGAAAATCTCGATGGACAATATATTGGAATCGGCACTGATTCGTCTCTGAGTCTAAATCCATTTGATTTGTCAGAAAGAAGCTCGGAAGCCCTGGATCAAAAAATCAAGTTCATGGTTTCTCTTGTCGAATTAATGACCAAAGAAGACGAATCCACCGGCATCGGCAAACTGGAACGGGCCGAGATCGAACAGGCAATCAAAGACATATATAAGGAAGAACAGGAACCAAAACTGTCCCATTTGCGAGAAAGGCTTCTTAAAAACAACGAGCCCCTTTTACAGAGAATGGGAAAGATTTTAGGAACCTGGTGCGGTGACTCTCCTTATGGAAAGTTTGTCGATCAAAAAACAAACTTGTCACTCAATAAAAATATTGTGTGCTTTGATTTAAAGGGTCTTGAGTCTCAACCGGATCTCCAAGCAGTTTGCCTATTCATCATCACAGACCTTATCTGGCGAGAGGTTCAAAGGGATCAAACCAATATGAAGCTTGTGATTTTTGACGAGTGCTGGTCTTTGCTTGAGAATGAATCAGGAAGTCGCTTTTTAGGAGAAGTCTATCGCACTTTTCGAAAATACCGGGCTTCCGCCATTGCGATTTCGCAAACCATGGATGACTTTGCCAACTCCAAAGTGGCCTCGGCAATTTTACCGAATTCAAGTGTGAAATGGATCTTAAAACAAACCGGCGGAAATATCCCGTCCTTACAAAAGATTCTGCGACTCAATGAGCGGGAGACTAAACTCATTGAAAGCGTCACCTCGAAGAAAGGCTATTTTTCAGAAGCTTTTCTGATTTCTGGGGACGACCGCCAGATTGTGAAAATCGAGAGCACTCCTTTGGAATACTGGCTTGCTACAACGGACCCTCAAGACATCAAAGCCATTGAGGAAATGAAGCTAGAGCATCCTGAATTAACAGGCACAAATTTACTGAAAGTATTAGCAGAAAAGTTTCCGCGAGGGGCCTCCAATCCATAACTAAAGGATAAAGACTATGAAAAAAACTTTAGCGACCTTTTTGGTCGTAGCCTCTCTTTTTTGCCCTCTGAGGTCGGCCCGTGCCGACCTCTTTGGGGGTGACGTTGCGGTGTTGACTCAAATCCTGGCCAATGCCATTCAGCAATTGGCGCAACTTCGTGCGATCCTTGATAACGGCGAAGATAGCTTGAATCTTCTTCGCGATATCAATCGCGGGATCAATGACTCCCTGATGATGGCTGAGACCTTCGGAATCAGAGTCGATCCTGGAATCTACCGCGATTTGCGCCAGATTGATAAAACAGTATTAGGCATTGAGACGATTTTCGGTAAAACCGTCGATTCTCCGCTGGCTCCCGTTCAAAGGAATACGGATCAAACGGTGGCTGAGGCGATTTCTTTCAACAATGAACTCAACGACTACACCCTGCAACTTGATAGAATTGGTGAACAAATAAAGACCTATTCCCATGCTGTCTCCCCCGGTGGCGCGCAAAAGCTCACGGCTCAATCTTTAGGAGTTTTAATTCACGTTATGAATCAACAGATCAGAGCGACCGGCCAGGGCCTGAAACTCCAAGCTCAGGCTTTGGCTCTGCAAAACAAGCAAGAAAAAGATCGCTCTGCGCAATATTTAAAAGAAGGACAACGACTAAAACAAAACATGACAAGTCTTCAGGCAAACTTTGAAGCCCCGAGGTTTTAAATGGACATACAATGGTTAGCCCAAGAAGCTAAACAAGTTCACGACATCTTTGCTGGCCTTTTTTATTCCCTGGTCTTGTGCTTGGTACTTCTTGGGGTGGTTATCAATTTCTTCAAATTCCCCATGGGGGAAGTTCCGGAATTTTTTCATCTGGCAGGCCGAGCAATCATCGCCGCCTTTTTACTTGTGGCCTTTCCTGAAATTATGAATACGCTTTCCGATATCACGGATCAACTTTCCAAAGATATCGGACAACTCAATAATTTCAATTTGGTCCTTCATCGGCTGGGAGAAAAAATTGGCGATCTCACATGGTCGTGGGTGAGCTTTAAGGACTCCCTTCTTCTTTTGATCAGTTATGCCACGTTTTTTATTTTATACATCACGGTTTACTTTGCCGATGCGATGTTTCTGATGACGTGGACCCTGCTTTATGTTTTCTCGCCGGTTTTGATTGCCGCTTTTACTCTGCCCTCAACATCCAAAGCAACCACGGGGCTTTTTCAATCTCTGATTGAAGTTTGTCTCTGGAAAATTTGTTGGAGTGTCCTTGCAACATTACTTTGGAGTTTTGCATTATCGCAAATTAACAAGCCTGAGTACGACGTTGATTTCCTCACGGCAATTTTACTCAATATCATGCTGGCTTTGTCAGTACTGATAACACCGATTGTAGTGCGAAGCCTTCTTAAAGGAGGAGTCCACTCCACGGCGTCTTTGGCTGGTGGAGCCATTCTGTCGGTGGCAAGTCTTACACCAACAGGTGCGGTGGGCGCCGCTGCCGCCGGCATTGCGAGTGGAGCAAAAGGCATTACAAGTCCGAAAGATGATGGTGTGGAGCGCGAGATTCCCCGCTCCTAAAATATTTTCAACTTCAATTTTATAAAGGAGGTTTTCGATGAGATTTTCATCGACCATGGATTCTTTGACAAAAGAAATACAATTTCTAAAAAAAGTCGTTTTAGGTCTTATTTTTCTGGCGGGCTGTCTGACTGTGGCCGTCATGGTTCTTTTTGAAAAAGAACCCCTCATCGTTGAGCGCTCCGCCAAGGGCATGGAAATTTTAAGTTCCACTCCTTTTGCGCGAACGGAGGAAGACCTAACACAAGCTTTGAAGATCATGGCAAAAGCTCGTTTTGAAAGCAATGCGCTTTCGCCTGAGTTGTTTTTATCATCTCGACAACTTGAGCTGCGAGAGTCCGAACAAAGGGAAATGAAAGCGCGGGCCATGTCGCAAGCTATTGTGGTGAGAAATATTAAAATCAACAAAAATGAAGCACTCATTGAGTTTGACAGGGTTATTTCCCTTGGAACCGTGAGATCGGCCCTGGCAACTCAGGTCAAAGTGACCTTTGAAGAATCCATTCCCAATGAAATCAATCCCTACGGCTTAAAGCTCGCCGTGGTTTCCCCTATTGAAGCAAAGGAGGCAAGTAAATGAAATGGTTTATGGCTATCCTCATAACCTTCGTGATCTTATGGACCGCTGAACAGGCCATGTCCGGCAAGCCGAAAGAAAAGACCATCGAATGTGATGATAAAAAATCAAAGATTGTTCGCGTGGTCTTCGGTAGGGTCACGGTGCTTAATTTTCCTTTTAAACCCAGTGATGTCATCCCTGGAAAAATGAGTTTCGATTTTAAGCGCATTAAGAATGATCTCATCATCACCGCCTTAAGACCCGGATCAAGCACAAATGCCATTGTCTATTTAGAAGGCAGACGCTGTTCATTTGATCTTATTACCGTCAATAGCGGCGGCGATGACATCCTGACTGTTCAAGACCCAAAGGACTCTCGCTATGAGGTGAATCTCAATGAGTGAAGAAATCAAACAAGCCGAAGTCACAATTGAGACTGATGAAAAAACAAGGCCTTGGGGAAGCGGCGGATACTTTAAAGCTCAGGATGGTCTTAAGGAAAAAATTGGAGGCGCTGAGGCAAAGCTAGTTTTTTACGCGGTTATCATTTTTATCAGCGTTTTTACTCTCTTTGCGCGACAGGATCATAAAAAAGACACACGGGGGAGTGCAATGTCATCACCCCCTCTCTCGTCTCAAGCTCCCATGGCGGTGCCAGAAATTAAAACTAAAACAGAGGAGGCCAATTATCGTCGAAACACGCGCTTTGAAGAAGCTCATTTGGGAAAAATTAAAGTATTTAATCTTCGTGGCTCTGGTGAAATTCCCACTGGAAGTGAGGCCCGTGCCGTTCTCGAGAGTGGCGCCACAAATGGAATTGTTAAAGGAAGATTGACTTCGCCACTTTTGGTTAATGATGAGGCCTTCTTGCCAGAAGGAGCTATTATCTTCGGCAAAGGTAGATCTACAGAAGAGCGACTTTATGTGGAATTTCACAAGGCCATACTCCCATCCGGCGAAACTATTGGCATTCGTGCACAAGCTTTTGATGAATCCGACAAGATTATCGGACTTAAGGGTTCTGCCGTTGGCTCAAAAACCAAAAAGATGACCATGGGGATGGGCTTTGGATTTATTGGTGGTCTGGCAGAGGGACTTCAGGAAGACACCAGTGGGACGGTTTTTGGTCTTCAACGCAAAAGATCTATGCGAGATGCCGCCCTTGGTGGCGCCTCCAGAGCCGCCTTGGATCAAAGCCAAGCCATGATTGATGAAATGAAAAACTTCCAAGAGATTATCGAGGTCAAAAAAGGAACTGAATTTTTCATTATCATTGATGACCCCAAAGAAAAGGAGAAATAGGAACCATGTCAGAAAAACAAAACGAACTCTTCTGGAAAGAAAAAGCTGGCAACTTTGCTCGAATAATTTGGTTTGCAATTGCGGAACTTGCCCATGGGCTTAAGAAAGGAAAGATTCCAATTTATACCTATTGCTTGCCTGGGGTCTTCGTGGCTGCGTGTCTCACTTTTAAGCTCGACTATTTTGCCGCCGAACAACTTGGAAGAACTTCACTCAAGCTTTCTCGCTCTGCCAGTTTACTTGCCACTTATTTAAGTCTCTTTTCGGGGTTTATCCTGTGGGCCTTTCAGCGAGCTTATCAAAGAAACTACGCCTTGAGTAAACTCAAGGAAACCTTCGAACGAGCCCAGCTCAATCATGGCGCCAAGTTTCCGGCGCTTATTGATGACGTGGCTGTCGATGACTATGTGAGGCGGCTTAAAATAAAAAATAATGGCCAACCTATCGACCGATGGCTTGCCGCCAAAGAGATGATCGCTGCCAATCTCAATATTCATATTATCAAGATGAATTATTTCGAAGATGATCGAAGTCGGATTGAGATTATTTATTCCCTGGTGCCACTAGAAAGATCCTACCCATTTCCAGCAGATCTTCATTTGGCTGACGGTGACATACCCATTGGTAGGTCCTATGAAGGGCCGATCATCGTGAACCTGCATCGACTCCCTCATATGTTGGTTGCTGGCGAAACAAACTGCGGCAAAACCAATTTTTTGAAAGTGATGTCCAAGGTATTAATTGAAAATAATGACGACTGTGAAGTCCATTTCCTCGACTACAAGGAATCCGCCGAAGGCTTGTCATTACTTTCATGTTTTGGCGGCCAGCATGAGCGCATCAACGTATTTTCAAACAAGGAAGCAAACACGAAGCACATCGTTGAGCTAGCGAAAACCATGGATGCCCGCCTAACGGAACTCTCGAAGTTAGGAGCCGTCAACTTTGATGAATACCTGAGAAAGAAAATTTCCACGCCCAAGACATCGGGCAAAAGCGAGCCATCGCGTAAGGAACAACTTCGCCGCATGTACATCGTCATTGACGAAATTGCCGAGGTCTATGCCAGAGGAAAAGATCTTTCAAAGAACTTGGCGGATGAGGCACGAGTGGCTCTAAATCGACTGACTCGTCAAGCCAGGTCTGCCGGAATGCATCTTGTGATATGCACCCAGTATCCAAGTGCTCAAGGACTGGACACAACCGTCAAAAACAACCTGCCCGGTGTGCTGTGCTTTGCTCAACCGAACGTGGCAGGAAGTAACGCAGCTATTGGCAACAATCGCGCCACCCTGATTGATCCCGACATCAAAGGGCGAGCCATTTGGAAAGTCGGACCCAAACAAGAAGAGGTGCAAACATACCTCTTCCAATAAAAAACTTTTTTTTAAGGAGAGGTATTCATGGAACTTCATCGCAGCGCCACGCGCCGGGGTCATAAGCCAAAAGCCGGTAGACCCTTTTATCTAACAAAAAGGGACCAACGAATTCTTGAATTTATTTGGAAGTGGAAGATCGCTCCCACGTCCGTCATCTATGAAGCTTGCGTCAAGCCTGAGTCCACTCCCTATTCAGCCTACAAGATTATGGAGAAACTTGAAAAGCATGGGTACGTCGAAGCCAAATTCAATGACACCGAGATCTTTTGGGTTTGGCAATTGACCGAAAAAGGATTCGAATCCATTAAACGGAATTTACCCGAGCTAGAAGAAGAGGGCTGCCTTTCCGAAAATCATAAACATGATCGACATGTTCTAGCATTTCATTTGGGTGAATGGATTGGAAGAAGGCCCGAGCGCATTTTATTTTTTTCAGAGCAGGAACTGCGCCGATTGTCCAAGGATGACTATCCAGATTGGGTTCCAAGAACCAAAGATCATCGACCCGATGGATACACCCGTGTGGTTGGACTGCAAAAGTCTGTGACTTATGCCATTGAAGTAGAACTCTCGCTCAAAAGTGTCAGTCGCTATGAAAGCGTCATTCAGTTCTACAGGCATCAACGTCAGGTGGACCGAATTCTGTGGCTGGTTTCCGATCCGCAAATCAAAGCAAATATTCTTCGCGCCAAGGATTGCGTTAAAGATCCTTCGGAGAATTTGCACCTCTTTGTGGATTTAAAGGAGTACATGCAAAAGGGTCTCAATGCGGTGGCAGCCAATGAGCGGTCAGAAAACCTGTTCACGTTGCGCGAGAATTTGCGGGGACTTCTCGGGGATTTTTACGGGGACATCCTGGGAAATTCAAGGGAGCTGAACAGAGTTACCGTGCATTACCATCCAACAAAAGTTATCGGAAAATCAAAGACTTAAGATTCGTCAAGATTCAGGGATGAATCTCTGACTGTATACCCCCCGTCCATCCTCACAATTAACAATAACCAAAGGAGCCCGACATGAAACGAGTCTTCACCTTATTTCTAATATTTTGTTTCACTCTCAATGCTTGCGTGTCCACTAATAAAAAACTTCCAGCAACTGATTCTAATAATCCGCCCCCCAGTTTACTGAAGCCCGTTGTTAAAAAAATCTGGATTCCTCCAGCCATCAAAAATGGCGGAGCCGAATGGGAAGAGGGTCACTATCTATATCGCATAGAAAAGGAGACAACATGGAGTCGATGATGGACGAAGATGTAAATAAAGCTGATAAGAAAACAAAGGCCACCGAACGCATTTGCGTTGGCGCGGACGAGTCTATAAAAGCTCAGGCATGGTTGGATCAGATCAATGCCTCCTCCAATGGATTTATGTCCTTATCAAAAGCAGATGTCGTGAACTTCGTTATTCGCGAATTTAAGCCCGAACTCAGTGCCAAAGAGATACAACGAATCAAAGCTTATCATTACGACCCTATTAAGCATTTGAATTGGATCACTCCCCGGCTCAAGGAAGCACTCGCTAGTGGAGATGCTGAAAAGATTGCCAGCATTCAAGAGGAAATTCGCGGCATTGAGCTTGCTGTCATTCAGAAGGCCGGCGCAAAAATTGCCAACAGTCGTGAAACCGCTTCGGCTCCCTCAAGGCCACACAAGAAGCGTTCTAAAAAGGATTTGAACGCCACAGAATCAGCGCCCATCGCGAAAATTAACGAGTTTGAGTCTGCGCAGAAAATAATTCTTTGATTGATTTTCTAGGAGTTTTAAATGAAAATTGATTCATCAAGAGTGAATAAAAATTCGCTCGCGCTCTTTGAAAAAACGAATAAGTTGGTATGGACGATTGATGATGTGGCGAAAGAACTAAACTGTTCTGTTCGTCACGTGAGAAAGCTAGTTTCGAGAAATAAAATTCCTTATTTAAAAATAGGAAGACTGGTTCGCTTTTCTCCTCAACGGATCTCTGAATGGCTCCATAAAGGAGGCACCAGATGATAAAGAGAAAAGAAGAAGCACTAAAAAACCATTCAGGGATTTCTAAATTGCTTGAGTGGAATGACAAGCTCAAGAGATGGCAGGACTCCGGAAAGTACCGAGCCATGCGAAGAGTTCGTGTTGAAGGCGGCCTTTCAAAAAAAGAATCCGCTGTCTTTGACAATCTTGAGGATGCTAAAGATTTTCGTCTCGGTAAAACAGCAAAACATGAAACCGGACGACATCATAAGCATGTGACACAAGATTCTCCTGATCGCATGAGATTTGCGAGTCTGGTACAGGAATGGAAGGACTTCCATTATCTAACGATTGATTTTACGACTCGGCAAACCTACGACAAAAAGCTTCCGCCTTTGGAGTATTTGTCTTCATATTATGTTGAAGACATCACCCCAAAGGTGATTGATCAAATGATACGATATTGGCATGAGGATATTCCTCACCGCAAAACTCGGTTTTCGTTTGAAAAGGAACTTGATACGCTCAAAGTGGTACTCAATCATTATCGGCGAAGAATAAATCAGCTTTACCCTTTGCCCATTTTTAAAGAGCACTACCAAGCGGCAAAAGTCGTAAGGAGAGCCAAGCAGCCCGTAAGATCTCTGCGACCCGATGATTTAGGAAAATTTCTGAGGGCACTTCAAGAGCAAAAAAATCCGCTCTATTTTCCTCTTGCACTCACTCAGTTTGGACTAGGGCTTCGCATCGGCGAAGCTTGTGGCCTGCGCTGGGAGGCTGTGGATCTTGAGAGACGAATTGCAACGATTGATCAAACGATTATTTGGGATCAAGAAAACTGGGAACCAAAAATTAAAAACTGTCCGAAGAATGGTCAGGTGAGGTTTCTGGTGATTCCAGAGATTTTAGCTCAAGAGTTGGCAACGCTAAAGAGAACGCGGTCCTATGAAACCTCACTCATCTTTCACGCAGACGGAAAACCATTGAGCCGCAAGAGTGTGGGCTACGCCTACAATCGCTCGCTGAAGCTCTGTGGAATTGACTACGTCAGCGGAACACATTTGATTCGGAAAACTTCTGCGACTCAGGCAAATCGCATGACTGGAGACTTTTATGCGGTTTCAAAAAATCTGGGGCATTCAAGTTTGGAAGAAACTCAGAGGTATGTTGAAGAAGTTGATGAGGGAAAATGGAAAGTAGCGAGGGCGCTAGATGAAGTCGCGAGAATCGCGCTGATGGCGCCGAAGAAGGGGGAAAAATAGCATTGGTGGGGTGGTTTTCACCCCTCCTGTCCCACAATGTCCCACAAACGGGATTTTGCAGTTAGAAGCGAAACTTAAAGTAAATGGAAAAATTTAAAGATATCTGTCACTTAGGCTCTTCGCCAACCCTCTAAAAAGAGAGATTGGCGGGGTGGACGGGACTCGAACCCGCGGCCTTCCGCGTGACAGGCGGACGTTATAACCAACTTAACTACCACCCCGTGGTGTTTTGGAAGATTTGTTATAGCTACAGTAATGAAGGCTGACAACAATAATTTTAGAAAAAATCTTTACAAGGCGCTTAATGCTCTTTTTTTAAGCAAAATACTGCCGCGATATGCCTTTGATTGGCCTTCGGAACCTAAACCGATATCCTTGCGGGGGTATCTAAACACCTCCACAAAGGATAAGTCCCCGTGAAAATGCTCTTCGCACTGTCTGCCCTATTCATTTCTCAAGCAGCCCTAGCTGAAACAATCACCTACAACGTTGAAGGAATGCACTGCGGAGGCTGCGCTAAGATGATTCAATCCAAGGTCTGCACAATGGAAGGTCTCGATAAATGCGAGGTTACTATGGGAAAAGTTGTGATCTCTCCGAAAGCGGGGATTAAACTCACTCAAGAACAAGTTCAGAGCGCTGTCTCTAAAGCTGGAGATTATAAAATCACTGGATCTAACGTCAGTAAATAAATTCTCTTTACTGATTCACATTCTAGTTTGCGAATCTTTAACGTAAATTGACCAGTTTACGCCCGAGTGGGGGATGACGAAATCACCCCCTTTTGCCATAATGTGCGAATGACCATGGGACGCCTGCTAATCATCGACGACGAATCTGAATTGCGCGAAGTACTTATCGCCATTTTAGAAGATACCACTACGGATATCCGACAAGCTGCAAATGGCGCCGAGGGCATCCAACTTCTTCAAGACGAAAAATTCGACGCTGTCCTTTCTGACGAAAAAATGCCGAAGAAATCAGGCCTCGATGTTCTCAAATGGATGCGCGAACATAACATCGACACTCCATTTATCATTCACACAGGTTATGGCCAAAAAGAGATGGTACAAGAAGCACAACGCCTTGGCGTCTTCGCCTTCATCGACAAGCCTTGGAATGAGCATCATTTGATCCAAACGGTGCAGAAAGCCCTCAAAATGGGTCTTAGTTCGCACAAAGCTTAAAGCTTTCCTTGTCTCCCCTTTTAAGATGATCCATCATGGATTCCTACTGCATTCCAAACCTTTGGAGTGGGTTATCCGGGACTAGTTCCCTAGAATAGGATTTGATTCCATGAATAAACTTTTTTGGCTCGATATGGAGATGACAGGTCTCGATATCGATAAAGAAGTGATTATCGAAGTTGCTGCCATTGTCACAGACCTCAATTTCGCAGAACTTGAAACCTTTGAGACCGTTGTTAAACAACCGCAAAAATATCTTGAAGCCATGGACGCTTGGAATAAAGAGCATCATGGTAAATCAGGTTTGACTGCTAAAGTTCCAAACGGAATGCCTGAAGATCAAGTCGAAGCGAAACTTGTCGACATGGTGAAGAAGCACTTCCCTGATCCGAAAGATCGCCCTGTTCTTGCTGGAAACTCGATCATGCAAGATCGTCTTTTCATTAATAAGTACATGCCCGATTTTGCTGGCCGCCTGCACTATCGCATGGTCGATGTGTCCTCTTGGAAAGTGATCATCAATAACAAGTTCAATTATGTGTATCAGAAATCAAATAAACATCGCGCCTTGGATGACATCCGCGAAAGCATTCAAGAACTTCGTCACTACTGTGACAACTTGAATTTCAAAAAATCTTAAAAAGTTTTTTAAAGATAAAAAGAAAAAGCCTCCGCAAAATCTGCCGAGGCTTTTTTTATATTACTTCAGCGCAAGATGCTCTTTTCTGAATTGTATTTTTCCAGACTCCACTGCTTTATTTGGAATTTCAACTCAACAAGGAGGAGACTTCTTCCATATAAAGGAGTCCCCGATGACTTTACTTTCTGCTAATGATCGCTTTGAAATTTTGGATCTTTGCTCTCGTTACAATCGCTGCCTAGACAACGCCGATGAAGAGGGCGCCATGGATTGCTGGGCAAGAAGTGGAATATCCTTTGAAAGTCCTTTGGGAAAATTCACAAACTGGGAACTGTTGCGCAAGCATCTGGCGAAAGAACTTCACGGAGGACGCATGAGCGGCAAACGTCTTGTCTTCTTCAATGTAGTTGTCAGTGACGCCGATAGCGTTGATAGCGCCTTCGTTGATGCAGAATATCTGGTCATTAATACCAGCGATCATCAAATCATGGAAACCGGCTCCTTCAAAAGAGACAAAATCACTCGCACGTCGATGGGTTGGCGTTTTCAAAATCGCGTCCAAAAGGCTGACATGGTTTCGCAACCAAAGCCCATCCATCGTCCAGCGGAAGTTCACCCCACTTAGGATGCGATTGTAATGCAAACACAGAGTTCGGTATCATGAAGAAGATGAAAGCAATTCTTTGCCTCTTTCTCATGGTACTTCCGGTATGGGCACACTCAGAAAATAAAATTCTGACCATGGGAATGCCTTTTCAGTACTCAAGAAATCAAGCCTTGAAAGAGTATCTAGAATTTCTCTCTGACTCTTTGAAAGATGCCGGCTTTAAAGTTGAGCTTAAAACACTTCAATCCCGAAGATCCTATGACTTAGTCACCAGCGAAGAAATGGATTCCAGTCCCTATGACGATCTCGCGATTTCAGAGGGGCGAGACAAAGTTATCTCTGTGCGTTTTCCGATTATTTATACCAAGGGACGAATTTTCTACCGTAAGGACTCTGTTTCATTCAACGCAAAAAAACTTAACAAGTACACTGGGGCACTCTCTCAAAATAATGCCTTGATGGATAAAGAGGCCAAGCAACGACAACTAAAGTTCATCAGCACGGTAAGCCCCTATCAAAGCATTCAACTTCTGCTAGAACGCAAAATCGATTATTTTCTGTCCATCGAAGAGGTAGGGATTTCTGCGGTTAATTCGACACCCGAAGGAAATTCCCAGATTAAAATGAGCGATGTCGTATTCAATGAAGCGCCCATCTACTTCACTATGCAGAAAAAATTTAAAAAAGATCTTCCGAAAATAGAAATGGCTTTTAGAAAACACCTGACTGGAAACCTAAGCCAGTACCCACTTATAAAGGCTAACCTCAATAAATACCGAAATTAAAAAATCTTTTAAATTCAATCTTGTCGTTCGGCATTTCAAAAGTTAACATCGCATTATGAAACTGCTTCTGGTCATGCTTCTTATTGTCTTGCCACACTTTGCCTTTTCTCAACCGAAAAGTCTTGTCTTGGCAGCTCCGCAAGGCCATGAGCGTTTTCCCCCGGTCCAAGAATATCTTCATTTCATCGAGGATGTATTAAAGGATGCAGGTTACACAGCAGTTTTTAAAACTGTTCCGTTAAAAAGATCATTTGAAATGGCTTTAAAAGAAGAAGTCGATGGCCTTCTTTATGACGATCATCAAATAGATCCAAAAACAAAATCTCTGATCTCAGTCTCATTTCCCATAGTTTATGGTCGAAGCCGAATCGTTTGGCTTAAAGAGAATAAAGACTTTGATGAAAATCACTTAGAAAAATTCAAAGGCGCGTTCCTGTGGAACAACACCATCGCTGAAAATGAAGTGAAGCGCCGCAATCTCAACTGCATCCCCGTTGGATCCATTGAACAAAATATCCGCCTTCTTTTGTCGGCTCGAGTCGACTACGTCATTGCCCTCGAAGGTGTGGCTCGGGGCTTAGCCACCCTTTTTCATGCTGAAAATAAAATCAGAATCGGCGAACAGCTCTTCATTAAGATCCCCTTTTATTTCACTCTCAGCAAGAAACACAAAAAAGATCTTCCAGAAATAGAAGCCTCATTCCGCAAGCACCTCAAGGGTGATCTCGCCAAATACCCGACAATAAAATCTCTTTTAAACACGACTGCAAAATAGTTCAAGCTTCCTATCCCATGTGCAAATCGCATAATAAATTATGAAATTTATGCTTCTCTTTTAGGGGTTTGACCTCTATGGTGCCCCACTTCCCGAGGAGTCTTTATGAAATCAGTTCTTGCTCTATTGCCGTTGCTTTTTAGTTTAAATGCGAAAGCCGATCTTAAGCCATTTATCAGCGAACAAGATAAAAATAAAATGCTGCAGATTCTAGACGAAGTTTGTGGGGACAGCTGGTGTGAAGGTCAGTACGAAATCGACTTCAAATCCATGATGTGCACAAATGACGGCTGCACCGTAAATATGGATTTGGACCTCGGCACCGAAGAAAACTTCGAGAACAACCATGCTCCCCGTTTCTTTGAAACCAGCATCTACTTGAAAAAAACACCGGCTTTCTTGGCTCAGCTTAGCTCCGACAGTTTCAAACACAATTTTTTAACTGCGGCTTTCAGCGCTGAGGTTGATAGAGCGATGGACGCGCTCTCTGAAAAATTCTAGCCTGGAATGCAGCGTCCCTTATCTTTCGGATCGTTGGAACGGCGAAATGCATGTCACCTTCAAGGTCCAAGATAACCATATAACACAAATTCAGTCGCTGAAAGTTGATGGCAACTTCTAGTTCATCAACCAAGGATTTCTGTATATGACATGGACAGGCTACCGAAAATAAAGGGTGGCTGTCTTCCCGATTGAGCGGCCCTTCGTGATTTCTGAATCCAAAGTCAGGAATCGATTGCAAAAAAATGTCTTTCCTCAAGTCCATGTTCTTTATCGGTTTTCATCAAAGCTCCGCAGGCAGTCACTCGCCAACGCATTCTAATTAAATAATTAAAAGTACCTGCTTCCTTTTTGAACCAAAGGGAAGCAGGTACCTTTAGGTACCAAAAAGACCTCCCGCAAATAGAAGCCCTCTTTTACAGACACCCCAAAGGTAACCTCAACAAATACCCAACAATAAAACCCCTACTAAACAGGCAATTAAACTAACCGCGCAATCTCCCCTCCCCAATCCGCGCCCTTCCAAAGGAAGCAGCCAGAAAACCTACGCAAAGAAGAGGTCCTTCCAACCGCCACTACCGTTAACGCCAGCGAAGCGGGGCTTAGATAGGCTTTGAAAATCAAGTTCCACAAGCGAGCCACAGAGCAAAAAAAAAAGGACAGCCTCTCGCGAGGACTGTCCGAAGATTTTCAAAGCCTATCTAAGCCCCGCTTCGCGGGTTAGTAACGATAGTGCTCAGGCTTGAAAGGACCGTTCTGATCCATGTGTAGGTACTTTGCTTGTTTTGAGGAAAGCTTAGTCAACTTCACACCTAGTTTACCCAAGTGAAGAGCCGCTACTTTTTCGTCCAAGTGTTTAGGCAAACGGTAAACTGCGACTTTTTGGTATTTATCGCGGTTCATGTAAAGTTCCATCTGAGCCAAAACTTGATTCGTGAATGAGTTACTCATTACGAAGCTTGGATGTCCAGTTGCACAACCCAAGTTAACCAAACGACCTTGAGCAAGAATGATAACTTGGTTACCGTTCTTCAAAGTGTGGATGTCAACTTGTGGTTTAACTTCACGCTTCTTAGAGTTCTTATTGATCCACGCCATATCGATCTCGATATCGAAGTGACCAATGTTACAAACGATCGCGTTGTTTTTCATTTTAGTGAAATGCTTTTCAGTGATGATATCGCAGCAACCAGTTGCAGTTACAAAGATGTCACCTTGAGAAGCTGCATCGTCCATAGTTGTAACTTCGAAACCTTCCATAGCTGCTTGCAATGCGCAGATAGGATCGATTTCAGTAACAAGAACGCGAGCACCAAGACCGCGAAGTGAGTGGGCAGAACCTTTGCCTACGTCCCCGTATCCAGCTACTACGCAGATTTTACCAGCAACCATCACGTCAGTTGCACGTTTGATACCGTCAGCCAAAGACTCGCGGCAACCGTACAAGTTGTCGAATTTAGATTTTGTTACTGAGTCATTGATATTGATTGCTGGAACTTTCAATTTTCCATTCTTCAACATCACTTCAAGATTATGAACGCCAGTCGTTGTCTCTTCAGAGATACCGATGATTTTCTTCAACTCTTTTACGAAACGAGCTTCATGCATCATGTTCGTCAAGTCACCACCATCATCAAGGATCATGTTGTAACCGTCTTTGCCCCAGCCAGTGATCGTTTGCTCGATACACCAGTTGAACTCAGTCTCAGTTAGACCTTTCCAAGCAAAAACAGGAATGCCTGCTGCTGCAATTGCAACTGCTGCGTGATCTTGGGTTGAGAAGATGTTGCAAGAAGACCAACGGATTTCTGCACCAAGCTCAATAAGAGTCTCGATAAGAACCGCAGTTTGAATTGTCATGTGAAGACAACCAGCAATTTTAGCACCTTTAAGCGGTTGAGTTTTTTTGTACTCTTTACGAAGAGACATCAAACCAGGCATTTCAGTTTCAGCGATTTGAATTTCTTCGCGGCCCCATTTAGCAAGCTTTGCGAATACTTCTGGATTTTCCATCGCCTCTTTGCAAACCATGTAATCTACAGTTGCAGTTTTAGGAGCTGGTGATTTAGTTGCCATAGCTTTTGGAGCTTTAACAGGTTTCATATTTTTCTTCATAGCGGACTTTCCGTTTGTAGTCGTTAATGACATTGATTCTTCCTTGTTTAAAAAAGTAGTATTCCAAAAAAACAAAAATTCTAAAATCTATTTCTAATCTCCCAGCACCAAGGCTGGTCAAAAAGGTCCGAGCGCAAGGCGGAGGGTGCTTCGCGAAACGCAGGCGTGGCAGCGCCACGTCGGAGTGAAGCGAAGGGCCCGACAACGCCGTCGATCGGGCCTTTTTCACCAGCCGCTTATGGCAGGGTGAGAATTTCGTAGCCAGTATCTGTCACTAGGACCGTATGTTCAAACTGTGCAGACAAAAGACCATCTGCAGTATGATAATACTTAATACTAGAGCCATGAATATCAAATTCGACCACTTCTTCAGTACCTTGGTTCACCATAGGCTCTACAGTGATACAATGGAATGGAACAAGACGTTCGCCTTTTCCCTTTTTACCGAAAGCAGGAACAAAAGGTTCTTCATGGAAAATACGACCAACGCCGTGGCCGCCGATTTCTTTAACGACTGAATAACCTTTGCGAGTCACAAGCTTGTTCGTCTCAAAGCCAATGTCTCCAGTATAACCACGCGGCGTGATCGCTTCGATCCCCTTATCACGGGCTGCCATCGCGGTTTCTACAAGATCCTTCGCCTCTGGAGAAACATTCCCCACCATATACATTTTCGAAGTGTCGCCAAAGAATCCATCAATCCAAGCCGTCACATCCACGTTGATAATGTCGCCATCTTTCAAGATCACTTTAGAATCAGGAACGCCATGACAAACAACTTCATTCACTGAAGTGCAAGTGTACTTAGGGTATCCATGATAACCAAGGCAAGCAGACTTCGCGCCGCGAGTCTTCATAAAATCATTCGCAAGATCATCAATCTCTTGAGTAGAAATCCCAATTTTTACGTATTTATCAAGATAAGTAAGTGTATCGGCCGCTATACGACAGGCCACAGTCATTTTTTTGATCTCATCAAGAGATAAAGGCTTAATTCCCATGGGAAAAGGTATAGCACAGAGGGGACTTGATTGATAGGCGCGATTACGAAGCCGAAACGAAAAAACCCCAGGTTTTGATACCTGGGGTTTCAATAATCTAGTTCAGCTTAAACTGATCTAAGACCTATTTAAGGTGCTTAGAAACCAATTTAGTCATATCGAACATAGAAACTTGAGTTTTACCGCCGAAAACTTCTTTAAGTTTTGCGTCAGCATTGATGTTTCTACGGTTTTTAGAATCTTGAAGATTGTTCTTCTTGATGTAAGCCCAAAGTTTTTTAACAACTTCAGTACGTGGAAGTGGAGAAGCACCAACAACTGCTGCCAAAGCTGCAGATGGAGTCAAAGCTTTCATGAACGCTGCATTTGGTTTGCGAGCAGTTTTAGCTTTAGGAGCTGCTTTTGCTTTTGGAGCAGCTTTTTTAGCTGCAGCTTTAGGAGCAGCTTTTTTTGCAGCAGCTTTTTTAGGAGCAGCTTTTTTCGCAGCAGCTTTTTTAGGAGCAGCTTTCTTAGTAGTAGCTTTTTTTGCGGCTTTAGCCATGTTCAATTCCTCCAGTAGGATTTTTGTCTTGTTACTATCGAATGAGCTTAGTGTGTATCTAAGTCCAGGCCTTTGTCCAAAAAAAAATGCAGGGTATATGCATTTTTTTTGTTTTCTCATAGGGAAATGTCCAAAATCGCCTAGGGAAACCCCAAAAACACCCTCGGGAGACCCGCTTTCCCATAGGGAAAGAGCGTTTTTTCATAGGGAAACCGACGATTCCCCCTCTGAAAATTGCGTTTTTGTAGCGATCTCCCCTCTTGAAACGACTCTAGACTCGTGCATTTCCAGATTGTTCCGAATAGAAAGGCATGAGTTTTCAAGCAAGCTTCAAGCAAATCCTTAATGAGAAAATGAATGGCGGCCAGTCTTCCCAAGCTACTTTCTCCTCTGAAGCATCCACGCACCTGAGCTCTGATCCAGCAAACTTGGCCTACCTTATGGGGCAAGTAGGTCGCTTCGAATTCCAAAAACCACACGTTCAGCGTGGTCAATATGCGGCCCCTAAAGTTCGTCCACAAAGAAAACCACACAACCTTTCAGCAAGCCAACACCTCTCTTTTGAATTCTTGAAAACATGGATCCACGATCTTTCAGAAGGCTATACAGAGAGCGAATTGAAGAAAGCCTTCCGCCAGGCTGCTATGATTCTACACCCCGACCAAGGGGGCAATACGACTCAGTTCATGGAGTTGAAAGAGCATTACACGACCTTGAAAGAGGTTGTTGCAGCGGCATAAGCTCAGGCCCCAGAGCGAATCACTATATACTATATATAGAGAAGCCTCTGAATCCAAAAGACATACGCAATTTCTCTGATCCGTTGATGCTTTCAAGTTTAGCCTGCAAAGCTGAAGCACTCACGCCTATTAGACAATAATTTAAGGAAGAGCCTCGGGACCTTCTTATGCCCTATGTGGAGACATTTCCGACGCCACAGGTTTCACAACGCAGGTCGATAAGATCAAGGATGGTCCCGATATTGGAAGAGGCTTGGCGATGGAAAATTCTTAAGTACAATGCCCACCTAACAGCTCACTCCGACGAAGCCACCACAGCGAGAACTACGAGCAGAGATCTTTCCGGCAAGCGCTCCGACCCTACTGTGACATGCCATCGGGAATCTTCAGATGATCTGTCTTAACTGGCTATGCGGGAGTATGCGGCGACAATCGACAATATTGAGGCGCCTGCTCCTCATGATGCCGCTTCATCAGATTTTAACTTGTCGCTGTTGTTACTAGCCTCATTCTGGCCAAACACCCTGTCTGCTGTGAAAACCTGAATAAGAAAATAGAGCTTGTTTCAGTCTGATTCATTTTACACATTACATATCTGTAAGATGCTTCCGCGGGGTCTGGCAAATACCGATATATTCATCAGACAGGGATAGAATTACAGCCAAGATGTTCGAATTTAGAATTACAGCTGAGGAAGCTCAACAGAAAAGAATCAAGTACTTGAAGGTGATATATATCATCTCCTGCCTGGTCCCTATCGTTTACTTCTGTAAATTTAATTTCGAATTCCATGTCACTGAATACAATTCTATTTTGATCTCCATTTGGTTGGCCCTTGTCTCGATTCCCGCGTTTATCTTCTTCAAACTAAAGAACTACTTGTATGCGGCGATCACCGTCAGCCTCTTCTCGACCAGTCTTTTAATCTTCTTTCTGTACATTTCCGGAGGAGTCGATGCTCCGGGTATTTTTTGGCTCGCCGCTGTGCCGTTGGTCATGGCCATTCTTTTGAGAGCGCGCGGAGCCATTGTTGGCTATATCACCGTCTTTGCAACCATGTTGGTATTTTGGTATTTGAAGGTTCATGGTTTAGGTCCCAATGTGATTGCCCTCTATGGCAACTACAGCTTTGAAAAAAGCTTTAACGTCTTTATCTTTTTATTCTTCTCTGCATTCACAACCCATCACTACATCCGCGGCGAACAAAAATACGCGATGAAGCTACAAGAACAAAACGTCAATGTAGAAAACCTCTTGCGAGTCCTCTTGCATGACATTGCCAATACCTTGTCATCCATGACCTACAACCTTGTGAAGGCCAGAGAGGATCAGGAGTTGGCTCCCGCCAATGCGGAATTGGACAAGATGGAACGGGCCGTGGCTGACATCAACAGTTTGCTCACCCAAGTTCGCCATTTGAAATCCGTGAAGGATGGCAAAACAGATATGCCGTTTAAGCCGATTTCTATCGCTATTGTGCTCAACGAGGTTTTTGAAAAGATCGAATACATCGCAACTCAAAAAGGCATCAAGATCGCCCTCGATTTGTCGCGAGATAAGATGTTTGTGAATAGCGAAAAGACGATCTTGAGCAACGTCGTTTTGCTCAATCTTCTAAGCAACGCCGTGAAGTTCTCTCACCCCGGGGACCGTATTGATTTACGCGCCTACACTGAAAACGCAGAAGCCATCATTGAAATTCAAGACTATGGCGTCGGTATGCCACAACCCTTGGTCGAACAAATATTTAGCTTAAACGCACGCACGACACGCACAGGAACTCACGGAGAAAAAGGAACCGGTTACGGCATGCCGCTAGTAAAAGAGTACCTACAAATGATGGGCGGAAGTATTCACGTCACATCACGAGAACAAGATCAAATCGAGCATCCCCGCGGCACCAAGGTCACCCTCAAAATCCCGCTGTCTACGTAGCTTCTTAGGTACCTGCTTCCCTTTGAGTAAAAAAGGAAGCAGGTCGATTAATTTTTTTTGACGGACTAGGTACTTTTTTACTTCCAAGGGAAGCAGGTACCTTTTAGATCATTTTGAAGCGGATGCGTTTTGGGCCGGCGTTTTCGCCTAGGCGTTTTTTGCGATCTTCTTCGTATTCTGAGAAGTTTCCGGGGAAAAATTCGATTTTTGATTCACCCTCGAAGGCCATGATGTGAGTGCACACGCGGTCTAAGAACCAGCGATCATGCGAGATAACGACGGCAGATCCGCCGAACTCTAGCAAGGCTTCCTCAAGGGCACGCATTGTGTTCACGTCCAAGTCATTCGTCGGCTCATCCAGCAAAAGAAGATTCGCGCCTTCTTTAAGGATTTTCGCCATGTTCACGCGGTTTCTTTCACCACCTGATAACTGGCCGACTTTCTTTTGTTGGTCAGAACCAGAGAAGTTGAACCAAGAAACGTACTGACGAGAGTTGATCTCACGAGTTCCCAATTGAATCACATCCGCACCACCGGAAAGTTCTTCGAAGATGGTTTTTTCAGCATTCAGAGTTTCACGCGTTTGATCGACGTAAGCGATCTTCACGGTTTCCCCGACTTTGAAAGAACCTTTATCTGCCGTTTCTTTGCCAGTGATCATACGGAACAATGTCGATTTACCCACACCATTCGGTCCGATGACTCCAACGATGGCACCTTTTGGAATTGTGAAGCTCACATCATCCAACAAAGCTTTGTGATCGTAGGCCTTCGTAATTCCTTTGGCTTCGATAACGATATCGCCCAAACGAGGTCCCGGTGGAATGTAAATAGACATCTCTTGGATTTTCTCTGGAGATGCTTCCTTCAACAAGTTTTCGTAGTTAGAAATACGAGCTTTTGATTTCGCCTGCCGAGCCTTAGCTCCTTGACGAATCCAATCCAACTCACGCTCCAAAGTTTTAGCTTTGCGAGCTTGATCTTTTTGTTCAGCGGCAGTGCGCTTGTCTTTTTGTTCCAACCAAGAAGTGTAGTTCCCTTTCCAAGGAATACCCTCACCGCGATCAAGTTCCAAAATCCAGCCAGCAACATTGTCCAAGAAATAGCGATCATGGGTTACCGCGATCACAGTTCCTGGGAATTTAGAAAGATACTGCTCAAGCCACGCCACTGATTCTGCGTCCAAGTGATTCGTTGGTTCATCCAGCAACAAGATATCTGGCTCTGACATGATCAATCTTGCCAAGGCCACGCGGCGTTTTTCACCGCCTGAAAGATTTGTGACTGGCATATCGCCATCTGGACAGCGAAGAGCGTCCATGACGATTTCGATCTTTTGATCGACGTCCCAGGCACCCAAGGCTTCCAATTTTTCTTGGAGCACGCCCTGCTTTTCAATGAGTTTGTTCATTTCATCCGGATCCAAATCTGGGTCGGCGAATTTATCATTGATGGCGTTGTATTCTTTCATAACTTTCGGAAGCTCGCCCATGCCTGCGAAGATATTTTCTTTCACAGTCAAAGTATCATCGAGCTTTGGTTCTTGCTCGAAGTAACCAACCTTCATTGTCTTAGAGGGAAAGGCTTCGCCGATAAAATCTTTGTCGACGCCTGCCATGATTCTGAGCAAAGTGGATTTACCAGAACCGTTCAGACCCAAAACGCCGATCTTGGCGCCATAGAAGTAAGAAAGATAGATGTCCTTCAAAACATAACGATTTGGAGGATATACTTTACTTACGCCCTTCATTGTGTAGATAATCTCTTGAGACATGATGTCACTCTCCTAACAAGTACTGAGTCCGCCAATTTATCAGGCTAAAAGTACTTGTCAAATGGAGTTCCTTTTATGAGACTGTCGCCCTTCTAACAAAGGTACAAAGAGATGCACGATGCACTCTTGATAGCAAAATGGCCCCCTGGCCAACAAGAAGTGAATAGATTTTAGGCATAATGAGTGACGACACCTTAGAGAAACAACCAAATGCGATGGCACCTAGCAACAAAGAGGCTGCCAAAGAGAGCTCGAAAGACAGCTCCCGCCGCTCTTTATTTGGCAATCTCAATTCTGAATTACAGCAAGCACTCGATACTTGGGATGTCCTTACCGAACAAATGGCGCAAAAAGTTTCCCCAGAGGAAACACAACTGACTGAAGTGAAGAAGCTTCTGGGCGAGTTGAAATCAAAACTTGCGGAATTCACCGAGTAAATTTTTACGACAATCAGAAAAAAACGATCCACTTCAATTTCGGCCAACAAATCATAAGTTTGAATTGTTAACCCAGAGATCATTCAAAGCTGAAAATTAATTTTTGGAATGCTTACTTCCACCACGACACTCTGGCGAAATAAAGTTCAAAGCGTCTTTTTGCTGATCGAACTCTTCTGGAGTGAGGGTTTTCTGAGTGAGCGCGTGCAGACCCGTTTGCAATTCTTCTTTTAAAAGATCATTTACTAAACGCTGACGATCAATGCGGGATTTTCCCGCGAAGACCGGAGCAACGATCAAAACTTTAAAGTGAGTGTCACTGCCCGGGCCCGAGTGCATGTGGCTCTCGTTTTCGATCTCCAACAGTGTTGGAGCAAGAGCCTTGCTTAGATTTTCTCTGATTCTAAATTCGCGCGAAGACATGGACTAGTGCTTTTTCCTTTTGTTGATTTCCGCTTTCACGTAGTCAGCACCCATTTTTGCCATAGCAAAAACACCTTTTTCTTCGAGTTTCTTTTCAACGTCTTTAGCTTTACGCAAAACTTTTGCCGCCGCGATTTGCGCGATCGGATTGCCAACTGGAAGGCCTTCAAACTGACCATCCTTCATCCATTCATCAGCCACGGTGTCAGCCAAATCCATCACCTTCGGCGCTTTTTGACGGATAACCTCGCTGCCATAGAATTCCAAATGAACTCGGCTCGCTGCTGAACCATCCGCAGGACCTCCTTCTGAAATCATATCTTTTGCGGCAAGATACTCTTCATCTACAGAGATGCGCTCTTCTTCACCTGCTTTTGAAGCATAAACGCCTTCATTTTGAGCTTCTGTATTTATAGATTCTGCCTCGTCTGCGGTTTGTTCATTGATTTCATCCGCATCAGCTTTGATCTGTTCAGCTTCACTCATTGCATCGCCGATTTCATCATGAGGCCTGCGCTTAGCATGTTTGCTGTGATGCTTTCCGTGATGATTCTCACGGTTCGGACTTTTTTTCTTACCATCGTAATCTTTAATTTCTGGCATATTTACCTCACAATTATAATAAAACTAAACAGATGGAACAAAGCCCAACATTTCACGAGTCACAAAGTCATAATCCGCTTTAACCGGAGACTTACCGCTAAAAAGGCTTTTGCCCGAACGCACAGAGTTTTTAACCTCTGAGGAAGTTCGAATATACCCCTTCATCAAGTTCCCCTCAAAAGATTCAATGCACTTCTGTAAAAGCTCATGGCTGGTGTTTTCCCGGCCATCAAACTTTGTGAATAGGATCTTATTTTTAAAGCTCAATTCAAAATCCACTTTGATGTCTTCCAACTCGCTCAGGTTTTTTTGTAAACCCAAGAAAGCGAATTTGTCAGGATTCACAGGCAAGATCACTTCATCAGAAGCAATGGTCACAGCTGTGTTGGTCGCACTCAGAGCCGGCGCTGTATCGATAAGAATCAAATCATAACGATGTTGAATCTTCTCTAAAGGAGCTTTCACGGCCTGGGCCCAGTTGCGATTGGAATTCATAAGAACACGGTCCAACACAGAGTTGTTCAAACTCGACGGAATCAAATCCACATGGGGCTCAATAAAGCGGACGCATTCTTCAATGCTTTTCTTTTTCTCTACAACATCCACCCAAACAGGCAAAGTTTCGTCTTCAACTCCCAAGGCAAAGCTCAGGTTTGCTTGTTGATCGAGATCAATAAAAAGAACTCGGGCTCCATACATTGCAGCTCTTAGGCCCATATTCAAAACAGATGTGGTCTTCGCGACCCCACCCTTCAGCATTTGAATGGAAACTACTTTTTTAGGATATTTAAAGCCTTCAGCCAGAACGACTTGGCGAACTTCCTCTGGCAACAGCCACGGGGACTTTACTTTTTTTCGAAGAACAAATTCAGCTTTCTTTTTAACTTCGGCAGGAGATATCTCCAGAAAGGCGGCAAGATCGCTCAAAGTGATGCAAAACACTTGTTGCGTGAGTGTCGACACGGAAGACCTCCTCTTTCCTTGAGCCTAACCCCATTTCCGATCAAATGCGAAGCTTGGAATTGTTTTGAAAGGGCGCGTCGCTGAGCCGTTTCCTAGGGAGTCTGCTCTAATCGACCGACTTCATCCTTGATATGACTGCGCATTTCTTCAACGTCGTCATGGTACATCCACAAAAGTTCCTCTCGGAGCTTGCGCAGACGCCAAACCTGCTCATTGCGGAGAGGTCTTAAGCTTTCGGCTAAACGCAGGAGATGCAGATCCACTTCTCGCTTAAAGTCTCCATAGTCTTGATCATCATCTTTCTCTAAGAAGTCCAGGAACTCTTGAATATAGAAATTCATGTGCACCTCTCTTCAGACTATTTTGCTGCATAGGAATGCGGTCTTTGAAGTGGAACTCTCGGCCTTGCTAAGAATCATGAAGGGCTTTATTATCTAGCTCTGTCGCACAGCAACTGTCCAAAGGACTCTTAAAATGATCACACTTCCTATTATTGCTCAGGACTCTTCATGGCTTGTTATTAATAAGCCCGCGGGAGTGAGTGTTCACAATGCCCCCAGCGACAGTGGGCAAGACGTCATCCAAATTTTAAAGAAACAACTGAAAGCTGGCACATTCAACGACATTCATCCTGTGCATCGTCTGGACAAAGAAACCAGCGGCTTGCTGTTGATCGCACTGAATAGCAAAGCTGCCAAAGACTTGGCAGAGCAATTCCAAAGTCGTTCTTGCGAAAAAGTCTATTTTGCAGTTTTGCGTGGCTCCATGCCGGTGTCGGAAAATTGGCAATCTTGGAATACGCCCATCTCTGACAAATCTGAAGGTCGCAAAAATCCCCAGGGTCTTTCCAAAGATCGTGTCGAAGCGCGAACTGATTTTAATGTCGTCAAAAATTCAAAGTATTTTTCATTGGTTGAAGTCAAACTTATGACTGGCAGACAGCACCAAATTCGCAAACACAGCGCCATCGAAAGACATAACATCATCGGTGACGGACGCTATGGTGATCCTAAGCACAACGAGCGCATGGCTAAATTTTACGGTACAGACCGCATGTTTTTGCATGCAGCCCGTCTCAAAATAAATGTCGATGGCAAGGAATGTATTTTCGAGGCGCCGCTACCGATTGAATTTACAGCTCTGCTTTCTGAAGCAACTCCTTCGGTTTAGGTAGACTTTTTAAGAATCTGATAGAGAGCTGCAAATCCTTGTTGGATCTCTGTCTCGTTCACTCCGGCAAAACCAATGCGCAGATGGGTTCCATCTTTTCCTTCGAAATCCATGTCCTTTTCATTCTGAAAGAAGATGCCTTTCTTGATTGCCTCTTCTGCAACTTTCCGAGAGTTGACTTTTAAATCAACCCAGTAAGACATCCCGCCATTCGGTTGAGTCCAAGAAATACCATAGCGTGCGGCCAGAGCTTCTAACTCTGATTGCATAAAGTGAAATCTCTTCTCGTAGACTCTGGTAATTCGTCGCAAGTGTCGCTCAAAGCCCCCCTCTTTCATCCAAGCGGCCAGGGCCAATTGGGATAAAGAATCCGACTGGCGCGATAAAAGAAATTTTTGGGTCATAAAAACTTCGTGCAGGCTTTTATGACAAGCAATGACCCCGATTCGGGAACCGGGATAAAGGATTTTAGAAAAGCTTGCGATATATATAGCATAGGCCGTTTGCGTTGCCAAAGGTGCTGGAGGCGGACTGAGATAATGAAACTCATGATCATAGTCGTCTTCAAGAACGGGAATCTGATAACTTTCCGCTAGGTGAATCAGCTTTTGTCTGCGGCGCGGGCTTAAGGTCACCGTCATCGGATACTGATGCAGTGGTGTGGTGTAGATCATCTTCACTTTTTTCTTTTTTAAAATTCGTTCGAGTTCTTCTGTATCAAGACCCTCTTCATCCACATTAATGGGAATGAGCTTTACACCCAAACTTTCAAAAATTCGCCAGACTGGCGTATAGCCTTTTCCTTCCACGATGACTGCGTCACCAGGTTTTAGAAAAGATTGAGCGATAATATAAATTCCTTCCTGTGATCCATTGGTCACTAGATATTCTTTTTCCAGCAAACCCCGGGTACGGCGGAAGTATTCTTCGATTTGATCTTTAAGAACTTTAAGGCCGTCAATAGTACCATATGAAAGCTGTTCGGGCTTTACACGACGTAGGGCCTCTGAGGTTATTTTACGGTACTCATCCTTTGGGAAGATCCGTAAATCAGGCTGACCACCCCAAAATTCAATCTTGTATCTGGCCCGCTCCGCTGCGACGGAAAAGTTCGGCTGATGAAATGAAAAAACAGGATTCTTTTGTTTTCCAAGCTGTTCTTTGATGGACTCTGTAATCGGCGCCTTTGCTGAGACATAGTAATGAGCTTTTTCTTTGGACTCTAACCAGCCCTCGGCGACCAAGGCCTGCAAGGCATTCATCACGGTTAACCTATGACACTTGTACGTCTTCGCCAGCTCTCGTGTCGACGGCAAACGTTCGTTAGGCTTCAGCACGCCTTCCCTGAGCGCCGTTAAAAAGGCATCATGAATTCTTTCGTACTTAGGCTTGGTATTACTCTGCAAAGTGATGTTTAAAGTCTTCATTTTATCTGGTCTATCTTGTTTTTAAATTCTGGTTATTTTTAATATACCAGATCTCAGATACAACTTCTATATGGAAACAACAAAAACAGTTCCCAATATGCCAGCACCAATGACAGAGATCCTAAAAGATCCTTGGAGCCAAGAAATAACCCTAGAGGGCCTAAAGCTTCGTCTTGAACCAACGGGACTTTCTCATATTGAAAGCCTTTCGCAGAACATCCTTTACCCGCGTTATTGGGTCGAGGACTTTGGTGGCTGCCAAACAGAAGCCGATGTCGAAAAGGAAGTCCGTCACTCCCTTTTAGCCCGCATGGAAGGCCTAGAGAATGGTTTTACCGTGGTTGATAAGGAATCCGGCGAAGCCATAGGACTCACAAACTATCTCTACTTTCATCGCAAGTTTAAGACTCTTGAAATCGGAAGAACACGTATCGGTCGTCCGTGGCACAAGACCTGTGTCAATACCGAGGCCAAGCTTCTTATGCTGACTTACGCCTTTGAGAGTTTAGGATGTCAGCGAGTGGCTTTCAAAGTGGACTCACTCAATTTCAATTCGCAACGAGCTGTAAAACGAATCGGCGGTAAATTCGAGGGCGAAGTTCGTAATTACATGCTCCTCCCCGACGGGCGCAAGCGCGACTATCATTCCTACTCGATCATTGATTCCGAATGGGTCAACGTTAAGAAAACTTTGCACGGATATCTGGAGAAGTATTATGTATCGACCGGATCACTTTAAAATGAACGAAGCCACGCAAATTCAGGAACTGATCGCGAATCACCCTCTGGGAGTTCTTATCGCCAACACTGGGGCTTCTTTGCAAGTGAACTACTTGCCCTTCATTATGAAAGACGGATTCCTCTTAGGTCACATGGCTAAGGTCAACACACAGTTGGAAGATCTTGATGGCAACTATGTTGTCGTGACCTTTCAGGGACCCGATCGCTATATCTCACCTACTTGGTACAAAAGCGCCTTGCAAGTTCCTACTTGGAATTATGCGGCCGTCGAGATTCGCGGGCGCATTGAAATTCTAAGTCACGCCGATGAGATTGAAGATATTCTGCAGATTTCCGTAGATCATTTCGAAAAGCGCAACCAGACCAATTGGGAATACAAGGTTCCTGAAAAGTTTCGCTTGGGATTAATCAAGCACATCGTCGGAATTAAGATTCATATTGAGCAGACAGAGGGAAAATTCAAACTGAGCCAAAACCGCTCGACCCAAGACAAAGAATCTGTCCAAGGCCATCTCGCACAGAGTTCTCACTCTATGGATTTAGCCATGCTTAAATTAATGAAGGCTTTGTAAAAGGCTATTTCTTGTTGTCGATCTTGTTGCCTAGATTCGAAAGAAAGCTAGCGACAAGATCGTCTCGTTCTTGTCCAGACACAGGCCGAGCGCCCATTGGATATTCCTTATAAAGTTCAGTAGGAATCTCCAAAAGGAAACGCGACGGCGTCGACGGACGAACGACACCATTTTTCTTTCTCTGCATACAACGAGACATGACCAGGCGCTTTTTTGCACGGGTCACACCGACATAGAACAAACGACGTTCTTCATCGATATCAGAACCTAGATTTTTATGCGGCAAAAGATCTTCTTCAATGCCAGCAAGAATCACCACCGGGAACTCTAATCCCTTCGAAGCATGCAAGGTCATCAACTGAATTTTTTCTGCATTATCTTCTTCTGACAGATCATCTCGCAACATCATCGAATCAATGAACGACTTGATGTACTCGACGGAATAAGCGCGGCGGCCTAAATAAGAATCTAGGATTTTACCCAAGATCTCGACGACCACCCACTTCTTTTCTCCGGCCTTAGGGTCTTTTGCAGAGTTATAAACGTATTCACGGTAGCCTAGATCAGAGAAGATCTCAACCATCTTGGCACCGGGTGAAGATCCCACATTGAATTCAAGAATTCTTTGCGGGAAGCCCTCTAGAAAAGCCAGCAAATCCTCAATGGAGTCCCCGGCTTTTTCTGAAACTTCGGCGTCTCTCCAAAGGCGGCAGGCATCCAGGAAGCTGATACGCTTCTTCTTCGAAAACTCGGTGAGTTTTTCAATACTGCTGTCGCCGATACCACGATTAGGTACATTCAAGATCCGACGAAGTGAGACTTCATTCGGAGCCAACGACTGCTTTAGGTAAGCCATCAAATCCTTGATCTCTTTGCGATCGAAGATCGAGGTGCCACCGGAAATATTATAGGGAATGTTAGCTCTGCGCAAAGAGGCCTCAATCAAGGCGCCTTGCGTGTTGGAGCGATAAAGCACAGCGAAGTCTTTGTACTTAAAACCTTCGCGCTGGAAATGCATGACTTCACTGACAACAAATTCACACTCGTCTTCCTCGCGATCCAAGATAAAGACTTCAGGAAGATCTCCGGATTCTTGCGCGGCTTCTGCGCGCAAAACTTTTCCGTGGCGATTTTTGTTTTTGGAAATCGCGGCATTTGCCACCGCCAAAATTTCAGACGAAGAACGATAGTTTCTTTCAAGTTTAATCACTTCGCAGTTTTTAAACTCTTGCGGGAAGTTCAAAATATTTTTCACTTCCGCACCACGCCAGCCATAGATCGACTGATCGTCATCACCCACAACTGTGATGTTATTATGTGACCGCACGATTTGATGGATCAGATCCATTTGCATACGATTCGTATCTTGGAACTCATCGACCATAACTTGTGAAAACTGACTTTGAACTTTTTCAAGAATTTCTGGATGCTCTTTGAATAACTGCAAAGGTTTGATCAACAAACCTTCAAAGTCGACAACCCCTAGATGTTCAAGCCGTTTTGCGAACTTAGGCGCCAACGCTTCTACCATCTCATGGTATTCGTCAAAACCTTCGTGGGTAGGAGCTTGTCCCGTTCGACGATCATTGATCATGTTCAAAATTTTATCGATGTCGAAACTGTCTTTACCAGAGTTCTTAATATCTTTGATCAACTCTTTCAGAATGGCATTGCAATCAGTCTGATCAACGATCCCGAAGTAGGGAGAAAGATTGGCGTGCTTATGGAAGCGACGAAGAATTTGCAACCCGAAGGAGTGGAATGTCCCCGCCCACAGGCCTTGACCAGCACTTCCCAGCTTTTGACCCACACGGTGTTTCAGCTCACGCGCCGATTTATTGGTGAACGTAAGAACGCAAATCTCTGGGGCTTGCGCGACACGCTCAGAGATCATACGCCCTGTACGCGACACAAGCACGGTAGTTTTACCGGAGCCCGCCCCCGCCAAAATAAGCAAAGGCCCATAATTATGCTTAACAGCCTTCTGCTGTTCAGGATTCAACCCTTTAAGCCAATCCAAAAGTATCCCTCAAAAAAATAAACTGAAATGCGGCTGAGCCAAACGGTTCAGCCGCAAGGCGGAGGCCTTTCCCACAGCGCAGGCGTGGCAGAGCCACGTCGGAGCGAGGACAAAGGCCGACAACGCAGTCGGATGAGCCGTTTCGCTCGGCCGACGACTAGACGCGGTTGTGGATTAGGGAACGTACTTCGTCTTCGAATACCACTTCGATTTTGTCTTGCATGGAATCTTTAACGAAGCCCAAACCGAATTTTGGATGTTGAAGTTTTGTGTTCTTTTCGAACTTGCCCTTCATGCTGTATGTCGCTGTCGCTGCTTTTTCGTTCGACATCAACATTTCGTATTCATTGCGGTGGCTTGATTTACGTGAACTCATTGTTTGTTCGCGTTTTTTAGCTGCTGCGCCTGTCAATGGTTTGCCAGTGCGAGTTTGCGCTTTAGGAAGTGAATACGTCTTTTGCGAACCACAGATTTCGCATTTGATTTTTGCAGACGTCGCGGACGTGTGCGCCAAAACCACGTGGTATCTGTCAGCATCACATTTTTTACAGAATGCAAAAAAGGATTTCGCGACAGGGGGCAAAGTATTCATCGTCATTAGATCTTCCTATCTAGTATTGTTGTTTCAATCGATAAATCATTAACTTCTCGTCCAGTCTCTTTTGCGCAATTTCACCTGCGCTTAAGAAATATGGTCCCTGCTCCAGCTCGATCTTCTGCTGCAGATCCATCATACTGTCTTCACTCTTTGGATCGATAAAGTTTCCCGTAGGACCAAATCTTTCTAAGAATGCCAGATCAGTCTCTTTGTTGAAGAACTTTTCCCAACAATGAGTATTCACCTGAACTCGATAAGTAATAGTTTTAGCATGAGAATGCACCGGAGCGTAAGCCCCAATCACCTCTAAATGTCCATAATGCGAGTGAAGTTTCAATGCTGGGCTGCCCCATTGAGTCATCCCGGAGCATTGTTCGACGTTCGCATACCACAAACCGAAGGCCTTTGATAAAAATCCCAGGCCATAAAACTGTTCTTCCTTCGGTAAAAGAGAATTTACCGAGCACAAATTGTGGGCAACCCACTCCCCTTTATGCATCGTGGGAATGATAATAAACAAAGAAAGTGGAACCCAATCCATTTCGTCCAAAGATTCGATCTCTTTCAAAACCTTGGACAACTTGATCGGGCTGTTTGACGCAGGATATTTCTTGGGATCTAAAATATCGCGGACGACCTTCGACAAAAACTTGGGTCTTGCCGCAAAACCCGCCACAAAGCCCGGCATCACCGCACAGTCATAGAAAACCCAACGAGGCATGGCCATATTCGAAGGCCCAAAGGCACGCTCTTCGATGGAATAAATACGGTCCGCAAATCCGATCTCAGTTACATCCAAGGGATCTTTGAAGATCGGACTTTTTCGAAACCAATCCAAGCGGTGGACCGAACCAGGCTGTGCGATCTCGTTCTCGTGACGAACAAAAACGTAGGGTCTTACGTCGTCACTATTCATCCACTCTGCTTTTTTTAGTAGCTCATTCATCAAACCATTTTCTCCGGTCTGACTATCTTATCAAATTCTTCGCCAGAAAGGAGTCCAAGATTGATGGCTTCTTCGCGCAGTGTTGTGCCGTTTTTATGGGCAGTTTTGGCTATTTTCGCTGAATTGTCATAACCAATATGAGGATTCAAAGCCGTCACCAACATCAAAGAATGTTCGAGATGTTTTTGAATTTGCTTCCGATTTGCCTCAATGCCATTTACGCAATGATCAGTAAAGGATTCACAGGCATCAGCAAGCAATCTGATCGAGTTGAGCACATTAAAAACAATAAGTGGTTTAAATACATTGAGTTCAAAATGCCCCGTCGCTCCACCAATGCTGGCTGCAACATTATTTCCCATCACTTGAGCACAGACCATCGTCATGGCTTCACTCTGTGTCGGGTTCACCTTGCCTGGCATAATCGAACTGCCCGGTTCGTTTTCAGGCAAATGCAATTCGCCAATTACGCAGCGAGGTCCTGAGCCAAGAAGTCGAATGTCATTCGCAATTTTCATCAAAGCCACAGCTGCAGAGTTCAACGAACCACTGACTTCAATCAATGCATCATGGGCCGCCAAGGCTTCAAATTTATTTTCCGCTGTGACAAACGGAAGTTTTGTTTCTGTTGCAATCGCCTTCGCCGCTTCCACCGCAAACTTCGGATGGGTGTTCAACCCCGTACCCACGGCTGTTCCGCCAAGGGCCAACTCATGCAAGTGTGGCAACGTATTTTTCACTCTTTGAATCGCGTGCTTCATTTGCATAGAGTAACCGGAAAACTCCTGCCCCAATGTCAGCGGTGTCGCATCCATCAAATGAGTGCGCCCGATTTTTACGATCTCTTGAAATTCACTTTGTTTTTTCTCTAAAGCTTTTTGCAACTTCTCCATCATCGGAATCAGACGATGATAAACTTGTTCTCCGACTGCGATATGCATCGCTGTGGGGAAAGTGTCATTGGAAGATTGTCCTTTATTCACATCATCATTCGGATGGATCTCTTTGCTTGGAAGTTTGATCCCTTGCATATCCATGGCACGATTGGCGATGACTTCATTGGCATTCATATTGGTTTGCGTGCCCGAACCTGTTTGCCAAACAACCAACGGGAAATGAGCGTCCAATTTCCCGGCAATCACTTCATCAGCGGCCTTGATAATCACTTCTGCTTTTTTATCATCCAACAGTCCCAGCTGCTGATTTGTTTGAGCTGCACATTTTTTTAGAATACCCAGGGCACGAATCATTTCCCGAGGAAAACGATCGCCACCGATACGGAAATTTTCTGTGGATCTTTGAGTTTGCGCTCCCCAAAATTTATCTGCGGGAACTTTCACTTCCCCCATGGTGTCTTTTTCAATACGGAAACTCATTTAAGACCTCCTGGTGACCATTCCAACATGGGCTTGATCAGTTGGGTAAATGACAAGTTCTTGTATATTCACATGGGCCGGACGCGCGACACACCATGCGATCGTTTCAGCAATATCTTCTGGCTTCAAAGGGGTCATACCTTCGTAAACTTTGTCAGCTTTTTGCTGGTCTTCTAAGCGCACCATCGAAAATTCCGTGTGAACCATGCCGGGTTCGATATTGGTCACTCGTACGTTGGTGCCCATCAAATCCATGCGCATGCCCTCTGACAAAGCACGCACCGCGAACTTCGTCGCACAATAAACTCCACCACCCGGATAAGTCCATCGACCGGCCACAGAGCCAATGTTCACGATATGACCTGATTTTCTTTTCGCCATGTGTTCGATCACTCCGCGGGTCATGTACAAAAGACCTTTGATATTAGTGTTCACCATGATGTCCCAGTCATCCAAGGATGCCTCTTGCATTTTCTCAATGCCTTTTGCCAATCCAGCATTGTTAATCAGAACTTCGAGGTTAGAAATTTCAGGATAGTGAGCTTTTAAAAACTGCGCGACATCATCACGATCAGAAATATCAAAAGTCGCTCTTTTGATTTCGATGTTAGGAAATTTCGCGCGAAGATGTCCCTCAAGGTTTTGCAAGCGCTCTGCTCGGCGCCCCGTCAGAAAAAGAGAATAACCTTGATTGCTTAAGGCCTCAGCCGTCGCCCAACCAATACCTGAAGTTGCACCCGTAATTAACGCCCATTTTGCCATGTTCACCTCAATCATTTTTATGGTGAGCCTGGGGGGAGTTTTTGGGTAGCTCTGTCGCGTTAGCTTTGCCTTGTGACGCATTGAGCCTGAAAAGCTGCAGAAGACCTCTCCGCTCTTTCCTTTTCCCCGGCTCGCCTGCTAGATTCGGGGCATGAATTGTCCATGTGGTTCACAAAAAAAATATTTAGAGTGTTGTGGTGTTTATCATTCGGGGAAAGAAACAGCTCCGACAGCGGAAGCTTTGATGCGTTCTCGTTATAGTGCCTTTGCGAAAAATCAAATGGACTACTTAATGGGCACGACGGATCCACAAACTTTGCAGGATATCGACGAAGACGCCAATAAAGAATGGGCTGAACGCGCGACCTTCTTAAAACTTGAAATCGTGAAAGCAGAAGAAAAAGGCACCAAAGGAACTGTAGAGTTCAAAGCTTTTTACTCTGTCGATGACGAAGAATACATTCATCATGAAGTGAGCACCTTCCGCAAACAAGCCGGGGAATGGTTCTTTAAATCTGGAAAAGTCAAAGAGGCGAAAGCATGAAGTATTGGCTGATGAAATCAGAACCCGATGTTTTTTCTATCGATCAGTTGAAGAAAGATTCAACAACATGGTGGGAAGGCGTGCGCAACTATCAAGCGCGCAATTTCATGATGAAAGATATGACTGTCGGCGACGCTGTTTTGTTCTATCACTCCAATGCAACTCCTCCGGGAGTGGCGGGCCTGGCCGTGATTTCAAAGGCTGCGGAACCAGACAAATTGCAATTTGATAAAAAGTCAGAATACTTCGACCCCAAAGCCACTAAAGAAAAACCTATTTGGTTCTGCGTTCAAGTGAAATACGACGACAAGTTCAAAGAGCTGGTAAGCCTCCAGGATCTTCGCGACAACGACAAATTGAAAGAAATGCTCGTACTCGCAAAAGGTTCTCGCCTTTCGATCCAACCCGTTGATAAAAAGCACTTCGATATCGTTAAAAAGATGGGCGGCCTCTAGGCCTCCCCCCTTCGAAAATTCGAAGATCCAAAGGTTCAATTGATGAAGAAATTGTTTTTAGCTCCCATGGAGGGTGTCGTTGACTGGGTTATGCGCGACACACTCACACGTTTAGGAGGCATTGATCAGTGCGTGACAGAGTTTCTGCGCGTGACTGATCGTCTGCACCCTGAAAGTGTTTTCTATAAGAATTGCCCCGAGCTAAAAACAGGATCACGCACCCGTTGGGGCACTCCTGTCTTCGTGCAACTTCTTGGCGGACAGGCAGAGCCTTTGGCTTTAAACGCGCAAAGAGCTGTGAAGCTGGGCGCCCTCGGTGTTGACCTTAACTTTGGATGTCCCGCAAAAACCGTCAATCGCCATGATGGCGGCGCCAGTCTTTTAAAGTCCTGTGATCGCGTTTTCACCATCGTGGATACTGTTCGTAAAGCGGTTCCTGCGCATGTGCCTGTGACTGCAAAGATTCGTCTGGGTTTCGACGATCCCACAAAATGCATTGAGATCGCACAAGCTGTTCAAGAAGCCAATGCAGATTGGATCACTATTCATTGCCGCACGAAAACAGATGGCTACAAACCACCTGCTTACTGGGAATGGATTCCGAAGATCAAAGAGAAAACAACTTTGAAGATCATCGCTAACGGCGAAATTTGGAACGTGAACGACTTCAATCGCTGTGTCGAAGTCACTCAATGTGACGACTACATGATCGGTCGTGGAGTCATGTCAAACCCCTTCATCTTCAAGCAAATCAAGCAAAGTTTGGCGCAAGAGCCTGTTATCGAGACCACTTGGGAAAATGCGAAGCCTCTGCTGTCCCCTTTCTTTGAGGCAAGCACGACGCACATCAACGACTATTTCGCTGTCTCGCGCACGAAGCAATGGCTCAAAGCTCTGTCCTTAAAAAACCAAGAAGCCAAAGCCGTCTTCGACGAAATCAAAGTCCTAAAAAAACCTACCGACTTCCAAACCCAACTCATCCGCCTAACAACCTAGCTCCTTGAGTACGCCGTACCTTTTTGCGATGCCGCGCGTTTAAAGTGAAGAGTTCGCTCTTGAACGGAATGAAAATCAGAATACGAAAACGCCGCAAAGAACTGATCTTGGCGGCGTGCATCGCAAAAAGGTACGGCGTACCCTCAGGTTATTCGTAGCGGAGAGCGTCTATTGGGTTAAGATCCGAAGCTTTTTTGGCGGGATAACTTCCGAAGACGATACCGATAAGTGCTGAGAAGAAGAACGACAGCAGCACTGAGTTCAGGGAAATAGACATCGGCCAACCTAAGAATCTTGAGAGAGCCACTGTCACTCCCCAGGCCAGAAGAATTCCTAACAGTCCGCCGATAACACTGACCACGATGGATTCTGCCAAGAACTGCATCAGGATATCGAATTTTCTAGCTCCAATGGCCTTGCGCAGACCGATCTCCCTCGTTCTTTCTGTGACCGACACCAGCATGATGTTCATGATACCGATACCACCGACAAGCAATGAAATCGCGGCAATCGAAGAAAGTAGTAATGACATTGTCTTGCTGCTTTCAGAAAGTGCTGCTTGCAGATCTGCCATATTGAAAATCTGAAAAGCATCTTCTTGCGCTGAAGGAGGAACGCGGTGGCGTTTGTTCAAAACTTCTTTTACAGAGTCCTGCACCGTATTTAAATATTCAGGAGCACGAACTTCGATATCGACAGAGTCCACATAATCTTTTCCGAAAAGACGGTACATACCCGTTTGTACTGGAATCACAATTCTATCATCCTGATCTTGAGGCCCCTGTGCGCCTTTTTCCGGAAGCACACCGATCACTTGGAAATTAATACGATTCAGTTTAACCATTTCTCCGACGGGATTTTTGTCGCCAAAAAGTTCGTGGGCCACTGTCAAACCAATAACAGCCACCAGGGAACGCTTTTGATTTTCTGACTCTGAAAAGAATCTACCCATCACCGGCTCAGAACTGCGAATTTTAGCAAACGATGGCGACACACCCATAATCGTGGTGTTCCAGTTTTTATTCAAATAGGTCGCCTGGCCACGGCCCTGCACATTCGGTGCGACTTCTTGAATCTCTGGAATGGAAGACTTTAAAGTGGCGACGTCATCGGTGGTGATCCGAATCCTGACACCTGACTCTTGGGCCACACCACCCACGCGGACATTGCCTGCTCTTAAAATAAGTAAATTTGAACCGAGGGATGCCAATTGATTTTCGATAGCCTTCTGGGCACCATTTCCTAAAGCAAGCATCGCCACCACGGCTCCCACACCGATAAGAATTCCCAGCATAGATAAAGCCGAGCGAACTTTATTGGCGGCCAGTGTTTTGTATCCTTGATGAAAGTGCTCAATCAATTCGCCGAAATGAAACTTTGCGAATAGACTTTGAGTCGATTCATGGGATTTATTTTTTGGTAGTTCTTCTTTGCGCTCATCGCTTTGTACAACACCATCACGCATGCGAATCAAACGTTTCGCTTGCTCGCCGATCTCTTCCTCGTGGGTGACAATGACGATGGTAATCCCTTGGGCATTTAAACCTTTGAGGATCTCCATGATTTCTTTTTCACTGCGCGAGTCCAAATTTCCTGTTGGCTCATCGGCGAAAATAATCTTGGGACTATTGATCAGTGATCTGGCAATCGCAACGCGCTGCTGCTGACCACCGGATAATTCATTGGGCTTATGATCACCGCGCGTACCTAAGCCGACTTTTTCTAAAAGGGCTTGGGCTTTTTCAAAATTAAAAAACTTTTGTGAATACAGCAACGGCAATGAAACGTTTTGCCAAGCTGGCATCCTTGGTAACAGATTGAACTGTTGAAAGATGAAACCAATTTCATCACGACGAAGGATCGCCAGTTCGTCTTCTCCTAATTTAGAAACTTCACGGCAATGCAACTTGTACGATCCATCAGAAGGAACGTCCAACAAGCCCAGAATATGCATCAAGGTGGACTTACCAGATCCAGACGGGCCCATGATGGCAACGAAATCTCCATCATCAATAGTCAAGCTGACGCCGCGAAGAGCATCCACGGTGGTCTCACCCATCTGATAAGATTTTCGAACTCCGCTAATTTCAATCATACTAACTTCCGTTCAGGCTTGCCGTGTTCTTTGAGCGTCTTGTCTATCTTCGGGGTGCTCTCGCACCACCCATTGGAGAGAAAGGATTCGTGCCCTTCTTACCGTCACGACCTAACTTCACATGGGCTACCATGACAGTCTCACCTACTTCAAGTCCGTCGAGGACCTCTGTGTTTTTACCGTCGGTCACACCCACTTGAATATCTCGAGGTTGAGGCGTTCCATCGGGCCCGCGTACACTGACAATGGTTCGCCCGTCTTGAACTTTAATGGCCTCTGAAGGAACCAAGAGAATGTCTTTCTTCGATTCAATAAAAAAGGTCACGTTCGCTGTCATCCCGCTTCGCATGGTTGCTGGAGTTTGCTCTGGTAAAACATCCACGATATAGGTCGTCACGCTATTAACGGTCTTTGCATCAAAAGCGATCTGGTCGACCACGGCTTTAATTTTTTGCCCTGGGTAAGCATCCAAAACAATCTGCGCATTTTCTTTAAGCTTAATTGTCGAAATATCAGTTTCATCGACTTGGGCTTTCACCGTCAAACGATCCGACATTGTGAAAATTGCGTCAGTGTTTGTGAACGTTTGCCCCGGCTCTACACTTCGTAAAATCAAAGTTCCTGAAATGGGTGCGATCACCGGCGTCGCCAAATAAAGTTCGGACCAGCGTTTGTACTCATCAGCCCCCTTGGAACGAGCCGCATCTAACATCGCCGCTCTTTCAGAAGAACTCATCCATGCAATGATCTGTCCCTTATAAAGTTTCTGGCCTTCCTTTACTAAGACCTGATCCATACGCCCCGCCACGGGCGCTTTGATCTCAAGACGATTTTCTGGCTGCACAGTGCCCGTCGCCAAAATCGTAACCTCGATGTCACCTTTTGCGATGACCATGGATTTATAAACGACCTCGTCACCTTTGTCTCTCTTCCAGAAATACAAGCCGCCACCCGCAAGAGCTAAGACAACGACAGCACCAATGACTTTCTTATTCTTCCACATACTTTTCTCGCTTTTTACTGAACTCATTGGATCACCCCAACGCCCTGTGCTTGTTCCCAGGCTGCTTCTGCAACGATGCGGTCTCGTTTGGATTGCAAGTAACTTTTTGTTTTGTTGATGAGATCATTCTCAATGATGTCCCAATCATCAAAGGTCAAAAGACCATTGTTGTATTTGGATCGAGCGATTTCTGCGCGGGTCTTTGCTGCCTGCAAAAAGGCTTCATTCACTTTGAGATCTGCCACAGCCTCCACATAAGCGGTGTAAGCTTTCTTTAAATTTGAAAGAAGCTGACGTTCGATGCTCGTTAAACTGCTTTTTGCTGAAAAGAGATTCGAAGTTGCACTCTTCGTCGCATAATAATCCCTGCCACCTTCAAACAAAGGCCAAGAAAGATTTGCGCCCACCGTCCAGCGATCATTGTCAGGAAAAAATCGATCTGACAACTTTCCCACTGAACCTGTTAGATTCAGGCTGGGATAAAAAGAAGATTTAGCGGCCGTTACACTGGCGTCTGAAACATCGACTTGCGCTTCCGATTGCTTTCGACTTGGCGAGACGACCGCCAAAGATTTGTAATCAGGCTCAGTCTCAGAAGGTTCGCGCAGTGGAATATCATCGCGAATGTCTAAGGCGCGCTCACCATCAAGTCCCACCACTTTTTGCAGATCACTCTCACTGGTTTCGCGATTGTGACCAGCTTTCATCACGTCGACCTTTGATTGCTTTAAATAGGCTTGTGAAAGCATCAATGAGCCCTTGTTCTCTCGACCGCTTTCAAATCGCAGTTCAACCATGCGCAAGTTGTCTTCGCGGCGCTTTTGAAAATCGATCGTCACTTTCTCGGCCTCTTTTGCATACAACAAGTAGGCAAAAGAAACTTTCAAATCATAGCTGGCCTGAGCTTTAGTAATTTGCAAAGAGGCCCCAGAGACTCGGTTCTGAGCTTTAGCCTGATCGACTTTTGCAACATCCGCAAAACCATTAAATAAATTTTGCGTGGCATTTAAAGTCGCGGTGTAAGAACTGCCAGCAGAAGTTCCCGTGCCATAATTATCCGGCCCCGATTGAAGGTAACCAAGATTTCCCGTCAGTTGAGGAAAATAAGATCCGCGGTAACTATCGATTTGATAACGAGTGGCTTCAAAACTGTTTTCAGAAGATCGAATATCCGCATTATTTCTTTTAACGAGATCCACGCACTGATTGAACGACAATACTTCTTGAGCCTGCGCTGTTGATGAAAGAGCCAGCGGAACTGCGGCTAGAGAAAATAAGAAAAATGACCTTATTACTGAGTTTGTCGTCGACATTGAACAACCTCTTTCTTACATCTCTATTAAGCCTCCGATGCCAATGAATTGTCAAATGGCGACGGACCTGAATTTACAACTGAGATTATGGAAAGATTGTTGCGTGATTTATTTCATCGCTTGATAGCTTGAAGGAATATCTTTACTGGTGAAGCTCTCGTTAAATTCCCCCAAAGACCGTTCAAATTTTTTCTGAATAAGACTGCGCTCTTGAGTCGTCAAATGCACTCCCGGCGCCTCCCCGATTATTAGCTTTACGGAACCACTGTTGACGGTCTGCGTTCTCATATCGAGACCAAAGGTAAGCCCTCGCATTTTACGAGGCTCCATCACAGAATTCAGCGATGCTCGCAACAATTTTTCCACACTTTCGCCATGGGTGCTGAGCATATTTCGTGCTGAAACATCGGCGATACCATCGGAAATAAATGCCAAACGGAACTTCCCCGAATAGGCACTGTCTGCCAAATTATCTAAAATTTTTTTCTTATCCGTTTCGCTCAAAGGCTTCACGGCAATGGCCACGCAATCGTCGCCAGAACAAACCGTTTTTAACTTCCCGGGAGCCACAGATTTTCTGACCGCTTGTTCAAAATACTTTTTCTGAGCTTGAAACTCTGCTGTCACAGTTTTTTCAGCCTTACGAGCTTCTTCCAGCACTTGATCAATGTTTTTTGAACGTGATAAGGCCTCCGCTGTGCCCTTCATATTGGAAGCGCCCAAACCGATGACGTCTGCAGAAAAACCACCCATCGCCGCATCATTCAAATTAGCGACTTCTCTTTTGGGAACAAAGATTCCCGGAGAGAACTCATCAGAGGCTTTCACATATGTACGCAAATTCTTGACAGTTGATGAGGGTAAAGTTGCCAAGCCAAATCTTTGCTTCAACGTATCCGTCAAGACTTTGTCATTACCAGCATTTTTTCTGACGATATCAAACACATCTGCATGTAAAGTATTGCCATCGACCATGGATGTTTGCGCCAATTCGGAGCGAAGACTTTGTCGGCTGCTTTCCACGGCTTTAAGTTTGGACGTCAGCTCTGTCGTAATTTTTGCTTGGGCATAGTTTTGCAATTCATTCGCGGTTTCTTGGCGGGAATATCGAGCCGCAATGTTGGCTTGCTCTGCCGACTGCCCAAGGCCTGCACGGAACCAATCCGCCGGTGCATCGGTGTCGCGAACAATTTTTTCGGTTTTTAAATAAGCGGCAAACTCATCATTAGTATCCTGGAAGACCTTGCGCAATTTGCCCTCCAGATCCTTCGGGATTTCTCCGCTAAACGCAAACCGCAAAGACTTGAAATCAGAATATTGTTCAATCTTCAGATTCGGAAAATCTTTCTTCAGTGCTTCGATTCTATCAAACAATATTTTCTTGTGATAATTCGTCAAACTCGTCACAAGGTTTTTATCCTTTAACGTGTCGTTCAAAACCTTAAGCTGGCTATTCTCTACATCTAGAAAACGAACTTTCGAGTTCACGCCTTTTTCCGCCAAGGCAATCCACTTCTCATTTTCTGCTACCGTGGTTGGTGAATAAGTTAAAAAGTCTTTCATCAAATTTTCGCGAGTCAACCGCACCGAGCGAAGTGACCCAATTGATTTAGCGGTCCCGGCTTCCACTTCCAAAGCTTCTCCGACCTTCACCGCTCTTCCAGCCGCAACGGCTAATCTTCCGCCCTTAAATGCCAATCCAAATAGAAGCGTCGGATCCACTACGTTTCCTAAGGCGTAACAAGCCATCTCGGTTTGCATGATTGGTTTGTAGCAGGAAAATTTATGGTATTGCTCTTTGAGCTGCCCACCAACCATGGCCATCAAATCACTTAATTTATTTTTTTGGTCAGGAGTCAAAGTATCTTCATCTCGTGGCTCGGGTCGTACTGATACTTTTCCCGGAGCCCTTGCCAATGATGACTGATAGGCCTTCATATCTTCCGCTTCGACATATAAAAACGCCGCCGTGTACTTTCCTAGCTTTTCATCGCTCAAAGCATTGTAGCGATGATCATCCTTTACTAAATCACGTTTACAAGAAATCGACTTATCACATTGGCGAATGAACTCGTTGCGCTTTTTTACATTGGCTTTAAAGCTGTCCCAACTGCCTTCGACAAATTGACCGAGGGAAACAGCCATGTCCTTCAACGCAATACCCGTATCAACGAGGGCATTTTTATAACCGCGCAAACAAGCGAGGTCTCCACTCTTTGCATACTCTGTATTTTGCTCACATTGGGATTTAAGATCACAACGCTTCAAGGTCCCTTGCATCTCGGGATACTTTTTAGAAAGCCCGTCACAATCCAGCGCCTTCAATTCAATTTCACAGGTGCTTACGAGATTTTTTAAAACATCAGATTGCCGAGAAGAACAGTCCTTCGTTTGTGAACAGAGCATGGCTAGACCGAGCGAATTTGAATCGATCGCATAACTTGGTAAAGCAACTAGAAAAAAGGCCAGTAGCGTAACAAATGCCAATGAAGAACTCCTTGCACCTTTTCGGATTTTTAATCTTCAGGTTAAGGAATCTTGTTAACTCTAGACCACAAGCTGATGCCCAAATACAGAATGGCAACAAGATTCTCAAAGAGTATCTTTGTGGCTGAAAACTTCACTGTGGGAGGCCTCCATGACACGACTTATGGCTGCACTTGCAGCAACCTTTTTTCTCATCTCTCCACTCGCAAAAGCTGATGACAACAGCCAACGCATTCAAGAACTGAAGTACGAAATACTCGACACTGCCTTCACTGCCCAGGGTGATTACGACAGCGACGACAACAGTGTCGATGTGAGACAAAAATTAGATCCTCTTGTCGATGAACTCATTTCGTTGGCTCCGCAACGAAGCGAGCAACAAAAGCTGATTGATGTGATTGGAACATGGTACCAAGTTTGGTCTGATGGTCCAGCGGGACCTCAGGGACAAGGCGCCTTGGCTGACTCCATCTGGCAAGTGGTATTCCCAGAGGGGTACTATTGGAATGTTGCCCGGGAACAAACCGGAACAACACAAAGCATGGGATATTTGCGCGGCAAATTTACCTTGAATGACACTTCGTTTGCCATCGAATTTACGAAAGCGGTTTTCAATCCCCAATGGAGCTTTGCAGAGCCGACACGTCTTGCCATGCTCGCGGAATTCGGCGCCTTTGATGCGAATCCAACTCCTTTCCCACCAGGAACAAGCCCCGTTGGCAAAAAGGGAACACTCGCAAACGTTTATGTCGACGAAGACATCCGCATTTGTCGTGAAGGTGGCGGCGATTTTGGAAACAATACTTATTTGTATATCTTTGAACGCGATTAGACGTTGCACACTCCGATTTTTTTTATAAGATGGGGCCTCGGAAAAAAGGGGCTCCAATGCGTTATCTATTCATTCTTTTATTGGCACTCACCGCTTGCACTACCAAGAATACCCAAGTAAAAAAAGAACCCCTGAAGAAGGAAACTCCTCAAACTGCAGATCCTTATTTATGGCTGGAAGAAGTTGAAGGCCCTAAGGCGTTAGCTTTCGCCAAAGCCGAAAGCACCCGCACACTGGATCATTTCAAAGCCGATCCTCAATTTAAAAAGATCAAAGCGGATCTCACCAAGATCGCCCTTGCCGATGATAAATTGCCTAGCATCACATTGATGAACGGTTTGGTTTATAATTTCTGGCAAGATAAAAAACACGTGCGCGGGATTTGGCGTCGCACTACCATCAGCGAGTTTAAAAAATCTAAACCAAAATGGGAAACCATCTTGGACTTAGATCAACTTGCCAAGAACGAAAAAGAAAACTGGGTTTGGGGATGGCAGAACTGCCTCGCTCCTGAAAACAGACTATGTCTTCTGACTCTTTCTCGCGGAGGCAAAGATGCCTCAGTCATGCGAGAGTTTGATTTAGTCACAAAAGAATTTGTCAAAGATGGCTTCACCTTGCATGAAGCCAAGAGCCACTTTAGCTGGATCGACAAAGATACCATTTATGTAGGAACTAATTTTGGTCCTGGCTCTTTAACGGACTCAGGTTATCCCATGATTTCAAAAATCTGGAAACGTGGTCAGTCTTTAGATGATGCCAAAGAAGTCTTCAAAGGCAGTCCTAAAGACATGAGTGCTTCCAGCTTTGTCTATGCCACCGAAAAAAAGAAATATCACTTTCACTTCCGCGTCCCTTCTTTTTATGAAAATGAAATTTGGTATGAAGATGAACAAGGAGTCCGCACTCGTCTGCCATTGCCTTTAAGCGCAGAGTTTGTCGGTGTCTTTGACGACAACTTCTTATTCCTGCTGCGCGAAGAACTCAAAACCAACACCCGCATGATTCCATCGGGAAGCCTTGTTGCGCTTCCAGTATCCCGAGTGAAAAGTGATGAAAAATCTTTGGACTACTTAGACGTACTCTTCACTCCACGTGCGAAAAGATTCCTCAGCTCAGTTGAGATTGGAAAATCGGCGATCTATTTGAACCTTTTAGACAATATCCAAGGAAAAGTGGCACGCATTACTCGCCAAGAAACAAAAAATTGGAACTTAGCGGATCTCAATCTTGGCACGAAAGGCGTTGCGCGGGCTTACTCGGCAAATCCTTTCGATGAAGAATATCTCGTCGCTTACACTGATTTCTTAACTCCTCCTTCCATTTATCAAGGCGCACCTCCCGACAGAAGTGAGCAATGGAATTTGTTGAAGCAAGCTCCCGCACGATTCAGCGCCAAGAATTTGACTGTTGAGCAAAGAGAAGCAAAAAGTCTTGATGGAACCATGATTCCCTACTTCATGGTTTATAAGAAAAGTCTAAAACTGAACGAAAAAAATCCGACGCTCCTTTATGGATATGGCGGCTTTGAGTCTCCGATTCAGCCCTTCTATCTTGATAGCATCGGCAAAGTCTGGCTTGAAAAAGGCGGTGTCTTCGTTGCTGCGAACATTCGCGGTGGTGGAGAATTCGGCCCTTCATGGCATCAGGCGGTCTTGCGCGAAAATCGTCCGAAGGTATATGACGACTTCATCGCTGTCGGCGAAGACCTTATAAAACGCAAAGTGACCAACGCAGGTCATCTGGGAATTCAAGGCCGCTCGAATGGAGGGCTTCTTACTGGCGCCACTTTCGTAAAGCGGCCTGATTTGTTCAATGCAGTTCTGTGTGAAGTTCCGTTGTTGGATATGTCTCGCTATCACAAGCTTTTAGCCGGAGCTAGTTGGATGGAAGAATATGGCGATCCCAAAGATCCTGCCATGAACAAAGTCCTTATGAGCTATTCGCCTTACCAGAATGTCAAAGCCAACGTGAAATATCCGAAAGTTCTTTTCATGACTAGCACGAAGGATGACCGCGTTCACCCAGGACATGCACGCAAGATGGTTGCGCGCATGAAAGAACAAGGTCACAAAATTTATTACTATGAAAACACAGAGGGTGGACACGCGGGCAATGCGAACATCCAACAAAAGATTTTGTGGAATACTTTAGAGTACACTTACCTGTGGCAGAAACTGGGCCCATCTCCTAAGTAGGAGATGAGGTGTCCCACTTCTGGAAGATCCAATAAGGGCTTCGGCTCTTAAGCAGTTGCAAATTAAAATGATCAACGATCCACTTCATGGTTTTTTCTGAATAGAACGTCACATGAGTGAGATCGCGACGGTAATACCAATCGTGGAAAGCCGCCTCACCTTTATGTGAAGACGTCATCACCGCCAAAATTCCGCCCGCCTTCAACATCTTTAACATTTTCACGATCTCAGTGCGTGGCTCATGCAGATGTTCCCACACTTCCGTGGAGGTAATGACGTGATAACTTTTCTTCAAAGAGTCTTGATCTGGAAAATAAAAAAGATCGTAATTGGTCACTCGAAAAGATTTTTCCGTGAACCAATTTCCTAAGAAGGCCGTAGGACCGCAGCCATAATCTAAGACGCTGACATCGCAGGGTTCCCTCTTGGCATTCTTCGCGAATTGCTCCACGTCTTTCATCAACGGTTCCAGAAAAGCGCGATAACCTTTCATGTCTTCGTTTTGATGAAAATCGTACCGGGCTTTCTCTTGTTCAGCATCGAGACGCTCTGTGGGATTCATAAAGATCAAATCACACTGCGCGCAATGATAATAGCTGCGCTCAGGTTTCTTAACCACTTTAAAAGCCGCTGAATGAGGGGTCTGACACAGTAAGCATTCCATCTGACTAGACCTTGTATCCCCTCTAGGCCTATGTCAAAAAGAATTATATACTTTTAGCTGAGGTGAAATATGGCACAAATCACAATTTACAAAAAAGACCCATGCCCTTACTGCGATCGCGCAATCCATTTCCTGAACGGAAAAGGCCTTGCGTACGACATGATTGATCTTACCAACAAGCCCGAAGAAATCGACCGCATCAAAAGCGAAACCGGCTGGAGAACAGTCCCAATAATCCTCATCAACGGCAAACTCGTTGGCGGCTACACCGACCTAAAAGCCCTCGACGAAGAAGGCAAACTAGACGCCATGCTAAACAACAAGTAATTCCAAAAGGTACGGACACACTTTTGGTAGCGCACCTGCGACACCAAAAGTGTGTCCGTACCTTTTACTGTCGGAGTTCTGTGCGTTGGCTCATTTCGTGGGGGACGTCGAAGAATTTTGTTACGAGCTCTAGCATTTGTTCAATTGTTTGGGCCTTGGCGCATACGCCGGTAAGGGCGTTGCCGAAAGGGAGCCAGACTCCTGTTGTCCTGACGTAGAATCTTACTTTTCTCATGGCGCGATCAGGGCCGAAGTATTTGTTACTGGCTTGGATGAGTTTGATTAAAACTTTTCCGTACTCTGCGCCTTCTTCTTCCGGGGTTCTTGGAGCTTTTTGATTTTCTTTTCCTGGTGGTGGTGGGAATCCTAATTCTTCGCCCAATTGCCAGAACATCCAAGGACGAGCGGCTAAGCCCCTGCCGGACATTGCCATGTCACAACCCGTTTCACTTAACATGTTGATGGCATCTTCAGTTGTTTGAACGTCGCCATTTCCGATGACAGGGAAATCCACGGCTTGATGGAGTTGTTTAATTTGTTCCCAATCCGCACTGCCACGACGTTTTTGCGCGGCTGTTCTGGGATGCAAGCACACCCAGGCTGCGCCGGAGTTTCTGAGTCCTGAAACGAACATCAATAATTCATCGAACTCTTTGGTGCTACCGACAGCGCGAAGTTTTACACTGACAGGAATCGTCGAATTTTTGACAGTCATGCGCACGACTTCTGCCGCGTAACTGGGATCGCCCATCAAGGCCACGCCGTAGTTATGTTTTAAAGCCTTTTGTACGGGACAGCCCATGTTGATGTCGATGGCTTCCGCTCCCCATTCGATCAAACGCTTGACGGTCTTAGCGATGGGTTCTTCTTCATTTCCTAGAATTTGTGGAACCAAGCCCGTCTCACTTGCAGAACGCATGGTCTCGGGAGTTGTCTCGAGATTTTCATCAGGAACTCTTCGTGAGTTGAGCATTTCTGTGGGCCAGATCGTGAAGGCATCTTGAGGCAAGTATTCGCGCATAACTTCACGAAGAGCCACGTGAGTCAGCCCCACCATCGGCGCAAGGCACAGAGGGAAATTGACTTTGCCATCTAGGATCGGGCGATGCAGGCCCAATTTGCGATTCATTCGATTGACTCTCTTAAGCTTGTACAAACAAAAACGGAGTCCGCTGTCGAACAACGAACTCCGTTCAATAATAAAAAATCTAAAAACTACACTGCTTTTGCAGAGAAGAAATTTGGCGCTGTTCTTTTCAAAACCTCAGCCGCTCCGAACAACACACCCGAGAAAAACAAATCGCCAAGAATTTGATTATCAAAGAATGGAATCGCCGCTACATAACAAGTCACAAGACCTTGCCAAGTTGGTGCATACATTCCGCCCATGATCCAAACACCGAAGTTTGAAACCAAGAAGAAAACAGAACTTGTTACCAAAGAAGCCGTCACGATACGCATCGGACTTTTTCCTTCACGCAATGTCCAGCCCGTCATCACCATCAAAGCGAAAGGAAGATAGACAAACAACATTGTCGAGTGGAAACCCAAAACCAAATCACTCACAAACAATGCTAGCAAAGGAACCAACATTGAAAGGCGTCTTGATGGGAAATAAGATCCACCAAACAAAGCCATCGCGCCGATCGCCGTGAAATTCCAAGGATGCGGCACCAAACGGCTAAAAGCCGCGCCCAAAACCATTAAAACCAATGTCATATAAGTAGTTGTGCGTGTAGTCATGTCGCCGAAATTATCATTTATTCATTCGGTTGTCTACCAACTCCTGAACCACTCCCGGCTCGGCAAGAGTCGTAATATCGCCCAATTGATCTGGGTGATTTTCCGCAATTTTTCTAAGAATTCGACGCATAATTTTACCCGAGCGCGTCTTCGGCAAGCGTGGCGCCCACTGTATAAGATCTGGCGTCGCAATCGGCCCGATCTCTTTGCGAACCGTCAGCACCAATTCCTTTTTCAAATCCTCCGAAGCCGTTTGCCCCGCCTTTAAAGTCACAAAGGCATAAATGCCCTGCCCTTTAATATCGTGAGGATAGCCCACAACGGCCGCCTCCGCCACACGCTGATTGGCAACCAAAGCCGACTCAATTTCCGCAGTTCCCAATCTGTGACCAGAGACATTGATCACGTCATCGACACGACCTGTGATCCAATAGTATCCATCTTCATCGCGACGACAGCCATCTCCAGTAAAATAAAAACCCGGATAATTAGAAAAATAAGTATCTTCAAAACGAGAGTGATTGCGGTACACCGTGCGCATTTGTCCAGGCCATGAGTCAGCCAAAACTAAAACACCCTCGCCCGCTCCTTGAATTTCTTTTCCTTCCAAGGTGAGCAGCTTCGGTTGGCAACCAAAGAACGGCAAAGTAGCAGAGCCCGGTTTCGTCGCAATAGCTCCAGCTAAAGGAGTGATCATGATGCCACCTGTTTCGGTTTGCCACCAAGTATCTACGATGGGGCATTTTTCATTGCCGACGACATCGTGGTACCAAGCCCAGGCCTCTGGATTGATCGGCTCCCCGACGGTTCCAAGAAGACGCAAACTTTGGCGCGAAGTTTTTGTGACGAAGCTATCTCCTTCGCGCATCAGTGAACGAATAGCTGTTGGAGAAGTATAAAACAAAGTGACCTTGTGTTTATCAATCACTTCCCAAAATCGTGAAGGAGTTGGATAGTTGGGAACGCCCTCGAAGAAAACTGAAGTGGCGCCATTTGCCAAGGGGCCATAGACGATATAACTATGCCCCGTCACCCAACCCACGTCGGCCGAACACCAGTAAATATCTTGTTCATGATAATCAAAAACATACTGATGAGTCATACTGGCAAAGACTAGATAGCCGCCAGTTGTATGCAAGACGCCTTTAGGTTTTCCCGTAGAGCCCGAGGTGTACAAAATAAAAAGAGGATCTTCAGCATCCATTGGCTCGGCTTCGCAGTGATCATCCACGCTTTGAACAATCTCGTGGTACCAGATATCACGGCCTGCTTTCATATCAATATTCGTTTGAGCGTACTGCACGACCAAAACTTTCTCTACGGTGTTCGCTTTCAACGCCGCTTTATCGATATTTTCCTTCAGCGCGATAATCTTGCTTCCGCGATATCCCGCATCCGCCGTGATAACAAATTTTGATTCACCATCCACAATGCGATCTGCAATGGAATCTGGAGCAAAGCCTCCGAAGATCACAGAATGAATTGCTCCAATGCGCGTACAAGCCAACATCGCATAGGTGGTTTCCAGAATCATAGGCATATAAATAGTGACAATGTCGCCCTTCTTCACGCCCATCTTTTTCAAAACGTTGGCGAAGCGACAAACTTCTTTATGCAACTCTTTATAAGTGATCTTCTTTACCGGAGTCTCGGGCGCATCGGGCTCCCAGATGAAGGCAACTTTATCGCCACGTTTTTCCAAGTGACGATCGATGCAATTATAAGAAACATTGAGTTTTCCGCCTTGGTACCATTTGATACTCACCGGTTTTTTGAAGCTGGTCTCTTTAACCTTGTCCCATTTTTTAAACCAATCAAGACGCCCCGCTTGTTCCGCCCAAAATCCATCTGGGTCACTCACCGAACGTTCGTACATCTCTTTGTATTTCTTCTCAGTGATAAGCGCTGTTTTTTCAAAAGTGGCATCTACAGGATAAAGATCTTTGTGCATAATAACCTCGGATCTTTATTCTAGAAGACGAGTCGCAAATGTCAAACGTGAGCGTTCCCCCGTGAAGCAATCGAGCTAGGAATCCCCGGCATTCTAAGCATCAATTCTTAGCATCAATGCTAATTGTCATATTAAAGCTTTGAAAGCTGTTGCGCAAATATCAGCGCTCCCACCACAAGAACAAAGAACCCAAAGGCGGGTTTTAGTTTTTGCTCCGAAGTTTTTTGTCCCCAAACTAAGCCCACCAAGATTCCAACAACAGAAAAGCTCGCCAACTTCATTAGGAAAAAATAGTCAATAACAGTCGCACCCCAAATGTCCGCGACAAACCCCAAAAGAGAGTTCAATGCAATCACCCCCAAAGAGGTCCCCACCGCGATTGTCATCGACAGCCGACTCATCAAAACCAATGCTGGAACTATGAGGAATCCGCCTCCGGCTCCGACAAAACCTGTTACGCCTCCCACAAGAAGAGCTTTCACCACAGAGATCCCCCACGAAGCCTCCTCCTGGGTAGGATCTTTCTTATGGCGAACCATAGACAGTGAGGCCGATAGCATGACGATGGCAAAACTGGACATGATCAGTACGTTTTTATCCATCGTCATATTCAACAGTAAGAATTTTTCTGGAATTTGCGGAAGCAACAAGCGCCGGACAGTCAGTAAACCCAATAACGAAGGCAGACCAAAACTAAAGAGCGCTTTCCAGCTGATTCGTTTCATATGCGCCGCGCGCGCAAAGCCCACAAGACTAGCCAAGCCGACGACAAACAAAGAATATGTGGTCGCCAAAGACGCTGGAATATTAAAGAAATATACTAGCAAAGGCACCGCCAAAATAGAGCCTCCTCCACCAAGAAATCCCAATGACACACCGATCATCGATGCACCCAAATAGCCGCCAAACAGAATAAGCAATTCCATTCCGCACCCTTTCAATAAATAATTTTTTTATTTTAAACAGCGTCTAAGAAATTTTCTTTGCTAAAAATTTCTGATAAAGACGCTGCAAGATCATTCCCGCAATCATAAAGATCACGAAAACAATTGCTGTCGAAGCACCTGCCCCTGACGCCGCCAAAGCCGGACCTGGACAAAATCCTCCAAGGGCCCATCCGAAGCCAAAAAGAGCACTGCCTATCATCAGCGGAGTTGTAATCTCTCGGGATTGAGGCACGTGAAATTTCATATCAAACAACGGACTCTTGCGACCGCGAATGAGTCGATATGCCAAGGCATGCACGGGAATCGCTCCCAGCATAACAAACATCAAAGATGGATCCCAATCTTTATTGATTTGCAAAAATCCAATCACCTTTTGAGGCTGGGTCATTCCGGAAATACTTAGCCCCACAGAAAATAAAATTCCAACGATCAGGCCTGCGAATATTTGAAAGTGTTTTTGATTTTTCATATTCATCCCATCAGTGCTTTCAATAAAGTTGCAGAAGCCATTCCGACCGCCATAAAAATCAGAGTCGCGATCAAAGATCGCGGTGACATACGTGCGATTCCGCACACCCCGTGTCCACTCGTACAGCCACTTCCCAACACAGTGCCAAAACCTACAATCACCCCGGCGATAGCGATCATGCCCAGGGGACGTCCCGTAGTGTTTTCAAAAAAATCCGGGCGGTATTGGGCCATTAAAAATCCGCCGCCAGTCAAGCCACCAATGAAAGCAGCTCTCCAAGCGTAGTCTCCTTTTACAAAGCTCAGTAGGCCGTTTGCAATGCCACTAATTCCAGTGACTCGGCCATTAAAGACGAGCATCAAGGACGCTGCCAAGCCAATCATAGCTCCACCCAACAAGGCCATTAAAATACTTTGCATCATACCTGCTCCTTAACCACCGGAAGATTGAGTTTGTTCCACTGAATCATGCCTTCAAGCATATTACTTGTCTGCTGAAATCCCAGTTCCTCACTCAAGAGCATGGTCTGCTCTGACCGAGCTCCACTTCGACATACAAAAACCAGGGCCACGTCATGGTTTGCATCTTTTAAAAAATTAATCAAATCGGGTCCCAATGGCACAAGCTCTGCATTTTCAATGTGCCCTAGATCTCCATGGAACTCTTCTGGAGTGCGGACATCAATAATTCGCAACTTATGGCGATTTTCGTGGACCTGCTGACATGTGATTTCCCGCATATATTTTCTCCTTCACTGAAATCCATCCTACAGTTATTCTAAGGTTCGCAATTATGCTCGGGAACATAATTGCGGCGACTCTTTTGATTTAGAATGAATCATGGGGCTAAAACTAGAACCTCTCTTATCCTCGTCAGGAGTCTCAATATGAGTATTCAAATTCAACACTTCTTCGATCCAGGAACGTCTACTCTGACCTATATCGTTCATGATCCTAAAACAAAGGATGCGGTTGTGATTGATCCTGTGTGGGATTATGAGCCATCTTCAGGACAACTCAGCACAAAGTCCATGGATCCCGTGGTCGCTTACCTTAAAGAAAATCATCTTTCACCACAGTGGGTGTTGGAAACCCATGCCCACGCAGATCACCTCTCAAGCTCTCAGTTATTCAAAAACTTTTTTCCAAATATCAAAGTCGCCATTGGCGAGCGCATCACTGAGGTGCAAAAAACATTTAAGACTATTTTTAATTTAGAAACCGAGTTTGATATTTCGGGAAAAGCTTTCGATCTTTTATTGAAAGAGGGACAGGTTTTTGAAGTGGGTTCTTTGAAATTCAAAGTTCTCTTTACTCCAGGGCATACGCCTGCGTGCGCTTCGTATTTAATTGAAGATGCTTTGTTTTCGGGTGACGCTCTTTTTATACCTGATTCAGGAACCGGTCGTTGTGACTTCCCTGCTGGAAGTGCTGAAACACTTTATGAATCCATCACTCAGAAAATTTATTCTTTGCCAGACAATGTGCGCATTTTTGTGGGTCATGATTATCAACCCGAAGGGCGCATCCTCAAATATCAGTCGACGGTCAAAGAAGAAAAAAATCAAAATATCCAGTTAAAGGCTTCGACAAAAAAGAGTGAATATGTTGAATTCCGCACCCGTCGCGATGCCACTTTAAGTGCGCCGAAACTTTTATTCCCAAGCATTCAAGTGAATATCAGTGCCGGAAATTTACCTAAAGCAGAGTCCAACGGAGTTCACTACCTCAAGCTACCCTTGAGACAGTAAGCCCTCTTGATTTAAAATTTGAATATCACGGCCTTGTTGTTCAATCAGGCCGTCATCAACGAATTTAGCTAACGTACGAATGACCGTGGCCACGGTCGTTCCGCAGAAATCAGCAATTTCTTGTCGCGTCCACGAGTGAGTGGGATGAAGTTCTTTAAAATAGATAATGGCTTCAGCAATGCGCGCACTAACGTCTTTCTCACTTAAGACGACCTGCTTTGCTTCGGCAACACGAAGTTCCTTGGCTAGGTTCTGCAAAAGCTCTTCAGCTAAATCGCAATTCCCTTTCATACGGTCACGCAACTGAGCTTTGGACAAAACGAGAACTTCCACACCATCAAGGGCGGTTGCGGAAGCATGGTACTTTTCTTGTGCAAACAGGCTGCGATGTCCAAAGATCTGCCCAGTTTTGAACAGCCGAACAAGATGATCTTTTCCTGACTCGCTCCATACCACGAGGCCGACAAGGCCCTTTTCAAGGAAATAGATATTTTCGGGTTCAGTCCCCATTTTATAAATGACGTCATGTCGTTTGTATTGAACACGTCGGGCGTCACTAAAGATCGCTCGCAATTCCATGTGGGTCCTCATCGATTGAACCTAAAAAAAAAGCCCGGGTTCCCCCCGGGCTTTTTAGTTTTTTTAGTTTACGTCTTTATAGTCAGCGTCGATAACATCGTCTCCGCCTTTGTTTTCAGAACCCGATGGAGCTTCTTCGCCTTGAGCTTGCTGTCCTTCAGCACCTGGTTGTGCACCTTGCTTTTTGTAAAGCTCAGAGCTTAGTTTGTGCGTCAAGTTTTGCAATCTCTCGAAAGCACCTTTCAAATCATCAGCACTTGCTGATTTGTTCTCAAGGATTTTCTTAGCTTCATCAACTGCCTCAGTAGCCGCTTTTACTTCAGTTTCAGGAAGTTGAGATCCTGAATCCTTGACCAATTTCTCTGTTTGATAAACGAGATTGTCCAAGTTGTTTCTTTGTGTCGCTGCTTCTGCTTTACGTTTATCTTCGTCAGCATGGCCTTCAGCATCGCGAACTGCCTTTTTGATTTCCTCTTCAGACAAACCACTTTGTGCAGTGATTTTGATATTCTGAGATTTACCAGAAGACATATCTTTCGCAGATACGTGCAAGATACCATTCGCGTCGATATCGAAAGTCACTTCAACTTGAGGAACTCCGCGAGGTGCTGGTGGTAAGCCTACTAACTCAAAGCGTCCCAAAGTTCTGTTGTCTGTCGCCATCTTACGCTCACCTTGAAGAACGTGGATGTCCACTGCTGGTTGGTTATCAGCCGCAGTCGAGAACACTTGTGATTTCTTAGTAGGAATCGCAGTGTTTCTTTCGATAAGCGGAGTCATCACACCACCCAAAGTTTCGATACCCAAAGACAATGGCGTTACGTCTAGCAACAACACGTCTTTTACATCCCCAGCCAATACACCACCTTGTACAGCGGCACCGACTGCAACCACTTCATCCGGATTCACAGTACGGTTTGGTTCTTTACCGAAGAAATCTTTAACAGCTTTTTGGATCGCAGGAATACGAGTCGAACCACCCACCAAGATAACTTCGTCGATGTCCGCTGGTTTCAAGCCCGCATCAGCCAAAGCTTTACGGCAAGGTTCCATAGAACGTTTTACTAGATCTTCAGTCATTTGATCAAATTTAGCGCGAGTCAACTTCGTTTGAAGATGTTTCGGACCAGATTGATCTGCCGTGATGAACGGCAAGTTGATTTCAGTTTCTTGCGCAGAAGAAAGTTCGATTTTTGCTTTCTCTGCCGCTTCTTTCAAACGTTGCAAAGCCATTTTATCGTTTTTCAAATCGATAGCTTGGTCTTTTTTAAACTCTGTGATCAACCACTCCAAGATAATAGTATCGAAGTTGTCACCACCCAAGTGCGTGTCACCGTTTGTTGCGCGAACTTCAACGACACCGTCGCCTACTTCAAGTACTGATACGTCGAACGTACCACCACCGAAATCGTAGATCGCAATTTTTTCTTCTTTTTTCTTATCCAAACCGTACGCCAATGCAGCCGCTGTTGGCTCATTGATAATACGTTTAATATCAAGACCCGCAATACGACCGGCATCTTTTGTCGCCTGTCTTTGCGCATCGTTGAAGTAAGCTGGAACAGTTACAACTGCTTCTGTTACCGGCTCGCCCAAATAGTCTTCAGCAACTTTTTTAAGTTTTGCCAATACCGCCGCACCAATTTCTTCTGGAGAAGCTGTTTTACCTTGAACCTTGAAAGCACAGTCGTTGCCTTTTGCAACTACAGTATAAGGAACAAGTTTGATCTCTTCTTGAACTTCTTCAAATTTACGACCGATGAAACGTTTTGCAGAGTAGATAGTGTTCTCTGGATTCGTCACCGCTTGACGTTTAGCAATCTGACCAACAAGACGATCGCCATCTTTTGTGTACGCTACCACAGAGGGAGTCGTACGCGCGCCTTCTTCATTAACAAGAACTTTAGGCTCGCCGCCTTCCATGATCGCAACGCAAGAGTTTGTCGTCCCTAAGTCGATACCAATAATTTTACCCATACGTGATCTCCTTCAATCTGTAAGCAATCCAGGATTGCCCACCTCAATTTTATATCTATATGACAACTTAAATGTGGGGCCGACCTCTGCTTCGTCAAGGTCGGTGCCTCACTTTTTCCGTAAAACTTTACTGCCTCATTCTTGGGCTTCTTAGGTCCCTAATCATGACAGCTTTTTAATAAACAAAATCAATATGTTACATGGTTTTAACTAGTGTTGGAGGGCAGCTTAGGACATTATCTTGCTTCGCTCCCTCTCTTAAAAACACAAGCGCTCACAAGGCGTTTAAGATTCAGTCCCTACGACCCTGGTCGCAACCCTTCATGCACCGGGGTCTTTTTTTGTCCTTACTCCGACGAAGTCGGAGTGTAGACCAGCCCCGACGAAGTCGGAGCGTAAGCCAGCCTACTTCTTACGATTAAAAAGTCCACCTTCGCCTTTTACGTCAAGACCGCGGGCCTTGGCGATTTCTCGCAAAAGCTTCTCTTCATCTTTATGAAGTTTATCTGGGAACTGAACATTCACGAGGAAGTAAATATCGCCGCGACGGCTGCCTTTCAGCGAAGGCAACCCTTCTCCAGCAAGTTTCACGTTGTCACCAGCGTGGGCCCCTTTGGGAATTTCAAGTTTGGCTTTTCCAGTCACAGTGGGAACTTCGATTTCCGCACCTAAAAGCATTTGCACATAGGGCACTGAAAGTTCTGCGAAAAGATCTTCATTGCGACGTTCGAAATTGTTGTGAGGTTTCACGCGAATTTCCACATAAAGATCGCCCGGAGGTCCTCCCATATAACCGCCCTCACCTTCCGTGGCCACACGCAGTCTTGTACCGGTGTCGACTCCTGGAGGAATATTCAAGCGGATTTTTTTATGCTGAGCTTTGCGGCCCTTGCCTTTGCATGACTTGCACGGATTTTTTACGATCGTACCTTTGCCATGACAAGCAGGACAAGTCGACGCCATCGCAAAGAAACCTTGCGAACGCACAACCTGACCAGAGCCATTACACATCTGGCAAGTATCAGGATGAGTTCCTTTTTCCGCGCCTGTGCCTTTGCACTCGCCGCAGTTTTCATCCGTATCAAATTCAATTTCTTTTTCTAAACCGAAGATCACGTCTTTCAACGAAACTTCAGTCACATAACGAAGATCAGATCCACGACGAGGACCATTTTGAGAGCGACCTTGACGTGCGCCACCCGCCCCGCCACCACCGAAGAAGTCCCCGAAGATATCGCCGAAGTGAGAGAAAATATCATCCACGTCTTGGAAGCCCTGATGACCGCCACCGCGGCCACCGCTGAAGGCTTGATGCCCGAAGCGATCGTACTGGGCACGCTTTTGAGGATCACTTAGAATTTCGTAGGCGCCAGCGGCCTCTTTGAATTTTTCTTCTGATTCTTTATCGCCCGGGTTTTTATCAGGATGAAATTGCATCGCAAGCTTGCGATAAGCTTTTTTAATAACATCTGCTTCAGCGTCGCGGGCAACGCCTAAAATCTCGTAGTAATCTCTTTGTGCCATAGCATGACAAAATATGGTGTTGATAAAGCTTCCGTCAAGGGCTACCAGAGGACTTTTCGCTGAGTTTGCTTGGAATTTGGGCAGATCTGAGGCAGTTAGCTTTTGCGTTACTACTTCGTGGAGTTTACAGCGGACTTTTCTTGGGATTTTCCAGTGGCTTTCGCCGCTTTCATCGAGTCGATTTTGTCTTGGAGTCTTTGAATAAGAGTCGCATCTTGATTGGTATCCTTCATTTCCTGAAGAAGATTTTGCGCCAGATCAAGTTCACCGGAGTCGGAGTAGAGGCGACCTGCTAAGGTGAAAACCCAAGGTGGTGCACCGTTTTGGCCTGCTTGAATGAGGAGTTCGGCTGCGCGTTTTTTATCTTTTACTTCGTAGAGGTAGTGATAGGCAGCGCGGTACAGGATTGGCCAATCGTGAGGAAAGGCTTTGACGCCTTTGTCGAAAATTTTTGTCGCGCCATCATAATCAGAAACTAGAACTGTCAGCGCTAAGCCTCCAGCGGCATATGGAATTCGAAAATTAGGAGACAGCTCCGTAATTGCATCAAGCATTTTAAATAACCAAGTATTATTGATACAAAGATTTTGCCCGAGAGGTTTGTCGCAAAAATCAAAATCTTGGATAGCCCGAATCCACAGTACATCACCAAGAGTTTCCTTATATCCAAAACTTAAATGAGAAATTATTACTGGCGGAGCGATGAGCTCTCTTTTCAGGAGACCTGAGCTCGAAGATGTCAAATTTGTTAAAAGCACCAAGCTAAAGGCAAAAATCCCGAGAATAATTCCCGGGATTTTCGTGAGCACTCTCGGAAAAATAAAAGGCCTCTTAACGAATTCCATCAACAGTATTGGAGAGAATTTTATTTTGATCCATCGTCCAGACGTCATCGGCTCCAGCTCCCGTGCTAATTCGAGCTGTTGCGGCAGCAACAAACGTATTAATGTTAATAGTTCCCGCTGCTGGCACAACTGGTGGAACCGCATTGGTAGCACCATTTAACATTCTACAGCCAGTCGCAGTCATCGCAGCTCCTGGAGCAGCGCAATATGCATCAACTGTTCTAACATTACCTGGCGCCACAGGAGTCGTAGTATAACCATTAGCATTGTTAGCTTCAGCAGTAATTGTAGAAAAACCTACATTATATCTAAGTTGCCCCTCTGGAGAGTATCCAATGGCGCCAAACATTCCATGATATGCAGTGTACTCAGCAAAAAAAGCTTTTTCAGACGTGTACAAAGACGATAGCTGAGTCTTTGCCTCAGTCTGACGAGCCTTCGCAATGTATTTATTGATTGAAGGAATCGCGATCGAAGCTAGCACACCAATGATCGCGACTACGACCATCAATTCTACTAGTGAGAAACCGCGCTGTGACGTGCGAGAAGAGTGATTCATTTAAGGACCTCCATGTAGTCTCAAAAAAAATGGTTAACTGTTTAACAACACCAGTGTGTCAAAATCATAGAGCAAAATCAATACGCCGTCTCAGATACGAGACTAGAAACTTCCAGATGTTTACATAATAATGTAAGTAAGTGCTCCACCAATCCAGACGGAGTATATGGGCATCGTTAGGACTTAGTTCCAGCTTTTTATTACCAGCTAGACTTGCTATCTCGTAAATCGTGATCAAACTGAGTCATGGAGTAGAATAGAAGCATGGGAAATAGCAACGATAACAACAATAGTAATTACCCTTTCTCGAATACAGAGGGCGACTCAGCTGTACAGTCTGTACCAAAACTAGACACACCGAAGATGTACAAGGTGATTTTGCTCAATGACGACTACACCCCCATGGACTTCGTCGTTCTTGTATTGCGTCGATTTTTTGCGAAAACAGAGGAGCAAGCGACGCAAATAATGTTAGATGTACATAAGAAGGGTGCCGGAGTTGCTGGAGTCTTTAGCCTAGAAATAGCAGAGATGAAAGTAATGCAAGTGAACCAATTCGCACAGCTCAACCAGAATCCGCTTAAGAGCACACTGGAGGAGGAACCATGATGAGTCGAGAGCTTGAACGCAAACTTGGTGAGGCGACAGAACTTGCAAAACGCCATCGACATGAGTTCGTGACTTTGGAGCACATTCTTCTCGTGCTTTCTGAGTCTCCAATCATGGTGGAAATCCTCGAAGCCTGCGCGGTGAACGTGCAAAAACTTCGTCAGGATTTACGCGATCATCTGAAAGTAGGAATTCCTCAGATCACAGACGATCAGCTTTCATCCTATGGTGGTTTTGATACTTGGAACCCTGAATTCACTCTAGCCTGTCATCGACTGATTCAACGCGCGGCAATTCAAATGAAAAGCGCCGGACGCAACCAAATCAGCGAAGGCAGTTTATTAGTTTCATTATTCTATGAGCAAGATTCCCACGCGACATTCGCATTGGCGCGCCAAGGTCTTACTCAATTCGATATTATTAATTATATCTCGCACGGTATTACCAAAGACGGAAAAGAACACGATGTTCCACCTGCATCATCTCGACAGGACTATCAGCAGCAACAGCAGCAGAATGGTCAGGAAGGTTATGAAGAGGGACGCGGCTCCTCTCTTGAAAGTTTCTGCGTGAATTTAAATGAACGCGCTCGTCAGGGTAAATTAGACCCATTGATTGGTCGCGAAGATGTATTGGCTAGAACCGTACAAGTTCTTTGCCGTCGCACGAAAAACAATCCGCTTCTTATTGGTGAACCCGGCGTGGGTAAAACAGCCATCGCAGAGGGTTTAGCACAAAGAATCGTCTCTGGAGATGTGCCTGAAAAACTCAAAGGCGCCGTCATTTACTCTTTAGACCTTGGTGGTTTGTTGGCAGGAACTAAGTTCCGTGGTGATTTCGAAGGCCGTCTTAAAGCGGTAGTCAAAGAAATCGCCAAACGACCTAATACCATTTTATTCATCGACGAGATCCATACGATTGTTGGAGCTGGCGCCACAAGTGGCGGTTCTATGGACGCTTCAAATTTATTGAAGCCTGCCCTAGCCAGCGGAGAAATCAGCTGCATAGGCTCCACCACCCACACGGAATATCGTCAGTACTTTGAAAAAGATCGTGCGTTGAACCGTCGTTTCCAAAAGATCGACATCAACGAACCTTCGAATGAAGATTGTGTTAAGATTCTTCAAGGGCTTCGAAAACCCTATGAAGAGTTCCACAAAGTTAAATTCACTGACGACGCCCTACAAGCTGCAGTGGAATTATCACAAAAACATATTCACGGGAAACTTTTGCCCGACAAAGCCATTGATGTTTTGGACGAGGCTGGAGCTCACTTCCGTCTGAAATTTGAAACGGCTGAAGATATTAAAATTGATGTTCCTGAAATTGAGGAAGTCATTGCGAAAATGACCGGTCTTCCTGTGGCAAGCATTTCTTCCACAGAAAAATCACAACTCAAAGATTTGGATAAAAAACTCAAAGCTCTTATCTTTGGTCAAGACGAAGCCATCGACAGACTTGTTAACAGCATCAAGTTTTCTCGCAGCGGCCTTGGCAGACCGGAAAAACCGATCGGAAGCTTCTTATTCACCGGCCCCACTGGAGTTGGTAAAACAGAAGTATGCCGCCAGCTTGCTTCGATCATGGGAGTTCATTTCGAACGCTTTGATATGAGTGAGTACATGGAAAAGCATGCAGTTTCAAGATTGGTCGGAGCACCTCCGGGATATGTGGGTCACGAAGAAGGTGGCTTGCTAACCGAAGCCGTGACTAAACATCCTTACTGCGTTCTTTTGTTGGATGAGATTGAGAAAGCCCATCCAGACATCACGAATATTTTATTGCAGGTTATGGATGCTGGTCGCTTGACTGACAGTAACGGTCGCATTGCCGTATTTAAGAATGCAGTCATAGTGATGACTTCGAATGCCGGCGCGATGGAAACATCCCGTGGATCCATCAGCATGATCGAAGAAAATCGCAGCTCGCTTTCCATGGATGCAATCAAGAAAGCTTTTGCACCAGAGTTCATCAATCGTCTAGATGCAGTGGTTTCATTCAAAGATCTGAACGAAGACATGGTTCTGAAAATCACTCAGAAATTTGTCGATGAATTGAAGATGACATTGCTGACTAAAAAAGTAGAACTGAATGCATCTCAGGATGTGATCAAGTGGCTAATGAAAAAAGGCTACGACAAAGTTTATGGCGCACGTCCACTTGCGAGATGTGTGGATGAACATTTGAAAAAAGCCTTGGTAGATGAGCTTTTGTTCGGACGCCTTGTCGACGGAGGACGTGTCAATGTGGAACTCGAAAAAGATGTTTTGAAGTTCCATTTTAGCACCACCTCCAATGGCGGAACGGGACAAAAGAATCAAAAACAACCTGTCACAACATAGCTGGCTTACACTCCTGCTTCGCAGGAGTGGCCCCTTGCACATCTGCTGCACCGGAGTAGGTATTGACAATTCCTAAAGAGGCATCACAATCAAGATGTCTCTTAAAGGAGTGATCTATGGCATTTTTAAAACGCATCGGTTTGTTCGTCCTCACAAATATCCTAGTGATGGTAACAATTGGTATTGTATGGTCGATCGTAAGCCATTTCTTGGGGCTTGCGGGTCTTAACTCTTACATTCCATTCTTGATGGCCTTCTGTCTTGTTTGGGGTATGGGTGGCGCCTTCATTTCTTTGTTGATGTCCAAATGGATGGCGAAGATGTTTCACGGGGTTCAAGTCATTGATCCTCAAAATCAAAATCCTGAATTGCGCTCTTTAGTAAATACAGTCCACGAACTAGCACGCCGTGCAAAACTTCCTAAGATGCCTGAAGTCGGCATCTATGAATCTCCTGACGTGAATGCCTTTGCGACAGGCCCATCAAAAGGAAACGCTCTTGTGGCAGTTTCTACGGGCTTGCTACAAAGAATGACGAAAGATGAGATGGAAGGTGTCCTTGGTCATGAAATTGCACATATCGCCAATGGCGACATGGTGACCATGACTTTGATCCAAGGTGTAGTGAATGCCTTCGCAATGTTCTTTGCTCGTCTTTTGGCAAACGTTGTGGCTTCGAATGTAGACGAAAAGTTCCGTGAGATCGTCCGCTTCGCTGTTGTGATCCTTGGACAGATTGCATTTACAATTCTAGGCTCTGTGGTTGTGAATTACTTCTCTCGCAAACGTGAGTACCGAGCAGACCTTGGCGGTGCTAAATTTGCGTCTCGCGAAAAAATGATCGCGGCCTTAAAAAAACTGCAAGCTGCCTATGAGCTACCAATTCCTGCTGACGAAACAGCAACTGGCGTTTTGAAAATTTCGAATCGTGACAAACAAGGCTGGGCTGGACTTTTCATGACCCACCCTCACCTTGAAGATCGGATCGAGGCATTGCAACGTGCACGCATCTAATTAAAGTTTCTCATCTAGTTTTTGATTTCAAACGCGCATCATATTCTGATGCGCGTTTTTAGTTTCAGCCTTCTGCACAAAATAAATCTGCTTTAAAAAATCATAGTCAAAATCACCGCCAAGGTTGTTCTTTACAAATTGAAAGCGTAAGCTTTGTTCATGCCACGAATTATCATAGCTCTTTCTTTTATTTCAGTACTCATGGGATGCGCGACCACTTCGCGTATCGATACTCGCATTGAAAAACATTTGAATCCTCCGCTTCCAAGCTTTCTTTCTAGATGGAAAAATGCTGCTCCTGCTGAGTTGGAAAAGCTTTCAGTTGGTTCAAATGAAAGTAATATTTTTTGGTGGAAGACCTACACCTTAAGCCTTGCCAAAAAGACGTCCGCACCAACTGAATCCTGCAACGGCTTTAAGATGCTTTCTGAAGCTCATGCTTTTCCGCTTCATGATCTAGCTTTGCTTCGCGCTTATGAAGTCTGCCCTAATAATGAAAAACTCACTCAACTTCCTCAAGCAGTGACTCCCTGGTATCGCGATCTATATGCTGACATCAAATTGAAAGAGGCCTTGGAAACACCGGACCTCAAAGATGATCTCGATGCTTATATCGAAAAAGCCAAACTTGAGAGCAATAAAAAGAACAAAGAAGACTATTTGCTAAAATCTTTGCTCATCGCTCAAAAATTAGAACTCAAAGAACAGACCCAACAAGTTCAGACTCAGCTTTACAAAAATTCACCACGTTTGAATCCAGCTCCTACGTTTAAAGAGCTGAGCTCTGTGGCGATGGATTATCGCTTTCATCGTGAATTTGATAAAGCTCTTGGAACTTATAAAAAAATCATCTCCAGCAAAGAAGCGACAACAGATGACAAGTTCCAGGCTTTCAAAAATATCCGCATGACCTATAAAGTGGCTCAACGTCGCCAAGATTATATCAACGCCTCTTCGGATCTGGTGAATTGGTCAAAAAAACAGCTCAAAGAGAACAAAAAAGATCGTCGCGTGATTGTCCGTTTCCACGACACCCAAGTTCTTTTTGCTCGCACATTGTGGACTGAAGATCAAAATACGCAGGCCATGAAAACTTTGAATGAAACGCACAAGCTTTTGCGCGGTCTTTACCCAATGGATGAGGTTTACTTCATCATGGGTCGTATGGAAGAAGAAAAGGGCAATTTCGAAAAAGCCCTCG
>JACXTT010000482.1_pt1 | contig 67786 bp, 41 predicted proteins | sample 9270951 | NCBI WGS metagenome assembly JACXTT01 (sample SAMN15532306, study PRJNA645909) | rock metagenome | isolation source: weathered quartz diorite | place: Puerto Rico | collected 2017-06-21 | reverse complement strand
GCACCAATAGATCTTCTTCCCCCATCCGCTGCTCCGCTTGTACCATCACACCCGCGCCGACACGCTTCATCGTCGTCGCCCAACAACTAATCCGTCCACGGAACCGGGGCAGGCTCAAAGTGAGCACCCACTGGACCAAGTGAGCACCCACTGGACCAAGTGAGCACCCACTGGACCAAGTGAGCACCCACTGGACCAGGTGAGCACCCACTGGACCAGGTGAGCACCCACTGGACCAGGTGAGCACCCACTGGACCAAGTGAGCACCCACTGGACCAAGCAAGCACCCACTGGACCAAAGCGAGCACCCACTGGACCAAAGCGAGCACCCACTGGATCACGCAGTCGCGCGGCGCGTGAAGTACTCACGAACAAGGAAGAAAACGCCACCCGCCGCCATCACGTACAAGCCGGCCGTATTCGTCATCAGTCCCTTCTGCTTGGAAGTCACCACGTACATCCAGAGTCCGCACGCGATGATCGCGGGCAGCGGATACAGCCACATCCTGAACGGCCGTTCACGTTCCGGCTCGCGGATGCGGAGAATCACCGCGCCGATGATCTGCGCAATGAAGGGGATGATCGCGCGAATGGTGATGATGCCGCGGATCACGGTCTCCAGCGGCACCTTCCAGCAGAAGAGAGCTGCAACCAGACCGAGATAGATGAGCGACACGATCGGATACGCCTCGGTCGCATGAAGCTTCGCGAACATGCTGAAGAAGTTCTTGTCGCGCGCGGCAGCGTAGAGGATCCGCGAGTAGCCGAGCATCAGCGAGAAGATGGACGCGAACGCGGTCCAGAGGATCAGGACGGTGACGACCTTCGCGATGCGCGAGCCCATTAGCGCCGCGACGTAATCGCCGATCACCGTCTGCGAGGTCATCGCCTGCTTCATCGGCAGCACCGAGATGAGGCACGCATTCATCACGAGATAGATGACGCCGATCGCGAGAATCGAGATCACGATCACGCGAGGAATCGTCTTCGACGGTTCAATGACTTCATCGCCGAGGTAGCAGATGTTGTAGTAACCGAGATAGTCGTAGACCGCGATGAGCAGCGCAGCACCGAGGCCGGTCGTGAAACCGGTTGCTCCGTCGAGACGCGGCGCGGACCAGAACGCGAACGCGCTGAGTTTCAAATGCGGCAGGCCGGCACCGATCACGATCGTGAGCGTGCCGAGCACGCCGAGCCACAAGAGAATCGAGAACTTGCCGATGGACTCGATGCGGCGAAGGAGCAGCGCGACCGTGAGGACGCATACGATCATCGCGGTGACAGGAACGTGGCTCTTCGCCCACGGAACGAGGATGCCGAGGTAGTTCGCGAAGCCAATGCACCCGGACGCCATCGAGAGCGGGGCGGAAAAGAGAATCTGGAAGAGAAAGAGAAACGAGACGAGCCGGCCGTAGCGCCCGTAGGCCTGACGAAGAAAGTGATACGAGCCGCCGGAGGAGGGGAGCTCCGATGCGAGCTCCGCGGTGACGAGTCCGTCGGAGATCGCGAGCAGTCCGCCGAGCACCCAGGCCAGCATGCCGCGGCCGCCGCCCATCGCGGAGAGGATGAAGGGGATCGTGATGAAGGGCCCGATCCCGACCATGTCGATCATGTTCAGCGCGATGCCGCGCCACAATCCGATCTCGCGCCGAAGCTCCGCCATGGGCACGTATTAGTAGCACAGGAGAGCGGGCGCGCTCCCTAATGCCTCACGGCGCGGATGCGGCCTGCATTGCCGAACGTGGCGTTCACGATCAACAGCCCGCCCTCGGGTGCGTCCGTCGGATCGCCGCCGCTCGACTCCTCTTCGAACACGTCAGGCAGAGTCGCGTCTCCCACTTCGATCCAATACTTCACATTCGCCTTCAACGGAAGATCGAGATCCGAGATCGTCGTCGCGTCGACGCCAATCTCCGATGTCGTTTCATCCACAACATCCTCTTCTTCGTCATCGCAGGCCGACGAGACCAGCGCTCCAAGGTTGCCGGTGTAAACCGTCAGCGACGTGTCGTAGTTGCTCCCCTTCGTATCGATGTGAAGCTTTCCGTCGACGGTGGGAGTGAAGACGAACCACACGGTCTTGCCTCCGAGGCCCGCCTCGCACGTCAGTGGATCGTCAGGAGAATTCGAGGCGTTCGACGTGTCTTCTGCGATCGACGCGCGTCCCTTCGTGCGGAGGTCGTTCGTCAGATCGGTTGCGGTCAGCGGGCTGTCATTCTGCGCGGGCGGCGCAAAGCGCGCGGTGATGCTCTCGTCCTGCTTCAGCACGACGGTCACCACGGGGTCTGTGCCGAACTCCGCGCCGCGCCAGCCGCCGAATGCGTAGTTCGTCGCCGGTGTCGCATGCAGCACGACGACGGTTCCCGCTGTGTACTTCGTTCCGCAGTTCGGAGCGGGGCGTGCGGATACGGCTCCGGTGTCGGGCGGATCGATGAGAATCGTCAGCGCGCGGCACTCGCCCGCGTTGCTCGCCACGCGCTGGTGATACTCGCTCGCGACGTGCTCGATCGACGAGCCGCCTCCGACGGTTGCTTTGTACGCGCCGCGTCCCGCCGTCGCGATCAGCAACGTGTTGCCGACCCACACGAGCTGACGGACTGCAACGTTGGCCGGGCCATCCTGCGGCACGCTCCAGGTCGCGCCTCCATCTTCGCTGGTGAAAACTCCGATGTCCGATCCGACATACAGCCAGCTCGAGTTCGAAGGATGGAAGACGATGCTCCGCATCGCGACATTCGGCAGACCGGCGCCGCTCGCATTCCACGTCGCGCCGCCGTCCGTCGTCTTCCAGATGTTGTTTGCGCTGTATCCGCCGAATGTGGCGAACACCGTGTTGCCGTCGCGCGGGTTTACGGCGATCGAGAGCACCTGACGCCCCGGCAGCGTTCCTTCTCCGACGCGCGACCACGACGGCGATTCGGACGTTCCATTCGTCGTGCGATAGAGCGCACCATCGTTGTGACCGGCCCAGATCTGATCCGAGTTTCCCGGCGCGACGGCGATCGCGCTGATGTTCTGCGCCCCTGCCGGCTTGATCGCGAACCAGTCGGGTCCTCCGTCATCGTTCAGCTTCTTCGGATTGTTCGTCACCCAGAGCGATCGCGCTCCGGCCAGCAGCCGATCGGAATTGTTCGGATCGATGATGAACGGAGCGATGAAGTTCGCTGTCGGCGACTTCGCCTCGCTGATTGGATTCGCGCGTGACTTCAGTTCCCATTCGGATCCGTTCCAGGAGTAATAGCGGCCGTAGATGTCTTCTCCGCGCGATTGGCCTCCGTTCGTCGTGCGGAAGATGGTGAGGTAGGTGTACTCGCCGTAGAACACGCTCGGGTTGCCGGCATCCGCTGCGACATAACCGCCATCGCCGCCGAACCAGCTCGTCCACTTCTGCGCGTCGCCGGAAAAGAGAAGCGTGCCGTTGTCCTGCGCGCCGCCGACGACTTTGCCGCTCGCGTTGCCTGCGATTCCATAGAACTGCGTGACGCCGAGGTTGTTGTCGAGGTTTTCCCAGCCGCCGAGCTCTTCGACGGCGTAGATGTCGGCAGTGCGATACACGCCGCCGTCGTTCGCGACGTAGACCGTCTTGTTCCCGCTGCCATCGAATTGCGGAGGGCTGACCACGAGCTTCTGATCGCCGTGCGACGATTGCTGCGGCGACTTCTCCCACTTGCTGATCTTCGTGAGCGACGCGCCACCATCGTTACTGCGATAGAGATCGAGGCCACCGACGACCAGGTTGTCGGGATTCGTCGGGTCGACCCAGATCGTGTTGTGGATCCACGCCTGTGTGCCGAGCCATTTCGTCGACTCGTTGACCTTCGCATACGTCGCGCCGCCATCCGTGCTCTTCCAGAGCTCGCTGCTCTTGCCATCGACCGACGCGTAAACGATCGCTGGATTCGAAGGGGCGTACTTCACCTGCACGCGGTTGTTGGTCGTGAAGCCGCTTGCGACGTTCCAGCTTGCGCCGCCGTCCGTCGTATAGACGGCTTGTCCCGTCGTGGTCGACGCGATGGCCTTCGTCGAGTCGCTCGGATGAAATTCGACGACGCCGAAGTCGGCGCCCTCGACGGTTTTCGTCCACGACGCGCCGGCGTCGGTCGAGCGATAGATTCCGCCGGTCGCGCCCGAAACCTGATTCGTGATCGCGGCGAGCAACGTCTTGCCGTCCGCGGAGATGGCGAGTGAGTTCACGGCGATGAACGTGCTGTTCGCGGTCGAAGGCAACTGACTCCACGTTGCACCACCATCCGCTGACTTGTAGATCCCGGCTCCGCGGATCGAGAGCGAAGCGAACCAGCCGTCGCCCGTCGCCGCGAAGAGCGTGTTCGGATCATTGGGCAGCGAGACGATCGACGTCACGGAAAGCGAGGGGAGGAAGTCATTGACGGGCGCCCAGCTCGCGCCGGCGTCTGTTGTCTTCCAGATGCCGCCGCCGGTCGATCCAGCGAGCATCAGGCCCGCGGTCGTCGGATGAAACCAGAGCGCGGCAATGCGTCCGCCGATGTTGCCCGGCCCGAGCCACGTCCAGCTCTCACGCGTCAAACCGGCGGCCTGCGGTGCGACGCGCATCGCGCGTTTTTGTTCGAGCGCGCGCAGCAGGCCATCGGGCCGCACGCGGCCATGTTCGTCCTGCAGCGAGAGACGGACGAACGCTTCCGACTCCGCCGACTGCCGCGGTCTGAATTGCGGTTCGACGTGCGCGCAGCCGGAAACGACGACCACGGCGAAGACGACGGGCAGGACGCGATTCATGATTCCCCTCCGGGCGTAGCGGCTTTTCTCGATGATACTCTCGGTGCGTGTACCCGCTCGAACCCGATGCTACAACCATGCACGTCCTCGTCGATGAGGCGATGCGACACATCGTCGAACACATTCAATCGCTCCCGTCGCAGCCGGCGCACAACGTGGAAGGTGCGACGGAATTCGCCCGCACATTGATCGAGCCGTTGCCGCGGCAGGGGACGGACTATGGTCAACTGCTTGACCATCTCTTCCGCGACCTGATTCCGCGCTCGTTCAACGCGGCGGGTCCGGGATACCTCGCTTACGTTCCGGGCGGCGGCCTCTTCCACGCTGCGGTTGCGGATCTGATCGCCGACTCCGTGAATCGCTACGTCGGCGTCTGTGCGGCGGCCCCGGCACTGGTGCAGCTCGAAGCCAACGTCATCCGCTGGTTCGCCGAGATTCTCGGTCTGCCTCGCGGTTCCGGCGGCGTCTTGACCAGCGGCGGCTCGCTGGCGAACTTCACGGCGATCGTCACCGCGCGCCGCGCGAAGCTTCCCGAAGATTTTCTGCGCGGGACGCTCTACTGCTCCGATCAGATCCATCACTCGTTTCAAAAAGCGGCGAACCTCGCCGGCTTTGCTCACGCGAACGTGCGCGAGATTCCGTCGGACGAGCAGTTCCACCTCCGGCTCGATGCGCTGCAGGAGGCCATCGCGCGCGATCGCGCCGCAGGCTTCACGCCGTTCCTCGTCGCGGGGAGTGCCGGCACGACGAACACGGGAGCGGTCGACGATCTCGCCGCGCTGGCGCAGGTCGCACGGGAGCAGTCGCTCTGGTTCCACGTCGATGGTGCGTACGGCGCGTTCTTCAATCTGACCGAGCGGGGAAGAGCGAGGCTGCGCGGAATCGAGGAGGCGGACTCGGTGATTCTCGATCCGCACAAAACGCTGTTTCTGCCGTTCGGCACAGGCGCGCTCCTCGTGCGTGATGCGCGCCTGCTGCGTGCCGCGCACTCCTCGCACGCCGACTATCTCCCCGAGATGCAGGATGCGGACGAGCTGATCGACTTCTGCGAGCTTTCACCGGAGCTGTCGCGCGACTTCCGCGGCCTGCGCGTCTGGCTGCCGCTCAAGCTCTTCGGCATCGAGCCATTTCGTCAACAACTTGACGAAAAGCTCGATCTCATCGAATACGCGCGCAACGGGCTGGCCACCATCGACGGCCTGCACATCGTGGCCGAGCCCGAGCTGTCGACGCTCGCCTTCCGCATGCAGGGCTCCGACCTCGACAACCGCGAGCTGCTCGAGCGCATCAATCAACGCAAGCGCGTGATGCTGACGAGCGCGATCGTGAAGGGAGAGTTCGTGATCCGCGTCTGCATCGTCTCCCACCGCACGCACCGCGAGCGGATCGACATGCTGCTCGAGGATGTGAGGGATGTAGTCAGGTCGAAACTTTTCCATTCCTCGACCTGACTCCAGTCAGGAGCGCCGGCAGCAACGTGATCGATGCGAGGCAGCTCAGCGAAATACCGACGACCGACGCGAGCCCGATCGAACGTACCCCTGGATAGTGCGACATTGCGAACGATGCGAAGCCGATGACCGACATCATCGCGGCCAGCACGACGGCACGTCCCGTCTCGATTGCGTTGTGCGGGAACTCCTGCGGCGATTCGTCGTACCGCTCCAGCATGTAGACGGCATAGTCGGTGGCGGTCCCCACCAGCATCAGCCCGACGAACACGTTCATGAAGTTGAACTCGAGGTCGAACGCTCCCATGAAGCCGAGCATGCAGATGCAGCCGGCAATGAAGGGGACGAAGACGAAGCAGGCGCGCGCGAATGAGCGGAAGCCTGCCCAGACCAGCGCGAACGTCAGCACGAGTCCGAGGAGGCTGGCGCGCGTGGCGTCTTTGCGGGTGATGCCTCGCAGCGTCTCCGACACGAGATTCACTCCCGTGAGAATTGCCTCGGGATGCCGTGCGCGCAGCTCCTGCAAACCGGCAGGGAGAAAGCGCGGCCACTTGCCACCCGCCGGATAGACATAGACGACCGAGAGATATTCACCCGGCGTGCGTTTCACGAAGCGCTGCAGGACATCACCCATGCCGAGCTGTTGCAGTGTGCCGGCTGTCATTGGCGCTCGCTGCGCCAGAGCGGCTTCGTATGACGGGAGGATCGAATCGAAGGCCTCGCTTCTGAATCCGTTTTCTGCGAGTGCGACGCGGAAGGTCTTGTCGATTCGCGCGAAGGAGAAGCGATCGTGCTCTCCGCTGCGAAGCGCATCGATGACCGCTCGCTGTCTCGCTTCGTCGGGGATGAAAGTCGCGAGGCTCTGATAGGAGCCGATCGTCCCGTTTGCCACGAGCTCATCGAGCTCCTTCGCCGCTCGTGCCGTTTGGGCGAGCGCCTGTTCCGGCGTGCGGCCGTGTGCGGCATACATCATTGCATCGAAGGATTGTCCGAAGCGGCGGGTGACTGTTTCCTGCATGCGCACTGCATCGTTCCCGGTCGCGCGCAGTCCCTGCAGCGTGTCGTTGAAGCGGACATCGCGCGCAAAGAACGCTGCGATGCAGACGACCACGAGCCATACGGCGATCACCGGCGCAGGCCGCACGATGCTGCCGCGCACGAGCCGTCCTGATCCCAGTGCGTGAACGCGAAGCCGCCGTTTGCCTCCGCGGCGCCGTTCGATGATTACGAGTACGGCAGGAAAAACGAAGAGCACGCAAAGAAGAAAGATCATGATGCCGTGCCCGGTGAGCGCGCCAAGCTCGGTCATGCCGCGGAACTCGGTCGCGAGAAATGCATAGAACGTCGCCGCGGTCGTGAGTGCGCCGACAATGACGCCCGGCAGGGTGCGGCGCATCAACGTCCTCACGGCGTCGTCCACCTCGGCGCCCCGATTGCGCTCGTCGACGAAGCGCTCATACAGCACGGTCATGAAGTCGAGTCCGAGTCCCGCGAGCAAGGCAGCGAATCCCGTGCTGGCGGCGGACAATGTCCCGTAAAGCAGCGCGCTCAAACCGAACGTGATGACGATGGCCGCGGTCATCGGGACGGCTGCGTAGAGCATCGCAGAGGGCCGCCGGTAGGCATAGAGGTACAACGCCAGCACGCCGATCATCGACGTGATGCTGTTGATCACCATGTCGTTCTGGATGATCTTCTCGTCGTTCGCCGCGATCGCATAGCCGCCGGTGAATCCGATCGTTGGCGGCGCGACTCCCGGGTTCTGTTTGCGAAATTCGGACAAGGCAGCGTTCGCCGCGCTGCGCGTTGCTGCCATGAGCGAGCGGCTGAACGGCAGATCCTGCGCAGGATGCCGGGGCCGCGCGACGATGATCGCCGATCGATGATCGGCTGAGATGTAGTAGCCGCTGGCGAGATCGATCTTCAGTCCGCCGCCCGCGCGCTGCATACGCGTCGCGAAGATGGGGAGCAGATTGAACGGATCGACGCGCACGAGCTGCTTCGCAATCGCCGATTGCGGGGTTTGGAGCAATGCGTGGTTGCGCGCGACGGAGGCGCGGATCTCTTCGTCCGTCAACTTCCGCGCGACCTCGTCCAGCTCGCCGGGCGTGAGCAGGAGCATCGAGTAGGGGATTACGCGATGAACGGCGGAGAGGACATCCGGCAGGCGCCACGTCACGTTCTCCACGGTGGGAATGGCGCCCATGCGTGCGCCGAGATCGTCGAGCAGCGGGTAATAGTTCGCAGGATCGCTCTCGCCGGGGAAGTCGATCACGAGCACATGAAAGTCCAGAGTTCCGGTTTCTTTCAGCAGAGTGCGGAACTCGTTTACCTCGCGGTTGCCCCGTGGAATGAGGTTGAGGACATCGGGATCGATGCGAATGCGCGTGGCGATTGCCGCGGATGCGAGCACGATCACGAATGTCAGGTAGAGGACTTCGCGCGGCCTGCGCAGCACGATGCGGGTGATCCATTCGAGAAGAGCCGCGATCATGCGGCCATCCGTTCCAGAACGTGGCGCGTCATTCCGAGCGCAAGCTCGTGCTCGCCCATGAAGACTTCGCCGATCGCGTCGCCGCGAAACAGCTCCGCCTCTTCATCGCTGTGCGTTCTCACGACGATGCCGATGCGCGGATTCAGCAGGCGCGCGACCTCTGCGATTCTTCGAACGTAACGCGTGTCGGGCATCGCGATGACGAGCATTCGCCCTCTCGCCACATGCCCCTGGATCAACACGCCGGTTTCTGAAGCGTCGCCGGCGACGGCCGGGATCCTGCGGCGGCGAAGCTCTTCGACGAGCTCGCGGCTGCGCTCGATGACTACATGCGGAACAGCGCGCGCGACGAGCGCATCCGAGATCCGGCGGCCGACGCGGCCATAGCCGATGAGAACGACGTGTCCCGTCAGCAGAGACGAGTCGACGTCTGCGGGAAGCGCCGACAATGGATCCGTGTCGCGATGGGAATCGGAGTGCAGGCGCCGCGTGAGCCAGCCGGCAGCGGCAACGAGAATCGGGTTCAGCGCAAGCGAGGTGATCGCGGCGGCCAGCACGAGATCGCGTCCCGGCGACGAGAGAAGACCAAGGGAGACGCCAGTGCTCGCGAGAATGAACGAAAACTCGCCGATCTGACCGAGCCCGGCACCGACCGTGATCGCAGTCGTGAGGGGATATCGAAAGCTCTTCACGAGCGCCGCGGCGATCAGCGGCGTGCCCGCCATCACGATGAGCAGAGTCGCGAGCGCGGCCGCCGGCTTCGCGGCGAAGATCGCCGGATCCACGAGCATTCCGGCCGAAACGAAGAAGAGGGCTGCACAGGCGTCCTGCAGCGGCAGCGAGGCTTCTGCGGCACGATGACTGAGCTCCGACTCGCGCAGCATCACTCCCGCGAAGAACGCGCCGAGGGCGAAGGAAAGCCCGAAGAGCTGCGAGGAGGCGAAGGCCACCCCGACTGCGATCGCGACGACGCTGAGCGTGAAGAGCTCGCGCGATCCGTTTTTCGCCACGACCCAGAGAACGCGCGGAAGGAGCTTGCGGCCGGCGACGAGAATGAGAATCGAAAAGGCCGCGATCTTCGCCACGGTGATGCCGAGGATGACGAGAAGCGACTGACCAGCCGTTGCACCACGCAGGATCCCGGCAATCGGGGGCATCAACACGAGCACCAGAACGGTCAGGAGGTCCTGAACGACGAGCCACCCCGTCAGCACGCGGCCTTCGAACGATGTCAGGAGGCTGCGCGACTCGAGCGTCCGAAGCAGCGCGACCGTGCTCGCCACCGAGAGGCAGAGCCCGAAGACGACGGACGACGCAACACTCCACTGCCAGACGAAGCCGGCGCAAGCGCCGAGCAACGCGGTGAGAAAGACCTGGATGACCGCGCCGCCAATCGCGAGACGCCGCACCGAGACGAGGTCATGGAGCGAGAAACGAAGGCCGACGCCGAACATCAGCAGGATGACGCCGATCTCGGCGAGCTCGCCAGCCAGCGCGACGTTGCCGACGAACCCGCGCGTGTGCGGGCCGATGGCAATGCCTGCCAGCAAATAGCCGGCGATGGGCGGCATGCGTAGTTTTGCCGCGAGAAGACCGAACAGTGTTGCCAGTCCCAGTCCCGCGGCCACGGTTGCGATGAGTGTCGCCTCGTGGTTCATGAACACGATCCTCCGCAGAGAAAACGAACGCGGGCGCGCTCACTCTCAAATGCGGAAGACGTGAAAGAGGACGGCGAGACTCTCGACGGAAGGAAGCACGCTGCCGAACGATGCCTGTTCACGCGGCCGCGCAAGCTCTCGCAACTGATGGAAACTGGCTCTCGAGTGAAGGACTGCGGCGACCGGCGATTGCAGCGAGCTCGGTCGGCCGACGAGAGGCACGGCGTTCATGGGCTGCGCGAGTGTGACGTCCTGCGATGTGCAGACGTTGTCCGCCGCGACCCCTGGGATCGCGAGGAGGAACGTCAACACGAGCAGAATGCCGAGGACGGCACGATGGCGCATCGGGCGGATAGTAGCACTCCGGTGAGAGGGCAGCGGACCCTCTCGCGGGCCCAATCCGAGGGGACGCTCGGCCGTTACTTCAGACTCGACGGCAGCCGGGGCGACGACAGCAGCAGCTTGAAGCGATCCCAATTGCCCTGCACCCAGTTCGCGACGAGGTCTTTGCCGAGGTTGTAGTTGATGACGTAGCTGCGGTATTGCTCGATGAACTTCAAGCGCTGCCGCGCGCGCGGCTCGGCCATCAATGCATACCTGGTCAACCAGTTGACGGCTTGATCGGCGCTCAGTTTTCCATCGAGATAGCCACGGGCTGCTTCGTTGCCCGCGTAACCGAGTTTCCCAACCAGCGCCTGCACCCGATAGTACTTCGCCGCGCGTGACGCATCGAGACCGGCCAGCGGGAAGAGATTCGCCATCTCGAACTCCACGCGCTCATTCGCCGGGAACGCGATGTCGATTCCGTAGTTCGCGCTCCCCTCGGCGATCAGCGACTGCGGGCTGAAGAGGGGATAGACCGTGAACTCCTGCCAGCCGCGATCGCGCACGAGATTCTTCTCCAGCAGCGCGTTATAGACGTGATGTCCGGGGTAGCCCTCGTGGCAGGCGAGATCGATCGCGCGATCGATGTAGATCGGCAGATCAGTGTTGACTTGAATGAGGCTGTGAAAGCTGCCCTTGTACCAGTTGTAGCCGCTCCACGATTTGTTGGTCACATAATCGATGGTGAACGTCTCGCCGGCGGGGAGATCCATGTGTTGCAGCGTGCGTTCGCGGCAGCCTTCGATGGCGCGCTTGAAGACCGCGTCGAGCTTCTCCTTCGGGATGATGAAGTCTTTCTTGAACGCGTCGAGGCGATCGGCGATCGCTCCTTCGCCCGGCAGCTCGGCATTCAGCTGCGAGGTGAGCTGCTCGAAGTAGGCTTCGTCGTGGTGCGGCGCGACGGCGTCGTAGAGCGCCTTCGATTCTTCGTCGAAGGTCAGCTTCTTCCCTCTCAGCATGTCTGCTCGCGCGATCAACGCCTCGGTCTGCCGCGCGAGATACTCGCGGCGGAGCGCCAGCAGTTCGCCGGCCGGCTTCGGCATCGCGCGCAGCTCGTGGTCGAGGGCGACGGCGTCGTCGTGAATCTGATCGACAGTGAGCTTCTTCGCCTTCACCTCGTCGCGCCATGCGGGCGGACCGTAGTACGCGTCGACGTAGTCGGCGTCGTGTTCACCGAGGGCGAGAACGAGTTTGACGTAGCGTTCGGAGTGAGCGTTCATCGAGACGGGTGCAGTCGCCGTCGTGCTGGCACAGGACGCGAGCACGACGGCGGCGAGGAGGGTGAGTATCTTGCGCATACGCGCGCAAGTCTACTCAGTTTATCCCGAGCGTACGCGCTCCAATGATTCACCGGGGTAGAAGCGAAATGCTCGATAGCCGAGCCCACGTCATCCCGAGCGAAGTCGAGGGACCCGGGTGTGTGGGAGGCGCGCGCCATGATCTTCGTACCTCCCGCCCACCCGGGTCCCTCGACTTCGCTCGGGATGACGGAGATTGAAAAGCCCGAAGCCCCTCAATTCTTCATTCTGCGTTCTACTTCCGAGTGACGTGAATGGTCTTGCCGTCCTGATCGGCCTGAATCGTGAGGCCATCTTGCGCGGCGATCTTCGCGAGCGCTTCGTCCCACGGGGTGTCGACCAGCTCGAGCGTGACGTTGCCTTTCACCGACGGCTCGACGTCGAACGTTCGGCCGGTGAGCTGTTCGAATGTGCGAAGCACCCCGCGAAGGTCCGCATCTTTGAGTGAGAGCGAGATTGGTTCGGCGCCGCTGGATGTGGCCTTCGGCGCATCGGCCTTCTTCGGCACGACGACATATGTCGCTTTCTGCAGCGTCTTCGCACCACTCGTTACGGTGAGGAAGATCGCGACGCTGCCATCGGGCAGCGGATTCGCCTCGATGTGGAACGCGGGTGAGAAGCCGCTGTCGACGCTCGCTTTCTGTCCTTTCGGAATGACGAGTTTCGGTTCGCTGACGATCTTGCCGGTCGAGACTTCTTCGACCTGCAGGTTGTATCCGAGCTCGAATGGCTTGAAGTGAAGCTTGTAGAGCTCTGGCTTCGTGGTCTCCGCCATCGTGACTCCCGAGCCGAGCGTGATCGCGGCGGCGATGACGATCGAGAAGGCCAGCGCCACGCGATGTGAAACGGATCTCCGGACAGTTTCTGTGTAGCTCATGATGTGATCGATCCTTTCCTTGAGAAATCCGCCGGCCATGCAGGAGATGCCTGCGACGCGCGGCGCCAGCGCGATGCGGCACATCCTCGCCAATGCGGCGGCATACGTTTCGGCATTCATCGTCGCGGCGACGAGCTCGTCGCACGCTTCCTCGCGTGCGCGCAAGAGCGCTCGCTGCGCGAACCAGATCAGTGGATGGAACCAGAACGCGGCCACGATCAGCGACTCGAGAAATCCGCGGAGGTTGTCGTGACGGCGAACGTGTGCCGACTCGTGCGCGAGGATCGCTGCGAGCTCGTCATCGCTGAGAGCGTCGATGCCGTGCGCGGGGAGGACGATTCGCGGCCGGAACAAACCGACGACGGCGGGGGAGTCGCACGACTCCGACTGCAGGATCGCTCCCCGCCACGGCGTGGCGTTCGCGAGCAGTGCGCGCGTGATGCATATGCGCAGCCAGGTCCAGCGCAAGATCAGAAGTGCGGAGACCGAGACCCAGATGATCGTCGCCCACGGCAGCGCGGGCTGCGGAAGTTTCGCCGCGGCTGGACCGGCGATGATCTGCAGTGGAACGAGGGCCGCGGGATGCTGTCCGATCGTGAAGCCGATGGTCGGGATCACGAACTTCGCGAGGCCGAGGGTGAGGATTGCGGCGCGTGTGCGCGCCGTCATCGGAATCGCGCGTGCCGCTGCGATCGCTAGCGCGAGGATGAGCGTCGAGCTCCAGAGATGCGTGATCATTTCCGGCCTCCTTTGCGCGCTCGCTCGTGCTGTTCGACCGCGTGCAGATCTTCGAGCGTCAGCTTGCCCGACTCGAGCAGGTGTGCAACGACTGGTTGGGCTTCCCCGCCGAAGAGGCCGAGGAGCTCATCGATGACGCGGCGGTAGGCGGATTTGCGCGTGATGGCCGGCTCGAACATGAACGCGTTGCCGATTTTCCGTGTGCGGCGGACGGCGCTCTTCTGTTCGAGCCGGGCGATGATCGTCTGGACGGTGGTGTAGGCGGGCCGTTGTTTCTGGGGAATGGTCTCCTGGATCTCGCGGACGGATCCCTCGCCAAGGGCCCAGAGGATGTCCATGATCTCCAGTTCGAGTTTTGTCAAACGCATGTAGGAGATCCTACTACATACGTAGTAGGAAGTGGCAAAAAATGATCGGGCATCAAAGCCCGATCACCCTGCTGCCAGCTGCCAGCTGCCTGCTGCCTGCTGCCTGCTGCCTGCTGCCTGCTGCCTGCTACTTCGTGCAGGTCTCGTTCATCACTTCATTCCACTTGCCGTCCTGCTCGAGGGCGTACGTGTGCTTGAGCTTCTTGCCGTCCCTGATGAAGATGTCGCGGCCTTTCGCGACCATCGGCCCCATGTGAGCAGTGCCTTCGAACGCAAACGTGTCGCCTTCCCAGCCGTTGCCTTCCGCGGTCTCGAAGCCGCCGGTGTTGTCGACCCAGTAGATGACGAATTTCTTCGACTGCGCGTCGTAGCCGAGGTACGAGCGGCCGCTGAACGGCGCTGGATTCTCCTTCGACTTGTGTTGTGTGACGCGGACGTCGAGCCACATGCCATTGAGGACCCACGCGCCTGTGACCGTCTCGGTGTACTTGATGGGGGAGCCAGTAAAGGTCTGGGTTCCCTTGCATTGGAAGGTTCCGAGGAATGGCGCGAGTCCCTTGAGGGCAGGATCGGGTTTCGGTGCTTCCTGAGCGAAGAGTGTGGTGCAGACCGTGAGCGAGAACAGAGCGAGCGCTGAGCGCAGTTTCATGGGCGGAGTCCTCCTATCGTATTTGCTGAATGTACGGCGCGCGATTAGCATCGGATTCCCGGCATGAGAGTACCAGCGTTCTTCGTCGCTCACGGTGCGCCGTCTCTGGCGCTGGAGACGGATGACTTCACGCGCGCCGCGAATGCGTTCGGGCGTTCGCTCGATGGAGTCCGCGGCATCGCGCTCATTTCCGCGCACTGGGAGTCGCGCGGGCCCGCGCGCATCAACGCCGTCGAACGGCCGGCGATGATCTATGACTTCGGCGGCTTTTCGCCGGAGCTCTATCGTATGCAGTACGGTGCGCCCGGCTCGCCCGAGCTTGCGCGGGAGATCGCCGCGCTTCTCGATGCACCGCTCGAGACCGAGCGCGGCTGGGACCACGGACTCTGGGTCCCGATGCTGCACATCCGCCCCGGTGCGGACATTCCGATCGTCGAGATCTCGCTGCCGGCCGGAGTAGAGCCGCGCGAGCTGATGTCGCTTGGCGCTGCGCTCGCGCCGCTGCGCGAGCAGGGCATCGCGATCGCCGGCAGCGGCGGCATCGTCCACAACCTGCGCATCCTCGACTTCGGCAACAAGAATGCGAAGCCGCTGGATTGGGCAGCGGAGTTCGACCAATGGATTGCCGATCGCTTGAACGCGCGCGATTTCGATGCGATCGCCGAGTATCGCCGGGCGCCGGGTGCGTCGCTCGCGGTGCCGACGCCTGAGCACTTCGAGCCGCTGCTCGTCGTTCTCGGAGCTGCCGGTCCCGGCGATTCGTTATCGATGATCTACGAAGGATTTCAGTACGCGACGTTGTCGATGCGCTCGGTGGCGTTTGGAGCGAACCCCCCATCCGCCCTTCGGGTCTAGCATCACGCGCGCAGGCGCAGGAAGCACGACTCGATGTCCGTCAGCGACGGCCGCACCAGAGGATTCTTCTCCAGCGTTGCGAGTACGACCTGCTGCACGTCGTTCGCGATCGTCTCGTCGTGCGACTGCAGCGGGGTCGGCGCTGCATTCATATGCATCATCGCCAGCGCGGCGAGGCTGCGTGCATCACCATACGGCGTCGTTCCGGTCAGCATCTGATAGATCATCACGCCGAGCGAATAGATATCGGCGCGTCCGTCGTGTTGCCGGTTCATCAGGCGTTCCGGCGAGATGTAGAGCGGCGTGCCGATGACCTGGCTGCTCTCCTGCGGCTTCAGCTCATACGTCGACGTCGTGTCGTGGACGAGCTTCGCGATGCCGAAGTCGAGCACCTTCACGACCTCCGCATCGCGCGTCTGATGAAGAAAGATGTTGTCGGGCTTGATGTCGCGATGGATCACGCCGCTGGCATGCGCCGTCGCCAGCACGGCGCAGATCGGCACGACGATCTCCGCGACGCGCTGTACCGGCAGGCGGCTCTTCTCGCGCAATTCTTCCGCCAGCGTGTGTCCGCTGAGCAGTTCCATCACGAGATACGCGATGCCCGTCGACGACACGCCCGAGTCGATGATGCCCAGCGCATTGGGATGCGCCACGCGGCAGGCCGATACTCCTTCTGCCTGGAATCGTGCGAGGTCCTCCGGTTTTGCCGCCGCGGCCATCGACTGAAAGATCTTCACCGCGACCTGGCGGTCGAGGTTGAGTTGTGTCGCGCGAAACACCGTGCCGAATCCACCGCTCCCGATTTTTTCCTCGACGCGATATTTCCCGTCGAGCACCGCGCCGGGCAGCACATCGGAAAGCGCCGTGAACATGCGCGACTCGCGCTTTTGTGACATGCGGAGCTCTTCGTTCATCCGCAGCAACTCGGCATTGCGTTGTTCGAGCTGCCGTTGCAGCCGCGAGATCTTCAGCTGATTCTCGATGCGAGCGAGGACTTCGCCGAACTCGAACGGCTTCGTCACGTAATCGGCGCCGCCCGCCTCGAACGCCTTCACCTTGTCCACGACTTCGTCGAGCGCGCTGATGAAGATCACCGGCGAAGCGTTCGTCGTCTCGTCTTTCTTGAGCTCGCGGCAGACGTCGTAGCCATTCATCCCCGGCATGTTGACGTCGAGCATGATCAGGTCCGGCAGTGCGGCGCGCGCAGCGGCGAGTGCACGTGTGCCATTCGTCGCGACGCGCACGCGATAGCCGCGCTCGCGCAGCATGCCACAGAGGAGGTCGAGGTTCGCCGGATTGTCGTCAGTCACCAGTACATCCGGACTGTCGTTCTTTTCGTCGCTCATACGTTCGATCTCCATTCGACGGCTGCCTGAATCTCATCGAAGCGATAGGTCTTGATCATCTTTCGGAGCTCAGCTGCGAGCGGGGCGTCCGTGTTTTCGATTTCGTCGGCGAGTGTGTATGCCGACTCCACGTCCCCGGCGTTCATCGCGCCAGCGAGTTGTTCTCGCCAGGTGCGTGACACGCGCGACATCCTCTCTCCGATGTCGACAGGTGTGCCGGGCGAGGTGGCCTCGACATCCTCGTACAGCCACTCGACGCCGAGATGACGCGCCAGCATCTCGAAGATGCTGGCTTCGACGAATGGCTTCACGACCATGTCGTCGCAGCCGGCCGCGAGGATCCGGTCGCGATCGTGCTCGAACGCGCTCGCGGTGATCGCGACGATGGGAGTCCGCCTGCCGCTCTCTTTTTCCGCCTCGCGAATCCTGCGCGTGGCCTCGTAGCCGTCGACGACCGGCATACGGATGTCCATCCAGACCAGGTGTGGCTTCCACGCATGCCACGCGTCGAGCGCCTCGTCTCCGTTGTTCGCGGACTTCACCTCGAAGCCGAAGCTCGCGAATAGTCGTTCGAGCAGGAGTCTGTTTTCCGCGGTGTCATCCGCGATGAGGAGACGGAAGCGCGGTTGCCCCGGGGCGAGTGCCGTGACCTTGCGCCTCGGTTTTCCGGCCGCGACTGCATCGGCGGCCGGAAGGGGAATCGTGAATGAGAACGTCGAGCCTTTCCCCAATTCGCTCTCGACCTGCATCGACCCGCGCATCAACTGGATGAAGCTGTTGCAGATGGCGAGACCGAGGCCGGTGCCTTCGCGCACGGCTTCGCCGCTCGGTGTCTGCACGAAGGGCTTGAACAGCTGCTTCACTTCGTCAACGGCCATGCCGCAACCGCTGTCACTGATTTCGAGCGTGGCCAGGCCGTTGCGCCAATGCGCACGAAGCGTGACATGGCCGCTCTGCGTGAACTTGAAGGCGTTGCCGAGGAGGTTGAAGAGAATCTGTCGCAGCTTGGCCTCGTCGCCGAACACGGCATGCGGGAAGTTCGAGTCGATCTCGAAGCGCATGTCGATCTGCTTCGCCGAACCACGCGGTGCGAAGGTTTCGTGCAGGATGGCGAAGAGTGCGTGGCAGTCGAACGCCGCTTCGCTGAGATGGACGAGTCCCGCTTCGATCTTGGCCATCGACAGCACATCGTTGATCAGACCGAGCAGGTGATCGCCGCTGCGCATGATGATGCCGAGGCTCTCGCGGTCTTCGGGATCGCGATTCTGTTTGCGCATCATCAGCTGCACGAAACCGAGAATCGCGTTGAGCGGGGTGCGGATCTCGTGGCTCATGTTGGCGAGGAACTGCGACTTGGCGAGCGTCGCCGCATTCGCCGCCTGCGCCGCATGCTGCAGCGCCTCTTCGGCCCTGGCGCGCTCCGCGATCTCTTTCTGCGCGGAGGCGTACAGCCGCGCATTCTCGATCGCAATGGCGGCGTGGCGGGCGAATGCACGCGCGGTCTGCGCATCGCGCTCGCTGAAATGATTCGGTTGATCGCTGTCGATGGTCAGCGCTCCGATCATGCGATCGAAGACGATCAGCGGAACGCCGATGTTGCTCCTGACCTCGGTGAGCACGCGCGGGGTTTGCCAGCGGAACAATTCGGGATCGACGTCGACGACGATTGCCTCGGGATCGCCCGCGATGCGCTCGAGATCAGAGGCGTTGTCGATGTCGAGTCCGAGCCGCTGGCCCTTCACGTTGATGAACCAGTAGCCCGTCAGCGGATGCGTCTTGCCGACTTCCTCTTCGGCCATACCGCGCACGAGGATGACGCGCATCTCGCTCCCCTCGCGGAGATGAATCGCGCCGCTCGTGTAGTCGATCACCTCGTGGAGCTGATCCATGATGCAGGAGAGAACGGCGTCGAGATCGAGGCTCTCGTTGAGCGTCTGCGCCGCGGCGTCGAGCTGCTCGGTCAGCTCGCGCGAGCGGCGCTCCTGTTCGAGCAGACGCGCCGTGTCGATCGCGCCGGCGATCTGGCCCGCGAGCGTCTGGGCGAGGCGCATGTCGTCCTCGCTGAATTGATGATCGGGATCATTGCTGTCCACACCGATCGTGCCGATCACTTCGCCGCGTGCCAGGAGCGGCACGATCATCAGACACTCCGTGTGCCGTTCGCGCATCAGGCCATGCACGGAGGCCATGCGTGGATCGCTCTGCGCGTGCGGAATGATGACCGGTTCCTTCTTCTCGATCACGTGCACCGAGGCCTCGTTGCCCTCGTTCAGCGGGATGCGGAGACCGGTGGAGTCCGGCTCATCCGCAGACGACGAGAAATCGGCGACGACACGCAGCTCGGTTCGCGCGTCGTTCAGCAGCGTGATACCGCTGTTGCGCGCCTTGAACAGCGTGACCATCGCGCGCGCGACTTCGTTCAACATCGGATCGAGCTCGCGCATCGACGTGATCGTGTTCGTGACCTGGTTGAGCGTCGCGAGCTCTTCGGCGCGTGTCTCGATCTGCCTGGTGCGCGCCTTCACCGTCTGTTCGAGAGTCGCCGCACGCTCGTGCAACGAGCGATTGCGCCAGCGCACGACGGTGTAGATCGAGACCGCTGTTACGAGTGCGTAGAGCAGATAGGCGAGGGGACTCTTCCATGGCGGAGCAAGAAGCTCGAAGCTGACCGCCGCTCCTTCTTCGTTCCAGATGCCGCTGTCGTTGCAGGCACGGACGAGGAATCGGTATTCGCCCGGAGGGATGTTCGTGTAGTACGCGATGCGGCGCGAGCCGGGATCGACCCAGTTTCGATCGAAGCCTTCGAGCTTGTACCGGAAGCGAACTTTTTCCGGCGTCACGAAGCTCAGCGCGGAGTAGTGAAACTCGAGCTTCTCCGTGCCCGGCCCGAACGCGAGTGACTTACTGCGAGTCGGAGGCTCGTTGGCGATCACATTTTCGATGACGACGGGAGGAGCTCGCCGGTTCACGGGCGCCGCTGCGTCCGGCCAGACGGTGGCCACGCCGTTGACCGTCGCGAAAAACAAACGCCCGTCGCGTGCGCGCATCGCGGCCGGATACGCGGAGCCATTGCACTGAACGCTGCGCAATCCATCGGCGTAGCCGTAGGTCATCGGTTCGACGGCGTGCCGCCGCTGTTGAACGAAGTCATCCAGTTGCTGATGATCGATCGAGGAGATCCCGCGGCTGCTGCCGATCCAGAGCCTCGATCCGTCGTCGAGGAGCTGCACGGCCTTGTCGTCGATGAGGCCTTCCGTCGTCGTGAGCCGGATGAATCCCCGGTCCTTCATTCGAATCAGGCCGCCGCTGTCGGTTCCGATCCAGAGCGCTCCGTCGTGTCCGGCCAGCAGCGAGAAGATCGTCAGATTCGGGACGCTCTTTCTCGTTGCCACGAGCGAGAACGTCTCGTTCGACCAATGCCCCAGCCCGCGCTCCTCGCTTCCGATCCAGACGCTTCCGTCGTGATCCTCGGCGAAGCATTCGATTTCCGCATTCTCGAATCCGGGAAGGGATGGTGCCTCGATCCGGCCGTTGCGAAACCAGTTCACGCCGCCGTCCGTACCGATCCACAGCGTGCCTGAGCGATCCACGAACAGTGCGCGAATGAACGAGTTGAGCAGGCCGCTCTGCGCGTCGAACCGCTCCACGTGATCGCCATCGATGCGGTTCAATCCTGATGGCGTTCCGACCCACACTGCGCCGTCGGGCGTGTCCGCAATGCTCACGATGTAATCTGCCGCGAGCCCTTGCTGCGTGGTGAATGTCGAGAGGTTGCCGTTGCGGTCGAGCCGGTAGAGGCCATGCGCGGTTCCGATCAGGATGTTTCCGGCACGGTCCTGATGCACCGTACGCGTGAACGGATCCTGCAATCCTTCCGGTGCACCGATCGTGATGAAACGCGATTGCGTGAAACGATCGACGCCTCCATTGGTGCCGACCCAGAGGCTCTTCTCGGCGTCCTCGAAGATCGTGCGCACAGAGTTGTTGGAGAGTCCCTCGCGGATCGTGTAGCTGGTGAACTGCTCACCATCCGTAGAGCGGAAGAGGCCCGATGTGTACGTGCCGATCCAGAGCGAGCCATCCGAATCGCGAAGAATCGAGGTGACTTCACCGACGGGGATCGCGGAGACATGCTGCAAGATGCCGTTTCGCATTCGATTGAGGCCGTTCGTGGTGCCGATCCACAACGTGCCATCACGATCGCCGAAGATCGCGGTCGCGCTGTTCGCAAGCAGACCGTCGGCGGTCGTGTACACGCGAACGGTCTCCAGGTTCTTCATCGCGACCAATCCGCCACCGCGCGTACCGGCCCAGACGAATCCTCCCGCCTCCGCGAGCGCGTTGATTGGTACGTTGGTGGGGAAGGTCTTGAGTGAGATGCGTTCGATTCGATTGTTTCGCTCGACGCACAAACCGGCCGCGGTTCCGATCCACATCGTTCGATCGGCGGATTCCAGCAGCGCGTTGACGGTGTCATCGAGCAAGCCATCGCGTGTCGAGATGACGCGCGCTCGTCCATGCGAGATCACGGCGGCGCCGCTGCCAGGGGTTCCGATCCACAACGAGCCGTCATGTGCTTTCGTCAGGGCATAGATCGTGTTGCTCTCGAGGCCGGGCAGCGTGGTGCGGTCGAAACGCGTAAACGACTCGCCGTTGTAACGCGCGAGGCCGTCGTAGGTTCCCATCCAGAGATATCCATCGTCGGTCTGCAACACGCCACGCACGACGCTGTTCGGCAGTCCGTCTTCGATCTTCCAGATGCGATGTCCGTACTGGCTGATGGCGCGATCCGGCTTCAGCGCGGATGCGTTCATCGCGTTGAGGAGCAGACAGCAGACAGCGGACAGCAGGAGAGAGAGCCTGCTGCCTGCTGTCTGCTGCCTGCTGTCTAGTCGGGTTTTCAATGCTCCACCGCCGCCTGGATCTCATCCAGCCGATAGCCCTTCAACATCGTGCGCAGAGCGTCCGCAATGAGCGGATCGATCTTCTCGATCTCATCAGTGAGCTGATACGTGGTTTCAATGTCGCCCGCCGTTACGGCATCGCGCAGTTTCTCTAGCGTGGAATGAGGAAGTGTCGCGAGCAGGGCAGGTGAGATGTTCGCTGGCTTCGAGCCGTTCTCCTCGTCCAGGTACTCCCACTCGATGCCGAGGTACTTCGTGAGCATGTCGAAGAGGTGTGCTTCGACGAAGGGCTTGAGGACCATGTCGTCGCAGCCGGACGCGAGGATCTTCTCGCGGTCGTGCTCGAACACGCTGGCTGTGATCGCGATGACAGGCGTCCGCTTGCTGCCTCGGCGCTCGATGTCGCGAATGCGGCGCGTGGCATCGTAGCCATCGATCACCGGCATGCGGATGTCCATCCAGACGAGATCGGGTTGCCAGTCGGACCAGACGGTGAGGGCGTCGCGCCCATTGACGGCGGAGCGCACATCGAATCCAAACGAGACGAGGAACTTCTCGAGCAGGATGCGATTCTCAGCAGTGTCGTCGGCGACGAGCATGCGGTAGCGAGGCTGGCCGGGAGCGAGCGCGATCACCTTGCGCACCGGCGCCCCAGCCACTTCGCCCTCGCCCTGGATGAGGGGTACATCGATGATGAACGTCGAGCCTTTGCCCGGCTCGCTCTCGATGCGGATCTGTCCGCGCATCAGGTGGAGGTAACTGCGGCAGATCGCGAGGCCGAGGCCTGTCCCTTCGCGCGCGGCTGCACCCTTCTCCGTCTGCACGAACGGTTTGAAGAGCGTCGCGATCTCCTCGGCGGTGAGACCGCAACCCGTGTCCTGCACTTCGAGGTGCGCGACGCCCGCGCTCCATCGTGCGCGCAACGTGACCGCGCCGCTTCGCGTGAACTTGAATGCGTTGCCGAGAAGATTGAAAAGGATCTGCCGGAGCTTGGCCTCGTCGGCGCGTACGGCGGAGGGGAAGTCCGCGCTGATCTCGAAGCGCAGATCGAGTTGCTTCGCGGCTGCACGTTGGACGAAGGTCTCGCGCAACAGCTGGAAGAGCGCGTGAGGATCGAACGTGGTGTCCGTCAGCGAGACCATGCCTGCTTCGATCTTCGCCATGGAGAGGACATCGTTGATGAGGTTCAGCAGATGATGTCCGCTGCGCATGATGATGCCGAGATTCTCGCGGTCGTCTGGATCGCGGGATTCCTTGCGCATCATCAGCTGCACGAATCCGAGAATCGCGTTGAGCGGCGTCCGGATCTCGTGACTCATGTTTGCGAGGAATTGCGACTTCGCCAGCGTTGCGGCGCGTGCTGTGTCGTAGAGCCGTGCATTTTCCGCGGCGATCGTTTCCAGTTCCGCGGTTCTCGTCCGCACCATCTGTTCGAGCGTCGCGGCGCGCGCGTGGAGCGAGCGCACGCGCAGCCGAACGAAGGAATAGATCGCGGTGGCGATGGCGAGGATGTACAGCATGTAGGCCCAGCGCGTCTTCCACAGCGGCGTGAGAAGTTCGAACGCGATTGCCGATCCCGCCTCGTTCCAGACGCCGTCGTTGTTGCAGGCTTTGACGAGGAAGCGGTAACGGCCGGGTGGAATGTTGGTGTAGTAGGCGGTGTGACGCGTGCCGGCCTCGACCCACTCCTTGTCAAAGCCTTCGAGCTTGTAACGGAAGAGAACTTTCTCCGGTGCAACGAAACTCAATCCGCTGTAGTGGAACTCGAATTTTTCTTTGCCGGGATCGAGCGCGAGCTTCTCGAGTGAGACCGGCTGGCCATCGACGATGACCTGCTCGATCACGACGGGAGGAGCGCGCCGGTTGGTATTTGCGGCGACTTCGGGGCGAATCGTGGCCACGCCGTTCACGGTGGGGAACCACAGTCGTCCGTCTCGGGTGCGTGCCGCGGATGGATAGACGCTCCCATTGCACTGCACGCTGCGCATGCCATCCGCATAGCCGAACGACGACCCCGATACGGTCTTGCGCCGTCTCTCGGCCAGCTCCTTCAACTGAGACCAGTCAATCCGCGTGATGCCGCGGCTTCCACCGAGCCAGAGCGCCTTGCCGTCGTCGAGCATTTGCAGGACTTTGTCGTCGGGTACTCCTTCCGCAATCGCGAAGTGCTGGAAGACGCCGTTCTTCAGCCGGAACAGGCCTCTGCTGTCGGAACCGATCCAGAGAGCATCATCGGGTCCAACCACCGCCGCGAAGAGTCGTGGGTCGGTGAGACCATCACGTTCGCCATACGTCGTGATTCGGCCATCGGTCCAGTGCGCGATTCCCCGGCCATCTCCGAAGAACCACGTTCCGCCATTCTTGTCGTCGACGAATGCCTGCACGAACGACTTCTCGAATCCCGCCATCGGCGGCGACTCGATGTGTCCATTGCGATACCAGTTCAATCCGCGATCGCTGCCGATCCAGAGCACTCCTCTGCGATCGACGTGAAGCGCGCGTACTGACGCACTGAGCAAGCCGTCTTTCTCATCGAAATGGCGGACGGTGCCTTCGCCAATGCGGTTCAGGCCGGTGGGGGTGCCGGCCCACATTGCGCCGTCGGGATCCTGCGCGAGCGCGAAGATGTAATCGCTGGTTAGACCATCTTTCGTGCTCAGTGTCGTGACGTTGCCGTTCGGATCGAGACGCGCGAGCCCCTGCGCCGTCCCAATCCAGACGTTGCCAGCGCGATCCTGAAGCACCGTGCGTGCATACGGTTCCTGCAGTCCCTCGGCCGCGCCTACCGTGACGAAACGGCCGGCGGTGAAGCGCTCGAGACCACCGTTCGTCCCGACCCAGAATGTCTTTTCGGCATCCTCGAACAGAGTCCGTACCGAGTTGTTGAGGAGGCCTTCTTTCGTCGAGTAGTTGGTGAAGTGCTCGCCATCGACGGATCGATAGAGTCCGTGGCCGTAGGAACCGGCCCAGAGAGTGCCATCGGAGTCGCGAAGGATCGACATGACCTGGTCGACGGGAAAGCCGCTGATCATCTCGATGACGCCGCCTCGCATCCGTGCCAGTCCGCGGCCAGTTCCGATCCAGAGCGTGCCGTCGCGATCGGCATAAAGCGAGTAGCCGCCATCCTGGAGCGGATAGGTGCGTATCAGCTTTCCGTCCTTCAACGCGAGCAGACCTGTGCCGCGCGTTCCGACCCACACGATTCCTCCCGCCTCCGCGATTGCGTACGGGTAGGCAGACTCGGTGGAGAGAACCAGTTCGAGTTTGCCCTGACGCCAGCTGCAGATTCCCGCGGTGGTGCCGATCCACATGGTTCCGTCTGCCGCTTGAATGAGAGCAGGGACGGAGTCGCTCGGCAGTCCTTCCTTGCGGGAGATCGTTCGGAGCAATCCATGCGAGTAGACCGCCACGCCGCCGCCGCTCGTGCCGATCCACAGCGCTCCGTCGCGCGCCTTCCGGAATGAGAGCACGGTGTCGCGGCGGAGCCCGATGCGCTCGAACGTGTCGCCGTTGTAGCGCGCGAGTCCGTCGTAGGTGCCAACCCAGAGATAGCCATCGTTGGTCTGCGCGATCGCCTTCACGACGCTGTTCGGGAGTCCGTCTTCGATCTTCCATGCGCGATGTGCGTACTGGCTGATCACGCGGTCCGCGGGAAGAGCGAGGGAGGAGGTGGCGAGGAGGGCGAGACCCGCAAGGAAGCCGATGCAACTAGCTTCCTTCTCCCTCGCGAAGCGGGGGAGAAGGTGCCCGAAGGGCGGATGAGGGGGCCGTTGTGTTCGCGCACCTTCTCCCCTGTCACCAGGGGAGAAGGGACCTAACAGGCGTTTGCAGCAGCCGGTCACCGTTCCACCGCCGCCTGGATCTCGTCCAGCCGATAGTTCTTCAACATCGTGCGGAGCTCCTCGGCGACTTGCGGATCGACTCGTTCGATTTCCTGCGTGATGTTGTAGGTCTCTTCGATGTCGCCGGCGGTCACTGCATCGCGCAGCTTCTCGAGTGCCGTGCGCGGAAGGTGCGCGAGCCGTGCTGCGGAGAGGGTCACGTGCCCGACAGCCGGCTCATGATCGGAGTACAGCCACTGCACGCCGAGATGGCGCGTCATCGCATCGAAGATGTTGGCCTCGACGAAAGGTTTGACGACCATGTCGTCGCAGCCAGCTGCGAGAATCCGCTCCTTGTCGTGCTCGAACGCGCTGGCGGTGATCGCGATGACAGGCGTGTGCTTGCCGCTCGTCTGTTCCGCTTCGCGGATCCGCCGCGTCGCCTCGTAGCCGTCGACGATGGGCATACGAATGTCCATCCAGACGAGATCGGGTTTCCATGCGGACCATTCTTCGAGCGCCTCGCGGCCGTTGATCGCCGAGCGCACTTCGAAGCCGAACGCGGCGAGCAATTTCTCGAGCAGGATGCGGTTCTCGGCGGTGTCGTCGGCCACGAGCATCCGGTATCGAGGCTGGCCAGGTGCGAGTGCGACGACCTTGCGCACCGGAGCCGCGGGGCGCTCTTCTTCGGCGCGCGGGAGCGGGATGTCGAAGTAGAACGTCGATCCTTTCCCCGGTTCGCTCGTGATGGCGATCTCGCCGTGCATCAGCTGCACGTAGCTGCGGCAGATCGCAAGTCCGAGACCGGTGCCTTCGCGCGCGGCCATGCCGCTGTCCGTCTGCACGAACGGCCGGAAGAGCACGCCGATCTCTTCCTGCGTCAAGCCGCAGCCGGTGTCGCTCACCTCGAGATGTGCATTGCCGTTGCTCCAGCGTGCACGCAGCGTGACGGAGCCGCTCCGTGTGAACTTGAATGCGTTGCCGAGGAGATTGAAGAGGATCTGGCGCAGCTTCGATTCGTCGCCGCGCACGGCGTTGGGGAAGTCACCGCTGATTTCGAACCAGAGCTCGAGCTGTTTCGCCGTGGCGCGTTGCAGGAACGTCTCGCGCAGTCCAGCAAAGAGCTGATGCGGATCGAACGCGGTCTCGCTGAGCGCGACGAGTCCGGCCTCGATCTTCGCAACGGAGAGGACATCGTTGATGAGATTGAGCAGGTGATGTCCGCTGCGCATGATGATGCCGAGGTTCTGCTGGTCGTCGGCATCGCGCTGTTCGTTGCGCATCATCAATTGCACGAATCCGAGGATCGCGTTGAGCGGAGTGCGGATCTCGTGGCTCATGTTCGCGAGGAACTGCGACTTCGCGATCGTGGCGCGCTGCGCGGTGCTGTAGAGCTTCGCGTTCTCGATCGCGAGTGCCGCGTGACGCGCGAAGACGCGGGCGGTCGTCAGATCGGCGGGACCGTAGTGATCGGCGTGATGACTGTCGATCGTCAGCGCACCGATGACGCGCTCGCGTACGACGAGCGGCACGCCCATGTTGCAGCGAATCCTGCACAGCAGATCCTCGTTCCAATGCTCGTCGTCGCCGGTTGGTTTATGGATGAAGGGCTCCGGATCACGGACCATTCGCGCGTTGTACGGGTGCTCGGCAACGCTTCGAACGCGGCCGATCTCCGAATCCGGCAGCCCGCGGACGGCCAGTACGCGGAACGCATCGTCGTCGAGGGAGTGAACCGCCGCGCTGTCGTAGTCGATGACCTCGCGGAGCTGATCGAGAATCGCCAGCAGAACGACGTCGAGCTCGAGACTTTCGCTGATCGCTCGCGCGGCTTCTTCGATGTGCTCGGCGACTTCGCGCGAACGATGTTCCTCACCGTAGAGCCGCGAGCGTTCGATTGCGCCGGCGATCTGTCCGGCGATCGTGACCGCGAGGCGTTTGGCGCGGGGAAGATTCGCCGGATCGAGCCGCGTCATGTCGACGGCGATCGTACCGATCACTTCGTCGCGCGACAGCAGCGGAACCATCATGATCGTCTCGATGCCGCGCCGGCGCAGGAGCTCCTGGAATCCCGTCATCCGCCGGTCGTCGTAGGGATGCTCGATCACGCTCGGATGACGCGAGTGCATGACGATCGAGATGGCGCCACCCTCGATCGGCACGCGCATGCCTGTCAACTCGTGCTGGTTCGGTTCGAGCGCATAGTCGGCCGCGACGCACAACTCGTCTTTGGCGGCGTTGAGAAGCGTGATCCCGATGTTGCGCGCGTTGAGCGCGATTCCCATCTCGCGCGCGATCTGTGCCAGCATCGAGTCGAGATCGCTCGTCGAGGTGAGGACCTGCGAGATCTGATTCAGCGCCGCGAGCTCGGCACCGCTCGCCTCGAGTGCGTGCACCGTGGACGCGAGGTCCGTCGTTCGCTCGCGCACTTTCTCTTCGAGGTCGTGATAGAGCTGCGAGTGCTCGATCGCGACGGCCGCCTGATTTCCGATGGCCGTGAGGAGCAATTCGTCTTCGACCGAGTACGCGCCGCGCTCGCGGCTCTGCACCGAGATCACGCCGATCACGCGATCGCTCACGAGCATCGGCACACCGAGCCACGACTCGGAAACAAAGCCGTCGTTGACGGGCGTCACGCTGGTCGTGCCCTTTCGCAAAAGGCGCAGCGGCTCGCGGTTCTCGACGATCCACGACGTGTATCCCATGCCGAGCGGCCGCCGATAGACAGGCTGTCGAACGCCGTCGAGGATCTTGAAGCGGAAGAGCAGTTCGCGATTCGGCTCGTCGACGATGGAGATCGTGAAGTTCTCTACGTCGATCACGCGTGCGCATTCTTCGTACAGCGTGACGAAGAAGCGCTCTTCCGAGAGCTCCAGTGAGATCGCGTGTCCGATCGCGGTCAGTGACGTCGCCCGCTCGAACTGGCGCCGCGCGGCATCGTTCGCTGCCGTAAGCCGCCGGCCAAGACCATTGGTGAGCACACCGGCGAACGCCAGACCAACGAGCATCGGCCAGCCCACCGCGACCTGACTGAAGACCAGTCCGATCACGTAGGGGAGGCCGAACGCGTACAACGACATGTCGATCAGCGATGCGTGAAGAACCTTCGCCCAGCTGTAGCCGAACGTCCTCTGCACGGGTGCCATCACGATCGTGTTGCCGGCAGAGACGACGATGCCGAAGACCGCGATGCGCAAGGCGTCCATGCCGGTCGTGGTCATCAGCGGAATCGCACCGTCGAGAGCCCGATAGGCGGCCGACGCGACGAGGATCGGAACGCCGTAGATCATGAAGAGGCCCGCCGCACGCCAATACTCGAGGACGAAGTCGTTGCCGTCGTACTTGATCGGACCGATGCGGCGGATCGCGAGGATGCGGCAGATCAGCGCGGTTCCTACCGCGATCCAGGCGCAGAGCACACCGCCCAGCAAGGGCCCCATCGCGGTGCAGGCGGGGACGAGAAACGAGACGAAGATCTTGTCGGTGAGCTTGAACTTCAAAAGGGAGACCGCGAACGCGAAGAGGACGAAGGTCGCGATGACGTATGGCGCGTGATCGAGACGCGCGAGGACCGACGCCACTTCATCGCGATTTCGGATCGCATGCGCGATCAGGATGCCGGCGCCCGCGACGGCGTAGACGACCATCACGCGAATCGTCCATTCGCGCCGAGGCTTCTCCTGATCGCGGGCGACGATCGCCAAGCCGGGCTCCTTATTGGGGGTATGGCTATAGTACGTCCAAGTGGCACGATTCCTGTCCTCCATCGAAAACGATCCGCCTGCGGTGGCTTCGTCATCCCGAGCGAGCCTGAGATAGTCCCTTCTCCCCCGCGCACGGGGGAGAAGGTGCCCGAAGGGCGGATGAGGGGCGATTTTCGTGTGAGGCACAGACCCCTCATTCGCGCTCCGCGCACCTTCTCCCCTCGCGGAGGGGAGAAGGAACCAGGCATCGCCAGATTCGCTGTTCGTAAAACGGGCGCGCAGCGCAGATTCACCGCTCGGGATGACGAGAGATCGGTCGCTGCAGAATCACCCACTCTGAATCGGGACTAATGCCCGGCGAAGTTGTAGCGGAGCTCGGCTGAGATCTTCTGATCGCCGCCGCTCGTCATCACTTCGACCGCCGTTCTCCACGGTCCAGGCGGCGACCACAGCCAGGCCGCCGTCAGCGCATGCTTGTGCGACTCGACCTGAAACGCATCGCCACGAATCGAAACGCGATGATTGCCCATCCGCCGCGAGACGAGCAGATACTTCGCCACCAGATTGTCCGTGTATTTCGTGCCGTGGACGTCGATGACCGTCGGCCCCCAACCATCCTCTGCAGCAACGGTCCAATCCTTCAGCGTGAGGCTGGCGCCGGCGATGTCGAAGCGCGTCGCCCAGTTGTACAGCTCTCCATGTTGAAGAGCATCGGCACGGTTGTCGATGTGCGTCAGTTGCACGAGCGCGAAGTCGTTGTTCCAGCGCGCGCGAGCCGACCATCCGATGCGATGATCCGTCTCCGCGGATACCGACGAGTAGTTGCCGAAGCCCGCCGGCAGATGCTCGCCGAGGATGGCCCAGTGATCGCGAAGCATCCAGCCGCGGCCCGCGGGCAATGCGCCGAACGTGTCGTTGCCCGTGAACGCGGTGGCGCCGATCGTAATCGCGTGGTGCCATGTGTACGCCGCATCGATTCCAATCGGTCGAAACTCTTCGCCCATCCAACTGTTCAACGCGGAGGAGCTGATGGTGTAGGGCGATTCCCACAACGCGTCGATGTTCTCGCGGCTCGTCGGAAGAAAAAACGCACCCTCCATGATGCGGATCTTGTCGTCCCTCGGATAGAACTTCTGTTCGAGATACGCCTCGACGATTCCGAAACGCGCGTGGCGTCCGCCGTCATCGTCGTTGCGCGCAATCACATGCAGATGCCCGCCGAGATTGAGCGAGGGATCCCAGTCGATGCCGAGTTGTACTTGTGCCGAGACCGCGTGGTCATCGAACGGCACGCGCTCCGGCGTTGATGATGCGCGCAGCAGCGCAAAGCCGCTCCATTGCAGAGAGTCGGAGGCGCTCGCGCGCAACGTGAGGAGTAAGGCGAGCGCGAGAAATGCGCGGCGCATGAGGGTCATGATAGAGCACGGGCAGCAGGCAGACAGCAGACAGCAGACAGCAGACAGCAGGGGCAGACAGCAGACAGCAGGCAGCAGGGGCAGACAGCAGGCAGCAGACAGCAGACAGCAGGAGGACCGAGGCGTTTCTCCTGCTGTCTGCTGCCCGCTGTCTGCTGCCCGCTGCCTGCTGCCCGCTGCCCGCTGCCTGCTGCCCGCTGCCTGCTGTCTGCTGCCTGCTGCCCGCTGCCTGCTGTCTGCTGCCTGCTGCCCGCTGCCTGCTGTCTGCTGCCTGCTGCCTGCCTGCTGCCCGTGCCTGCCGTCCGTTCCGGTTCATAATCTGCATAGACATGCGCCCCCTCCTCCTGACGATCCTCATCGCGCTCCCGCTCTCCGCCGGTACGATCGACATTCGTGTCCAGGATGCGCGCGGCGCGGCGGTGCGTGATGCCGTCGTGTATGCAGTGCCCGAGGGGAAAGCGCTTCCGCTCGCGAAGAAGATGGCGGTGATGGATCAGAAGAACCGGATGTTCATCCCGCACATCCTCACGATCCAGACCGGGACGTCGGTCACCTTTCCCAACTCGGACGACATTCGCCATCACGTCTACTCCTTCTCGCCCTCGAAACCGTTTCAACTTCCGTTGTACAAGGGGACGCCGGCGAGTCCCGTGCTCTTCGACAAAGCAGGCGTCGTCACCCTCGGCTGCAACATTCATGACCAGATGAGCGCGTTCATCATCGTGGTCGACACCCCGTACTTCGATCGCACGGGCGGTGACGGGCACGCATCGCTGGGCAGCGTCGAACCAGGAAGGTACGTGGTTCACGTCTGGTATCCCGACATGCGCGACGAGCCGCGGCCGGGCAACGTTTCACTTTCGGGCAACGAGCGCGTCGAGGTGTCATTCGTGGTGCACGCGCATGGCCATTCGTAGTTTTCAGACGAAGTTCCTGATCCTGGTCATCGCAGGACTCGTCCTGCTGCAGGCCGGGACGCTGGTCTCCGTCCATTACGCCGGTCAGCGCACGTTACATCGCAGTGTCAATCAGGAGCTGCGCGTCGGAGCGCGCGTGCTGGACCGCGTGCTCGATACGCGCGCGCGACAGCTCGAGGATTCGCTTCGCGTGCTCGCGCTCGACTTCGCATTCCGCGAGGCGATCGCTTCGGCCGACGTCCCGACGATCACCTCAGTGCTCGCCAATCACGGCTCGCGCATCGGTGCGGATGCCGTCGTGCTGATCGGACTCGATGGCACGGTGACGGCCGAGACGACGAACGACGGACTCATCGGGAAGCCGTTTCCGTTCGCGGCGCTGCTGCGCACCGCGCAGGATCGGGGAGAGGCTTCGGCAACGGTTTCCTTTCGTGGGCGGCCGTCGCAGGTCGTCGTCGTTCCCGTTCTGGCACCGCGGGCGATTGCCTGGGTCTGCGCGCGCTTCGAGATCGGCGAACGCGTTCTGACCGATGTCAAACAGCTCACTGCACTCGATATCTCGCTCTGGTCCGTGCCGGAGCGCGGCTTGCCGGAAGTCGTGTCGACGCTGCCGCCAGAAGACCGCAAGGAGCGCAGCGGGAGCTTCATGACGCTGCAGCAGCGGCTGAAAACCGGAGACGGCTCGACGATCGATAGCCTGCTGCAACGCTCGGTTGAGGAAGCGCGCAAGCCATTCGACACCCTCGAGCTGCAGATCTTCGGCCTCTCGTTCGTGATGCTGCTGCTGTCGGTCATCGCGGCGATCTTCTTTGCGCGCGGCGTCACCCGTCCGCTGCGTACACTCGCCGACGCGGCAGGACAGATCGAGCGTGGCGATTACTCGACTCCCGTCCGCGTCACCCAGGCCGATGAGATCGGGCACCTCGGCATCGCGCTGAATCAGATGCGCTCTGCGATCGCGGCGCGCGAAGACCAGATCATTCATCAGGCAACGCACGACAGCCTGACCGGACTGCCGAACCGCACGCTCTTCTTCGACCGGCTCTCGCAATCGATCGGCGAATCGCGAAGATCACGCTCGGCCGTCGGCATGATCATGATGGACGTCGATCGCTTCAAGGAGATCAACGACACGCTCGGCCACCACTTCGGCGATCAGTTGCTGATCGAGATCGGCCGGCGGCTGGAGCAGACCCTTCGTCAGACCGATACGGTGGCGCGTCTCGGCGGCGATGAGTTCGGAATCAAGTTCACGGCGCCGAACGCCAACTCGGCGGAAGAGGTCGCGCATCGTGTCAGCACCGCGTTCGAATCGCCGTTCAGTCTCGGCGACATCTCGATCGACGTGAACTCGTCGATGGGCATCGCGCTCTTTCCCGATCACGCCGACGATGCCGACACGCTGATGAAGCGCGCCGATATCGCCATGTACGACGCGAAGAAGAATCACAGCGGCGTCGCGATCTACGAGGCCGGGAGGGACGAGCACAGCCTGCGCCGTCTCGCGCTGATGATGGAGCTGCGCCAGGCGATCGCGCGCGATGAGCTCGAGCTGCACTTTCAGCCGAAGGTCGATGTGCATAGCGAGCACGTCGTCCACGTCGAGGCGCTCGTGCGGTGGAAGCATGCGAAGCATGGCGTGATGCGGCCCGACGAGTTCATCCCGCTCGCGGAACAGTCGGGGAAGATCGGCATGATCACGAAGTGGGTTCTGCGCAAGGCGATCGTGCAGTGCGCCGAGTGGCAGCGCAGCGGCGTCGAGCTCGCGGTCGCGGTGAATCTGTCCGCACTCGATCTGCTCGACGCGGAGCTGCCGACGCTCATCAGCGGACTGCTCGCGGAGACGGGACTCGCGCCCTCGCGCGTCGTGCTCGAGATCACGGAGAGCGCGATCATGAAGGATGCGGCGTATGCGCTGAAAGTGCTGCGCGATCTGAAGAATCGCGGCGTGTCGCTCGCGATCGACGACTTCGGTACCGGCTATTCATCGCTCGCACATCTCAAGCGGCTGCCGGTCGATGAGCTCAAGATCGACAAGTCGTTCGTGCAGAATCTGACGGAGACGGCGACCGACGATCTCGTGATCGTTCGCTCGACGATCGAGCTGGGACACAACATGGGGCTGGTCGTGATCGCGGAAGGCGTCGAGACCTCCGAGTCGTGGGCCATCCTCAAACGCCTCGGCTGCGACATGGCGCAGGGCTACTACATGAGCGCCCCGCTGCCCGCCGAACAATTCAGCGAATGGTTCGCAACTTCGCAGTGGGGCGGAGAGCGGGCGTCCCGCCCGCAGCCGGCGGGCGTCTCGCCCGGCGACTAGTGTTGGGGCGTTGAGTGAGCAAGCTTCTGATCGAGCCGAGATAGGCCCTTCTCCCCCGCGCACGGGGGAGAAGGTGCCCGAAGGGCGGATGAGGGGCTGCTTTCGTGTGAGGAACATCGACCCCTCATCCGCGCTCCGCGCACCTTCTCCCCTCGCGGAGGGGAGAAGGACTAGGCATCGCGGTCTGTATTCTGAATATTCTGAATTCCGGGTGGCGCATTCGTGGCCTTCACGTTTCGATGGAGTATCTTCATCCCATGCGAGCTCCGGCAGTCGTCCTTCTGTCGATCCTCATTTCAGCGTTCGCCAGCGCGCAGTGCCCTCCGCCCTCGAAGCCCGCGAGCCCGCCGGAGGGACTGGTGACGACGGAGACGCACATCGCCTTCGCATGGAGTCCGGCGGGAAACGCGGTGACTGGCTATGACCTGTATGTCTCGGCGAATGGCGGTGCGTTCAACCGTCTCTGCTTCAACTCTCCGTCGCCCGACTGCAGCGCTGTGTTAGGGACGGGCCGGTACGAGTGGTACGTTCGTAATTATCGCGAGGACTGTCTCGCCGGAACGGAGTCCGCGCACGCACGCTTCGAGATCGTCGCCTGCAGCGCGCCGGTCGCGCCGGCAGCACTCACACCGAATGGCGCAACCGAAGTCAGTCCGGCCGGCACGACACTGAGCTGGAGCGGCGGGGCGGCCGACACGTACGACGTGTTTCTCGAGCAGGGGAGTGCTTGCTCGACATCGACGGCTTTCGCGCGCACCGCTGCGACGTCGATCGACACGGGTTCTCTGGTGCGGGGCGCGTCATACGCGTGGCGCGTGCGCGCGAATCGAGGCTCGACGTGTCCCGCTCCCGTCTTCAGCGCGTGCGCGACGTTCAGGACACGTACCTGCGATCCACCAGCGCCGTTCTCGCTTGCCGCGCCTGCGGAAGGAGAGATCACGCCGGCGACGGTACGGCTGCAGTGGTCCTCCGCGATCGGTGCGGCGAGCTACAACGTCTACTCACGCACGAGCTCCAGCCAGCCGTTCTCGCTCGCAGGAACGACGACGGAGACTTCGCTCTACGCGAACTTCGCGCCGGCGACGACGGTCGAGTGGTACGTCGAGGCGATCAGCGGCGCCTGCGCCTCGGTGTCCGCGCATCGGACATTCACAACGGCGGGCTGCGATGTCCCGGCCGCGGTGCTTCTCGCGCCTGCCGGTACGACCGCGCCCGGTACTCCGATCACCTTCCGCTGGACTTCCGCTCGGAACGCCGAACGCTATCGAGTCTGGGCCGCTCCGGCCGGCGGCACATTTGCCCCGCTCGAAGAGACGACGGATACGGCCGCGATCGCTCATCGTTCCGCCGGCAGCTACGACTGGTATGTCGAGTCGATCGTCCGCGGTTGTTCGTCGTCAAACTCGCCGATCGGACACTTCACCGTACCGCAATCGGCTTCGTGTCCTGCTGTCCCCACGCTTCTGACTCCGGTGAATGGCGCGGCGGTGAGTGGGGACATCGCGTTCAGCTGGAGCGCCGTCCCCAGTGCGGCGCTGTATGAGGTCTGGGCCGCGGTGAATCATGCCGCGCCGCAGCATCTAACCACGGGCAGCACCACGTCGTTCAAGACGAATCTCGCCGCGGGGGCGGTCGAGTGGTACGTGATCGTGCATGCCGACGGCTGTGACGACGTACGCTCCGCCAGCGGCAAATTCCTGTCTCAGGAAGTGAACCCTTCAGTGTGCGCCAATGCGGTGCCGCTGCTGCTGGCACCGGCAGCCGGCGCGATCGACGTGCCGCAGTCGGTCGATCTGTTCTGGACGAAAGTCTCTGGCGCCCCGGTCTATCGCGTCTTTGCTGCAACAAACGATGAGACGCCCGCCGTGATCGCCACCACGACAGGAACACGCTCGCGCGTCACGCTGCCCGGCGGCCGCATCCGCTGGTTCGTCGAAGCCGTGTTCCCCAACAATTGCGGTTCCGTGCGGACGCCGGAGGAATGGTTCCGCACGACGGCGAACGCCGGTTGCGCGCTGCCCCCGGCGCCATCCATCGCTGCACCCGCCGGTGCGCCGAGCGGGACGCCCTACGAGTTGCACTGGTCCGCGTTGCCGCACATCGATCATTACGAGATTCAGCTGACCTCCGGCTCCGATGCGAGTCCCCGCATTCTGAATACGACGGACGTGATGTACGAAGCGCAGAACGACGTCGCCAGTCCGACGCGCTTCTACTATCGCGTACGCGGCGTCAGTGACTGCGGGGCCGGTACAGGCCCGTTCTCTAACCAGGCGGCGGTGCTCGTGACGCCGGCGAACAGTGCCTCGTCGTCCATCGCCACCACGATTCCTTACGGCGGCTCCGATCCCACTCGCACGATCTTCATTCCTGGTACGGGGCCCAACGTCCGCTTCACCGCGACCGCGGACCGTCCGTGGATCATCATCGATCCGAGCTCCGGAGTGCTGCCGCCCGAAGGAATCACGCTGACGATTCGGTTCCTGGCGGGGCAGCTCGATTCCGGTGACCACGATGCTTCGATCCGCATTGACACCGCCACCGCGGGGAAGACGGGAAGCAACGGCTCGACCACGACGCCGATCTCGGTGGCGGTGGTGACACCGGTGTCGCCGGCGACCGGCACGCCGCCAGCACCCTCATCGTTGATCCTTCCAGCGATCGCACATGCCGATGGAGGCAGCGCAGTGTTCCGTTCGGATGCACGCCTGTTGAATAGCGGCCCGCGCCCGCTGCGCTATGCACTGACCTTCGTTCCTTCCGGCCCTGATGGCGCGAAGTTGGCGCAGACGACATCGGTGCAGGTGAACGGCGGCACCGCGATCGCGCTCAATGACCTGCTCTCGACCTTCTTCGGAGCCGGCGGTACGAGCGTTGCCGGCTCGCTCGAGATTCGCCCCGTGGTCTCCTCGACCGACTTCAGTTCCGGAGATGTGAGCTTCGCATCGAGCCGGACCTACGCGCTCAGCAATGCCGGTACCGCTGGACAGTTCATTCCGGCCGTGCCGCTCTCGAAGTTCGGATTGCAGAATGCGACGCAACTGCTCGCGCAGGTGTCGCAGCAGGGTGCGTTCCGCACGAACATCGGATTGGTGGAGGGAAGTGGGCAGGCCGCCAGCGGCTTTCTGCAGTTCTTTGCCCGGAACGGCGCGCTCATCGGCACGCAGACGATCTCGCTCCAGGCGCGTGAGCATTCGCAGCTCAATTCGCTGATCACGTCGGACAATTCGCTCTCGAGCGTGGCGCGCATCGAGCTGAAGACGAATGGGCGTGTGACGGCCTACGCTTCGATTCTCGACCAGACGACCAATGATCCAATGCTGATCTCGTCGGTGGCAGTGTCATCGCTCACGGCATCGCGTTACGTGGTGCCGGGGGTCGCATCCCTGAGTGCAGCGAATGGTCAGTGGCGCTCGGATCTGCGCGTTTACAACGCATCGCCGGCGACGCAGGCCGTGACGCTCACCTTCACGCCGCGCGGCAACCTGGCCGCGGCGCAGAGCGTGAACGTGACGATCGACGGGAACGAGTCGCGGCCCTTCGACGACATCCTCCGCAATACGTTCGGGCAGAGCACGGCCAGCGGATCGGTCGCCTTGACGACGCCCGAGCCGTCGGCGCTCGCGGTGACCGCGCGAACGTTCTTTGACAACGGCAGCGGAACCTACGGCCAGTACATCCCTGCACTGACGGTGGTCGACGGCGCGAGGCTCGCCGGCCGCGCGCGCGAACTGCTGCAGGTCGAGCAGTCGGAGAGCTATCGCACGAACGTAGGACTGGTGGAACTCAACGGGGCACCGGCGACGGTCGAGATTACCGCGAGCCTGCCGGAGGTGAAGGCAGTGCCAGTGATCAACGTACCGCTGCAGGCGAACGAGTTTCTTCAGCTCGACTCGATCCTGGCGTCTCTCGGCTTCACCGACATCCACAACGCGCGCCTGTCGATTCGCGTGATCGATGGCGACGGAGTGGTAGGCGCGTATGCCTCGCTGATCGACAACAGAACAGGCGACCCGACATTGATCCCCGCGCAGTGATCGAAGGGAAATGCACCTCGTCATCCCGCGAGCGAAGTCGAGGGACCCGGTTGGGCGGGCGGTACGAAGATCATGTCGCGTGCCTCCCAACACACCCCAGGTTCCTCGACTTCGCTCGGGATGACGGGAGCTCGCCTGGCAGCAAGGAAAAACGGGAGCGGCTCGGGAGCGGGAAACGAAAGGAAATGCAGAATTCAGAATCACACTCTGCATATTCTGCATTCTGAATTTCGCTTTTCGATTTTTTCACACGCTGTGAGCGTGAGCATGCGCGCGTGGCACGAACCCTCATCCGCGCTTCGCGCACCTTCTCCCCTCGCGGAGGGGAGAAGGAACTGACGGCCCGAGCACCGCCAGTCTAGGATAGGAAGCCGTGAGAGCGTTCCTACAACTCACTGCAGGTGCCGCACTCGCACTCGCATTCGTGGTCTTCGCGTTGCGAAGCCGGAAGCCGGCGCGCATGTTCGCCGGAGGCCTCTTGATCGCCGCGCTGATCTATGTGGTCTTCGCGATCGTTGGCGGAAACGTGCGCGACGTCCTTGTCGAGCTCGCGGGCGTTGTCGCGTTCGGCTGGCTTGTGCACGTTGGCTGGGATGTCTTCATGCATCACGGAACGTATGTTCCGTCGTGGTATCCGATGACGTGCATCGGCTTCGACGTGCTGGTCGCGATTGCAATCGTCCGGCGATCGATGCAGAGAAGCAGTTAGCTCACACCAGCGCCGCGGCTTCTTCCCCCGGCACTGCTTTCGAGAACAGATAGCCCTGTCCGAGCGGGCAATTGAGCAGACGCAGCGCTTCGAGCTGATCGCGGGTCTCGATTCCCTCTGCCACGGCGGTCATGCCGAGGACGCGCGCCATCGTGATCATCATCTGCACGGCGCGCAGACCTTCGGGCTCGTTGACGCGCGCGGTGAACGTGCGGTCGATCTTGAGCGTATCGATCGGATAGCGCAGCAGATTCGCGAACGACGAATAGCCGGTGCCGAAATCGTCGAGCGTGAAGCGGATGTTCTGGCCCGCGAGCTCCTCCATCGCGCGGCCTGCGGCGTCGGCATTGCGGATCATGGCCGTCTCGGTGATCTCGAGCCTGACCGACCGCGGATCGATCGAGCGCTCGCGCATCGCCGCGCTGAGCTCCTCCACGAAATCACCGTAGCCGAAATCGCGCCCGGAGATGTTCACGCTCATCGTGATCTCGCGCCCGCGCTCCGTTTCGCGGAACTGCTCCAACTGGCGGAAGGCGCGCCCCATCGTCCAGAGCGTGATCGGATGGATGAGATTCCCGTTCTCCGCGATCGTGATGAATTCATCGGGTTGGAGCAGGCCGCGCGTCGGATGCTGCCAGCGGATCAGGGCCTCGAACCCGATCACCTTCTCGTCCGCGAGTGCAACGACCGGTTGATAGACGATGCGCATCTCGTCGCGCTCGATCACGCCGTGCAGATCGCGCTCGATGTGCAGCCGCTCCAGCGCGAGCTCGTGCATCTGCCGGTCGCACACCTCGTACCGCGCCTTCCCCATCTTCTTCGCGCGATACATCGCGGCATCGGCATCGCGAAGCAGATCTTCCGGCCGCTCGAAGCCGGTCGTGCTCGTCGCGACTCCGATGCTCGCCGTGGTCATGACCTCCTGGCCTTCGATCTCCAGCGGCTGCTTTACGGTCTCGAGAATGCGTGACGCGATGCGGACGGCATCGGCGACGTCGCCGATCCGCTCGATCAGGACCGTGAATTCATCGCCGCCGAGCCGCGCGACCGTGCTGCCGAGGCGCGCGACCGTGTCGCCTGGACGAACGCAGCCTTCGAGGCGCCGTCCGATTTCGACGAGCACCGCGTCACCGATCTCGTGACCCATCGTGTCGTTGATGATCTTGAAGCGGTCGAGATCGATGAACAGCACCGCGATCTGATAGTCCTTCCGTTTCGCGCGGTTCGCAGCGCCCGTCAGGCGATCCATGAAGAGCATGCGATTCGGCAATCCGGTCAGGCTGTCGTGAAAGGCGGCCTGCAGCAGCTCTTCGACCGCGAGCTTGCGCTCGGTGATGTCCGTCTGTGAGCCCGCGATGCGATAGGCGACATCGTCGATATTGCGCACCGCCATCGCGCGCCCGAGCATCCAGCGATACGTTCCGCCTTGTTCCAGGATCCGGTACTCGCATTCGAAATGCGGCGTCTGCCCTTCGAGATGAAGCTGCATCTGAGACTGCAACGACGGCAGATCATCAGGATGGACACGGCCGAGCCACGACTCCACGACGTTCGGCAACTCGTGGTCTTCGAACCCGAGCATCTGCTTCCAGCGCTCGGAGTAGTAGATCTCGTTCGTCAGAAGCTTCCAATCCCACAGACCATCGTTCGCGCCGCGCGCCGCGAGGGCGTAGCGCTCTTCGCTCTGCCGGAGATCTTCGGCATCGGTCATCTCAGACATAGTGGTTGGACCCTAGAGAGTGTAGGACAGGCGCCCTCGCCTGTCCAAAGGGGGGCGGGCGAGGCGAGGGCGCCTGTCCTGCACACTCGTTACAGTTCGGTAACCAACCCTCGTGCTGAAATCCCGTCTTACGACAAATGACGACGACAGCTCGCGCTGCACTTCTGCTCCTCGTCTGCTCCGCGCTGTTCGTGCACGGCGACGAAGCGCCTCTCAACATCACGCGCGCCCCGGGTCCCATCACGGTCGACGGCGATCTTTCCGACGCCGCCTGGCAGAGCGCGACGAAGTTCGACGAGTGGTTCGAGACGAACGTCAGCGACAACGGTCCGCCGCCAGCGAAGCAGAGCGGCTGGGTCACGTACGACGATCGTTTTTTCTACGTCGCGATCCGGATGGATGACCCGAATCCCTCGCAGATCCGCGCGCCGCTCGGCGATCACGATGCGGTGAGCGGCAGTACCGACGACTACGCCGGCGTCATCATCGACTCGCGCAACGACAGCAAGACCGCGATTCTCTTCCTCGTCAATCCCAACAACATCCAGTACGACGCCGCGACCGACGACAACATCGGCGAGGACAACTCGCCCGATTATTTCTGGGACTCCGCGACGAAGATCACTCCCACCGGCTGGCAGCTCGAGATCCGGATTCCGTTTGCGTCGCTTCGCTACAAGAACGCGAAGGACATGCAGACGTGGGGGATGATCCTCTACCGCAACTACCCGCGCGACCGGCGTTATCAGATGTTCACGCATCGCCTGCCGCGCGGCTCGTCGTGCTTCGTCTGCAACTACAACAAGATCACCGGTCTCTCCGATCTCCCGTCGGGCCAGCACGTCATCGCCGCTCCGTACGTCACCGCTGCGCGCGAGGACGGCCACTTCCGCAACGATGAAGGGGCGGATGTGAAGTGGACGCCGAACGCCTACACGGCAGTCGACGCGACGCTCAATCCCGACTTCTCGCAGATCGAGTCGGATGTCGCCGCGATCACCGCGAACGAGCGGTTCGCGATCAACTATCCGGAGAAGCGGCCTTTCTTTCTCGAAGACGTGAACCTGTTTGCCACGCCGATCCAGGCGGTGGCAACGCGCTCGATCACCTCGCCGCGCTGGGGCATCCGCGGCACAGGCAAGTACGCGAGTGATGCGTGGACGTTGCTGATCGCGCAGGACCGTGGCGGTGGCGACGTGATCATCCCCGGCGCCGAGGATTCGCGCGGAGTCACTGCGAACTTCGCATCAACCGCGGCGATCGGGCGCGTTCGCCACGATTTCGGATCCACATCCTTCGTCAGTCTCCTTGGGACGGCGCGAGAAAAATCGGGAGGTGCCTACAATCGCGTGCTCGGCCCGGATACCGTCTGGCGCATCAACGATCACTACACGCTCACCGGACAATTGCTGCTGAGCGACACCATCACGCCGAACCTGCGAACGCCTGAAGGCGACCTGCTCGATCCCGAGTGGGATGGCCGGCGACTCCGCTCCTACGCCGGCGATCTCCGGCTCACACGCACGTCGGCGCGCGACGATCTTTTCCTCGAGTACCTCGACCTCGGCAATGGCTTTCGCGCCGATGACGGCTTCGTTCCGCAGGTCGGATACAAGTCTCTCTATGGCGAAGCGGGACACACGTTCCGGCCGAAGGGCTTCTTCAGCCGCGTTCGCGTGTATGCGATCTCGCAGTACGAGTCGGAGCAGGATGGCCGCCAGCTTTATCGCTTGTTCTCCACAGGCTTCGGCGCGGATGGGCGCCATCGCTCGTTCTGGCGATTCCGCGTCGCGAGCGAGAACGTCCGCAGCGGTGACGAGATCTTCGAGCGCAATCGCATCTACTACACTCTGCAGTTCGCGGTGAATCGCGTGCTGTCGTTCGTGACGCTCGACGGGTGGGTCGGACAGGAAGTCGACTTCTCGAAGAGCCGTCTCGGCGATGGCGCGAGCGTCAATCCAGGCGCGACCATCCGTCCGAACAATCACCTCGAAATCAGGCTCACCAACGGAGTGCGGTGGCTGAACGTCGATCATGGACGCCTTTTCACGGCGCAGACGGAGCGTGTGCGCGCGACCTGGACGTTCGATTCGAAGCGCTACCTGCGGCTCGTCGTGCAGAATCAGCGCGCGAATCGTAATCGCGTGCTGTTCGACGATCAGACGCTGAACCAGCACGCGGGGCGCATCGCATCGCAACTGCTCTTCGCCTACAAGGTCAACTGGCAGACGGTGCTGTTCGTCGGTGCCGGCGATCTGCACGAGGTGACCAGCGAGGAGGGCGACTTCACGAAGAAGGCGCACTCGGTGTTCATGAAATTGAGTTACGCATTTCAGAGGTGATCCGGTGGGGCACAGGCGCCCTCGCCTGTGCTCAGAGCCGGCAGGCGAGGGAGCCTGCCACCCCACCGGACGTTAGCGCCGAAGGGCCATTCACGCAGTCGAGCGGCAGCTTGATGGTGAATGTCGAGCCGCTGCCGACCCGCGACTCGACGGCGATCGTCCCGCCGTGCAGCTCGACGAATCCTTTCGTGAGCGAGAGGCCGAGGCCAGTGCCCTGGCGCACGGAGGAACCGTGACGCTCGATCTGATAGAACTGGTCGAAGATCTTCTGGAGCTCCTCGGCCGGCATTCCGACGCCGCTGTCGCTAACCACCAGCTGCACCTTCGATTCTTTCGCGAGATGCGTGACATCGAGACGGACGAAGCTCTTCGGGTTCGAGAATTTCACCGCGTTGGAGATCAGGTTCAGCAGCATCTGCTTCGTCCGCCCTTCATCGAGCACGACGATCGGCAGAGAGTCGTCCACATGGGTGAGCAGCGTAACATCGGCGGCGGAGCAGACGCCTTTCGCGACACGCTCCACGGCGGCGACGGTAATCCGCAGATCGAAGGGCTGCGGCTGCAGCTCGAGCCGTCCGGCCTCGATCTTCGACAGATCGAGGATGTCGTTGATGAGATCCAGAAGGTGATTGCCGGCGATGTGAATGTTCTCGACGAACTTGAAGAGACGCGAGGGGAGGAGATGCTTCGCGGCATTCATCAGTACCGCGGAGAAGCCGATGATCGAGTTGAGCGGCGTGCGCAGCTCGTGCGACATGTTCGCCAGGAATTGATTCTTGGTCCGGTCGGCGGCGAGCAGGCGGACGTTCGTCTCGGCGAGCTCGGTGGTCCGCTGCGTCACGCGTTGCTCGAGCTGCGTCGTGAGGCCCTCGAGATCGCGGAAGAGCTGTGCGTTGTCGAGCGCCACGGCGGCCTGATTCGCGATCGTCGTCAGCAGGAGCTCGTCGTCGGGCGAGAACGCGTTGCGGCGGTAGCTCTGCACGGAGATGACGCCGATGACACGGTCGCGCGCGATCATCGGCACGCCGAGCCATGACTCCGTCGGCTTCCCGTCGTCGAACGCGACGATGCCGAAATTCGCCTCCTCGCGGCTCGAGGCGAGATTGAGGAGACGGGCGTTCTTCACGACCCAGGAGTTGAGCCCGTCGCCGAGCTGTACGCGGAACTTCGGCAGGAACTCGTCTTCTCGCACGTCGAGCTCACAGGCAAGCTCGTTCGTGCTCTCGTCATAGAGCGCGATCGTCAGGAACGTGACGTCGACCGCTTCCTGACAGGCCTTGTAGATCGCCAGCAACAGCTCGTCAGTCGTGAACTGGAGCGAGATCGTCTTGCCGACATTCGAGAGAGACGCGAGCTGATGCACGAGGTGATCGCGCGTCGCGCGCGTGAGCGCGAGATTGCGCGAGACCCAGTTGAGCACGACGCCAGTGAAAGCCCAACCAAGCACTGCACCCGCGCCAAGCGGCGGGTAGCTCATGACCATGAGAACCGAGAAGGGGAGCGCCAGCGTGTAGAGCGCGCCGTCGATGAGCGAGACGCGGAGCATCTTGCCGGCGCTGTAGCCATACGCCGCCTCCACGTTCTTCATGACGATGTGATTCGCGAGCAGGAGAGAGAGTCCGGCGGCCGCGACGCGCGCCGCTGCCGGCCACGTTGCCGCGTGGAGCGGCGTGACCCCGCCGATGAGCTCATAGATCGAAGCGGCGAAGAGCGTGGGGATTCCGTAGGTGGCAAACTGCGCGAAGGCGCGCAGGTAATCGAGGACCGGATCGTCGAGATCGGACTTGTTCGGACCGATCTGTTTGATCGAGAGAAGGCGCGAGGTTGCGGAGGCGGCGACCGCGATCCAGGCCGAGAGCACGGGACCGAGCAGGGGCAGCATCGTCGTTGCGCCGATGAGGCCCAGCGCCACGAAAATGCGATTCGTCAGCTTGAACTTGAGGAGCGAAAGCGAGAACGCGAAGGCGGCAAAGATCAGGATCAGCGGTGCCGCGGAGTTGCCGAGCGTGTGGACGATGCGTGCAGTGTCGCCGGCGCGCAGGAAGGTGATCGTCAGAAGGACGGCGAAGCCGGCGGCGCCCTGGATGAGGAGCGTCGTGAACAGCTTTCGCCGCGAGGGCTCCTCGCGGTTCGACCGTACGAGAACCATTCTTGTGGTGGTAAACCTCAATGATGGTAATCCGAATTGCAACCGGCTGAATCATGAGCGTCGCTGAGGTTGCCGCGATCTGGTGTGCCTCGGTGGTGATGATTGCCGCGATGTCCGGAGAGCGGCGAGGAGCTCGAGTCGCGTTCATCGTCTGCACGCTCCTTCTCGCGGCCCCACTCTTCGTTGCACCACCGATTCCGCGTGCACTGCTCGTCTTTGCGTTCGAGGTTGCCTTCGTCTGCAGCGCCATGCTGGCGCTAGGGAGCCTCTGCAGAGGCTCCCTAAGGCAGGACGTCGCCGGGTTTTGGACGCGCATCCTCTTCGTCGTCTGCTACCTGGCGTTCGTCGATCTCCGCGAGCTCGATCGGGAGCGCGTTAAGCGGAGGGTGCCTCGGGCGATGATCGCCCTGCTGATCATCGCCTCGTCGGTTGCAATCTGGTTCGCACTATCGGCAACGGACCGATGGCTGCGGTGGCACTGCGGATCGTGGCGCTGTGCGCGGGATACCTCGCGGTCGCCGAGTTGATGAATGCAGCAGCGGGAGTTCCGCTCTTCGACGCACCCTGGCTCTCCCGCGTTGCGGAAGAAGGGCGTGCTGGTGGCGGTCTTCGGCACGTTTGCGTTCGGCGCGATCCTTCACGCGTATATCGTCGCGGCGGCTGGAGGGTGGTTGCTCGCCATCCCGATGGCAGCATTTTTTCTAGTGCAGCCGCTGCTCATGGTGATCGAACGTCGGATGGGGGTGCGTCGATGGCCGGTGGCCGCTGCGCGGAGCTGGACGATTGCTGCGTCGCGACAATGTCGCCGTTGTTTTTGTTGCCACTCCTTCACGTGCTGCGCATCCGGTTGTGATCTACACTTATTTTGTGTTGAAGCGAGTCGCAGCACTCGTCGCGGTGCTGCTGCTGACAGGTCTTCGGGAGTCGCAGCAGAATGCGGCGCTGATTCTCGCCGGCGAACCGGTGCAGTTCGATGCCGCTGCGCGGCCCGCGTTCAGTGCGGTGCAACTGCGGAACAGTTTCGATGCGACGCGGTCCGGATTGCAGCGCTGGGCCGCGACCGATGAAGGACAGCGCATCATGCATCGCTTCGATCCGAAGGAGTTCCGGGTCATCGTCGAGGAAGATCCGAACGAAGGTGGTGCCGGGCGCGCGCCGCAGCCGGGCATCGCAACGCTCATCGCCGCCAACGATCATTCGAAGATGAAGGTCTACACGCTGATCCTGAATCCGACGTATGGAGTTTCGCGCGGCGTGATCGCAGTGCCGGGCCATCCAGCGACACCGTCGGATCTGATGGCGATCGCATGGGCCGGGGAGATGTTGCACATCTCGTACTACGCGCGTGGCATCAGCCTGCCGCACCACCAGCGTCCTGACTTTCAGTCCGAGTGGCACGAGGTGGCCGCGGAGCTCGGGTATCCGGCCATGCCGCACGCCGACCCCAGCGAGGCACAACCAGCCCGACCCCGCCTGATCATCTGGCGTTAGAACGTAATTGCATCGCGATCGCCCAACTCCTGCTGCGGAAGCGACCCGGCTTCGGGAATGAACGGCATTTCCGCGTCAGGATGGCGCTCGATGACACTGCCAGGAATGAGAATCACGCGGATGGGACCTGTCTCCAGAACGTCGGGAACGATCGTGCTCCATCCCGGGCGCAAGGCGCTTTGGAAATCGTTGGACATCTGATGCCAGTCGAGTGCGTTGAGCGGTACGGTCAGATCTCCAAGTCGAATCGTCACGAACGCAACGCGCTCGGTCGAGGTGCTCGATAGCGAGACGGTGAATCTCCGATGACGCAGTGCCGGAACGGTGATCACGAACTTCTCCCCATCCTCGACGTGGCGCTGCCGGAACGCATACAACGGTTGTCCCGGCGCGATGAAGGCAACGATCTCCCCCTCGGCATGTGGCTTCTTGTAGGTGAAGTTGCCAGCAGGATCGCTGAAGCGTGCGATTTCAGTCAGATGCCCGTCGGCGGACCACCACGCGATTTCTCCCCAACTCATGGACCCATTGGTGATGACGCGTCCTTCGCGCTTCGTCAGCGGGTCGAGAGCGAGCAGGAACTGCTTCTTCTCATCGATCTCGATCGTGAATGGATCGGCACAAGCCGAGTCATGTGAATCGTGCGTCGCACAAACGTGCAACACTCGATTCGTCAGAAGGGGCGTGATTACATAGGTGCCTTCAGGGTCGGTAAGACCTCCATAACCTGCGAAGTGCGCGGCGTCCTTTTCGCCAGGTATCAGAGCGGCGAACGTCACGCGTGCCTTTTCGATCGGTTTGCCGGTATGGGAATCCACGACAGTGACTTTGACCTGGTTGACCGGTACGTCGATGTCGAATCGTCCGTTGTCCTCGGGAAGGTGGTCCGGGACGAGAAGGTACTCCCATTTCGGATCGCACCCTTCGATGGTGATCGGACCGCCGGGAGACCTCCGCAGGACGGCGGCGTATTCGCCCGTGTCAGTATCGCTTACCGTATCGAACAGCTCCGCCATGACTGGCTTTCCGCCCCGTGTTACGCGGCCAGTAAACGACTGGTAGTGGAGCGCAGTTTCGACACGGACCGACTCATCGGGTTTCACGTCGATGCTCTGAAAGAAGTCCGGCAGGCCCGAACATGTGAAGCGAAGATAGTGCAGCCCGCTCGTGACATCGTTGAAATCAACCGTGCCATCACGGTCCACTGGAAGCGAATGCTCGGCATCGACCGTACACGTATCGCGGTTGACCGTATCGATATCGAGGGTTGCCTTTTGATCGGGACAGGTGAGGATCGCCGCGGCGAATTTGATCGTGTGAGATTCCTTCTTCGTACCCGCACAGTCGCGCGCGGGTTGGGCCAGTGAGGTGAGATCGACAGGACTCCACCAGTGAACCGAAAGATGCGAGGTCGCGTTAGCCACGAGAGGCGCGCCTGCAATCGCGAGCTGACCATTTGCGGGCGCTTTGATCTCCGCGTGCGCGGAATGCCAGCGTTCACCAAGCAGATCGATCGAGATCGCGCCGCCCCGAACATCGCGAACGATTGCGAGTGCCACCCCGCCAGCGCGCGGCGTGGACGAATCGGAAGCTAGCTCACCATTGGCCTTCACTTGCGGCGGCGCAACCTTGCCCGCCGGAATGGAGGCGAAGCGAATCGGAATCAGGACGTCGGCGCGGCCCTCGCGCGGCGGTGTCATTGCAAGACGCACCGGTATACCGCCGGCCACGATGATCGGAATGCCTGTCCATTGCACTGGAATCGTGTCCGCCGGATAGACGCTGGCGCTGCGCGGTACATAGACGAATGCATGTTCGTCTTTGCGAAGCGCGATCGGTCCGGCGTGCTTCGCCGGAATGAGCCGAAACACGAGCTCTTTCGGAAGAGCAGCCGATGAGACGAAGATGGACACTTCGCTCACCAGATCGTCTCCACGCCTGGCAAACACATTCCATTCCCCAGGAGGAATCCGCGCCGGAAGAGGGTCGCAGGTGACATCGCTGAATGAAAAGAATCGGGTGATGGCGTTGGATGGCGCACCCGCTTTCCATCGACATACTTCGCCAGCCTGGACCAGGGATCCGTCCGGTGCGAGTAGACGGATGGACTGCGCATGTGCCGTAACGGTGAGTGCACACCAGGCAAGGAGTGCGAGCCTTCGCATGCTCGTCAGCCTATCGGCTCTGACGAGAAAGGTGAATCAAATCGGAAAGGCTGCAGTGTCTCAGGGCGCTGTGACGTGGCGCCTGGGCTGGATCGGGGTTCGGAGGGAGAGGATGAGAAATGCGCCGTCGGGGGCGGTCACGATCAAGGGGTGATAGTCCGCGGTGATCGCGTTGATACGGTCCGAGGCGTCGGACATCAGCTTGAAGGTCTCGACGCGATACGGATCCGTGCCGTCCTCGACGTAGGAGCCCCCAACCACGCGTTGCACCACGGCCCAGCGCGGGTCTTCGAGACCGAGGGGCAGCACGAAGGTGAGAGGGCCTCCACCGCCCGTCGTCAGCGACGTCACCGCGCAGTCGAACGTTCCGCAGGTCTTCACCACCCAGATGTTCTCGCGCGGAATGCAAGGGCAATCGGCGTAGATCGGAAAGGTGAGGATGAGTGCGAGAAGTAGTCGGCGCATGCGAATCGCGATTGCATGACGAGCGCCACCTCAGCCGATGAGCTGGCCAGCGTCCACGCGGAGTACTTGTCCCGTGATTCGCCGGCCGCCTGGTCCACAGAGGAACGCGACCAACGCCGCGACATCGCACGGCTCCACGAGCTCGCCAAGCTCGGTCTCGTCCCGCGCGGCGTCGCGCAATTCCTTTGGCCGCGCATCCGTCAGCGGCGTACGAACCCAGCCGGGCTCCACCACATTGACGCGAATGCCGAACCGCCCCGTCTCGCGCGCCACACTCTTCGCGAGGCCGATGAGTCCCGCCTTGCTCGCCGCATACGCGGACAGTCCGACCTTGCCGCGCGAACCGTTGATCGAGCCGATGAGCACGACGCGTCCGCCGCCGCGCGCGCGCATCACCGGAATCGCATGCCGCAGCAGCAGAAACGCGCCGCGCAGATTCACCTGCTGCACGAAGTCCCAGGCGTCGACCGGCAGCTTCCAGATCACGCCGTCGCGCGATACACCGGCCGCATGCACCAGCACATCGAACGGCCCGACGCGATCGAGCGCAACCCGCACTGACTCGTCATCGCGCACATCGCATTCCTCGACGTCGAGCGCATGCACGGTCATCCCTCCATCGCGCAGCGTCGAGACGATCACGCTCCCGATCCCGCCGCGCGCGCCGGTGACGACCGCGATGGTCATGACGCCTTCCGCGACTCGAGCACGCGATGCCGGTACGCGCCCCAGAACGCCGCGCCGATCGCGCCGGCATGCGACGAATCGGGATGCGTATGAAAGCGCAAGTCCGCGCAGTTCTCGCGCAACGCCTCGACGAGTCCGACATCGGACGCGAGGCCGCCGGTGATCGCGACATCGGTCGCATTCCCGCTCGCGCGCAGCAGCTTCACATAACGCCCCGCCATCGACACGTGAATGCCCTTGAGAATATCCGCCGGCTTGATCCCGCGGCTCACCATGTTGATGACGTCGGTCTCGGCCAGCACCGCGCAGATGCTGCTCACGGTCTCCGGCGCATCACCCTGCAGCGAGAGCGGCCCGACTTCTTCCAGCGCGATGCCGAGATAGCGCGCGACGTTCTCGAGAAACTGTCCGGATCCCGACGCGCATTGCGACGTCATCCGATAGTTGAGCACGCGGCTCCGCTCGTCCATCTGAATCGCGCGCGCGTGCAGCGCGCCGATGTCGAGCACCGCACGCGTCTCCGGCAGCAGGTGAATCGCGCCGCGCGCGTGCGTGGTCATCCCGTAGAAGTGACCGCGCCGAAACTCGACGAGCTCACCTTCGCCCGTCGTTGCGACATAGGCGAGATCGTTCTCGCGGATGTTCGCCATCCCCAACGCGATCGCATAGGCATCATTGATCACCTTGCGCAACTCACGCCGGCGAATGCGCTCGCTGTGCAGCGCGAGCACTTCATCGCCGATGACGATCGCGACTTTGACCGCGCTCGAGCCGACGTCGATTCCTGCCGCGATGGTCATGCCGCCGCCCTCCGTGCAAACAACGCCGCGCCGAGAGCGCCGGTGTAGATCGATTCGTGCGAGATGTTGAGCGTGCGCGCTCCGTAGTTCTCCGCGATGAGGTCGCGCAGCGCGCCGACCGCCGCGGTGTTGCGTGCGACGCCGCCGGTGAACGTGAACTCGTCGCTGATCCCGCCCGACCGCGCGAGCAGCGACATCGCGCGCAGAATGATCGCGCGATGCAGGCCGGCGAGGATGTCCTCGCGCTTCTGCCCGAGCGCGAGGCGGTCACGCAGCTCCGCGCCGGCGAAGACCGTACACGTGCTGTTGATCTTCACGCGATGCCGGCTCTCATTCGCCAGCGGCCCGAGCTCGTGCAGTCCAAGATTCATCTCATCCGCGATATAGCCGAGGTACCGGCCGCAGCCCGCGGCGCAGCGATCGTTCATCTGGAAGCTGGTCACGATGCCGCTCGGATCGAGCTGAATCGCCTTCGTATCCTGCCCGCCGATGTCGAGTACCGTGCGCGTGCCGGGGAACATCGCATGCGCACCGAGGCCGTGGCAGAGGATCTCGCTGCGGATCTGTTCCTTCGGGAAGGGGAGGCGCTGGCGTCCGTAACCCGTTCCGACCGTGCTCGTTTCGACTAACTCCGCGTTGCACGCGGCATCGACCGCCTCTTTCAAACTCTCGCCATCCTCCGTCTCCGTGAGCGCGTTGCCGATGTGCCGCTCGAATGCGTGCTCGAGCGTCATGTTCTCGACGGCGAGAATCGCGGCGTCGTAGATCGCGCAGAGGTTCTCGAATGACACCTCGCGAATTGTTTCGGCCAGCGACATGTAGTCGGCGGCGGCGAGATCGCGGAAGAAGTCGCTCTTGCGCGTCGCGCCGGCGGCGAAGTGATTGCTGGCGCGCGACGCCATCTCGTCGCAGATGCCGTTGATGATCGACGCCGGCGTCCCGCGCTTTGCGGCAAGCATCAGCATCGCTTCGCGGAGGCGGTCGAGTTGTTCGAGATGCTGGTGCCGGCGGAAGTGGCGCTCGAGGTCTTTCAGCAGGTGCCGACGAGGCGTCCCCACTCCACGTTCGATCATCGTGAATCGCGCGCGCACGAACGCTTCTTCGCGCACCACCGCGCAGGCCACATCGTAGTTGCTCCGGCTGTTCGTGATGCCGCGGCCGATGACGCGCTCCTCTTCGTCGAGGATCACCGCCTTCGTCGTCGTGGATCCGAGGTCGATACCGACGAAGACCTTCATGCGACGACTCCGACAGGCGAGGGCGCCTGTCCTACACGCTTCTGATCGAGCATCTGCAGATAGCTCTCGATCCTGTTCTTGATGTTCGCCGCCGAGAAGTAGCGCGGATCGACGAGATCGCTCTCGATGAACGCGCCCGGCACGCCTGTCCGCTCTTCGAGTTGCCGCAGCATCAGGAGTTGTCCGACGCTGAATGAGTTACAGCTCTTGACGCTGTTCACGAGGAAGCCGTCGGCACGATAGTCGCGGATGTACTTCTCGAGCAGATCGACGCGGGCAGGCAGGCTGAGATTCGTGTAGCAACCGAGGGCGTAGTCGGCGAGCGTCTCGAGCGGATGCTCGGGATCGTGACGGAATCCCATGTCGTACAGTCCGCCGACCTTCGTGTAGGTGCTGGCCACGACGACGGCATCCTCTTCGTAGAACATCCGCCAGAAGTCGCGGAAGCTCGTCCAGTTCGGCGGACCTTCGACGACGAGGCGGTAGCGCTCCCCCTTCATCGGGCCATCCGGTGTGATCGGACCTTCCTTGTTCGCGATGCGTTCTTCGATCTCGGCTCGCAGCGCGCGGTAGTACTGGACGGCGTCCGGCGTGCCGCGGAACGCGCTGAAGATCGGGCCGAGGTAGTAGACGCCGGCGAAGAAGGCATCGATGGGCGAGGGAGTCTGCTTCGCGCTCTCGAGCACCCAGACGAGATCGTCTTCCGCCTGCGATGAAAGCCGCAGCATGCTGCGCAGTTTCTCGACGTCGAATTTCCTGCCGCTGACCTGCTCGAGCTTCGGGATGATCTCGCTCTTCAGCTGGCGCACGATGTACTCGCGCTGATGCGGCTCGACGCGTCCTTCCGATTGATACGGTACGTGCAGCATCGCGACGGGGCAGTCGTACTCCTCGCGCAGCAGCTCGAACCACTTCATGAAGGTGAAGCAGCCGGTGTACGAGAGCAGCAGCAGATCGGGTTTCGGCAGCGGCTTGCCGGTCGGGCCGATGTTGCCCTTGCGCAGCATGCCGATGTCGCACTTCACATACGTACACACATCTTCGCTATGCCCGCTCTTCTCCGCCTCGGTGATGTAGCCGCCGGAGAGCTTGCGCATGCCGGATTGCAGCGCGTTGATCTCCGGCAGCACCGGCAGGAGATCGAAGGAGCGAACGAGCTCGTTCAGATTGCCGGGGACGAAGGTGTAGACGACTTTCCTGCCTTCATCTTTTGCGCGGGCGAGGGCGTCGAAGTGGTCGGCGAGGAGCTGCTTCTGGAGCAGCATCGAGTTTTCCTTCATGACGCACTCCAAAGCCTGATCGAATCCGAGAATGTGCCTGCCTGCTCGCGAATCACCGCAAACTGCCCGGTGTCTTCCGAGTACTTGAACTCCGTGTGAGGAATCGCCGCGCGATCGAGTGCTGCGACGAGCATCGGCTGCTCCAGCAGCGCCGGGTCGCAGAAGCTCGGCGCGCAGAAGAGCACTCCCTCGGCCCGATTCGTCCGATACGACTCGAGCAGCCACTTCGCGCGCTGGCCTTCGGGCGAATAGCGGGATGCAGTGGTTGCGCTCGCAGTTAGATAGGCATTCACCAGGTTCTGCAGCGGATCGCCATCGAGCGCAATGTCGCCGTTGATCCAGCGCATGCCGAGGAAGAGGTCGTCGTCGACGACGGCACAGCCGGCGCGCTCGAGCGTGACGAGCATGCCGTGCGGCGGCTGCTCGCAGAACATGCCGGCCAGGACGACGCGGCTCTGATCCATCTCGCGGCGCGATGGATCGTTCTGCGCGTCGCGGATGTAGTCACGAATGAGCGCCGTGTGTGCTTCCGGCGGCATCCCGTTCCCCGCGCGCAGTACGAGATATGCCTCGGAAAGCGGGAAGAGCCATGGGGCGCGGCTGCGATGCGAATAAAGCTCGCGAATCGCGGCGCGGTTCTCGTTGTAGACCGCGATGCTGTTGCGCAGATCGTCGTCGCTGATCGAGCGGCCGCCGATGCGTTCCATGTCGGCGCGAAGAGTTTCGAGCTCGTGGCGCCAGAAGCGCCCGCCGACTTCGGGATCGAAATTCTGCGGCACGTCGATGTAGCGGACGTAGCGATCGGGAAAGAGCATCTGCCACATGCCGCTGAGATTGCGGATCACGTCGCAGATCGAGGGGAAGAGCATTCCGTCGAGACGATCGAGATGACCGGAGAGTGCGAGCTCGATCGTGCTGCGCGGAATGCGGCAGATGTACGACTGGAAGTAGGCGTCGCCGCGAATGATCTCGAGGCGATCGCCGCCGCCGAAGACGCCGGCAGCCAGGAGACCTGCCGCGTGGATCAGCTCACGCGGAACGTAGATCGGCATGTAGCCGACCGAATGCGATGGAGGATCTGCGAACGCGAGTTTCTCGGCTCGCTGAACGCAATCCGCTACACAGGTTGTTTCTGCGCAACCCACGGCGCGACCTCCTCGATGAGCTCTTCGCTCCACGCCGCACCTTCGGCCAGGCGCTGACGCAGCTTCACGAAGTCGATCTCGCGCTGCTGTTTCGTTCCGTAATGGAACGCGCGGAATCCCGCATTGGCCTCGGTCATCATGTTGAGCGAAAGCCAGGCGCGATTCGATTCGCGATTGCGGTCCCAATGCTCGAGCTTGTGCTTGCGCACGCTCTCGATCGTCTTGATGAGACAGTCGGGCATCGTGTGCAGCAGCTTCTGGATGAGGTCATCGACCGCGTCGTCGAGCAGCGAGAGATCGACGGTGCCGCGGGCGAGAAGCGCCTTTCCTTCCTCGCGTGCTGCGCCGCTCTTCGACTCGCCGATGATCATGCGGCCGTATTCGTCCATCAGGCGATCGGTGACGACGAGCGGATTCGCGACGAACTGTCCGTCGACGCGCAACGCGGGGACGATTTGCGTGAGCCCGCCCAGCCAGTAGAAGCGATGTGCGCTCCACGTCTGGCAGAGCGTTGCGCTGTACATCGCCCGCTCGGCGCCGACGTAGAGCGGGAGGAAGTCGGTGCTGCCGCCGTCGGGCGCGGAGCCGTGCTTCGGCCCGGCCTGACTGAAGAGTGCGAGATCGCTGGCGATCGAGAAGTCGCACGCCATCCCGATTTCCTGTCCGCCGCCGACACGCATTCCGTTCACGCGGCAGATCACCGGCTTGTCGCAATGGAGGATCGCGGTGACCATGTCGTTGAAGAGTCGCATGTACTGCCGGTATTCGTTGGGATGTCCGGCGTAGAGCTCCGCGTACTCGCGCGTGTTGCCGCCGGCGCAGAAGGCCGAGGTGCCGGCGCCGGTCAGGACGATGGCGACGGCCGCACGGTCGTTGCTCGCTTCGCGAATCGCGAGGATGATTTCCTTCACCATCTCGCTGGTGTAGCTGTTCAGCTCGCGCGGATTGTTGAGCGTGATCCAGACGCTGTGCAGTCCATCGGCTACGCGATGCCGCGACACGAGAATCTCGCGAGGAGAGAAATCGCTGGTGAGGTTGTGATTTTTCATGGCAGCAGGACCGGACGCAGTGGTGTGTGTTGATCGATGAGTGTGGGCAGCTCTTCGAGGTAGTGGAGCTCGACGTAGGGCGCGATTGCGACCTTGCCGTCGAGGACGAGTTGCAGTGCGGCGGGATATTTGTCGGGCGCGCAGCCCCAGTTGCCGCGCGCCGTCGCGTCGAACGCCATCAGGTTCGAGAGCCGCAGCTCGACTTTGTCAGGCGTGAAGCCGACGATCGCGAGGTACGCGCCGTAGTCGAGCAGATTGAATGCGGTCTGCTGACCGGCCGCCGTGCCGCTCGTCTCGAAAATCTTGAGTCCCTTGCGCGCGACGGAGCGGACGCTCGACTTGAGCTCTTTCGGAGTGAGCGTGCGCGCATTGAGCGTGAGGGAGGCACCATGCTGACTCGCGAGCTCGAGCTTCATGTCGCTGATGTCGATCGCCACGACGTATGCGCCGAGCGCCGCGGCGATCTGCACGCCGAAGCCGCCGCCGCCACCGACACCGACGAAGACCGCGACGTCATCAGGCCCGACGTGCGCGCGATCGATCGCTTCGTACGGCGTGCTGATCGCATCCGCGAGCACGGAGAGCATCGGCAGCGTGATGTCTTTGGGCAGCGTGTCGGGAACGGCGCAGAGTCCGCGCGCCGGCACCACGACGTGTGATGCGAAGCCGCCATCGCCATCGTTGCCCGGCATGAACTGCTTGCGGCAGATCGTCGGACGATTCGCGCGGCACGCTTCGCAGGCGCCGCACGGGATGACGGCCGGAACGATGACGCTGCGGCCAAGCCACTGCATCGAGCGCTCCCCGGCATCGATCACGCGTCCTGAGATCTCGTGCCCGAGGATCAACGGGAGCGGATGTCGTGTGGCGACGCCGCCGCGGGCGAAGCCGATGTCCGTGTGACAGAGGCCGCAGCCTGCGACCTCGACGACGACTTCATCCGGTTTTGGATCGATGGGGAAGCCGCGGTGATGAAAGGAGCCGTCTGCTGTCAGCCGGTAACCGATTGCCTCGACTGTGACCGCCATGAAACGAACGGTAAAGAAGCGTCGCACGAAGGGCGGTGTGGACGGTCACCGGGCAGTGTGATGAAAGATGGACCTTCTCCCCCGAGCACGGGGGAGAAGGTGCCCGAAGGGCGGATGAGGTGCGGTTTTCGTGTGAGGCATAGACCCCTCATCCGCGCTCCGCGCACCTTCTCCCCTCGCGGAGGGGAGAAGGAACTAGGCGCGCTCGGGTAGTCGCAAGGTCCTCATTTCTCTCGGATGAACTCGGGGTTTACTCCACGATCGCGCAGGCTCGCCGCGGCATGCGGGTTCTTGATCTCGACGCCGGCAGCAGTCATGTCGTCGAGCCACTTTGCGGTCACGCCGGATTCGGCGAGGTCGATGACATCGTCCAACGTGACATTCGGGAACCGGCTGCGCATTTCGCGAACGTAGGCCGGTGTCACGTTCTCCGGGGGCGTCGGGGGCAGGGGTGCCATGGGTGCGATCGCAGGTGATGGACGTGGAGCTGGGATCGCCCGTGGCGCGGGGGCGAGTGCGGGTACGGGAGGTGCGGGTGGGGCCAGCGGTGCGGGGGACACCGCGATGGCCGGCGCGACGTGCACGCGTGGTGCACGTGGCGCGCGTGGCGCACGTGGCGTGCGTGGCGCAGGCGGTGCCGGAGCGGGTTCGGGCGCTTCCTCCTCCAGCGCTCCCGCGACTCCGTCCTCAATCGCCTCAGGCGTCACGTCGACGACCGTCGCCGCTTTCTTCGCTTCCGGTTTCTTTTCCTCGCGCTGCGCCTGCGCGGGCAGCGAGGGGGCCGCGACGATGACGGCGATGATGGCGAGCGTCGCGAGTGCCGCCGTCCAGCGTGGGCCCGACGAGTCAGGGCGTATCCCGGCGATACGGCGAATGCGATCGAGCAACGTGCCGCCGTTGGCTGCAACGGCGAGTTGGGGTGCGCGGAGCTCCTCGAGGCGCGCCAGCGCGCGCGCGTACTGAAGCGCGTCGCCGCACACCGCGACCGCGAGATCATCGCAGCAGTTCTCGCGCTCGATGCGAATACGGTGCGACATCCACCACACTGCGGGGTGATAGAACAGCAGAGTCTCAACCATCGACTGCAGCAGGTTGACGAAGAAGTCGTGGCGGCGGATGTGCGCCAGCTCGTGCGCAAAGATCATTTCCAGCTGACGCGGCGAAAGACCGGTCAGTGCCATTGCGGGAACGAGGATCACGGGCCGCAGCCAGCCGATGACCGAGGGGACGTCGACCGAGATCGATTGAACGAGACGGATGGGGCGGCGAAGGTTCATCGCACTCGAGAGCCGCTCTACGACGGAGAGCCACTCTTCGTTGGCGGCGTCAGCGCCGCTCCGCGCGAGCCGGTGCGCCTTCAGAAACGTAAAGAGCAGGCGAATGGAGAGCAGTGCGACGCCGGTCATCCAGGCGAGCACGAGGCCCGGCAGCGCTCCTTCGAGGTCGAGCGACGAATCGACGCGAGTGACCGCGACTGCGTGTGCCGCCGGCTCATAGGCGTGAATCGCAGTACCGGCCGCGAGCAGGAACAGCGCGGCGAGTGCGGAGCAGGAGACGAGATACCGTGCATTCGCGCTTCGCTTCGAGAGCAGCCCGAGTGCGGCGGCCAGAATCCCCGCCACGACGACTCCCTGCCACAACAGATGAAGCAGCGCCCAGCCGACAGCATTCGCAACAGATCCGTGGAGCATCATTTGCGGTCTCCTTCCAGTTGATCGAGTAACTCGCGGATGGTGGTGAGCTCTTCGGCGCTCGCTTTGCGTCCGGAAAGCGCCTGCATGACGAGCTTCGACGGCGAGCCGCCGAACGCGCGATCCATGAGATCGCCGATCAGCTGCCGCTGCGTCTTCTGCTCGCTGACCGCCGCGCGATAGACGTGCGCGCGCTCCGACTCGTCGCGGACGACGAGCCCTTTGTCGGTCATGATCTGCATCAGTTTGAGGATCGTGGTGTAACCGCTGCCGGGGATGGCGGCCTGGACGTCGCGGACCGTGCCGGAACCGCGTTGCCAGAGGATGCGAAGGATGGAGAGCTCGGCGTCGGTGGGGCGGGGGAGTTTCATGGGTGTGAGCGTATACGAAAGGCTTCGTAGTGTCAACGAAGGGTTTCGTAGATGGTGAGAGGGATGGTCTCATCACACGCCCCTGTGACGATCAACACCCGGTCACATTCGCCCCGCATGCTGCTATTCGCAGCATGCAAGACGACGAAACGTTCTTTCCTCGCGGTGCCATCGCGTTCTTCGTCGCGATGATGGTCTTCTACGCCGCTCTCTGGGCTTTGATCATGGGAATCATGGTGGCGCGGGGGTAGGCGATGCTCGAGAAACGAATCATCGCAGCGGCCACAGTCTTCGTGATCGCGATTGCCGGCGTCATCGCGCTCTCGGTCCGCGTCTTCGGTATCGATGTGCCGAACTGTCTCAATGACGTGCGCCCCTTCAAGGATGCGAAGGTCATCGAGCAGGGACCGAAGCGCTACGAGGTTCACTACGTCGCGCGGATGTGGAAGTTCGAGCCGCAGGATCTCGAGGTCGTCCCCGGCTCGACGGTCGACATCTATCTCAGCACAGCCGATGTCACCCACGGCATGCAGATCGTCGGCACGAACGTGAATCTGATGGCGGTGCCGGGCGCGGTCAACTATGCGCGCGTGAAGTTCGACAAGGCTGGCGACTACCTCGTCGTCTGTAACGAGTACTGCGGCGTGCAGCATCACAACATGGCGGGTCGCATTCACGTCACTGACAAACCACCCGCGCCGGCACCCCAGCCAGCCGTTGCACCCATCGCCTCGGGCAAAGATCTGCTCGATAAATACGGCTGCACTGCCTGTCACTCGCTCGATGGCACGCCGTCACCCGGCCCCACATTCAAAGGTCTCTACGGAAGCAAACGCACGCTCGCCGATGGCAAGACGATCACGGCGACGGATGACTATCTGAAGCAGTCGATCGAGAAGCCGGACTCGCAGCTCGTGAAGGGCTTCGACCCGGTGATGCCCACGATGGAGATCCCGCCCAACGAGTTGCACGCGATCGTCGAGTATCTGGAGACCATCAAATGACGCGCACTGAGATCGAGCCGGGCCTCCGCAAGATCATCCTCACCGAGATCGCCTTCCCGATGGTGCTCCTCATCCTCGGCATCGCGACAGGATTGCTGCAAGTTCTCTATCGCGCCGGCGTCATCCGCGCGCGCTCTTTTCTCGGCATCGAGTACTACCAGGGACTCACGCTGCACGGCGCGATCAACGCCGTCGTCTTCACGACCTTCTTCGCGGTCGCGTTCGGACACGCGATCGTCCGTTTCTACACCGGCAGGCCGCTGCTCAGCGGAGGCGTGTGGGCGTCGATGTGGCTGATGGTCATCGGCACGCTGATGGCCGCGGTGCCGATGCTCACCGGACATGCGAGCGTGCTCTACACGTTCTACCCGCCACTCAAGGCGCATCCGGCGTTCTACATCGGCCTCGTGCTGCTCGTCGTCGGATCGTGGGTCGCGTTCTTCTCATGGATCCCGACGTATCGCGCCTGGAAGCGCGAGCACGCTGGCGAGAAAACTCCGCTCGCGATCACAGGCATCTTCGCGACCTTCATCGTCTGGTTCATCGCGACGCTGCCGGTCGCCGTCGAGATCATTTTTCTGCTGATTCCGTGGTCGCTCGGCATCACGAAGACCGTGAACGTGCCGCTGGCGCGCATGCTCTTCTGGTTCTTCGGACATCCGCTCGTCTATTTCTGGCTGCTGCCGGCGTACGTCATGTACTACACGATGCTGCCGAAGCTCACGGGCGGAAAGCTCTACTCCGATTTCGCGGGACGCTTCACGTTTCTCTGGCTCGTCGCGTTTTCTGCGCCGATCGGGATTCATCATCAATACACAGAGCCCGCGATCAGCACGACATGGAAGTCGGTGCATGCGTTCTTCACGCTGCTCGTCGCGATTCCGAGTCTCGTGACTGCGTTCACGCTCGCGGCATCGATGGAGTACGGCGCGCGGCAGCGGGGAGGCGAGGGGTTGTTCGGCTGGTGGAAGAAGCTGCCGTGGCTCGACCGCGAGCGCTGGATGTTCGGCTATCTCTTCTGCGGTCTCTTCATCTTCATCTTCGGCGGGATCACCGGGATCATCAACGCGTCGTACAACCTCGACAATGTCGTGCACAACACGGCGTGGATGCCGGCGCACTTCCATCAGACAGTGGCCGGTCCCGTGTTTCTCGCGTACATCGCGGGGAGTCTCCTCTTGATGTCGTGTCTAACCGGGCGCGACATCCGGTTCAAGGGACTCAATGCGTGGATTCCGTATCTCTGGACGCTGGGTATCATGGTGTTCTCGACGGGCCTGTTCATCGGCGGCATCGCGGGTGAGCCGCGCCGCACGAACATGGGACTGTCGTACACGAATCCCGCGTCGCCGTTGTATCAGCCGGCGTGGAAAGTCGCGAAGCTCGTCGGGACGATCGGTGGCGTGATCATGTTCGTGACGATGGTGCTCTACTTCCTCGTCTTCTTCGCGACGCTGCTGAGCAGGAAGACGAGCGAGGCGCAGCTCGATCTGCCGGTGAGCGAGCCGCTGCACGATGAGAACGTGCCGGCCGTGCAGAGCTTCCGGCCGTGGATCATCGCGGCGGCGATTCTGCTCGTGCTCGCGTACACGATGCCGTTCTATGAGCTGGCCAGGGCGGGATATGAGGGGGCGCCGCGGTATGTACCCGGGAGTCCGGTGGCGGAGTAGCGTCGTATCAGTCCTGTAAGTCTCATGATCTTCTTCCTCCTGTTCGCAGTCCTAACCATTGACGACAGCGGCCGCGTTCGTTCCACCGATTCCTTCCGCGGAGCGCCGGTGATCGTGGCGCCGATCTACTGCCGCTGTCCGCTCGCGTGTCCGCTGATCGCGAAGGGGTTGAAGCGAGGGATCGCGGAGTCTGCGGCGCCGCCGTCGTCGTATCGCGTCGTGCTCTTCTCGATGGATCCGCGCGACACGCCGGATGATCTGCGCCGGTTCCGCGAACGGCATGCGCTGCCGCTGTCGTGGACGCTCGTCGCTGCGAAGAATCCGCACGAGTTTCTCGACGCCCTCGGTTATCGCTATGCGGATGCGAACGGATTGTTCGCGCATCCCAATGAGGTAGTCGTCCTCGACGCGGCGCTGCGGCCGGTGAAGGTTCTCCTCGGCACGGAGTACTCCGGGCGCCAGATCGATGACGCGCTGGCGATCGCGCGCGGGAGGGCGGATTGGGTTGGGCGGTATGGCGGAGTCGCCATCGCCGCGCTGCTTTTCGTGGCGATGATGGCCGTCGTGTATCTCGTGACGCTGCTTGGGGGAGAAGGCACTACGCCGTTACTACGCCGACCATCTCCTTAGCATCGCGTACAAATCCTGCGGCTCCACGGGCTTCGACAAATAGTCGTTCATCCCCGCGGCGAGGCAGCGGTCCCGTTCCTCGACCAACGCCTGGGCCGTGAGTGCGACGATCGGCAGATTGGTCTTATCGATGCGCGCACGAATCTCGCGCGTTGCCTGGAGCCCGTCCATCTCGGGCATCTGCACGTCCATGAGCACGAGGTCGTATGGCGTCGCAGTGTCGAGCACCATGAGCACCGCGTCGCGGCCATTCGTCGCCGTGTCGCATTCGACTCCTTCCACCGTCAGCAGCTCACGCACGACATCGCGGTTGATGCGATTGTCCTCCGCGATGAGTACGCGCCGTCCGCGAATGTCGATCGTCGCCGGCGCAAGAGCGGATGTCTCCGCCTCACCCTCCGGCGCCAGCGCCTCGGCAAGATGCGCGAGCTCGACCGGCTGCTCGATTGCGATCATTCGCCGCATCGCGAGTCCCTTCTTGTCTTCGAGAATCTCGAGCGAGGCAGCGTCGCCGATCACGGCGTCATATGGTTTGGTGCTGCGCGCGAGCTTCCACATCGCGTCTTCGCCCGACTCCACGATCTCGAGCTCGATTCCCCACGCGGCGAACATCGCCTTCAGGACGTCGCGCGAGGTCGCATTGCCGGCGATGGCGAGCACGCGTGCGAGGTCCTCTCGCGCTCGAAGAAGTGAGCCGTAGGCCGGTCCGTTCGGCGCGATGCCCAACGGTACCGTCAAGGTGAAGCGGCTGCCGCGTCCCATCTCGCTCGCCATCACGAGATTTCCGCCCATCGCCTCCGCCAGCTGCCTGCTGATCGCGAGCCCGAGGCCAGTGCCGCCGTGACGGCGCGTGGTGGAGGCGTCGGCCTGCCGGAAGGCCTGGAAGAGGTGCGTTGATTGTTCCGGGCTCACGCCGATGCCGGTATCGCGAACCTCGAAGATCATGTCCGTACCGAAACGCCGGACCGTGACGACGACCTCTCCCTGCTCGGTGAACTTGATCGCGTTGCCTGTGAGGTTGATCAGGATCTGGCCGATGCGGAGGCGATCGCCGATCAGGTGCAACGGAATGTCAGGTGCGACGTCGTAGACGAGATCGACCCCTTTCTCCCGTGCCGCGAGTGCCGCGACGCTCGAGAGCGTATCGAGCACGCGTGGCAGCTCGAACATTGCGAGCTCCAATTGCAGGTTGCCCGATTCGATCTTCGACAAATCGAGGATGTCGTTGAGGATGCCGAGGAGTGTCGTGGCCGCGCTCTGGATCTGCGAGACGTGCCGATGTTGCTTCGCGGTGAGCTCGCTCTTCAGCGTGAGATGGGTGAGGCCGATGATCGCGTTCATCGGCGTGCGGATCTCGTGGCTCATGTTCGCCAGGAAATCGCTCTTGTGGCGCGCTTCACGCTCGGCGTGCTCGCGTTCTTTCAACACCTGCGCGTAAAGACCCGAGGTGACGATCGAGAAGATGTTGGCGAACATGATCATCAGCGCCAGCGTGACGCCGGCGCGGATCGCCATCGAGTGCTCGATGCTCGTCCACGCCATCGGCACGACGAGCAGCACGAGGGTGCCGTTCAACACGTTCGCGACACGCCGTCCGAGCATGAAGTGAAACATCAGGACCGCCGGATAGGACCAGAGGACGCCGGGCCATCCTTGCGTGTGAATCGAGAGCAGGAGCCCGCCGACGGATGGAATGAAGATGACGATGAGCGGGATGAAGAGACGTTTCTTCTTGTAGATCGCGATGGCGTTGAGAATCAGCAGCGCGACAACAGTTGTCGTGGCGATGCCGAGGGCGACGCGACCCTGAAGGAAGTTGTTGATGGAAAAGGGGAGTAGCGTGACGGAGCCGGCGACGGCCAGACCGTAGGAGACACGGCGGCGATAGACCTCCAGCAGGTCGGGAGCGCTCATTGCCGGAACCTGGACAGGGAAATCCTAACACCGGCGTAATATTCGCAACACGAGAACAGATAATCTGCTCGACTGCAATGGCGCTACAGGTTGAATCAGCACTGGGCGAAGTCCAGCGTTATCTCGATGACGAGATTCCTGCGATTTCCGCCGCTGAAGCATTGGCCACCATCCTGGCGCAACCGCCACACGTGTTCATGCAACAGGTCGGAACCTGGGCCATGCAACGGAGCAATGTCGATGCGACGCCTGTTTCCAGCCTCCTCTTCTTCGCGCTCAAGAAGATCTACATCCAGGGAGAATTGAGGCTGCTCGACCCTGAGGCAGTGGCGAACTACCTCGACCGGGCGACAACGCTTGCCATTCGCATGTGCCCGGAGGTGGACCGGGACCTCCTGCGTAGCAATCTATCCCGCATGCGTCAATCTCGCGACACGCACGCGTCAAAAACGGATTTGATGCGGTTGCCGAGTCTCAACGGCAACGTCGCGGTGCCCGGCGTCGACGCCCAGACTGCACGCCGCTTCTCGATGATCGTCGATCGCTTGATGGGCGAAATGCAGAACGCGACCGGCGATGGAGGCAAGCCAGACGCGCAGGCCGTCGCGCAACTCCTCACGATGGCCGCGTCGCGCTCACAGAGCGACGAACAGTTGAAAGGCTACCTCGAGCAACTCCGTCCTCTCACCGGCGGCAAGGACGGCAACGTCTTCATCATTCTCGGCGGCGCGATGCCGGCGTGGGATATGGCGGGCGCGGTCCCCGGCGGCGATGTGCAACGGCCATCGCAAGTCAACGCGATGGAAAAGATCATCGATCTCGCGGAAGACAAAGAGACTGCGCTCAAGCGTTTCAAAGAGCTCGTCGTCGCCGCGATTCACAAGTTCAATGACGGCGCGCTGGGCGCGACCATCTGGATGCTCGATGTCGCGACGGAAGGTATCACCGAGAAAGGGCTCGAGCTCGTCAGCGTCTATCAGATCTGCGCCGAAGCGGCGGATGCGATCAGCTCCGTTCAGTTGAGGAAGTATTCGGAGAACCGCAGCAAGCGTCAGGCACTGAAGATCTTTCTCGACTTCTTCCCGACGCTCCATCGCGACGCGCTGTTCAAGCAGTTGCGCGGGGAGCCGAAGGCCGAGCGCCGCCGTACGCTGCTCGGTCTCATCGAAGCACATGCTCTCGATGGAAGAGATCACGCGCTGGAAGAGCTCGAGAAGGAGCTCGCACGCTCCGATGCCGACACGTACTACGTGCGGAACCTCATCTACCTCCTGCACCGGATTCCGCGCGAATCGAACGACGCGAGCAAGGAGCTGCAGCTCCTCACTGCCGCCTCCGCGCGTGGACAACTGATCTACAACATCAAAGAAGCGGCGACGGCGATCGGCTTGATTGCGAACGACCAGGCAGTCAACTTGTTGACGACACGACTCGCCGAGTTCGAAGTCGTCGCGCTGCGCAACGACACGACGCAATATCCGGCAGGCGAGGTCTACAAGTTGCTCGACCGGCTCACGGCTTCCCTGGCACGCATCGGAACGGCGGCAGCCATTGCAGCAGTCGTGCGCCACGCACTGCGCAAGGAGCCGCAGCTCGGCGATACGCGCGCCCGCCTCATCCCGATTGCACAGCACGATCTCTCCTTCGATGAAGAGCTCCTCGCAGCGGTGTTGAAGGCGCTCAAAGACGAGATCCCGGGGAAACTCCTCGGGCGCCTGATGCCGAAGAAGCAGGATGGCACCGTGAGGTTGATCGAAGCTCTCGCCGGTACTCGGAACGAAGCGGTCGAAGACCTCCTCGGCGATATCGCGCAGAGGTTTCCAGAGCAGGATGTCGGCGCCGCGGCGTCGCTCGTGCTCGGGAAATGGGCGCCTCCGCCGAAGCCCTCCGTCAAGAGTGCGGAGCCGGTGGCGACCCTCACCGGTGAGCTCGAGTTCTTCGGGCTGCCGTCGATTCTGCAATCGTTGAACGAGATGCGCGCCAGCGGCATGCTGACACTGCGCACGAAGCAGGGTCAGGCTGCGGCGAAGCTCGTCTTCGTCGAAGGGAAGTTCATCAACGCAATGTCCGCGCACATCCGCGGAACCGATGCGCTCTATCAGACACTCGAGCACCCGGTCGCGGGCTCGTTCGCGTTCGTGCCGTATGCCCCGGAAAAGATGAAGAGCGAGAACGAGCCGATCGACATCATGGGCTTGCTGCTCGAAGGAGTGCGGCGTCACGACGAACTGCAGACGCTGACCGCCGTCGTGCCTGACGCGATGATTCTTGCGAAGGGAAATACCAAGCCTGCGCCGCACGAGGATGAGGATGATCCCGGCCTCGTGCGCGAGGTGTGGCTGCGCGCGTCAGCGGGGATGTCGCCGATCGATTGTGAGAAGCAGGTGGCGACGGACTCGTTCCGGATCCGGCGGCTGCTGGCGCATTGGCTGGAGCAGGGGTCGCTCGTGGCGAAAAACTTATCCTGAGCGCGGCGAAGGATCTCGATTTGCGCCCGAGGCCTACCGAAGTCGCGGTGTAGCCGTTGATCCTTCGCTGCGCTCAGGATGAACGGCTGCTAAGGATTCACCAGCACCGCCATTCCGATGAACGGCGGGCCGCACCCGTTGTTCGGACAGCTCATGTTCGAGTACATGACCTGGAGCAGCGGACTCGCTGCCGGCATCCACACCTGATAGTCATCGAACATGCTTTTCTCTTCATCCGTCAGCAGCGTGCCGGACGGCCAGAGGACATTCACCCGGTGAGCTTGCGAGATGTCTTCCCAGGTTGCGCCGTCGAAATGGAGCAGCTTGAGAGGCTTGCTGGTCGTGCCGCCATTCGATGACGTGTTGTGGTTGAAGTAGAGCTTGTAGCGAAGGCCGCCGAGGTGCAGCGGCATCGGCGCCTGAATTCCGGGAATGGTCTTTGGGCAACCGTTGCTGCCGTATTCGAGAGACCATTTGCCGTTCGTGAACGTCGCGAAGCCCATGTTGAAAAACGTGCTGCTGCAAGTGGGATCGTTGCCGAAGTGGAGCGTGACGACCATGGAAGTCCCGCTCGCGCCATCCCAGGTCCAGGTGTCGAGCGTGGGCAGCAGGATCTTGAACTGCCGCGCTTCGTTGACGTGCGGATTGCCGTCGCTCGCGATGCCGATCTCCAACGTCGCCGCGCAGTTGCCGCCGGCGAGCAGGTCGGAGTCCTGGCAGATTGTCGATGTGCTCTTGTTGAAGTCGCGTCCGAGCCAGCCGTCCGTGCTCATGATCGAGTAGATGCGCCCATGGCCGTCGGAATCGGTTGCCTCATAGAACAACTGAGTCTTGCCGCCGGTGCGCGGAACGACTTGAAAGGTGAGTGGACCCGTCCCCGCTTTTCCATTCGAGTCGTTGCGATGGAAACCATAGCCGGACAGCGCCGTCCATGATGCGACCGAGCTGGCCGATGACGGTGTGTTGCCGTTCGTACCGATCTTGATGCCCTTCTCCGTGGACGAGATCGGGTCGTAGTAGAGCTGCGCTTTTCCTGCGAGCTCAGTGCCGGCGTCCGCGCCCCAGCGCACAGCCCACGGCTTCGTATTTCCATCGGAGACGATCTTGTCCGCGGTCGCGAAGGTGCTGCCCGTACCGCGGATCTGCCAATACTCTTCGTCGGTCGTGACGGTTGCCGACCCGCCATCGAGTGATGAAGAACAGGCTGCATCGACGCATGCTTTCAAGGTGATCCGGTACTCGGTCGCGGACTCGAGTCCGGTGATCGTGCCGGCAGCCGCCATGTTGAAGACGATCGGAACACCGCCGGTCGCCTTCGTCGCGGTCACGGCGTAATGGTCGATCGATGCCGCGCTGTTCCACTGCGCGTTCACACGGCCTGATGAATAGAACGTGTTCGCGCCAACGGTTGCCGGTCCGATCTTCGCGATGGTGAAGTTGGGTACCCACGGCTGAAGAGTCGCGCGGCGGCGGGTAGGAGTGGCAGTTGCGAAGAACACGAAGGCTGCGGTGGTGAAGAACAGCATATGTGGAGGATAGTTCCTTCGACACTCGTCATCCACAAACGCAAGAAGTTGAAAAAAACAACACGCGCGAGCGACCGATCTCTCGCGCCGCGAGTGAGCAAGAGAGACTCGCGGTACTCGGGCCATCAGTCCCTTCTCCCCTCCGCGAGGGGAGAAGGTGCGCGAAGCGCGGATGAGGGGTTCGTGCAACGCGCGAACAAGAGGCCCCTCATCCGCCTTCGGCACCTTCTCCCCCGTGCGGGGGAGAAGG